>ORJL010610769.1_pt1 | contig 11433 bp, 10 predicted proteins | sample 1779941 | NCBI WGS metagenome assembly ORJL01 (sample SAMEA104232317, study PRJEB22302) | groundwater metagenome | biome: forest; feature: aquifer; material: groundwater | place: USA | collected 2011-08-07 | depth 5.8 m | reverse complement strand
TCCGCCATTGCTCCTCATCTGCCTGCATCGAAGTTTGCGCGACCCTGCCTCGGTACCGGCGCATTTCGGTGCAGCCTTTTACTGTACATTAGTCGCGGATCAGCAACCGGAATGGTGCCCTTCAATCAACCAGACATTAATTATTCGTCTTGAGATATCTAGTCACCGACACCGCGTTGCTAAAACCACCCTGATTTTGAGTTCTTCACTGTTATTCGAAATCCAGGACGCTGAACCTTAACAACTGAATAGTTTCGAATTCGTCACAAACTGCCCATACATTTTTTCTCATTGTTGGAATGAGCCTGTCGCACTGGTTCGCAGCGGCAAACCCTTAGACCTTGCCGGGTTTGCAATTGATTTGAACGCGTGTACCTCTTGCCGGTTCGGATTCGATCTTTATATCCGCTTCAATTAATTCGGCGCGTTCGAACATGCCAGCCATGCCGAAGTGGCCGTTGGCTTGCAGGGAATTCAAGTCCAGTTTTTCCTTTGGATCAAAGCCAGACCCGTTATCCTGCACACTAAGTTCGATCCTTTCGGCATCCAACTGCCCTGAGATGGTAATTTGAGTGGGAGCAGCATGGTGCAGGGCATTTGTGCAGGCCTCCTGTACGATACGGAGCAGGTGCAGTTCGGTCTCCTCTGAATATCTGGAGCCATCTGACTTAAGATCAACGACAACACGCACTTTCCCTTCCAGGCGTTCCTGTTGTGTATCTGCGTAATCCTGGATGGCAAGCTGGATTCCGTAATTGAGCATGGCTGGCCGCAGATCCTTTACCATCCCGCGCAAATGAGCGGTCAGTTCGCTGTACGTTTTATTAAATTCGGGTGTCAGGTTCTGGTCGTCCACCTTCATCATGAGAGCCGCCATTTTATTCAGGATGCCGTCGTGCAGTTCGAGAGCAAGGCGCTGGCGTCCCAGCTCGTTGCGTTTGATGTCATTCTGATAAGCGGCATGCAGACGTTCGGTCTGGATAATGTTGCTGAGGGCAATGGCAGTCTGGTTGGCAAGCGACTGGAATAAAGGAATCTCTGGTTGCGAGTAGAAGTCATCTGGATCGCGCCTGCCAAAGAGCCACAGGCCGAGAAGGTCTTCTCCCACTTTGAGCGGCAGCGCGAGTCGTACCCACGGGTAGGATTCTTTTGTATGATCACCGTCAGGCAGCCCCTCTTTCAAAGCTGAGAACCTGGAAAGAGAGTCTTCACTTTTGAATTGCTCCTGATCGAAACCGATGGCGAGGATTACTTTGGTGGAACTATGATCGAACTGCAGGAAAAGGAACTGCCGTACCAGCAGGCTGGGAAGCACGACCTCCTTAAGCTGGCTAACCAGTGCATCAATGGAAGCTCCGGCTGAAGTTTGCCTCGAGTAGTTCTCAGGAATTTGATCGGACGCCATGGGGATACCCAATAAATGGTGTTCCAGGAAGCTCTGAAAGCGCGGGAAACCCCAGATCGAAAGCATGGCTACAAGCAAGCTTGCGATGCTACCTACAACTAGAGCGCTATCCGATGAGACGAGCCAGAGATTGGCAATCGCAAAGAGAGGCAACCCAACTATGCCAAGCAGGATGATGAAAAAATAAGCGGAGACGATGCGGTTAACACGCAGCTCGAGCCCGCCCAACTGGCGGCGAAAGGCGACGTAGAGATACGAAAACGGGATCGCCGCAAAACTTATCAAGACAATGTTGCTTAATAGTGGGAGAGTATCAAAGAAAGAGCGTGCTATTCCCAGAATAATGGAAGGCAGGAAGGCGAAAATCCACAGAACAGTAAAGATACCCTCTTCGCGGCGAATATCGACCTGGCGAAAGAAATGAACGATCAGCAGGATCAGGCTGCCGATAAGAGCGGTCAAGAAAGCCAGGATGTAGAGACTACCTGGCAAGGCCTGGAACCATTGAGCGATCATGAGAACCAGAGCGATCATATATCCGGCACCGACCAAAGTCTTCGGTAATTTTCCCAGGGGCTGCGGGAAGACCCAGTGCAAATGCAGATAAACGGGAAGGCTGAGCCAGATCGCCATGCGCAGGACGAGTGCGCTGTACTGAAGATGATAATTCGAAAGACCGCTGCTGGCCATTAGCCAGATGGCGGTCAGAAAATTGAAGGCCAGGAACAGCCACCAACGCTCATCCTTCGGACGGAGGAACACAACGGCCAATAGACCGGCGATCCAGAAGGCATACGCCAGGAACCATTGACTGGCTAGTTGATTGAGAAATTCGCCGCGGTTGAAGCCGGGCAGGCTCCACGGAATGGTAATAAGCTCTCCATTGCGCTCCACCGTGACCGGTGTAATCTCTCCTGCTTTGACGCCCTCAAATAAAGTCTTTCGCAAGTCTGACTGAAATGCGTCCCAACTGAGCGAGCCAACCTGCACGAGACGATCCCCGAACATCAGAGTCGGTGTGGTGGTTTGCTTGATAAAGACAAAATTAATGCTTCCATCCGGACGCCAGGTGAAACCGTAAGGATGTTGGAAGAATTCAATATAGCTATAAAACAACAGGATCGCCAGAACAAGCCAGGGGAGTGTGTACTCGACAATCTTCTTGAACTGCTCTATGGGTTTGTTCATGATGGTTCCTAATCTGATTGAAAGGAGGTGGTGTTGAAAAGCTGATTAAGAAAGATGAATATAAATTGTTTGTCGCGTATCCATCACTAAACAGAAATTGATTATATATCAGACCTGCCGGTTCTGAAAGCATGGCCAGAGACAATATCCCTGCTTGAGCGCGCCGCCTCCAAACAGCCGCGTGACTGGCGTCTGCCGCTTGTGGCCTGCGAGGCAGTTGGGGGGAGGATCGAACAGGCCTTGGAAAGCCTGAATCAGATGATCGTATCCGTTGCCTTTGGTCAATATCTGGACGTTCAGAATCCAGCCGATGAAGCCGCGTACTGGAACGTGGTACAGATGAAGAGTGCGCCGTTTTTCCGAACGACGCTGGAGCTTGGCGCCCTGTTTGGCGGCGTGCCGATTGAAGTTGTCCGCGATATTGGAGAGATTGGACGCGTATATGGCGAGATGATCCAGATCCACGATGATATGAATGACTGCATGACAGCGCCAGCCTGTCCGGACTGGATACAGGGAAGAGCTCCGCTGCCGATTCTTTTTGCGCAGACGGTGGATTACCCGGATCGCAGCCGCTTTCTGGAGTTGCGCCAGCGTATCTTAGATGTTGAGGCGCTCCGCGAAGCGCAGGAAATTTTGATTCAGAGTGGAGCGATCAGCTATTGCATTGATCAGTTGCTGCGCAGATATCGGGGCGCACATGCAGTGGCGATCAAGATGAAACTTGTCCACCCTGACAAATTGGACGCCCTATTGGAAGAGTTGATTGTTCCGGTCTGGAGACTCTTTGAAGTGCCAGAAAAACAACAGCCTGAACTGTTTACCGACGCGATGGAGAATTGGGAGAGAACGGAGTAATGATCCCCAAGTCGCGCGCCTTCGTTACCGCAGCCAGACGCGTATGCACTCCCAGGCGGAGATAGGCGCTGGAAAGCAGGTTGCGAATCGTTGAATTTGTAACCGACATTTTGTTCGCAAAATCCGCCGTTGTCCAGTCCGGACAGGCTGCGCACAAGGAAAGCGCCTCCAGCTGGCGGCCGGTTAACTGTTCACTGTCTGTTGCAAGGTCACGCCTAAGCAGGAGTTGTTGAGCCTGCGCGCTGAGCACAATCCCACCGTTGACAATAGACAGAATCGTTTGATCAAGATTGCGGATGATGGACTGATCATCTTTGAGGATATAGCCGCTGGCGCCGGCCTCCATCACGGATTTGACCAATCCGCGTTCGCTGAACATCGTAATCACCAAAATGGATAAACCCGCATATTCATCCAACAACTTTGGAATGGTGTGCAGGATCGGATAGGGATTTGGATTGTTCGAGGAAGTGGGTACGTTAATATCCAGCAATAATACATCCGTGGGATGGGCAGCCAGGCTCGGTTCAAGCTCCTCTGCATAAGACATGGCCGCTGCCACCATTATTTTTGGATTTCCACTCAGGCGGTAAATATAACCGTCAATAATGCTTTGGTGGTCATCAAGAATGGATACTCGGATTTTATTGGACATCTTAACCTTGCCTTATCATTTACCACAAATTTAGCAAAATACACATTCCAATACAAGGCCTTTCGGCAAAAACAGTACAAATGCCTAGATTTTTCAATTGAATAAGGGCTCGATTTATTATATAATACTTACAGAATTGTAAGTGTAAAATCGAAATACTGAGAAATTTGAACGCGATCATCCAGCACTTTGGCTTTGTGATCCGATGCGAGGATAGATGAGAAGGTTCGATGTTCAACAAGAATTGGAAGGCAGAAAACTAAGATCAAGAGAGTTAACACCGGGACAGGTAAAAGAGATCAATGAGTATCTTGACTCGATCGGTGAATATGGTGAGATCCATCTTGTTGTGCAGCACGGAGAATTGCGCTTTATAAACACGGTTGCAAGCCATAAGGCTGTAATGACCGATCATTGCCAGGAGAAGGAAGATTATGAGACGTAATAATCGTTATTAGCTCTTAATTGATTTATTAAGGTATGGCTCTGGCAAGGGCGAAAGATTCCCGGGAGTCATGATGTGTGTTTACACGTCATGACTCCTTTTTTATTTCAAATAGTAATAATCGAATTGTTGATTCTCTTTGTGATTGAACATGGCGCAGGGAAACTAGGATGACTACTTCTGACAATCCGCAGCTCTTCCCGCTCTTGAATGGAATTAGATTGACAAAACTGACGGTCGAACAGATCCAGCAGATTGACCAGCACTTGGCCGCGCTTGAAGAGTACGGCGAGGTTCATCTGATCGTCCAGCGCGGGATATTGAAGTACATCAACAGGATCGAGAGTCATAAGGTCGGCAGGGTTGATCACAAATACGAAGGAGGAGACCATTCATGACAGCCTCCATTCCACCAGGGAACAAGATCAGTTGCTGCTCTTCCGCTTTCCCCAAAGGGGCAGCAGCGTTTTTCCGCCGTGGTTTTACTCGCAACGATATTTGTACGGTAGAGAAACGTTTATGAGGATCCAGAGCGCGGGCATGTTCTATTGGATAGCGCTTCAAACCCAAAAAGGAGATTGATATGTTCAAGCAAAAAAGATTGACTGTCCTTTCAATGGCCGTAGTGCTGGCCTTGCTGGGCGCGGCGGTCATGCCGTTTACGGCCCTGGCAGATGACGTCGCGCCTCCGCCGACAGAAGTTCCCGTTGTGGATGCAGCGCCGACGGAAGAGCCGGTAGTGGAAGTCGCGCCAACGGAGGACCCTGTTGTGGATGTGCCGCCGACAGAATCAGTGAGCGACGTGGTCGCGGCGCTGGCCGATGCTAATGCGGTGCTGTTGGATGCGGACGGCAACCCGATCCCGCTGGCCTCGCAGGAGGCGGCGGATATACTCACCAGCGACAGCTTTGATCCCTTCTTTTATGACGGGACCATATGGATTGGTTTTACAACAACTGGCAGCGGGTGCCCAGCGGGAGTAACCTGCCTAAGTTCTCCTACCCCTCTGCAAGCGGCTATCTCCAATGTTCCTGACGGCGCAACGGTCTATGTGGCTGCTCAAAATTATGGTGAGGCAGTTACCATTGACAAAAATCTCGGTTTGATTGGTTATCAAGGCGGTACTGGCTCGGTCTCTGGTACGTCCTTTAGCGGTTATACGCTTGCAAATGCTTCCACCGCGTCCTTTACGTTGGGATCTGGTGCGAATATCAGCAATGCCGCTTCAGTGAACGTCTTTGCTCCTGTCGTCAACGTGAACGCCGGGGCCAGTATCCAAGATGGCATTACTCTGATCGACAATGGAGGTACTGTCAACGTGGCGGCGGGCACTTATACCGAGCAGATTGTGATTGATAAGTCACTGACTTTAGTCGGTGTTGGCGCAGGTACGACCGTCATCCAAGCTCCGTCCGTGCTAGCCGATGACCCGGATGGCGCGAAGACCATCGTCTTGTTCACCGGGGCGATAACCGCAGAAATTAGCGGCTTCACCATTCAAGGACCGGTGAATGGTCTGAACTTCGGCATCTATGTACGCAACGGAGCGACCGCCAACATCCACGACAACACCGTCAAAGATATCCGCGATGAACCTCTCAGCGGTAACCAATACGGGTATGGTATTGAGATCGGAAAGTACAAAAATACATTTCCATTCGTAAACCAAGTTGGTCACGCGACGATTACGAACAACATTGTTTATGGCTACCAGAAGAACGGCATTGAAGTTGAAGGCGCCGGCTCTACTGGCACGATAACGGGGAATACAGTCACCGGTGGCGGTCCTATGACGACCACTGCCCAAAACGGCATCCAAATCCGCCGCGGTGCGACGGGGAGCATCACCAACAACACGGTCACCGGAAATGCCTATATCCTGCCGTCTTCTTGCGAACCGAGCGTCAGCTACGCTAACTGTTATACGGCGGCCGGCATTATCGTGACGTACCCGGGAAATGATGTCGTCATCCAAGGCAATACCGTCAATAACAATACTGCGAATATCTACACCTATGAAGCCAATGGGGTCCAAATTCTTAACAACCAGGTAAGTGATTCGGCTGTGGGTCTAACTAGCGCGGGAATAACAGCTGATTCGGACAATGTAGCGTCAGGGTCGGCCGGAATTACCGGCGTAACTATCTCCGGCAACACGATACGGAACAACTTGTCCGGCGGGTCACATCAGGGAGACGGCATTTTTCTCTGGGGTGTAAAGAATTCTACCGTCAGCAATAACACTATTGAGGGTGGTGGCTATGACGGAATATTGATTGGCGCCTCCGGTAATATCACCATTACTAACAACCTATTTTCTGAAAATGGCTTGTTGGTTTCAGATCCAAACGCATCAGCTATTGATTTTGGAGGGGTTTATCATACTTTTCCATATTTTGGTCCTCAACCTAATCTTCTGGGAGGTTTCTCTGTCCATGATAATTCGTTTGAAGGCAACCAGAATGGCGTCTGGAACTATGACACCGCTGCCGTAAACGCCTCCGGCAACTGGTGGGGCACAACGGACCCAGCGGCGGTGGCCGCAGCCACGAGCGGGAGCGTTGACTACACCCCCTGGCTGAACAGCGGCACGAACGCCTCGACAGGCCCCGGCTTCCAGGGCGACTTCTCCGTGCTGAACGTGGGGCCTGGCGGTGAGCAGACTGGCACTGAGGGGCGAATTCAGGAAGCCGTAGACCTGGTGACCGGCAGCACGGTCAACATGATGGCGGGTGATTACACGGAGGATGTCAATATCAACGACAAGGACGGCTTCACCCTGCAAGGGGCCGGCAGCGGGACTGGCGGGACACTCATCAATGGCAGCGGCGGCCTCCATGCGGACAACAATACCGGCACGCTTACTCTGCAGGACTTCGCCGTCACCGGCTCCAAATTTGACGGCATCTGGGTGGAGGATCATGATGGGGCGATTGTCCTCTCGGGCATCAATTCCAGCGGCAACGGCCTGCCCGGCACAACGAATGGCTGGTGGATCGGCGGCGCATGGCTCGAGGCCACCGGGACGGTCACGGTCAGTAATTCCGTGTTTTCTAACAACCTTGATGCGGACCAAGCTACCGGGCTATACATCAATTCCCTGGCAGGTCCCGTCACGCTGAACAATGTCACGTCCACCGGCAACGATTGGGCGGGCTTGGCGCTCGACGTCGGCGGGCAGATCACGCTGACGGACATCACCGCCAGTGACAACGGTGATAGCGGTGCCTGGCTAAACAATTGCCTGCAAGACGGAACCGGCGCTTGCACCAACACCGATGACGTAAGCGTCACTAACAGTGTTTTCGATGGCAATGACCACCACGGCCTGGATATTGCGACGGGCGGCACGCTCCTGCTCACGAGTGTCACAGCCGATTCCAACGGTCAAGCCGGCGATTATGGCTCTGGCCTCAGCATCTGCAACTACTTTGATCCTGATGGTGCGGGCCCCGAGGATGGCTATTGCCAGAACACGGCCGCGTCCGTCACCATCAACGGAACAACCAACGTCTTCAACAACAACGAGTACAACGGGTTTGAGATCTACGCCGCTGGCCCAATCGCGCTGACGAATATCACAGCTAACGACAATGACGGCGGCGCCTGGCTTGATGCGGGCGGGGCAGTCACGGTCAGTGATTCGCAGTTCTCTGGCAACATAACGGTCGGATTGGGAGCGACTTCTCCGACCGGGCCGGTCACGCTGAACAACGTAGTGGCGGAAGGGAACATCTACGATGGAATTGACATCTTCACCGATGGGAACGTGACTTTGACCAGTGCTACCATTACCGGGAACGGCACTGATGGCGTCTACGTTGATGGTTATGACTACTCCTGGGCCGGCACCGTGACCGTCAACGGCGGCACCTTCACCAACAACGGGCTTGACACCACCTATCCAAATACTTACGGTCTGAATATCGATGCCTGCCAGTTGTCAACGGACGGCGCTCAGACCTTCGGCGGCAACCAAAACGGGAACATATTCTTTGAACAAGACCCGGCCTGCGTGCCAGCGCCTCCTGCAGGCGGCGGTGGTGACGGTGGTGGGGGTGGTGGAGATGGAGGCGGCGGAGGTACGACCACTGGCGGCGGGACGACTCTCTCACCACTACTGATCCCGGTAACGGGCGGTGAGCAGGTGACTCTGAACACGACTACTCCGACCATGCTGCAGTTGCCGAGTGGCAATCAGGTTTCGATTGACTCCGGTGCGGGCACGACCGCCAGCGTCTCTGCCGAAAGCGAAACTTCGCTGCCTGCCACCGTGCCGAGCGGCAACACCTTTGTCGGCGCGATGACGGTGAACGTGATGAACGGCGGGACAACGGTCAGCACACTGCCGGCCGGCACAACGATGGAGGTGTCGTTTGTGATACCGTCATCGTTTGCCGCAGGGCAGACGTTCTCCATACTCTACTGGAATCCGGCGCTCAACGGCGGACTCGGGGACTGGGAGACCGTGCCGGCAACGGTTACCTCCGATGGACATGTGGTGGCGACGGTGAACTTCACCGGCACCTTTGTGCTGGTCACTCCGTAACCTGATATGTCGCGCTTACAAGTTGCGGCACATTTCCAAATCTAACAAAGAGGGACGGCACACGGCCGTCCCTCAATTAATATTGCTTCCAAAATGGGAAAACGCCATGCAAAACCGTAGTCACACTCTTACCCTGATTGTCCTCACGGCTGTGCTTTTGCTCGCCGCCTGCGGGCAGGCCGAGCCCAGCGCTGTGCCCAGCGCCACGCTCAGCCCGACAGCCATCCCCGCTGCTACCGTTACGGCCACACCCGACCCCTGCGCCCCGGAGAATCGGGCGGTCGAGGTCCGTTCCATGCACCGCCTGATGCGCGAGTTCGACGACGCCTACGCTGTAGCCATCAGCACCAGCCGGGATCAAATGTCGCCGGCTGTCTCCGAGCTGCAGCGCATCCGCCGGGGGGCCGAGGACTACCATGCACCGGCTTGCCTGGCGCCGCTCAAAGATCTGCAGCTGGTGCAGATGAACACCGTCATCCAGACCATGCTGGCCTTCATGGGCGGCGCCGACAGCGATACCATCAACCAAGGCGTGGCGCTGTCGGGCCAATTGCACAATCAGTATATGCTGGAGGTATCGCGCCTGCTGGGCACGACCATAGTAGCCATTCCGACCCCCACGCTCCTGCTCGGCACGCCAGCCCCGACCGAGGCGGGCGCGACGGCCACTGCTACCTCGGCAGTACCGATCGTCACCAACCAGGGACCGGTGGTGGTGGATGTGCTGGCCGCGCCCTCGCTGGAGGCGCAGAAACTGGGGGCGCTGGAGGTCGGCCAGTCGGCTCTGGCGCTGGGCTACTCGGCTGACGGCTTCTGGATCATGATCGAAATCCCCGGCCAGCAGAGCCAGACCGCCTGGGTCTACGCGGCCCTATTACAAGTGAGCGGGCCGGGTGGTCTGCCGGTCATCATTGCCACACCCTAATCATCATGAAACCAAAACCTGCCAAGCTGAACTGTTATCCTGAGCCTGTCCAAGGGCTGTCGAAACCCTTTACCCTGCTGTCTATATTTCTAGCCCTGACTTTTCTGCTGGCGGCCTGCGGCCGCGGTCAGGCTGCGCCAACGCCTACCGCCTCTCCCAGCGCCACGCCGGACCTGTGTGCGCCGGAATACCTGCCGGCGGTAATTCAGGGCGTTCATTCCATGATGCGGACCTTCGACGACGCCTCGGCGCTGGCCTCCAACGCTCCGCGTGAGAGCCTGCTGCCAGCCATCTCCGAATTGCAGCGCATCCGCCGCCAGTCCGAAGATTTGCAAGTGCCGGCCTGTCTTTCCGCGCTCAAACAAGCCCAACTGACGCATATGAACACCGTCATCCAGACCCTGATGGCTTTCCTGGGGGGCGCCGATCAGGCGGGCGTGAATCAGGGCATTGCCCTGGCGCGCCAGCAGCACGACCAGTACATCATCGAGATGGCGCATGTGCTGGGCATGACCGTGGTTGCGCCCGCCAGCGCCACCCCTGGAGCGGTGAACCTGGCGCCGCCGCAGGAGGGCGGAGAGAGTCCCCCCACCGGGACGGAAACCGCCACCCCGTCAGTGGCGATGGTCACCAACCCCGGCCCAAGCAGTGTTAATCTGCGAAACGCGCCGGATTTGAACGCTCCTGAAGTGGGAATTCTTGCAGTTCAAACAACTACAATTGCCCTCGGAAAAACAGAAGATAACTTATGGATTCTGGTGGAGGTCCCGGAGCAGCCCGGTCAGACCGCCTGGTTGTATGCAACTCTGGTTCAGCTTTCCGTACCCATTGATCAACTTACAGTGGCTGCTCCATAAAATAAAAGCAAAAAGGAGTGACACGTTGAACTTCTAAACATTGCGGCCGAGCGCGCCTATAGGAATAATTTTACAGGGGAAAACGCCTCGGAAAATTCGATCAAGGGGCAGCCTCAAAGACTGCCCCATGGGGCCTCCACCGCCATAATTGGCGTTTTTTTATTCTTTCTGAAAAAATTATTCGTATGCAGAATCACGATGCGCACGTGCTGATCGTGGAGAACCGTGATACGGTTGCTGAGGATTCCCCGTTTGTTCCGCTTTCGGTAAGTCAATGCAAGGATGTTATGGAGTTTACTAGTAGTTTGTCAAGATTGAATCTTTGGATATAAATGTTTTAGTTTGATACGAGCATCAGCAGTAGTAAACTGCCAGTCTACCTTAACAACTTTATCATTTCGTTCTTTTGCCCAGGCTTGAACCTCAGCGTCCAATGTATCCTGATCTGGAATGCGGCGATCCAAACCTTGGCGAGTCAGTGCGCTCAACTCAATTTCAGCCATATTCAACCAACTGCCATGTTTGGGTGTGTAGTGAATTTCCAATCGTCT
>ORJL010375746.1_pt1 | contig 11436 bp, 8 predicted proteins | sample 1779941 | NCBI WGS metagenome assembly ORJL01 (sample SAMEA104232317, study PRJEB22302) | groundwater metagenome | biome: forest; feature: aquifer; material: groundwater | place: USA | collected 2011-08-07 | depth 5.8 m | reverse complement strand
CATTTTATCGTCTCCCGCAAACCCTCTTCTATCTTGTACTGCGGCCGCCAGCCCAATATCCTCCTCGCTTTAGACGCGTCAAGATATTGATCAGGTATCTCATTCTTGGCTTTATTCAAAATAATTGGCTTTAAGTGTGTTTTGTTCATAAGTCGAGAAATTAGGTCCACCATCTCGAGCACCCGCAACGGTTTATTGTGCCCAAAATTAAATGCCTCTCCAGAAACTTTTCCCTGCGCCAAATGCTCCGCCAAACAAAGATACGCCAATACTACGTCTTGCACATATACGCAATCGCGCCGATACGAGCCATCGCTGCGAAGCTCAATTGGTTTTTCGTGAAGCAATGCTTGGATTGTTCCCGGAATAAGTCGGGAGAAATTCAGATCACCCCCTCCGTATATATTCCCGAACCGCGCGACCACTACAGGAAGTTTATACACTCGCGCATACATACGGGCAATTTGATCCGCGCAGCTTTTTGAACAATCGTAAGGATGGTTTTCTCCCAGCAAAGGAAAATGCTCCTTATACGGGAGAACTTTATGAATTCCATACGCTTTATCAGAAGACGCCACAACCACCCGAACACCGCCACGATGCTTTCGCGATTCCTCCAACACGCGCACAGTGCCTATAATATTCGTATCCAAAGCTTCACCGGGATTGGCTAGCACATCTCCAACTAAAGCCTGCGCTGCCAAATGAAACACCGTGTCAAACTTGTGCCGAGTAAAGAGAGTATGCAACAGTGAAGCATCACGCACATCGCCTCTTACGAACAGGGCTTTCTTGAGAATACAATCATGGGTTTTACCGAGAAGAGGCATAGTCGGTTTGATATCAAGAATCACCACCCGGGCGCCCCGAGCCGCCAATTCATAACTTAACCATGATCCGACAAAACCAGCTCCGCCGGTTACCAATACCCGTTTACCCTTCCAAAATTTATTAGTTGAAATTATCGTTTTCATATTTCTACCAAATTTTCCAAGCCGCATTACCTTTATTCCACTCCTCATTCAAAAACTCCATATCACGAACGGTATCCATGCACTGCCAATAGCCCTCATGGCAATACACCGCCAGTTGGGATTCCTCCGTCAATAATGGGAGTATGTGCCGTTCAAAATTAAGTTCTTTTCCTCCAGACAGGCGATCCAGCACAGCCCTGTTGCATACAAAAAACCCTCCGTTGATGTAGCTATCCTGTATTTGAGGTTTCTCCATAAAATGAACCTTGGAATCATTAACTTTTATATGCCCAAACCTGGCCGGAGGATGAACGCCGGTAATGGTTACCATTTTGCCGTGCGCGCGATGAAAAGCAACCAAATCATCAATATTCACATCTGCCACTCCATCGCCGTATGTAAGTAAAAAAATATCACTGGTGATATGTGACGCGATACGTTTGAGCCGCGCTCCTGTTTCGGCCTCAAGACCTGTGCCAACAATCGTTACCCGCCACCGTTCTTCAACCGGGGTATGCATTGTCACATTCCGTTTTCCTTCCGTAAAATCAACAGTAAAATCACCTTGATGCAAGGGGTAATTGAAAAAATAATCTTTTATTTTTTCTCCCTTATAGCCAGTGGGCAAAATAAAGCGCGAGAAACCAAAAGAATTATAAATCTTCATTATGTGCCATAAAACCGGGCGCTCCCCGATTCGCACTAGTGGTTTTGGGATGATTTCTGTTTCTTCTTTCAATCGTGTCCCTTTTCCTCCGCATAGTATTACTACGGGAATTTCTGCTTTCTGTATTTCTTTTTTTGATGTTGTATCCATTTTATTTCATATATTCCTTAATAATTCTGTCCTGTAATGCCATATTTTCCAGAATTTCTTTTGTGCTCACCAGAGGAGAATTTTTACCCTCAATCGCGCTTACAAACTTTCCAATAGATATTTTTAAAGGATCTTCTATGTCAAACATTGTTTTGTCTGTTACCAGCCTTTGCTGATAATTTTCCCCTATTTCTCTACTGAACTCCAAGCCGTCAAAAGAAAATATTACCTTTCTTGGCCTGTCGGCCTTATACACGAACCTGTAGGCTATATCGCATTCTAAATTTTTATTTATATACTTAAAGTAAACGCCGACATCTTCATGTGAATATTTTATAAATTTAATATCTTGGGCGTGTCCGCCAGAAATTAATTTTACAACTACACTGTTGGCGTGCGGCAAATGATCAGGCAACATATCTATCCCCGGAGCTCCCGGCTGGGTATACATGGAAAAACTTTTTAGCTGGGAAAAATCAACCTGATTTTTTATATAATCCAGAATCGAGGGCCATTGCGTATTAACACTAAGTATCTTGCCCTGTTTTTCTGATAATTCCACAAGCTCATTAGCTCTATCGTAATTATCTAAATAGGAATTTAACACAAAGGGCTTCTCGCATAAAACATGCGCTCCCGCCTCTAAACATTTTTTCACCTGGATATAATGCAGGCTGGGAGGAGTGCAAATACTTACCGCATCAATGTCCTCGGTTTCAATAAGCCTAGCCAATTCAAAATATGGTTTGGGCTGAATATCAAATTCAGAACGCAGGCCTTCAGCAGTTTTGATGGCTGTTTCTCTGCTACTGCCTAGGATTGCAATAACATCTGCACCTGCATTTACAAATTCTCTAATATGAAACTTTCCAATATTGCCTGCCCCCAAAACTGCAATTTTTAATTTAGCCATATAATAAATCTATCCAGAAGACCCGTTAAAACCAAGCCTCAAACTTTCGAATTTTTCACTATTTCAAAATCTGGTAATGGAATAATAAAATCTGATTTAAGTCCCCGAGCCTTTAGTTGTTCCATAATTGGTTTGGCATAATGCCAGGCCAATAAAACAACAAAATTTGGCTGCTCATTTATGAGCCTTTGGTTATTAACCACCGGAATATGTTTGCCGGGCAAATACATGCCTAATTTCAAAGAAGTAGGCTGTTCAGCCAAATACGGCAATAATCCTTTATCTATTCCATAATAATTAAGCAACGTAGAGGCTCGGCCCGGGCAAGAATTTCCAACAATGGACTTGCCGGCTTTTTTTGTACTTATTAAAAAATTTACAAATTGAAAGCGGGCTTTTTTAACGCGATCCGCAAATTTTACATAGGTCTTATATTCCCCAAGCCCTGACTTCTCTTCCAGTTTTAATAGTTTTTCCACCTCCGGACTAACAGGCCTGCCTTTGCCTTTCGTAACATGGACGCGGATATTGCCTCCATATCTGCTGCCTCTTTCCACGTCCGTAACTGTAAAATCGTATTGGTTAAATAATGCCACCAGCCCTTTTAACGAATATGTTCTCAAGTGTTCGTGATATACAGTATCAAACTGGCCGCCTTGAATTACGTCTAAAAGATAGTGCGTTTCGGAAATAAATACGCCGTCATCTTTTAATAAGTTATATATGCCCATAATAACTTCTCCCAATGTTTGCATATGGGCAAATGCATTTGTAGTTACAATCACTGAAGCTGGCCCGTATTTTTTCTTAATAGCTTCAGAAGTTTTAATGTCAAAAAACGACTGCAAAGTTCTAATACCATTGGCATTGGCAACTTTCGCAATATTAGTGGGTTCCACTCCCACCGTTTTAATTCCTGTACCCTTAAAGCCACTTAGCAATGTGCCGTCATTAGAACCTACATCAACTACCAGATCTTTGGGTTTTAAGTTATATTTTTTTATTAACGATTGGCTAATTTTTACCTGGTATTCCACCAGCTCTTTGGTAACACCGCTCTTATACGGATAATCCGGGTGGTAGACCTCCTTCCCATCCACACAATAATCTATTTGCGCATTGGTGCAATTTTCACACCACATCATTCTAAGCGGATAATTTTTTTCTGGTTCATTAAGCATCGCTTCAGTCAATAAGGTGTCGCATAACGGCTGATGGCCTAAATCTAAAACAGTATGCAATTTATCTGAATTACAAACCTGACAGGCGCTGATATGCCCGGTTTTTATAAAGTGATGTTTGGGGTAGCTTAATTTCATAAATTAGTAATTTTAATTAAATAATAATTTCTCTTTTTTATCGCTTAAAAAATCTATAGTAAAGTAAATTCTTTATAAATTCAAGCCCTGCCCCTAGGCCTATCTTGGAAGACCCACCTTGCCTTGATTGAAAAATAATTGGATGTTCTCTTATGGGAACTCCGGATTGCAAGGCTTTAATGACAATTTCGGCATCAATAAAAAAATCAACAGATACCAAACCAATATCCTCATAAAAAGAGCGCCGGAAAAATTTGGGTTTGGCGTTCACATCGCTGACCGATGTAGAAAACAGCGCCTGAAAAATAAGATTGTATATTTTACTTTGTAGCGCGCGTAATATTCCATCATAACGTACCGTCCGTTTTGCCTTCAAAAAGACCAGATTTTCTTGCCGCATTTTTTCATACATTTCCCCTAAGATTCCCGCGCTTATTTGGCCATCACCGTCGGTCCACCCAACTATTTCACTCCGCGCTATAGCCAGACCGGCTAAAACTCCCCCGCCATACCCACAATTGGGGAATACGCGATGAGCGCGCGCACGAGGCATCTCCCTCTGTAACGCCTTGAGAATGGCTTGGGTATCATCAATAGAACCGTTATCAACAACGACGATCTCAAAATCCGACTCAACCTTTTGAAGCTCCTCGTGGATTTCGCGAACAATTCGCTCAATGTGTGAGCCCTCATTATACACAGGGATTACAATTGATAATCGCATAGGTGATATTTTATGATAAACACTGTATTTTTAAAAGAGAGCCTGCGACTTGTCTTATCCTAGTCATTTATCATCTTTTAATTTGATACAGCTCCGCCTCAAAATTTTTATATACTAAAGCATTTTCTTATGTAAAATATAAAACGCTTTTGCGCCCCATCTCTGACGAGTCCAATTAGGCCAGAGTTTATGTATAACTTGGCGTATCTGCCCCCGAAAACCGTTAAAAATACTGGGGCTCAAAAAATACTCGCAACCCATTTGATCAAAATACTTAAGCGCGGTTTTTTTCAGTATGGCGGGAGTTAAAATAGCAATATGATTATTCCGTTCGTGGAAACCGGGTAACTCGCCGTGCCGATAAAAATATTTTCGGTGGCCATGAGAAACAACATTAATTATAGAAAAAATAAAAACACCCTCTGGTTTCAATACTCTATTTGCCTCGCGGATAAAATTATAGGGATTTTCAAGGTGAGGGATAACGCACCAAGCCGTAATGTAATCCATTGTACCATCCTCAAATGGCAACCTCTGAATATTCAAATCAACTTCAAAGAAACCATCAAAGTCCCCCCCTGCGGGGTTTTTACGGTAGTCCTCAATATCTACGCCATACACTTTAGCTTGCGGTCTCATTTTTTTAACAATACGCGCAAATTCACCGCTGGCCGTACCAGCGTCTAGCAGGCTAAAACTATTTTTATTATGTATGTATTTATTAACCAAATATTCACTAAAGCCGGTGCGGATAGTCGGGCTTATCCATTTCGACAAACGTTCTTTGGCATTAGAACTTTCTTTTATTTCTTTGGGGTCTAAATATTCCATTTTGGTATATTATTCCTTGCCTTTCTAAAACACAAATACGAGGACAGCGATATAAAATTATTTTTGGAGTTTATATATCTTTGTTTCCGAATTTTGGTAAATTAAAGACCGATTAGAATTTTGATTGAAACTATTTTGGGCTAACTGTTTCTCCCAATGTCCATAATAGACATACCCCGCGTCAAGCTGATCCCAAGAAACTGGCGACAACTGCTGATAGCGCCGAACTAATTCTTGGACTTTATCCTCGGTCACATGGCGGAAAATAGTTGGCGCGTCAGGCCCAATCTGATTTCGATAGTAGCTACTATATAAATTCCGCGGCACCTTTAACCAATTCTGCGTATCATTAGTATTTGGAATCGTACAATCAACAAACGCGCCGCAAAGTTCTCGCGGATCACTGCGCAACAGCCGTTCCAACATCGCGCTCGGCGCACCGAACGCTTTAAATGTTTCCAAAAACCGATCTTCTAATACGGCATTAGACACGCTGGAATTAACCCTCGTTGCCAAATACGGCCGGGCCGCAGTTTGAGTGGTAAAGTACAGCGAACTCATAAACGATGGCGAAGCAATCACCGGTTCGCCGGATACATTTTTATTAATCCATTGCCACGAATCAATAATGCGCGGATTAAATGAATACTCAACCAGCACCTGCGCCGGCGGATTCACAAAAATTAAAACATTATTTATTTTTTTAACCACCAGTAGTAAACTTAAAACAACGAGCCCGATTACCACTGCCCGCTGATTTATTCGGCGCAACAATTCGTACAATGCATGGACTATAATCACAAAGATAAACGGACTGAACGCCCGAAACCAATGGTCCGGTTGCGGTACATAGCCAACTACTACCTGTACATTCCAGGTAACAAACATCGCCGCGATAAAAATCCAATACAAAACCGCCTGTTTCCGATTCGCTCGCTCGTTGTTGCGCCACCAAAACCAGTACACAATAAAACCAAGCATTACATAAAATAAATATTCAAAAACCACTGAAAATGGCTGAAGCAATCGGAATGAACGGCCGTATTCCATCGTGCCCAAGCCATCCGTCGCCTCGCGCGAATTCGGCAATTGCGTATACAGGAAAAAATTAATCCAGTAGGGAATGGTCGCCAACGCCGTTACCCCAGCCAGCCAAAGCATGGCTCGCCAACGCTCCGACGACCGCTGGCGCTGAACTAAGGCTATCAACCCCAAAAAACCAACCACAATCGTGGTATATACCCAATAATGAAAATAGGTGTAATAAAGAGCTCCCAGCGCCACGCCGGTCCAGACACCGGTTTTTTTACTGGGCGTTCGCCAAAAGATAATTAACGCAATGATCGCCGGAATAAAAACTAGATAGGTTAGCAACGAATCCATAGTCCGCGCCAAAAATAGGTCTGGCAACGGAGTCTTAATTAACGGGTAAAAATTCTTCACCGCAATATTCAAAAAATTATCCCAACTCTTAAAAGCTCGCGGTAAATGGTAAAAAATGGGGGTTAGAACTCCTAGTAATGATAAAAACAACGACCATAATTTATCGCGCGTTAAAACATAACCTAACCAATAAAATAAAATAAATAAAACTGGCGGTATAAACACATGCGCCAAATTATAAGCAAGGTTTATATTCCCACCAGCCATATAAATAAAAAATGCCATAAGAATGTAAGGCAACGGGAAGGGGCCAAATAAAGAAGGGCTGTGATTATTAAAAAACAAATCGCCCGGCGGGAAATGGCCGTCATAAATCTCGCGAGCAATAGGCATATGGCCATAGGCCTCATCGCTATGATGGGTTAATTGTATAACCATATATTCTTGGCCTAAACCGCGAAGATTTTCCCAAATCAAAAACTGCGGGGCGGCATATAAAACCCCAACCAAAAAAGATAGTAGCAATATGACTACCCAAAAAGGCAAACGTTTATACAACAAGATGAAATTAAACATAACTAATTGCTCGCCTGGGCTAAAACATAGGCTCCAGAACTAAAAAGTATATTACCTTTCCAATTAGTAAAATTGGGGAACATACGATTATCAAACAAAAAATATTTTATTTTATGATCTAGCGCGAACTTATTAACCCGACCCAAGTCCCCTGACTCCATAACAGCCTCAACCTCTTTCATCCTGTTACTCCAAATGGTGGCCTTTCCCCCATCTAATAGAGCGATATTGCCATCTTTATAAGCCACATAAGTACTGCGAGAGCCGTAGGCGCGTATTTTGACCGCCTGATTGGGATCAGCCAAAATAACCTCGCTAGGCGGCACAAAATCCTTCAACTCTTCCATTGCCACAATAAAACTCTTGTAATCCGAGGCCGAGTTTCTTAGCTCGCTAATATGCCTGTAAACAGTCGGGATCATTGATTGCCCAATAAATATCAATATTAAAATAGGCGAGCATAAGGGTTTAAATTTTTTGATAGTTAAGCCGCCAAAGGCTTGAAATATATAGGCGATTATAACCATAGCTGAAAATATAAACCAGACCGAAGTTCTGGAAATAAAAAGTCTGGCCAGAGTAGTATCGTTCTCAATATATAAACCCAGCAAACTTAACAAACCCGAGCTTAAAAAAATAGCATACCAATCTTTTAAAAAACGGTTTTGTTCGTTATAACTTATCTTCCGATTGAACAAAAAATATAAAACCGCAACCAAAACAGTGTAAATAATAAACCGCCTCAAATACCGCAAAAAGACATAATCCCAGGAATCCAACAGCATATAGCCAAACCTTTGCCGAAATATTTCCAAATTTAAAGGAGAGGCCGATAACGACTTGGTTATAATATCCGCTACAGCCCAGCCGGCGCCAGCGATAAATATTAAGCCCCAAAGAAAATGCTCAAGTTTTATAGACCTGCTTTTAAAAATATCGGCCAGTATCAACACCGCCACATAATGAAAAAATAAAACTGGATACCAGTTAGCCAACAAGCCAGCCAACAAAAACACCAACCGGCGATGCCAAATGGAATTAACCTTAATACTGTAAAAATATAAATAGAGCAACCAAACAGCTAGGCCCAGAGCCAACTCTCTAGGCAAAAAACCGTGCGGCGTAAATCCCCAGGAAGAGCCGCCCAAAGAATAAGCGGGAATAATACTGCCCAAGGCCACCCAAAAACCAACTCTATAACTATCTAAACTATAGCTGACTACAAAATAAACTCCGACCAATAATATTGCAAAAGAAATGTAAGACAAAATCAAAGACCAAATCAAAACATCTAACCCCACAAATTCACCCGCCCGCGCTAAAATTTTACCTATAAAAAGTTCTCCGGCCGGCCTGATATCAAACTTAAACATATCATCTTTAGTAAAAATATCGGCTTCCTTTAAAGAAAATTCCCGCCAATGGGCCACATGCACTTCAGCATCGCCATTCAGTTGGTATCTTAGAGGCACATCGGTCAAAATAAAATAGGTTGAGTTGTATAAAAGAGCAACTAAAAAAATTATAGCCAGATGGATAATAATTGTTTTACTGTAAATAAACTTTAGGTTAAACATTTTAACGATTTATTTTATAAATAGCCACTTCGGGATTTTTATAAACCAAACTTAGTTGATTGTCCTTATCAAAATTAGGTTCGGAAAACTGCTTCTCCCAGGGGCTATAATAAACGTAATGTGAGTCTGTATCACTCCAGCGCGGGTTTAATTTACTATAACGATCCGATAGATCGACCAAACGATCCGAGGGTAACCAATTATCTCCCCGATCTGTGTTCTGCCAAAAATAATTTACATACAAAAACCGCGGGGTTTTATGAATATTAAACCAGCTTTCTGTTGGGCAATTTGAAACACAATCGTCCAAATTTTCCGTAATTCTTTTTAATAAAATATCCTTGCCCACCCCAAACAACTTATTTGCCGCAAGATAACGGTTTTCAAGAACTGCCATAGGCATAGGCGAAACAAATCCCGTTGCTAAAAATGGCCGACTAGAGGTATAGGTAGTTAGATATAATGAAGTAACCAAAGAAGAAGAAACAACTTTTGGCTCCGGCTCCTTAACAATATTCAACCACCCCAAAGAATTATTTATATTGCTGTCAGATCGGTAAAGAGAGAGGATATCCGGCGCCGGTTTGGAATAAATTGATGCAACATTTATAACCTTCTTGGATATTAAAGCCAGAGCCAACACAAAAAATACAACCTTGAAAACACTTTTAAAAACCTTGTGATTGCTGTAAATTTCTTGGATTAAAGCATAACAAATATAAAAAAATATTATAAAAACTAATGGAGCTATGGCTTTGCTCCCCTGCCAATACACAGGCATTTTGCCCAGAATAAATTGAACATTCCAGCTTATAAAAGCCGCCACAAGGAAAAGACAAAACAAAATTGCCAAAGGTTTGTCGCGTTTAAAAACCATAACCCCAACGCCTGCTAATAACAAAACATAAGAAATATAATAACCCAGAGCATCGTCCAGATGGGACTCATGGCCCAAGCGCAAACCCAAACGAAGCGAATAATCCAAACTGCCTGGTGTTTGGATAAAAGTAAAATAATTAATGAAATAAGGAATTGAGGCCAAAGCCACAACACTAACTAAAACAAGGTAATTCATTATAAAATCTTTTTTCTGGAAAAATAACGCGTAGATTCCAGTGGCACTTAAAAAAATCATCCAATAAATCCAGTAATGGAAATATGTGTAAAATAAAAGACCGCCCAATAAACCCGCCAAAACAGCCCAAACAATTTTAGGTTTACGCCAAAAAACGATGAATGAAAAAATCGCGGAAATGTATATTGGATAAGTTAACAGTGGATCGTCAACGCGGGCTAAAAACATTTTGTGTATTTGAGTGCGCGCGATTGGAATAAATTGTTTCACCGAAAGAGACACCAGATCGTTTAAAGCAATAAGAGGACTATGCCAATCAAAGCGGTAGTTTGCGAATAACAGTGGAGTTAACACCCCTATTAGCCCAAAAAATAACGCCCACGGCTTTGAATTGTTGAACAAAAACAACCCCAGATAGAATAATAAAGTAAATATTATGGCGATAAAAAAGAATTGGGCCGATAAGTAAGCCAGGTTTATATTTCCTGAAAACATATATATAAAAACGGAGAAAAACCAGGTCGGCAAGATATTAAGGACTGTTGGCTTTTGTTCATCAAAATAAAGATCTCGCGGCAATAAATACCCATCGTAAACCTCCCGCGCCCTTGGCAAATAAACAGTTAGCTCATCTTGATAAGTTGAAAGGCGGGCCAAGATAAAAGGTTCATCATTTTTAGCAAGTGTATCCCAAATATAAATAGGTGGGAGCACATATAGCAATCCCACCAATATAGAAAAAAACGCAACAACCCAAAAGTTTTTAACCCGTTTTACCATCATTAAAAAGATTAAAATAAACTATTGACGCCAAAACTACCAAGCCGTCTTTGATGGCTCTTATTTTTTTGCCTTCAGCTTTAGTGCGAGGCATATAAGAAACCGGAACTTCATAGAAATTTAACCGTTTTTTCTTAACCAGGCGCGCTATCTTGGCGGTGAGTTCTGGGTCTATGCCAAAACGGTTTGATTTTATTTTTAATGATTTAGCAATTTCTTTACTAAAAACTTTATAGCCTGTCTCCATATCCGTTAAATAAAGCCCGGTAAAAAAATTAGACACCCAAGTTAGAAATTTATTGCCCAAAAAATGAGCCGTGCCATGTACCCGAATAATTCCCTCCCGCCTGAATCTGGAACCGAAAACAGCATCGGCATCCAGCTTTTCAAATGGTTCCAATAAACTGGGATACTCGTGAGGATCCAATTCCAAATCCGCATCTTGAATTAAAACTACATCACCTTCT
>ORJL010019129.1_pt1 | contig 11438 bp, 13 predicted proteins | sample 1779941 | NCBI WGS metagenome assembly ORJL01 (sample SAMEA104232317, study PRJEB22302) | groundwater metagenome | biome: forest; feature: aquifer; material: groundwater | place: USA | collected 2011-08-07 | depth 5.8 m | reverse complement strand
GGAGGTCAGTTCCTTCAGCCCCATCGGGCCACGGGCGTGCATCTTCTGGGTACTGATGCCGACTTCCGCCCCGAGGCCAAACTGGCCGCCATCGGTAAAACGCGTGCTGGCATTGACATAGACGCAAGCGGCATCCACCTCGTTCAGAAAACGCATCGCCGCCGCATATTCCTCGGTGACAATTGCTTCCGAGTGCCCCGAACCATAGCGCTGGATGTGAGCCAGGGTTTCATCCAGCGAGTCCACTACCTTGACGGCAGCTACCAGCGCCAGGAACTCCTTGCCCCAGTCGCCATCAGTGGCCGGAACCAGCTTTAAAGAGGGATTGGTTTTCAAGATGGACAGCGCGCGCGCGTCGCAGTGTAGCTCCACACCCGCTTTGCCCAGCTCGGCGGCAATCAAGGGCAGGGCTTTAGCGGCAATCCCGGCATGAACCAGGATGGTATCCAGCGCGTTACAAACAGTGGGACGCTGTACCTTGGCGTTATAGACAATTGCCACCGCCTTTGCTACGTCGGCACCACGGTCAATATAGGTGTGGCAAACCCCGACGCCCCCGGTGACTACCGGCATACAGGCATTTTCCGCCACGAACTTGACGAGGTCAGCGCCTCCGCGCGGTATTAACAGGTCAACCGTGTCCCGCATCTTGAGCAGATAATTTACCAGGGAGCGGTCGGTATTCTCGATGAGCTGCACAGCGCCTTCGGGCAGGCCAGCCCGGTTGGCGGCCTCCTGAATCACGTTAACCAGGGCGCTGTTGGAGCGCACCGTCTCTTTGCCGCCCCGCAGGATGACGGCATTACCGGATTTCAAGCAGAGGACAGAGATGTCTACGGTAACATTAGGGCGGCTCTCATAGATGGCGGCAATAACCCCCAATGGCACTCGCTTTCTGCCGATAAGCAGCCCATTAGGCATAGTGCGCATATCAAAGACCTCACCCACCGGGTCGGGCAGAGCCGCCACCGTCATTACATCTTTAGCCATACCCTCAAGGCGGCTGGAGTTCAGCAGCAAACGGTCCCGCATGGCGGCGCTCATCCCAGACGCTGTCGCTTCCTTATAGTCAACTTCATTGGCGGCGAGGATTTTGTCCTTCTGCGCCAGCAAATCGGTGGCAATATTAGCCAGAGCCTTATTCTTGACGTCGGTAGAAAGGTAAGCCAGCTTACGGGAAGCCGCTTTAGCTGCTTTCCCTATTGCTTCCAGTTCCTCAATTGCCGTTTTCATATCCGAAACTCCTCAAGTTACGTAGTGAATAACACCCTATTATGCTTAACTTTGTATTCTGTCGCTAAGTATAACCCAGGCATTTTGCCGGGGCAAGCCTTCGTGTAAAAATCACGCCGCCAGACTAACCTGAATCGGCACACGTTCAAAATTCTGTGCCTCCAGCAGAGGCTGCATCTTCATCCTGGCCAGCACGCCGACAAACCGGTCCGGGATTACCTGCAAGCGGGTGTTATAGAAGGTGGCAATCTCATTGAAGTAGTCGCGTGCCAGGGCGATGCGCTGCTCGGTATCTACCAGCTCCGCCTGCAGCTTGAGGAATATTTCGCTGGCTTTCAGCTCAGGATAGCGCTCACTGACGATACGTAACAGCGGGGCTACCCCGTTAAAATCGGGACCAGCTACTCCGGGCGGGGTGGCTTCCGCCTGAGCGCGCAGCTCTGCCAGGACGTTCTGCGTCTCCTTCTCATATTTCTGGTAGCCGGCAATAACCTGGGTCAACCGGGGAATCAGGTCGTGGCGCCTTTTCAATTGCACATCCACCTGAGACCAGCCCTGCTCCACGCGGTGATGCAGGTTGATGAAGCTGTTATATACCGTCCAGACCCAGCCCAAATCTAACGCTACCAGGAAACCGACCGCCGCGATGACATACGGTTGCCAGCTTACTTGCGGGGTAATCCGACCGAGAAACTGCCAGGTAATAGCAGCACCAACGCTGACCAGTAAACCCAGCACCACAAAGAACCATAGCCAGAATCCATAACGGGAGCTAATCTGCCTCTCCGACTGCATGGAGATAAGAAACATGGGAGCGCTCTTGTCATGGGCTATCTCTGCCGCCACCACATCCTGGCGTTCTCGCGCTTGTCCCATGATGTACAGTCTGGCGTGCAACGGAATAGCCGATTCCGTAAAACGGCGGCGGTGGTCCGAGTTGGCAATCTCCTTTACCGGTGCCTTACCGAAATATAGAGGATTGCCAGGTGTACAGGTTTCATTAAATATGCTTGTGTCCTGCAGCGTAGCGCCTTCCGGCTGCACCCTGATAACACCGGAATCGTCCTTGAGATAGAACGGGATGGACTGGGTGTCACCGGCTACTTTGCTCCAGCCGCTTTCGGTCCGGGTACGTGTCTGTACGTGGCCTTTTGCATCGGTAAATGTCTCGTGGACAATGCGTGACCAGTGTTCATCTACCTGCCATTGGTAATGGACGCACTTCACGCTAGCCAGATGGCTGGTGAGGGGGGCATCGCTTTCGGCGGTGCCTTTAAGCTCGGCCAGGCCGATAAAGACACCCTGCGTCTTGGAGGTCGGCAGGTCATCAATAAGACGCTTGTGCCGTAAACTACGGAAGGCAGCGACGAGGCAGCCGAGAGCGACGACGCTACCCACAATAATCGGTAGCATACCAATTGGCATTATTACTGCCCTCCCGTCTGTTGGAAAGTACTACCCCTTCACTGTCCCCTGAGGTAGCTTTATCCGCCAGTCGTTGGTATAGGCATTCAGTCTCTTACCTCTGACGAAGCCGATGAGGGTGATTCCCAGCTCATTGGCGAAGTTTACACCGAGGTCGGTGGGCGCCGATTTAGAAATAATGATGGGGATGCCCCTTTTGGCCACTTTCAGCAATATTTCGGAGGTAATGCGGCCGCTGGTGATGACAACGCGTCCGTCCGTAGCTACATCTTTCAGTATACACTCGCCGAAGATTTTATCTATGGCGTTATGCCGTCCGATGTCTTCATTGAAGACCATGATGCTGCCATTATCGGCCAGAGCGGCGCTGTGAACGCCGCCGGTGGCGCGATAGACCTCGGAGCGGTGCTGGAACTCGCTCACCAGGTTAAACACCTCGTTGGCTGACATCTGAGTTCGGGATGCTACCTTCAACTGTTTGGGTACGTCGGAGGCGCTATAGAAAGAAGCTCCTCTACCACAACCCGAGGTTATCAGCCGTTTGAAGATAGGTTCATCGGCTGATGTTTTGTCTTCCGGTGTTTCCACACGGACAACGCCTCTCCTGTCGTCAACGGTTATCTTCTTGATTTCGTCTTTATTTTTTAACAGCCCTTCCGAGAACAGGAAACCGATGGCCAGGTAGTTCAAATCTTTAGGGGAACAGAGCAGAGTTACCAACTCTTGATTATTCAGGATAATAGTGAGAGGAAACTCGCGGGCAACGATATCTTCGATGTTGTTGCCTTCGCCATCAACAAGGCGCAAGAGAGGGACGCGAGCGACCTCGTTATCCATCTTTTTTTATTCCTATCTCATCTCCGGCTTTGACCGTGCCACCGCGCACCACGCGGGCAAATACGCCCTCTTTCGGCATGATACACTTGCCTATCTGGCGAAAAATGGCACAACCGCTGTGGCACTCCTTGCCAATCTGGGTTATCTTCAAGATAACCTCTTTCCCGACGGTAAGTTCGGTACTAACCGGAAGCGAAAGTAAGTCAATACCCTCGGTGGTAAGATTCTCGGCGAAATCCCCGGGGCCGAGCGTATAGCCCTGGCTTTTCATGCGATTGATGCTTTCTATGGACATCAGGCTTACCTGGCGGCCACTGCCAGCATGAGCATCACCAGCGAGCCCGTAATCCTGCTGCAAGTAGCCCTCTCTTACATCTACTTTCCTGGTTCCCGTTTTCTCGCTCTTGCAAACGGCGATTATCTTACCCATACTTATCCTCTTGTCTATTTTATGGCACTCATTCTATTGTTCCGGCACCCACCACAATATCTCCCTGGTAAAAGACAACGGTTTGACCCGGGGTGATTGATAATTGCGGTTGGCTAAACTTCACTTTCACCTTATCTTCACCCAACGGTGTTACGGTTGCTTCCTTCTCCAGATGGCTGGACCGTATCTTTGCCTTCACGGTGATAATTTGCGTTAATTTTCGTATCGCTATCCAGTTTAGGCTGGTAGCAATAAGCTCGTCATAGTATAGCTCTTCTTTTGCGCCGACAGTAATGGCGTTCTTTTCCGGGTCAATGGCAGTGACATATAGAGGCGCAGCAACAGCGAGCCCCAACCCCTGGCGCTGCCCGATGGTATAGAGAGGAATCCCCCGGTGACTCCCCAGAATATGCCCCTGTTTGTCCAGTATTGGTCCCGGTTCTCCCGCTCCGACAAGAGCAGAGTAACCACCAGCGACAAAATCCTGGCTTTCTCGCTTGTCCGCCACACTCAAGCCAAAGTCAGTAGCTATCTTCCTTACATCCTCTTTGGTGTAGCCGCCCAGAGGAAAGAGGGAACCACCAAGCTGTTCCTGGGATAAGGAGGCAATAAAATAGGACTGGTCTTTCTTCAGGTCTTTTGCCTTTTTGAGTAAATGGCGCTGACTAATCGCATCGTATTCTACCTGGGCGTAATGTCCGGTGGCAAAACAGTCGAAGGTAATGCCGCTATCTCGTGCCTTGCTCAATAAAGCGCCGAACTTGACCGTGTGGTTGCATCTGAAACAGGGATTGGGGGTTCTTCCGGAGCAATACTCGCGGCGGAAATAGTCCAGTACTTCCGCCTGATATTCCCGGGTCAAGTCGAGGACGTAATGCGGAATACCAATGGCCCGGGCGATGGCCTGCGCGTCGGCGATATCTTCTGCCTCTCCGGCACCATAGCAGCCATGACGGCTTCCCGGGGCGGGGGCGGACTTCCCGTCCCATATCTTCATCGTCACCCCGCTGACCTCATAGCCTTCTGCTTTGAGGAGAGCCGCCGCTACCGCGGAATCCACTCCGCCACTCATACCAACGACAACTTTCAACTTATCTTTAACCAACTAGAATGCTCACTGATTTGTGATTTATACCTCTTGCTATTATAGGCAGCCTTGCTATAGATGGTCAACGAAATTGGTTGGCATGAAAATAAGAAGACCTGTGCTACTCGAATCTATCGTACCGGAGCTTTATATGTTCCTTGAACATGCATTTGTCCATCACTACCAGAAGCCCAGCCTCCTCCGCCCGGGACGCTGCCTCCTCGTTTACTACTCCTTCCTGCATCCAGACAGCTTTGGCGCCCAATTTAATCGCCTCCTCGACAATGGCAGGCACGGCTGAAGGCCGCCGGAAAATGTCAATTACGTCAACATGCTGCGGGATAGAGCCGAGGTCGGGATAGCAAACCTCCCCCATTATCTCTTTCTCCTGGGGGTTCACCGGTATTACCCGGTAGCCCTGCTCTTTCAGGTAGCTGGCAACGTGGTAGCTAGGGCGGTCCGGGTCTGCGGAAAGACCAACTACAGCCACTACATGGCATATCTTGAGAATCTCTGCTTCTTTACTCATCTCCTACCTCCACACGTTACTTCCCGGCGTCCATATAGCTAAACTGCTGGCTGTCTTTTTTTCTGTACCAGCCTGGCCAGCCAGATGCTCATCTCATACAGAATAATCAGCGGAACGGCGACAAGAAATTGATTTACCGGGTCGAAAGTGGGCGTAATTATGCCCGCCAAGACGAAAGCAAATATAGCAGCTATCTTGCGCTTACCCGCCAGCCATTTCGACGTGACCACACCAAGCCGGGCCAGGAAGGTGGCCAGCACGGGCAATTCGAAAACAAGCCCGATAGTCAACAGTAGCCTAGTCACCACCGAGATGTAGTTGCCTACCCTGAGCTGAGGAGTAGCGATATCACTACCGAAGGTAGTCAAGAAATTTATGGCCGGCGGAAGTAAAATGAAATAGCCGAAGAGGATGCCGGTAGCGAACATCAAGGCTATCCAAGGCAGGGCAATGTAAACAAACTTCTTTTCTCTGGGGGTAAGCGCCGGTGAGACAAACATAATAAACTCATAGGTCAGGAAGGGTAAGGCAAGTATGATGCCACCGGCCAGAGCTACCTTCATATAGGTGCCGAGCATCTCGGTCACCTCGATAAAGATAAGACTAAAAGACGGGATAGCGAAAAAATGGAACTTATCTGTGAGAAAGCCGAATACCGGCTTCACAAAAGGGGACTTAAAGGTGAAAATATCGAATATCTGCTTGGCAAATATGAAGGAAAGAGTAGTAGTGACGGCTACGGCGACAACACTTCTGAGCAGGCGCTTTCTTAGCTCGGCAATATGCCCAAGAATAGTCAACTTTTCCACATTATCGCTCATCCTGTCGCCAATCTCGCCTAAAGTTTTTGACCGGTCTTTTCCGTGTCACCGGGTTCTACCCCGTCTTTACGCCTTGGTTCTTGGATTTTGTTAGCGCTACCTGTTTTTGAATCGAGGAGAATTTCCTTTTCTGCCTTGTTTAATTCCTCGGTTACCGCTGCGGTGAAGTCAGCGGTGGATTTCTTCACGGTACGCGTAATCTTACCTATTGTCCGGGCAACCTCCACTATCTTCCCTGGACCAAAAATGAGCAGGGCAATTACGACAACGAGCAGGATTTCGCCAAAACCCATGCCAAAAAATTCCATCCTTACCTCAACGCAACCATTTTCTTTTGCTGACTATCTATGAATTATAGCTTATTGATGATATTCATTCCAATTACACCACACCGATACGGGTTATTTATCTTCATCAATAGCACGCAGGGAGTAGTCGGGGTACTGAATAGTGTGCCGCCCGGTGAGAATGCCGCCCTGGCGAATGATACCCTGCCCGGCGCCCGGTGTTTCCTCGAGGTGAACGCCGGTGAAGCCGAAGGGATTGTCGTCGGAGAAAATGTCGCTATTACGGGATATACTCAACCGGCTCAGCTCGATATCAGTAGTCTGGTAAGCCTCATGTTTCTGGGAATGGTCACGGTCATGGTGGGAAAATTGGCAACCGGGATGTTGGAATCATCCAATGAAAATACAAAGATAATTGAAGAATCTTGAGGTTCATAGGGTAGCTTAGCGATGGTGATTGAGCTTAAACCAAATAGGGGCGGTTTTCTCCGCCCGTTTGGCTGCGGCTGGTTTATCCGCGAGTTTCTTCTGGGCAACAGGCCGGAAGGCTCAAGCAAGGTTGACCCCGACCGCGGGGCGACACAGACCGATATCAACTACGAATATAAGGAAGCTTTAGCACGGGCTACCGCAAGAGAACGTGCCGAGAGAATAATCAGTAACATGGTGGTGAAAGGTGCTGATGTTACCGAGGAAGACGCGGACAGAATTTATCAGCAAGAGCTGAAAAGGCTGTCCCGGAAGTTTACCCACATGAGGTACCACTCTTTCTTGATGTACTTCGGCGTATTGAAGCGGCTGGGGTGGGTGGAAGCCACTAACGAGACTGAGCCATCTACCATGCAAGATAGTTACCCTGCCGCTCCTGGACGGGTCTATTACCGTCTTACCACTAGAGGAAAGAGGGCAGGTGTTGACCTCTGGAAAAATCCCCTCTTTACGCTGTACCCGGAAATTGGCCCCAGCCACTTGAAAAAATCTGGTTAGCGATGGCGCTTTTATTTCTTTAGAGTCAACAAACCCGAGCTTATGTTACTCTAATGACAGGCATAACCTGCGCATGAACCTTGTCTCGTACCTCGATACAGGCTCCGGGTCTTATACCGGTCTGCCAAAATCATGGGGTATACCTGTCCTTGACCATGTCTTTGACAAAGGAGAAATCTACAACGGCATTGATTTTTCTGAGAAGGTGTCCTGAGGGACAATGCGGTCATAAAGATAGCTGCCATAGAATGAGTTTTGTGGAGATTTGGGACGTAGAATTTAAGTATCTCCCTGAATGGTTTTGCCTCCCTATTGTAGATGAGAAGAGGGATGAATTGCTAAAGTAAAGGCTTTATTTTGCAGTCGAATTGTCACTTTGCTCTACATCGTTTGCAGTTATTACCACTACCCAGTTCATTTTGTTTAGCTCATCCCAGGTATAGACCTTTGAAAAAACAACTTTGTTGGTCTCATTAATTGCCACTACCATATATTTATATCTTGCGCCAAGTAATTTTTCTTCGCTGATATTTGAAACAAACCCCTGAGATTTACCCGCTTCGATGGGCGGTACATGGGCATCATATGTGAATGAAATTGGCTCGTTAAAGTATTCAAGCTCAACAGCTCTCACCGTAACCTTAATGGAAGATTTTGTTTGATTATCATACGTGATAATTTTGTATGGTTCGCATCCAGTCAGGAACAGGGCAATCGCCAATCCCACCATAATACAAGAATTTCTAAACCTGCGCGATATTAGCTTCATTGCTCACCTCGCTCTAAGGACCAAAGATTTTGCCCCGCCAATAACGAAATACAGAAGGAGGAGGGTTATATTTAGTACCTGTTATCTTTGCCGCGTAACTCATTGCAAAACGTTCCTTACTCACAGCGTTGTGCGCTAAGGCGGTGTTTCCCCCGTAAAGAGCGAAATTTAGCCCGTATTCGCCAATATATTCCGTAAACCACTGACTTTTAGAACCATAATTTTTTTGATGTTCCCAGTGTACCCCTTCTTCTTCCTGAGTTGGAATATCCATCGGTATATTTGTGAATACCCCAAAAGGATATAAAGTTACTGAAGTGTCAGAAAAGAATATGAGCCAATCTAAGAGCCCACCTTCCTCAAGGTCAATAACTCGCATATCTCTGGCCAAAGAAGTGGGTAACGTGCTTATTCCTTCTATCCCTATCGATTCTAGGAGAGCCTGCCTTAAATCTCCTGATAACTTTTCTACTATTCGCTTAATATCACCTTCTAACTGTGACGGCCCAAGCGGCAGTGATGGACCTCCTGTGCCACCATTTCCACTATCACCATCGCCACCACCACCACTTCCACCGCCGCCGCCACCATCATCAGGCTGAGGACCGAAGTGCCATTCATCGTTTTCGTCCCACCAATGGCCTGTAGGGTCAGTATATTTCAACGGATTATTAACTACATAGGAATATCTGTTCAGTGCCTGCGGGTTATTGGGCTCTTGCACAAGTGTATCTGCGCTAATAAACCTTCCTATCCCCGGGTCATAGAACCTGGCCTTGTAGTCATATAATCCGGTGCCCACCAGTCTTTGCCCGGTAAAGAGCTTATCCGTACCCAAATCACCCTGAGCATTTCGGGAATTGCCCAGGGCATCATAGCTGGTACTCCCGACAATAGTCCCGTTATCTGATGTCACCAGTACCGTTCCACCCAGGTGGTCCTGATGCATATAGTTCAACGTCGTACCCGTCCGTTTTGCCACCAGTTTATTCCCCATGTAATAGTACGTCGTGTTCTCACCGGTGGTCAAGTTTTTCTCGAAGTACCTGTTGATGTAGAGTATTGTCTGGCCGCCTTCGGTTTTTTGAACACGGTTGCCATCACCGTCATAGACAAAGTTAGTACTATTCAGCGTTTCCGCAGTACCATGTATGATGAGGCTATCTGTCTGGGAATAATATGAAGCCTTAATCCAATCTGCGGTTTGGGGAGAGTCGGAAATCTGTACCTCATCGATATCGCCATTAAAATAGTTTCCGTAGGCAGGCCAAACCCCAAGAATTAATGCACCATCATTGGTTGTGTAACCGCTCAGTGACGAATCAGCATCATAGGCGCCATCGGTGTAAAGGGTTATCGTATTGCCGCTACGAGTGAGCGTGATATAATGCCAGTTGCTATCGCTTATGTTTACATCCGAAAAAATATAAACTGCTGTGGAGCCATTACCTACCCTGGCACGTGGCGTATTCGGCCCGACGAGCACATATTGGTGGAAGGGGTCAAGATAACCATCCCCGGTCGGGTTCTTGTCAATTAGCGTCCAGGCTGATTTACCAGGAGTTCCGGTCCCGTTGTACTTCATCCACAGCGATACGGTGAAATCGTTGACGTCCAGCGAATCGGAGTCACCTACACTGATGTAATCGTTACTACCATCCAGCCTGACCGCATTACCTGCCCTACCCGTAACGCCATAAGTCACTCCTCCACTTTGCGAGCCGCTATTATTATTCGAAGTCGAATCGTATTAAGTTCCGGAAGTCTCCTTCATGTGTTGCACCATTTTATAGCTGCTTCCCCAGACGCCTGTTGCGTTCTGGCTGTCGGCGGCACTGTTGTTGCCATAGTACATCCAAATATAGTCGCTGGTGGAGTTGCCGCTAATCAAGGGCACTTTGACCCATATCCAGGCTTCGTTCGAGGTCCATTTCTCAATCTCATAATTCAACGTGGTATTGTCGGCGTCAATAAATCGGATATCCTGTCCTGCCGATTTGGCCGAACTGAAGTCAAAATCGGTTTATATTTCTTTTATCCGTTGTTCCTCCGCTGGTAAAGGCTTTGCAAAAATGCCCGACTAAAGTATAATTGTGGGAAAGAGAGGCAAAGAATGAAGGTTATTTTTTTAGAAGATGTCCCCAAGATAGCTAAAGCCGGTGAAGTAAGAGATGTGTCCGATGGCTATGGCCGTAATTTCCTTATCCCGCAAAAGCTGGCAATGGCTGCCAGTCCCGGGGCAATGAAAGCAGTGAAAGCAGAACTCGATATAAGAATGCGAGGGGAAGCCCGTACCGAAGCCGAGTTGCTTGAGCTAGCGAAAGAACTGGATGGCAAAGAGGTCGCATTAACTGCCCGGACGGGAGGGAAAGAACGGTTGTATGGCTCAATCACGTCCGCTGATATTGCCGCCGAGCTGGAACGCATCACCAAAGTGTCATTCGATAAAAGAAAAATCGAGTTGGCTGAGCCAATCCGCCACATCGGCAGCTACGAGGTAGTCGTCCGGCTGGGCAAGGATATTGCTCCCAAGATAAAAGTAACGGTAACTGAGAAGGCTGGTTGAAGCGAGGTTGGCGGGATGCCACTGGAAAGTTTACCACCGCACGATATTGACGCTGAGGAAGCAGTCATCGGTTCGCTCCTTATTGATGGTACGGCCATTTATAAGGTTGTCTTCCTACAAGCACCGGATTTCTACCGTGAACAGAATCAATGGCTTTTTGAGGCATGTCTTTCCCTCTACCAGCGCAATGAAGCCATAAACCAGATTACTCTGGCGCAAGAAATGGACCGTAAAGGAAGGCTGGAAGGATGTGGGGGCGTTGCCTACCTGAGTCATCTTGTCGCGATAGTACCCACTTCGCTGGACATCGAGCACTATGCTCAAATTGTTTATCGTCTGGCCATCAGCCGGCGTTTGATTGATGCCGGCCGTCAGATTCAGTCCATCGGCTTTGAGGCTGAACCCGATGTTGATGCCAGTTTGAATCGAGCCGAGGATGTCTTGTTCCGGCTGCGTCACGGACAGAG
>ORJL010765567.1_pt1 | contig 11439 bp, 11 predicted proteins | sample 1779941 | NCBI WGS metagenome assembly ORJL01 (sample SAMEA104232317, study PRJEB22302) | groundwater metagenome | biome: forest; feature: aquifer; material: groundwater | place: USA | collected 2011-08-07 | depth 5.8 m | reverse complement strand
CAGTATACATTACGGAAAATGTTCCGCCCTGACATATGCCCATCAGCGTAATCTTGTCCACATTCGATCGTTTTCTGATCTCGTCTACGGCGTCGTCGATATACCCGTTGATATAATCGTCCAGCGTGAGATATCTTTCCGGTCCCGAGGGATACCCCCAGTCTATGATGTAGACGTCGAAACCTTCATCGAGCAGTTTCTTAACCATGCTTTTGTCGGGCTGAAGGTCAAGGATGTAATACCTGTTCACCAGAGCGTACACGACGAGTACCGGTACAGGAAACAGTTTTTTTGCCGTGGGTATGTAGTGTATCAGCCTGACCTTATCATCGGTATAGACTGTCTCCGAAGGAGTGGTGGCGACGGAGTACTCCGGCGGCTCCAGCATGAGTTCTATGCCTACCTGGTATTTTCGAACATCCTCTATCAAACTACGCTCGCTCATAACACCCCTTCCCAATACTCCTATTTTGCTGCGGTGAGCTCTTTCACTTGTTTAGCCAACTCCCTTACCTTTTTCTTCAGTAAGTAAATTTCTTTATAAATTTCGTCGATCTCACTCTTCGTCGGCAGATTCATCGGCTTCAGGACGTTCGATTCGAGCATCTCTTTGTTGAATTGTTCAACATCCATCAGATTGGACACGAATTTACCGACGTCCGCAGCAAAATGACCCGATTTCAGAAATTCCTTGAAAGTATCGCTGTAGGTTTCCAGCCAGATCGCATAAAAATCTCGATAATTCGCCGGACTTTCGGCAGCGATCTTTTCCTGCGTTTTGCGCATGGCTTCCACGAATACGCTCTGGAAATTAACATTAGTGTCCATCCAACTCGCGTAATAATTAGCGAAGTAGGGAATACCCTGCATTGTCTTTTCCATTTTCTCACGCGCCGGACCTACCACCGGCGCTTTGAGCAGCTTGCCGAAAGTTTCTTCGTACGTCTTTAGCCAGAGATCGAAAACTTCCTGAGTCGATTCAAAGCCTGTCCTTTCCGTTGTCGTGTCTTTCATATCAAGCCCAACTCGACCAGGTTTTCGACATATTGTTTAACGTATCGGAATACATCCTGGCGACAATTTTCACCGGCTCCATCATCTCTTTCATCGGCCCCATCGCCGGCATGTTCTCAAAGAAATTATTAAAGGCTTTTTCATACATCTTAAGCCACACGTCGTAGAACTCCTTCTGGGTAGCGGGATCATTGCTTTGCTTGGTCAATTCTTTTGTCTTTTCCGTCATCTTTTCCAGTGCTTCTATCCACGACTTGTACGTGCTCAGGTACAGATCGGCCGCCCTGGAAAAACTTTCGAATGACTCTTTTGAAGGCTGCATTGATTGGAAGTACTGCTGGTACATGTCCTGGTAAGTGTTCGTCCAGAGGGTATAGAATTCCTTATATGCTTCCGGACTTGCGTTGCCGCGAGAAATATCAGCCGCCTTTACCCCGAGCGTCCGCATCGCGTCGGTTAAGGGCCCGTAAAGCCTGGAGTACGAATCCCGCCAAAGTTTGATGACCTGGACGAACGTCCGCGAGTATATGTCAGGGACTCCTGTGTACTTTTCGTAAGTGTCGGACATGCTTTCCATGACCGGAAGAGACAGCATTTCGTCCATCATTTTGTCGTACGATTTGACCCACATGTCATAGCCTTGCTGATATTTGCTTTGATCGGGGGGACTCTGCAGTATTTCGGCGGTCTTCCGGGTGTCCTTTTCCAACTCTTCTATCCACGATTTAAAAACTTTACTTGATTTTTCGGCTCCGGCTAAAAACTTGGTTAGTGCTTCCCGGTTTAATTCCGGAGTCGGCCAGGTAGCAAAAGTACCAAAGGTATTCTGGTACGTGTTCATCCATTCGTCGAAAAATTCCTTGTATTCGACCGGGGTCGCGTCTTTTACGATTTGCGTGGACCGCTCAAACATCTTGCCGGCGGATTCAACCCACGGTTTGTAGAGCCTCAAATAGGAATCTTCCCAGACCCTGGAGGCTGATGCATAACCCTCGCTCCAGGCTTTGAAAAAGTCCTCCTTTTGTTCGCTCCTGTTTTTTCTTTCCTCCGCTTTTTCTGTTTTCACATCAACTTTTATAGCCATGGCTAACTCTCCCGTATTTATTTTTGCAACTTAAGTGTCGCAAATGATGGGGATGCTATCGACGTCCGTCCTGGAATCAGATTATACGAACTTGAACAGCAACGCTTTTGCACAAACAAATTGTGACAGCCCCCGAGGCCCGATACCCCACTTTCCATAGAAACTATTAGAAATCCGCTTCAGACATGGTATCGGTGCAAAGCAGGCAACTGGCTCTTTCAAGGTCTATCTCCCCGGCGCCTTTCCACGAAGGCCAATCTCGCACCAATTTTTCTCTCGGCAGAAAGTTCATGAAGCCGGGAATTCGACCGCAAGTATTTTTTATGTCTTCAATGGTCTCTTCGTAAGTCATTTCCCTTATTTCGCTAATCATAAAACCACCTCCTGTCGTCTCACCACCAAAACTAATTGTAGATTAAAAGTAGTTAAATAATCATGTAAATAACAGCCGAATAGTTACAAATACATATCATTTCCGGAAACGCCTGAAAAACGTTTGGGATAAAAGTTTAAAAATATTTCTGATGTTAAGAGGGAACAACCCGGACTTCTGTCTTGAACTGCTGTTTCAGGCGGATGCCCCGGAATAGTGCCTGAGTCCTATCTTCCAGAAAACACGCGCAAAAAAGAACAGAACGGCAGCCAAGGCAACGGACAGCAGCAATGTCTGCCAGTTGAGCCTTCCGGTAATAGCTTCGGCAGGGACGGTAGTAGCGAATGCGACCGGAACGATAAAAGTCAATCCGTACCGGAGCCAACCTGGATACAGGCTTACCGGCCAACGGCCGGCTTCGTACATGCTACGGAAGATTTCCAGTATGTTTTCTACTCTCACGAACCAGAAAGATAACGTGGAAAGGATCATGAAGTAGCTGTATATGACAACTCCGCCTGTAACCAGCATGAGGAGAAATTCTGCGATCTGCAAAACTCCGATATCGGCTCCGAGGCGAAGCAGCGAATAGATCAGGACGCCCAAACCCAGCAGGATGTCCTGCATTTCGAAAATATCCAACCGCTGCAGGCTTACCAGTACTTGAGCATCCGCCGGCTTGGTCAGGTCGAAATCGAAAGTCCCATCGCGGACCGATTCTATAAAATCTTCCATTCCCGGCCGGATCAACAGTCCGATTATGCCGCTGATAAGAAAATAAACGCCGACAAGCGCCAGCACTTCATCCGGCTGCCATCCCCCCAACAGGTTCGTGTAGTTAAATATTATCGCCAGACCGCCGAGGGTCATTCCCAGATTGAGCAGCGATTGAAACAATTGGATGAAAAGGTTGATACGGTAAGCAGCCTCACCAAAGATGTTGACCCGCCAAAATGCCAGGAGCATCCGTAGGTAGTTCACGCCCCCACCGCCGTATATGTTTTTACACCTCTACGCCAGACAAATCGCAATAATATTACGCTTACCGCCAGCCAAGCGAGCTGGGCACCGACACCGATCGCAGCTTCGGTCGCAGAGACCCTCCCTGATATTAACTCTACCGGAAAACTCAGCAGCCACCGGAAAGGCATAATGTAAGAAACGACTTGTATCGGAGCGGGCATGAGAGCCAGCGGTGCGATTTGCCCGGATAGAAACAGCAGCGCGACGAAATAGGTCTGGTTGATGGCACTGACCCGGGTTGTCCAGAAAGCTGTTTGAGCCAGCGTCCATTCCAGAAAGAACCTGACCAGGAAGGCCAGGAATAAAGCCGGAATAAATACAAGTACTGCCCAAAAAGGCGGCGATATCGAAGCATTAAACGCGAGCATCAAGATTACCGCGACAAGGCCGACGATCGGCAGCGTAATAACTTTTGACATCACATTATCCGCGATATCCGAATGTATCGGATGTACCGGTTTCAGCAACGCAGTCGAGAAAGTACCGTGACGCACGCGGTGCTCGAACTCGTACATTATCCAGGTATACGTCACCTGATTGACCAGCATAAGGACGATGAAATAGGCGGCGAAGTCAGCCGCCGTATAATCTCCCACACTGCCGCCCGTACCCGAGGCTACTGCCGACCACACGATCAGATAAACCAGCGGCTCCAGGATCTGCCCGGCAGTCCAGATGATAAGGGAGGCACGGTACTGGAACATCATGGCAAGTGTGGTCTTAAACTGCTGGATATAAAGCTCGATCAGAGCCTTCACTGCCTACCTCCTGGGCAAACACACGGGCGATAACTTCTTCGATGGGCGGTTCTTCAACCAGCAAGTCAACCACAGGCAGCTCTGCCAGCAGCCTCTCGGTAATATGGGCTGTCTCTGCCTTGGGCACACGCAATTTATATCTTCCCTCTTCACAGTTGGTAACTTCACCGTATTTCCCCAGTTCCACATCACAACTGCTCAATTGGATGACGATTGTCTTGTGCGAAGTAAATCGCTGCAGCAGGTTGGACAGCTCCCCATCGAACAGAAGCTTACCGTGATGGATCACCAAAACTCTTTTACACAGCGAGGCGACGTCGGCCATATAGTGGCTGGTCAAAAGTACGGTCGCGCCAAACCGGCGGTTGTATTCCGCGAAGAACTTGCGTATCCTCTGCTGCATGGTCACGTCAAGGCCTATTGTAGGCTCATCCAGGAATACCATTTGCGGCCGGTGCAAAAGTGCTGCCGCGATCTCGCATTTCATTCTTTCTCCCAGGGAAAGGTTGCGTACCGGTTTTTCCAGGAGCGGTCCTAGTTCCAGTAGATCCGTAAGTTCCTTAACCATGCTCCGGTAATTCTCTTGCGGTATCTGGTAGATGGCCCGGTTTAGTTCAAAAGTAAGCTGGGCTGGAACGTCCCAGACAAGTTGATTGCGCTGGCCCATAACCAGCGTGATCTGCCTCAGAAAAGCGGGGTCGCGTTTTGCGGGGACAAAACCGAGAACACTTATTTCTCCTGACGAAGGGTACAACAAGCCCGACAGCATTTTAAGGGTAGTCGTCTTTCCCGCCCCGTTCGGCCCCAGAAAACCGACGATTTCACCCGGCTCGACTTTGAAGGAAATATCGTCTACCGCGCGCACTTCGCTTTTGCGCCGTCGTACCAAGTTGTGGAACGCCGCTTTCGTCCCGGCTTCTTGTTGACTAACGACGTATATCTTTGATAGATTTTGAACGCGAATAATTGGTGTTGCAGCCATGGCTTAGTAATTCTATACCTTATTTCAAATTCGCGACAGCCCGCCGAACAAGAACCCTGAAAAAGGCACAACATAGCATAAATGAAAAAATGCGCGGATTTTTCCGCCAGGACGGGCCCGATCGGTTTACCCCGAATCGCACTGGCGCTCGTCGAGCGATGTAAACCGCGGACCGCCTGTTCAACCTTATATCAACAAACTTACGGATTGATCGAGATATTGTTCTCGACTTCGCAAATACCCGGTGCCGAGCAAGCAGCCAATTCCGCTTCTTTCTTTTCGGCGTATGAATGCACTGTTCCTTCCAGCGTTACTTTGCCGTTGCTGATCTGAACCGCGACTCGTCTCGCGTCCAAAAGAGCGTGCCGTTGAAAGGCACTTTCGATCTTCCTCCGGATGTCCGTTGGTGCCGGTCTGGGAGAAGGCTTCAAGTTAATCAAGTTGGTTACTCCGGCTACTCCCATCAAGCCGCTCACTGCATCGTAAGCGGCATCTTTCTGATATCGGAAATCGACATCGCCGCTCAACGTAACCCACCCATCCTGCACTTTAACTTTGACCCGCTCGTCAGGAACGGAAGCATTCCACTCCAGAGCGTTCGCCGCCGCCCGGGCAATATCTTCGTCGTCTCGCATAAAGGAATTCGGCAGCTTTACCTTGATCTCTTCGGCGATCCCTTTAACACCGTAAACCCTTTCTGCAGCACGCTCTGCCGCCACTTTTTGAGCATAAGTGTCGACATTACCCGTGAGCGTAACGATACCGTCTTGTACCGCCACTCCCAGCGTTTCTGCCTTCACGTCAGCCTCCCATTTCAATTCTTCCATTACGTCTTGCTTCAATTCAGCGTCGGTTTTCATTACAAACTTCCTCCCACATTGTTTATATTGGTTCCCGATAGAAACCATTGTAGAGAAATGCTGATATAAAAATCATAAAATCAACCGCCGGAACAATAACATTTTCATTACATTAAAGGAGGGGAAAGCCAACCCTTACAAACAAAACAAATGTTACGTTTTTGTAACTATTTCCCTCTCCCGTTTATAACTTTTCCACTGTCGTCCGTCTACAATAATTCCGACGAATTGCTTCATCTAAGAAATCTCGGCTTCTCAGGAGGAATCGTTGGAACTTAAAAAATACGAGATACTCGCAAACGATTTGCGATGGGAGTGCGACCCCAAAATATTCCAGTTCCAATGTACCAAAGACCTTGCCCCGTTGCGCGAATTTATCGGCCAGGACCGGGCGACTCGCGCCGTAGAATTCGGTCTGAATATGGTGAATTCGGGATACAACATATATGTGGCTGGTTTAACCGGAACCGGCAAAATGTCAATGGTAAAAACCTACATCGAAAGGATAATCAAAGAAAAACAGGCTCGCGGCGAAACCTTCGCCCTTGAAGACTGGTGCTACCTCTACAATTTCAAGGAACCGGATTGTCCCTGCATCGCTTCGCTGCCTCAGGGAGAAGGCAAATCTTTCAAGAACAAGATTTCGGAATTGCTGACCAGGGTCAGGAGGGAACTGGGTCAGGCTTTCTCGAGTGACGAGTACAGGAAGCAGAAACAAAAAACGATTGAAAACGGGCAGGCGGAACAACAAAAGATAGTGGAGCAGATTTCGGAGGAATCGCGACGGGAGGGGTTCGCCCTGGAAATGACCCCAATGGGGCCGGCATTGATTCCGATTATAAAAGGGCATCCCATGCAGGAATCCGAGTATCTTACGCTCGATGAGTCCTCAAAAAAGAAAGTAGAAGCGAAACAATCGGAACTCCGTAAAAAGCTCCAGGCAAGTTTGGAAACTATAAACGCCTTACAAAAGAAGACCTTGGATTTGCTGCAAAAGACCGACAAAGATATTGGCGAATACACCGTGTCCGCAATTTTTGTGGATCTTGTCGCGGGGTATTCCGGTTTGCCAGCAGTGAAGCAATATCTTGCCGACCTCAAGGATTATATTCTGACGAATCTTGAACTTTTCAAAGGGGCGGAGGAACCGGTAAATCCGATCCTGGGAGTCCCGGTAAGCCAGTTAGTGAGCGGAAGAAACCCGTTTCTCCCGTTCGAAGTTAATGTCTACGTCGACAATTGCGAAACCAAAGGCCCGCCGGTCATCATCGAATCAAATCCTAATTTTAGTAACGTCTTCGGTAAGATCGAACGCCGCTTCCTGTTTGGCGGTTACCTGAGCGACCATACCATGCTGAAAGCCGGGGCACTCAGCCAGGCCAACGGCGGCTATCTGTTGCTTAGTGCCAACGACGTTCTTTCCAATCCCGCGGTTTGGCCGGCACTGAAAAGGGCCATAAAAAACAAGGAAGCTAAAACAGAAGACCCGTTTGAACAATTCGGTCTGATCGCACCCCAGGGTTTGAAGCCCGAACCCATGCCGATAAAGGTCAAGGTTATCTTGAGCGGTGATGACATGTTGTATCAACTGCTGTCGATGTACGATGAAGACTTCTGGGAAATATTTAAAGTTAAGGCCGATTTCGACTTTGAGATAAAGAGGACAGACAGCAATATGCTGGCGTACGCTGCTTTCCTCTCCGGCTGCTGCGATGAATGCCAGACCCGGCACTTCGACCCGGGCGGCGTGGCAAAAGTCATCGAATATTCCGCCCGGATGGTTAGCGACCGGGACCGCCTTTCTTCCCGGTTTGCCCTGGTCAAGGACTGGGTCGAAGAAGCCAACTACTGGGCAGGGCAGGAAAACTCACAGTTCATCTCTGCCCGCCACGTGCAAAAAGCCATCGACGAAAAGCGGTTCCGCCACAATCTTCTCGATGAAAAGATGCGAGACATGATAAATCTCGGGACCATCATGATCGATACCTCCGGTACCGTTGTCGGCCAAGTCAACGGGTTGAGCGTCTATGCCCTCGGCGATACCATGTTCGGTAAGCCCTCACGGATAACTGCCAAAACATTCCTCGGCCGCGGCGGCGTTATCAACATCGAGCGGGAATCGCAGCTCAGCGGCCCTGTCCACAACAAAGGCGTCATGATATTGAGCGGTTACCTCGGCTGGAAATATGCCCAGGACAGACCGCTGTCGCTGTCCGCCAGCTTGTGCTTCGAACAATCCTACGAAGGCGTCGAGGGAGATAGTGCCTCATCAACCGAACTTTACGCTATATTATCCAGCCTCGCTGAAATCCCGATCAAGCAGAATCTGGCTGTCACCGGCTCGGTCAATCAAAAGGGTGAACTGCAGCCTATCGGCGGAGTCAATCACAAGGTTGAAGGCTTTTTCCAGGTCTGCCAGGCTAATGGCCTTACCGGAGACCAGGGAGTGTTGATACCGCAGCAAAACTTGAGAAACCTCATGTTACGGGAAGATGTTGTCGATGCAGTCCGCAACGGTAAATTTCATGTCTACTCGGCTAGAACAATAGACGAAGGCATTGAGATATTGACCGGGGTTTCGGCCGGGCCGAGGCAACCGAACGGCGATTACCCTGAAGGCAGCGTTAATTATCTCGTTGACAAGAAGCTCCGCGATATGGCGGAACGGCTAAAAGGTTTCTATTACGAAGAGAAGCACAACGGCAATAAACCTCTGCCTGACAAATCAATATTGACTTGATATCTACCCGATCAGGGTTCCTCCAGGTTGTCCATCGTCTTCATAACCAATTCCGTGATCGAGGGATGAATGTGCATGCCGGCTTCGAGATGATTAACGTTCCCGCCGGCGGCCATGACGTTGACTACTTCCTGGATGATGATCGGGGCGTACGGCCCGATGACATGAAAACCCAATATCTTCTCTGAGTTCGCTTCAGCGATGGTTTTAGCGAAGCTACTTCACCTTCACTGTCACGTTGAAGGTACTGGCCGGCGGGTTATTAGGTTCGAACGGCCGTTTGTATTCTATAGAGATGGTGGTCGTCCCCGCTGCCAGTGCTTTGAAAGTCCAGACTTCCTGACCTCCCCGACCGGGTATCGCCTCTGCCGGAGGCTGGTATTTATGGCTAGTCTGCTGCAATACAGCACCATTACTGATAACGGCATTTTCCGTCCAACTATAGCCGGTGGTAATATTGGATTCCAGTGTCACCACCACTTCCTCGCCGGCAGGCACATTTACTACCTTACCGGCGTCTCCCGAACTTAACGATTGCATTGCCGGCATGGGAGAAGCACAGGCAAGCAGGCCAAGCAGAAGAACCATCACCACGCAAATTTTATACAAGCGTGTTTTCATAGCTCTACCTCCTTAACACTCTACTTTGATTGTGCCACTCCTGTATTTCACAATCAAGTAGCTGCAAGCCACAAGAGATAACGTGTGTCGAAGCCATTTCGATGGCGCTTCACGCTGTTTTCCGGCAAATATTGCTTGACAACCGATGTGGATTTAGGGCGGTGGGCTAAAAGCTAAGAGGAGCGTTATTGGTTAAAGCTCGTGTAAGCTGATTTCTTTCAGTCTGGTAGTGAGATGACGACGGTTTTCAGCAAATTTGTCGAGTTCAGCGTAAAACGCCGGGCTGTGATTGTGCACCCGAGTATGGACCAGTTCATGGAGCATAACGTAATCCCGGAGTTCTTCCGGCAGCAGCATCAATTTTATATTCAGGCTGATGCATTGTTTGGAGCTGCAGCTACCCCACCGGGTTCGCTGATTGCGGATAGATACGCGTCGAAAACAAAAATCGTACTGTTGGGCCAGTTCTCCAAGCCGCAAGGTCAACGCCCGTTTCGCCTTAATGGCATCGATCGCGGCTAATTTATCCCGCAGCGGCTGAGCTAGTTCATGTGCATGTATTGCCTTGTCATATGTCCGTTCTATCCATTGCCTGTTGAGCTTTACCACATTTTCGGCATCACGGAATGATTGGTAGAATGGGAGCGTTACCCAAACTCCCCGGGAAGCTGAAACATGCACGGTAATGCGTCGCGCCCCCCGATGTTTCCGGCACAACACCTCTCCGATACCAGGCATCGGAATTTTTTTGATGCTGGCGGACGATCGTATGTTTTTTGTTCGGAAGCGCGTTAACAAATGAAACAAAGCAATGAAGCTAAGTCCGAAGCAAATCGCCGATAACGCTCAAGGCCGAAATCAAACCAGAGAATCGATACGAACCCTGAATCGGCTGACTTCTCCAGACAAATTACATTATATTACGGTATGGAATCTATCTGCACCAGCGTGAAATCGGGAACAAAACTTAATAATGTACCATTCTCAGCGTAACACGTACCGTAGGCTGTTATAGTCATATTCGGCGCCAGTTTGTCCATCCCAGCGGCGCTCTTGAAAACCAGTGTGAAAGCATTCCCTCCCGGGCTCCAAAGATCCAATTTGGGGCCATTTCCCAGATGGACATCATATATTTGCTTAACTCTTAATTGCGGCATCCGTACCAACCGATATTGGTAGTTCAGGTTAAAATTGACCTCATTGGTCTGGAGTTTGCCAAGAAGGTCATCATAGCCAATCCAAATCACTGCGTCAGGTGTCGGAGCTATTTTTGAGAGATTAGTGATAGTGACGTTCAGATTAGTTATCTGAGTATTAGCCGCATCGAGCTGTTTTTGCAGCGATTGAATAGTAACATTCGCGGCGGTACTTGTTTCAGTTAGTTGCTGCTGCAGCGATTGGATCGTGGCGTTCGCCGTTGCATTCGCCGCGGCGAAGTCCTCTAACAATTGTTGAATAGATGTGTTTGCGGCAGAGAGTTGTGCTTGCAGAGTTTGGATCGTGGCGTTCGCTGCACCGAGTTGCGTCTGGTAAAACCTGATTGTAGTGTTGTTGGTGTTTATCGACTGCTGCATGGTTTGCATCGTGGCATTTAGCGTGGTCACTTGTCCTTGCGCCGAGGTAAGCAGCGTTTGCAGGAACTTGATGGTAGTATTTCCCGTCGCTACCTGCTGCAGCAGCGATTGGACCGTTGAATTCGCGGCGTCGACCTGACCGCGCAGTGACTGAAGTTCGTTGTTAGAGCTGTTGACCTGAGTCCGCAGAAGTTGAATGGTCGAATTTGCGGTCCTTAAATCGCTCGCCAGTTTGCTGTTGGTACAAGATGCTGTAATAAGAAGACAAACCGAAAGTAGAGCAATGACAGCTTTCATATCAACACCTCACAAGCAAAGTAACCCGTTTTGCTGTATATCATATATCCGCCGCGCCACCTTGTAAATAGCGTACGCCTGCCGGTCGGCATCGAGCGGAGCCTATTGCTTGT
>ORJL011525080.1_pt1 | contig 11441 bp, 10 predicted proteins | sample 1779941 | NCBI WGS metagenome assembly ORJL01 (sample SAMEA104232317, study PRJEB22302) | groundwater metagenome | biome: forest; feature: aquifer; material: groundwater | place: USA | collected 2011-08-07 | depth 5.8 m | reverse complement strand
CGGCCGAAGAAAACACTCCCGCCCACCCCAAAGGCGGGGCCACGCCCCCCGCCGGGGGGGTGGGGGTGCCCGCTTTCGTCACCCAGCTCCCTCATGTCTCCCAACACAACCACCGACCGGCCAGGCATACGCTGTAAGGCTTTCAAGGCGGCGACTACGGACGAAGGATTGGCGTTATAGGCGTCGTCGATCAGAGTGATTCCGCGGCGCAGCCGCAGCACCTCCATCCTCTGGCGCGGCGCAGGGGCGTTGCACAATCCGGCAGCGATCACTTCGATCGGCAGCCCCATAAGGCGCGCGACGGCAGCCGCCGCCAACGCGTTGCTCACGTTGTGCACCCCAACCAACCGTAGGGTGACCTCGGCCGTGCGACCACCGATAACCAACTCAAACCGCAACCCATCCAACCCACTATCGACAATCGCACGGCTTTGGACCTCGCCGCTATTTCCAAACGTCAGCTTCCGTCCGCCAAACGATGCGGCGATCCGCGACACCCAAGGATCCTCGAGATTCACAGCGACGGCAGCGTCGACCGACAAGCTTCCGAAGAGCTCCCCCTTCGCCGACGCCACCCCCTCAAGCGTGCCACCCACGCCTTCCAGGTGAGCGGCGCTGACATTGGTAACGACGGCGTAGTTTGGAGCGGCAATCTGGGTGAGGCGAGCGATTTCGCCGGGACGATTCATACCCATCTCCAGCACCGCGACCGTCTCGTCACGAAGACGAAGGAGGGTCAGGGGAAGGCCGATCAAGTTGTTGAAATTGCCCTCCGTCTTCAGGCAACCACCCAACAGGTGCGCCTTCTCCGCCGCCTCGCAGATCGACGCGATCAACTCCTTGGTCGTGGTCTTGCCATTGGATCCGGTGATCGCGATGACCTGGGCTTCGCTGCGTCCGCGTGTCCAGGCGGCAAGGTCGCCGAGAGCGCGCAGGGTATCTCCGACGATGATCAGCTTGGACGGATCCACGCCCGCAACTGGATGGTCGACGAGAGCCGCACTCGCTCCGTCGCGCACAGCGGCAGCGACGAAGTCGTGGCCGTCATGATTCTCGCCGCGCAACGCCACGAACAGCATCCCTTTCGAGACCCGGCGCGAATCGATCCCGATCGACTCAAACAAGGCGTCGGTTGTATGGGTCGCGGGCACGACGGCGTGGGTCGCAGCCAAAACCTCGGCGAGGCTCCAAAACGATGCCGGAGCATGCTCACGAAGCAATGTCGCGGCTTTCATGTTGTCATCCACCATCGCCACGGAATGTCAGTCGGAGCTTTCGGCCTTGAATCGAACCGGTGCCCGCCGCGGGATCCTGCGCAATCACGTAGCCGGAACCGTCCACGTCGACATCCCAACCAGCACGTGCCGCCTGCACCAGAGCCTCTCGCATACTCAGACCGAGAAAGCTGGGCATGCCACGCGTGATATCGCTTGGAGCCCAACTCACGAGCTGCGCGCCGACTTGTTTCTCATTCTCCCCAGGCGTGATCCGATACGGAAGGTGCAGGCCGGCCTTCTCGACGGCGTAGGCGGCAATACGCTGGAAGACGGGTGCGGCAACCAACCCACCATAGGTTGCAACCCTGGGGGTGTCGATAAGGATAAGCATCGCAAAGCGCGGCGCTTCGGCCGGAAAGAAGCCGACAAACGAGGAAATCCTATCACGCGGATGATAGCGGCCTGTCTTCCCATCGACCTTCTGCGCGGTTCCGGTCTTACCGGCGACGGAGATGCCGGCGAGTTTGGCCTTGGTGGCCGTTCCGTCATCGACCACACCACGTAGCATGTCCGTCACGATCGCCGCGGTACGTTCCGAGACCGGGCGGGCCACAATTTCCGGCCTGTTCTCGACCAAGACGGTGCCATCGGCCGCAACGATCCGACGGACGATCAAGGGGCGCATCAGGGCACCCCCATTCGCGATCGCACCGTAGGCACGCAGCAGCTGCAGCGGAGAAACCGAAATGCCTTGGCCAAAGCTGGTGGTCACCAAGTGAATTCGACCCCACTTATGGGGCGGACGAACCAGGCCCGTAGCCTCCCCGGGCAATTCGATGCCGCTGCGGCTTCCGAAACCGAATGAGCGGATGGCTGCATGGAAGCGCTCGCTGCCCAGTGTCTCGCCTACCTTCGCTGCTCCGATGTTGCTGGAATGCTTGATGACGTCGGAAAACGAGAGCCATCCATACGGATTATGATCATGAATTGTACGCTTGCCGACCGCGTAGCGTCCGTTTCCGCAGAAGATGCGTTCGTCCGATCGAACGGTGCCGGCCTCGATGGCTGCGGCAGCGAGAATCCCCTTGAAGGTCGAGCCCGGTTCGTATCCAAGCTCAACCGCAGGATTGGCCCACTGTTCCTTTGTGCCGTGAGAACCACGGGTGGGGTCGAAGCGGGGAACATTGGCCATTGCGAGAATCTCTCCGCTTCGTGGGTCCATGACAATCGCGACGCCGCCGGCGGCTCCCTGGGCTAAGACCGCGGTTTCCAGCTCGGCTTCAGCGGTTTGTTGCAGGCCGCTGTCGATGGTGAGCTCGACGTGCGCCCCCAGGGTCGAGGGTGGAAGAGAGCGCCCGCTATCCATTGGCCGCCCGTGCCCGTCAATCCCTATCGAAAGCGAGCCGCGCTTGCCCTTCAAATAGTGATTCAGGGATTGCTCGATACCGCTCAAACCCTGCTGATCGATGCCCGCAAAACCAACGACTTGGCCGGCCAGGGTTGCACGCGGGTAGAGCCGTCGCCGCGTCGAGTCTACGCCGACGCCTTGAAGGCCCAAGGCGGAGATTGCAGCCGCCTGCTCGGGCTTTGCGCCACGAGCCAGAAAAACGAATTGCTCGCCCGAGAAGATCTTCTCGGAGAGGACGCGGGGCGACACGTGAAGGATGCTGGCGAACACCGGGACCAGGGGCTCGCGCACAACTAGAGCCCGCGGCCGTACGAAGATGTCGGCAGAGTCGGCCGTGAGCGCGAGGGGGTCACCGTTGCGATCGCGAATCTCACCCCTCTCGGGTGGAAGGGAGACCCGCTGATGATGCTGGCGCCCGGCGAGATCGCGGAACTCGGGACCGCGCACAAGGGCAAGATAGCCGAGGCGCGCACATACGATCGCGAAGAGGAGAATGAAAACGCCGAGTGCGTTGGTGATCCGTCGACGCATTTGCGTGGACTTCGTGGACCTCATGGCAACACGAGCTCTTGCCCCGGAAGTGGCCGGATCATCCCTAGGTTTAACAACGCCTGCTCTTCCATTTTCGTGGAGTTACCTTGCTCAGCGATCTGTTGGTTGAGCCAGTCACGTTCGTCTAGCAGCTTCGCTTCCAGGGCTCGGCTCGCCGAGATTCTAAACTGGAGGTCTTGAACCTGGAGCCGAATTGTGACCCTTGCAGTTGAGATGGCAAGTGCAGCGATAATGACTAGCCCCAGCCAGACAATGAAGTGCCTCAGCTCGGCCTGGACTTGCGAGAAGACGTTATTCGGCTCAGCCCAACGCAAGGCACGGCGAAAGTATGCGCTCTCGGGGACTGTTGGGTTTGGGCGGCCAATTGTTCCGGGCAGCATGGCGTCAGATCCCCAAGGCTGTCATTTGTTCGGGATGCTCCATGAGCCCACGCTCCGCCTCGCCATGAACCTGACGCCACGTGTCGCGGCTCCACAGTCGGAACTTGGTAAAAGCCGGCGTGAAGACAACATCCTTCGAGAGCGCCGCGTATTCGCGAAGCCCTGGAGGCATGAGAATGCGCCCTTGCTTATCGACAACGCACTCTTGCGCGGCCGAGATGTAGTATTGTTGGAACCACAGCATGCGCTGATCAAACTGAGGCTTCGATCCCAAGTTCGCTTCGAGGTTCGCCCATTGGTCATGCGGATAGATGTCCAAGCATCGTGCATTGCCGAAGAAGAAATTGGTGATCACCAGACGGTCGTCGTTGAGCCCCTGGAGAACCTCGCGATACCGCATCGGTACCGCCACCCGGCCCTTCTCATCGATCGTGTGTTCGAAGGTCCCACGAAACATTTGCCGTCGCCGCCCAGATGGGTCTTGAACCCATTATATGGCCCAATAATCCACTTTATCCCACCGACATGCGCTTGTACTCCCACCACGCCCCACAAGTCAAGAAATTTGGGAGGAAGAGGAAGTTTTTTGATCAGGTGAGTGGGTTTGGAGGAGGCTTGTAAGCCGGGTTTTGTGACCGAGTGTACTCGACTCGGTGTGCAGTCATTCCTCTGGGTTGGCCGTTGCCGACCAACTCAAGCGACTCACCTAGGGGCGCGGGCCACGCTTCCCTGGTTCGGTCTTGCTCCGAGTGGGGTTTGCCGAACGAGCCCATCTCTGGGCCCGCTGGTGTCTGAGGACACCGTTTCACCGGCACCCCGCCGCCATTGCAGCGGGACCGTCTATTCTCTGTGGCACTTTCCCTCAATCGCTTGAGGCCGCCGTTAGCGGCCACCCTGCCCTATGGAGCCCGGACTTTCCTCTGGCGCCGGCAACGCGCCGTGCCAGCGACTGCCCAGCCTCCTCCAATTGCGTCAGATGCTTAGGTCGCTCGATCTCCATCATCGACGGATTCGCCACGCCAGAAGAGAATGCGATGGCAATTCGGACAGAGGCGAATGTCACTGCTTCGTTGCAGCTCGTTGTAAAGCTGCGGCGGAAGGTTCATGTGGCCTCCCTGGCACGTACCTGAGCGAACCTCGACCACCGCCGTACCGCCGCGCCGATCAAAGATTTGTTCGTACTTGCGCAACAGCGCGGCATCCAACGATGCCGCAACCTGCATGCGTTGCTCTCGTTCGCGCTTCACCGATGCCGCGATCTCCGTGATCTGGGCATGTCCATCCGAAATCTGGCTCGCTGAGCTCGCTTCTAACCCGGCAAGAAGACGTTCACTTTCTGCGGCCGCAACTTCCGCTGCTTCGGCAGCTTCCATGACGCGCAGGAGTTCTTCCTCATTCCGTTGGTTCGATTCCTTCCCTTGCTCGATTTCCCGCCGCAAGGCTTGCAGCTCCTTTTCGTTGCGGACGCGATTCAAGCGCATGCGGCGATCTTTAAGCTTCAGCTCTTCGTCCTCCAAGAGCCGTTCGATCTCGCGACGGCGAGTCTCGAGAGCATCGCGTTCAGCCTGCTTGGCGGCCGTCTCCGCTCGTTGCTGAACGAGTTGCACCTGCAACCGATCAATATCGGCCTCGAGCATGCGCAACGTTTCTTTCTTTTCGCGCTGCAAGCGATCGATTCCCTGGAGCGACGCGAGGAGGCTCAGCGCTGTACCCTTAGGACTTTCCAAGGCAGTTCATCCCTTCCATTGGCATGGGCCCACCAGGATTCGAACCTGGGACCTACCGGTTACGAGCCGGCGGCTCTAACCAAGCTGAGCTATGGGCCCGCTGCAGTGTGGCTCGATCAACCATGCCAATCGCAGTGTCCACGACCGAAATCAAGAAGTATCACGCTTTCAATCTGGCGGTGACGAGCGACGCCGAAGGGCCTCGTCAACGCGACGGAGCTCGGTGAGATAGGCTTGATCGTCTCCGCTAGCCTCAGCGCAACGAAGCTTGGCACGCAACGCCGTCACCTCCGAACGCCGCGACCGGTTCTTAATGCGGCCGATACAATCTCGGACCACCTTCATGCGGTCTTCTGCCGCGATAGGGCCCTGGCCCAGGAGCGCTGCAGTAATCCGAGCACAGAGACTGGGCGGGATCGATGGCAACACCGAACTGGGGTCACCGCCGCATTCCCACTGTCGGATCACCTTGATCAGTGCCTCCACAAGTCTTCGATCGTCAAGCAGTTCCAGTACCCCGCTATCGCGCACAAGGACTGCGGCACTCTTGTCCAGAATCGCGCTCTCCACCAGCGCGGCATCCTCCGGGCGCACTTCAGCCATCTCGGTTTCACGATCTCTTGCCACAGCCGCATCTAGAGTGTCGCCCGCGGACAATCGCCCACGGTCTTGGCGCATCTCGCGAAAGAACGATTCGTCTACACCCAGGCGCTGCGCCGCTGACCGCGCCAGCAAGTCAAATTGAGCAGCATCCTTCACAAGAGATAGGACCTCTGCAGCGGATCTCGCGGCGCGGGCTCTCTGTGGCACGGTCGCGTTCGCGCTCGGCGCAATCCTCTCCAAGAAAAAGTCGGCCAACGGCACGGCGTTATCCAACAGCTGCAGCGTCGCTGCTGCACCCTGCTTTTGCACGAACGTATCGGGATCGAAGCCGTCGGGTAGAAACGCGGCCAATCCCCAGACCTCCGCCTGCACGCATGTCGTGAACGCGCGCGCGGCAGCATCGCGGCCAGCGCGATCACCGTCGAAAAATGCGATCATTTCGGGCGCGAATCGACGCCCTAAGCGAAGTTGGCTGACGCCGAGCGCGGTTCCCAGGGTTGCCACGGCGAAGGCGATTCCGTTCTGTACCAGAGCGAGAGCATCGACGTAGCCCTCTACGAGAATAATCCTTCCCGCGTCGCGAATCGCCTGGCGGGCTTCGAACAAACCGTAGAGAACGCTGCCCTTGCGGAACAGGGATGATTCCGGAGAGTTCAAATACTTTGGCTGATCGTTCCCTAGCGTCCGCCCCCCGAACCCAACTACACGTCCGGCACTGTCGCGAATCGGAAACATTACGCGACCACGAAACCTCTCGTAGAGGGAACCATCAGATCGTCTTCCGACGAGACCTACGTCGAGAGCGTTTGCGACAGCGTTCCCCCTGCCGGCCAATGCCTTCGACAACCCACCCGTGGCAGGACAAAAACCGATCCCGTAACGATCGATTACGGCAAGACTAAGACCGCGGCGACGCAAGTACTCCCGTGCACCCGCACCCTGGGCAGACTTCAGGGCCGCGGAGAAATACTGCTGCGCAAACGCATTAATCTCCATCAGCGCGTTGCGCTTGCGTTCCCCTTCCTCGTTCCCAGCAGTGCGAGGCAGCTCAATATTCGCCCGACGCGCCAAGCCCTCGACTGCCTCCCGAAAGCCAACATGATCCGCCTGCATGACGAACGTGAAGACGGTGCCACCGGCACCACACCCAAAGCAATGAAATAGTCCCCGCTCGTCGTTGACCGTAAACGACGGCGTCTTCTCGTTGTGAAACGGGCAAAGCCCGAGGTGATTGCGCCCCGCGCGCTTGAGAGAGACGTAGCCTGACACTACCTCGACAATACTCACCCGCTCACGAATCGCTTGCAGAGTGTCGTCGGGGATTCTGCCAGTCATCGCGCGACCTAGTAGACTCGCGGTTGATGCGGAAGGGCTACGAGCGGAACCGTACCCGCTTTCAGAAATGCCTGACTGGCCGACACGAGAGGCTTCATGAGAAGGGAGCCAGCAAGTAGCGCATCTACGCTCGCGCTGATACGAAAGACATCGATGAACAGAAACAGAAAGCCGATGACGGCGGCGGATTTTAGCGCCCCAGCGACCGCGCCGCCGGCCTCAAATAATATCTTAGACAGACCAGCGGCGGGACGACGGAACAATAGAGCCGCCAATCCCGCCGCTGTGCTGAACACTGCGTAAAGCAGCGTGAATGTGCCGGCTAGTGCTACAACCTTCGGTACCGAGAAGCTGCTCTCAAGGACCCCGCTACAAGCGGGCGTGAACCCAACCGCAGCGGCCAGCCCCCCGATGAATCCAAATAACGAACACAGCTCACCTACGAGACCTCTCACGAAGCCCCTTATGGCAAACAGCAGAACCGTCAGTAGCAACAACAAATCAGCGACATTCATTCGTAGCATTGGAACTCAGGTTAGAACCCGCTCCGAGCAACACGCCTGAGATAACGCTTCTTTGCTGCTAGAGCCTTCTTTTTGCGCCGCACACTGGGCTTCTCGTAGTGCTCTCGCTTGCGCAACTCAGCGAGAATCCCAGCCTTTTCACATTGCTTCTTAAAACGTCGGATGGCGCTTTCGATCGGTTCACTCTCTTTCAGTCGAACCCCTGCCATTCATCATTCACCCCCTCCCGAGTCGAAATGGGCAAATCCCGGGTCGCATAGGGACTCAGGAAACTCAAAGGCGGTACAGTACCGGTGCGGTCGCGGCTGTGTCAAGTACATTCTAAGACGCAGCAAGCAGCCGTTCCGGATAATCCGAGATGATTCCATCAATTCCCGACGCAACCAGGGCGTTTATCTCGTCTTGATCATTGACCGTCCAAGCAAGCACCCGCAATCCCCGTTTACGAGCCGCCTGAAGAACGGCCGGATCCACCAGCATCCAAAACGGGTGTAGAGAGCTTGCTCGCAATTCAGCACACCATCGCCAGGCCTCATCCAAATCTGGGAGATGCCATAGGAGGCCGACCGCCATTCGGGGATCAAGCCGGCGCACGGTCTGCAACGCAGCGGGTTCGAAGCATGATATGATTGTTGTTTCTCGGACCCCAGCGTGACTCAAGAGATCAAGTAACGACGGCACGAGTATCTCCCAATCATCGGCAAGGGCCTTGATCTCCACGTTCAAGCGCACGCGACCCGCCACTAAGGCCAAGACCTCCCGCAGACTCAGAACCTGCTCACCGCTAAACTCTGAGGAAAACCAGGTACCCGCATCAAGATCGCCTAGCTGGGACAGCGTATGGTTCCGTACCATTCCACTCCCGGAGGTAGTTCGATCGAGCTCATGGTCATGAATTACCACTATCTGCTCATCGCGAGTCAACTGTACGTCCAGCTCGACCATGTCCACACCGAGCTCGATCGCCCGCTGGAAAGCCGCCCGCGTGTGTTCCGGCGCCGTACCTGACGCACCGCGATGCGCAATCCGAAGCCAACCGCTATTCATGACATGCTCGCTTAGAAGACGCCTAACCAAGGGTCAAGCGGCCCTCGCGACTCGGCTCACGAACAGAGATGTGACAGCACGGCTTCCCTCTCGAGGCATCGCGTTCGGCGCGTCGCTCAAGTCACGCTCCGCGCGACGAGGCCCCGTTTCCCTTGCGGCGCATAGCAGTCGAGCGTAGATGTTGCCTCTATGGCATACAGACTTCTCTTCATCATCGACCCCATCTCGGGGATCTCGCCCACCACGGACACCACGTTCGCATTCATGTTAGCCGCACAGGCTCGTGGCCACGAACTCAACTACTGCGAAGTTGGCGACCTCTACGTCGACAGCGGTCAACCGATGGCCCACGCGCGCCACATCACACTATCCTCGACTGCTCCTCACTTCGGCATCGGCGACCACCGCCTCCAGCCGCTGGCGTCTTATCACGCGATCTTCATGCGGAAAGACCCGCCCGTCGACCTCACTTACCTATATGCCACCCAAATCCTCAGCCTGCTTCATCCCCCGTTGCCGCTCCTAATCAATAACCCACAAGCACTACGCGATGCCAACGAGAAACTCTACGCCCTCCGCTTCCCCACCCTAACACCACCAACGCTCGTCTCGCGGGACCTAGGTCAACTGCGCCGATTCCTCGACATCCTCGGAGGCCACATGATCGTCAAGCCCCTGGACGGCTGTGGTGGTGCAGGCGTGCTCCTTCTCAGCAGCGATGATCGCAACCTCAACGTCCTTCTGGAGCTATCCACAAATAACGGTACGCGCCTCGTTCTCGCCCAGCAGTACATTCCTGAGATTCGTCAGGGCGACAAACGCATCCTCCTGCTCGCCGGGGAGCCTCTTGGTGCCATCCTCCGCGTACCGCGCCCCAACGAGCACCGTGGCAATCTCCACGTCGGCGCCTCGTGCGTCCCTACCACGCTTACCGCGCGCGATAGCGAAATCATCGAGACCTTAGCCCCCCATCTAGTCGCCGCAGGCCTCTTCTTTGTAGGTATCGACGTAATCGGGGCCTACTTAACCGAGGTCAACGTCACAAGTCCAACCGGAATCCAGGAGCTCTCCCGCTTCATGGACCACGACTGCTCCGCTGATGTGATCACCCGCGTGGAGGCAGCCATCGCCGCCCAGTCCTGACCCACCTCTCATCTCGTTCGCAAAAAAAAACGGGGCACCTCAGGGTCCCCCGTTTCTTCCCGTCGCAACTGCGACGAACTCTGCCAAGATCGCCGGCTACGGCTCAGGAATAGTGATCGTATCTGCTTCAGCGCGCGCACCCTGCATGTGCAGATTAAAGGCAGCGCGATGATCCGCAGCGCCGGTCACGTCATGGAGCTCGATAGCGACGCCGAGCAGCCCCGCCCCGAGCGGATCACGACTCCCGCGGATCGGGTTTACGCGCGTCTGGCCCGTCAACGTTCCCGCTACGGAGACGTTAAAGATCGAGTTCTGGCACTGCGTCGTGCCGATTCTACACAGCTGTGTACGGTCGTAGCAGCGTATCGGCTTACTAGTGGAAAACCTCTGCTCGAACTCGTTGAAGACCAGATACTGCGCGGTTGCGCTCCCGGGGACCTGCTGCAGGTAATCCGTGGAGCAAGGAACCAGCACGAGTTGGGTCGTAATCGAGTTTGCACTCCCTGGGACAGGATCCACTGCAGTATCGAAGAAGTGGTTGAGGATCAGATAGTTGGGGCAGCCATTGTACTCCGCGCTTGAGCCGCCGATCACGAGCTCGTTCGCGGCACCTGACGAAGCCCCTGTCGCTTGAATGCCAATCGCATTGTAACTTGCCACATCCGTCCGGGCAGGAGTCACGATTTCAAGAAGCGCTTCGCCCTTGAGATCGTTCCGGCTCGCGGGGACGCCATTTTCATCGATAGCGATGCAACGGAGCTCACCTTGGAAGGGTACCTCGGGGACAGGCGGGATTCGCGTGCCCACGTTGCTGTCCGTGCACTCGCCACCAGGAAATGGGTTGCAGTCCGCATCACTCGCGCAGAGCCGCTGCTGATTGCGGACACAGTAGCCAACAGCCAAGGGGAGCTGATCGCCCGCTAGACCATCGGACGCACGCCATTGAATGGGTTGGAACGGAGTGAGCCGGATATGGAAGTCCGTTTCCTCCCAGCCAGGCACGCAGAGGCCTCCAGTGCATAGTCCGGGGTTTTCATTGCAAATCTGTCCGTCGTTGACTCCACCACTGCAGTGTGAATTCGCATTCACATAGAAGCATAGCGCCAAGATCGCGTTAGATTGATTCGCATTGCTGAGACGAATCACCGTGTCGTTTCCGCTACCTGGAGCGCCGACCTCAATGTGCGGATACACCACGATTGCAGCGGCGCGGTCCGATTGAATATCCGCACGTCCGGTCTGGTTCCAACCAACGACCAGTGCTGTCGAGAGCGCTATCGTCCAACCTGCCCATCGCAACTTTCCCATCGTCGTTCTCCTTTCCACGGTCCTTGGACGCGTCATCGTCAGCATGGCCGGTTACTGCCCAACCTGGCCGGCCGGAATCGTAATGATGTCGGCGTTTGTTTGGTCAAGGAAGGTTGTGTGAGCGTTTTGCGCCGAGCGGCTAGAGATACCACTGGCCGTGTGAGTCTCCTCGATCACAGCGAGAATACCCTGCGAGG
>ORJL010935938.1_pt1 | contig 11442 bp, 13 predicted proteins | sample 1779941 | NCBI WGS metagenome assembly ORJL01 (sample SAMEA104232317, study PRJEB22302) | groundwater metagenome | biome: forest; feature: aquifer; material: groundwater | place: USA | collected 2011-08-07 | depth 5.8 m | reverse complement strand
TCAGAGCCGATTTGCAATGAAAATCCCTTGCCGTACCAGAAAAAATCTTTTATTTCTATTAATCCCGCAAATACAACAATAGACCCAACTACAATAGAAATGTACTGTGATACCCATAATGGGATAGAACGCAAGAAAAACATTAATCCTAACCCTGCTAAGAAATATGTGACATAAACTGCAGCTATATAAATTAAACCAATTCTTAAAATCTGCGTTTTTGTTTTAGAGCCAGCCAGTAATGTTGAAACTAATAAAATTAAAACTCCGATAGCGCAAGGATTGATTGAATCAATTAAAGCTGTCAGAATTACTGTCATTATTGTTGGCAAGTCTGGTGCTACGGTCATGGGGCAGCCCCTAATTCTTTGTTAATTTCGTCTAAAGATTTTTCTGTAAAAACAAACTTAATCTCATCTCCTGGTGGAACATCTGCATAAGGTTTGATTAAATAAGAATCAAATTCATTATTTAGTTCACTATTAACAAACATGTATAATTTAGCTTCTTTATTATTACAAAGATCTCCATTGATCCATGTTTTTGAGCCTTGTTCATTAACTGGTATAGATATAGAATTTGAACTTAAACTACCACCAATAGACTCAAAAAAATTTCCCAGTAAGGCATCTTCTCTCTGTTTCATTAAGCCTTCTAGATGGATTCTGTTGTCGTTATGCTCATGAGCTTCAGCACTTCCGATTTTATTTGTGAAAATATTTTTAGGATCTTCTAACTCTATTAAATTACCACAAATCCAAATTTGAAAATCTGCATGCCAATGAATCGGGCCACGAGAAAATGATGTTAAATTGTTATATGTAGTGTTTATAGCTAAATATGAAGTTATCGCTACTACAACTAAAACTATTAAACAAAATAGGACATATTTTTTATTCTTTTTTTCATAATATCTTTTAAAAACATAAATTGATGCTAATAGGCCTATTACTAATGATGGTACAATTATCCATGGATTTAAACTAGATGTAGAATTTTCTACTTCTTCTCCATGAGCAAAGCTGATTCCAAAATTAACCAGTAGAACTAATAAGTAATATAAAAACCTCTTTTTCATAAAATAAAATTAGAATAGCCTTATTTAAATTTTATTATTTACTAATCAATTGATACTTTTTTAACGCCAAAAACTTTTTCAAGATTTTTTATCAATGTAGAGAGGCTTTCTAAACTGTTTATTTTTAATCTGAATGTGCATTCGGCCATTGTCTTGTTTACTAACTTTGCGTTTGCTTTCTCCAAATTTATTCCAGAATTTGAAAATATTTTTAATAAGTCAGCCAATAATCCTAAACGATCTTCGCCCAATACTTTTATTTCTAAAGCTGATTCAAAATTTTCTATCCACTTTGCTTGATGAAGCCTATTTTTTTGATCTTTTACGAGGTCACAGGTTTTTTTATGAATTGTAGCAGTGTTATTTTTAGTAATTACAGCAACTATCCTGTCGTTTGGCATTGGGTTGCAACAATGGGAAAACTTAATTATTGCATTCTTCATATTACTAATCTCTAAAATAGACTTATACCGGCCCATCTTACCAGATTTTTTCTCGTAACTCTGGACAGGTATTTTTTCATTTAACCTGATCATATACCTAATTTTTTCTCTGGCTTTTGATGTCTTCACAAATTTAAGCCATTCCCTGCTGGGCTTATGATTCTTTTGGGTTATTATTTCAACAATCTCGCCATTTTTGAGTTTGTGATTTAATGGTACGAAAACTCCGTTTACTTTGGCGCCTATACAATGATCTCCGATGTCAGAGTGGAGCTGATAAGCAAAATCAACCGGCGTAGATTCTATGGGAAGTTCTATAATCTTGCCCTTTGGTGTAAAAACGAATATTTCATCACCGAAAAGCTCAACCTGTAATGAATGTAAAAGATCAGAACTTTCTCCGTTTTCATTAGATACAATTTCCTTTAGCCACTGCAGCCTTTTATCAAATTTATCATTACTCCCAATTCCCTTATATTTCCAATGAGCAGCAACCCCGGCCTCTGCTATTTTGTGCATTTCCTCAGTTCTTATTTGAACTTCTATTATCAGGCCGTCATTGGCGATTACATTAGTATGGATGCTTTGATACATGTTGGGCTTTGGAATTGCAATATAATCTCTTAAACCATCAGGCATAGGCTTCCATATTTTATGGACTATCCCAAGAACCTCATAACATTCCTTGACTGATTTTGTGATTACCCTTAAAGCTATTAAATCGTTTATATGTTCAAGGTCTTTATTTCTGACATGGATTTTTTTATAAACACTATAGATGTGCTTAAGTCTATATTGAATAGTAGCTTCTATGCCTGCCTTTTTTGTCTCTTGCTCAAGCTGCTGTTTGCATTCCATGAGGACTTTTTCACGCTCTTTTTTTGTGGTTACTATTCCCCTGAGAATTCTTTTATAATCTTCTGGATGCAGGGATTTTAATGATAAGTCTTCTAATTCTGATTTTATTGGACTGATTCCCAGGCGGTATGCCAGAGGTGCATAGATATCTAAAGTGTCTCTTGATATTCTGAGCTGGTTTTTTCTTGACAAATAATTCAATGTCCTCATATTATGGAGCCGGTCTGCCAATTTTATTATTATAACTCTTACATCTTTTGATGTAGCCAATAATACTTTTCTCAGGCTTTCTACATCCCTTTCTTCTGAAGCACTAAATTTTAATTTAGAAATTTTAGTAACTCCTTCTACTAAAGACGCAATTTTGACACCAAACTCTTTTTCTAGCTGTTGGTATTTTATTGGGGTGTCTTCCAAGACGTCATGAAGCAAGCCAGCGGCAATAGTTTCATCATCCATGCCCAGTTCATTAAGAATTAAAGCCACATTTAAACAATGTTTGATGTAAGGTTCAGCTGAAGCCCTTTTCTGACCTGAATGCGCATTTTCAGCGAATATGTAAGCTTTTTTTATAAGTGGGAGATTAACATCTTTTTTTCTTTTCTTTATTTTCGTTATTAATGTTTTAATATTCATAAAAAACTAACAGAAATATAGTTATATAATATTTTCTAATTGCGAATCAAAATGATAGTATTTATGTATTTTGAGCTTAGAACCATTTAGATACTTTGACGTATTCTGGAACTTAATAGCAAAATTATCCGCATCTTTCTCTTCTTTGTTTAAATCTTCAATAAAGCTGGTAAATGTGGCTAGTGGAGAAAGCCTGATAAAAAAAGTCGAAAATTTAAATAGCGAAGAGCTATTTTTGACGTGATAGATTTCATGAAGTATAACTGATTCAAGCTCTTTTCTTGACAATAACTCTATTAAGCCGAGAGATATGAAAATCGATGATTTTATGTAAGAAAATGCAAAAGGCTTGCCGTCATTTACAATGTATACGTGAGGTTTTTTGATTCTTAAATTTTTAGAAACTTTTGATACAAACTTAGATATTAACTTGTTGTTTTTGTCTACTGATTTTTTTCTAAACTGCCTTAAAAATAGCAATGGAGCTACTATCATCCCTATTATAACCGATATTAAACCTGATAGTATTAACATTATCAATACGGATTGGAGTTTATTGCATCCTGAAAAGAAGCTTTGGCAGCCATTAAAGAATAAGTAAAATAAAAATGGCAACACCAAAAAGAATACATGAGAGTAAACTAAAAATTGCTTGGTTTTTATAGAAAATTTCTTGTGCGTCATTAATACTATGCTTAAAATTGCTAAAATCAACGAAATAGATACTAAGGCTATGTTGAGATTATTTGAAAAAAAAGTATTTACACAACTAGTACATACCATTATTTGTCACCTTTCTTTGTTGAAAAGCGCTCATCAAAGTATGAAACTGCGGTTGACCCAAATTTTTGTAGTAGCTTGTTTACAGTAGTATCTATAATTGATAGTTCTAGTTCCTGCTCATTTTTTTTAGGAAAATAGATGTAACGAATTCCACCACGACCAGTTTCAACTTCTCTGTCAACGATATTTTTTACATGTAATCTATCGAGAATTACTGCTATAGAGCTTAGGGCAACAGTCCTTCTCTTAGACAGAACTTTATAGATTTGCCTTACCTTCAGCTTTTTATCAGGCCAAAGCATTTTTAGAACGTCCTGTTCTAAAGGACTTAATATGATGCTTAATTTAGGGCTTTTCATAAAACTAGCATATTTTTTTGGTATAAATACTTTACTATTTTTGTAAAGCTTTAAGATTTGTAATATAGCAAGTTTTAAAAATAAACACTTAAATTAATTACTCTATTCTTGCTCCCGTAGTGTAGTCCGGCCAATCATGCGAGGCTTTCGACCTTGCGACCCGGGTTCAAATCCCGGCGGGAGCAGATTCTTTTTATATTAAAACGGAAGCTTTATATATACTGAGTATATATGATATCTATACTAAATATATAGGGAGGAAAAATGGTGCAAGCAATGATTGAAATACCTGAAGAAGTAAATCAAATATTGAATATCGTTAAAGCTAAGTACAATTTAAAAGATAAAAGTGAAGCAATTGCAAGAGTAGTCGCAGAATATGGGATTGAGATGTTAGGACCTGAATTAAGACCAGAGTATGTTAAAAAATTAAAAAAACTTGAAAAAGAACAAGGAATAAGCTTCAAAAATATTGGTGAATTAAGAAAAATAATAGAAAATTAATATTAAAATGTACAGATATGAAATTAGTCCATATTTACAAAAAACTCTCAATAAGCTTTCTAAGAAAGACAAGAATTTATATGAGCAAGTCCTTAAAAAAATTGAAGACGTTATTAATTCTTCAGATGTTGAACATTACAAGAATTTGAGATATGACATGAAAGATAAAAAACGAGTTCATATAGGACATTTTGTGCTTGTTTTTCAATTGATAAAGTCAGAAAATAAGCTTAAATTCTTGGATTTTGATCATCATGATGTAATCTATAGAAAATAATTATTCATAAAACTCCAGAAAGTTAGAGAATTGTACAATTTGTCCAATGCTCGGCGGGAGCAGATTCTTTAAGGGTATATTATATGTATGAAAAACGCAACGCAAGTTAGTTACAAGCCAACTAATTCATTAGTTGGTAATTGACATCAAAGAAATGCTTGAAATTTCAATATGGAAATGTATATAAAGCATGTAAATAAGTAATTATAATATGACAGAATCTGAAATAAAACATATGTATAAAGACTTAGAAGAATTAAAAAGAGATGTTTCTATAATAAAACATATTCTCTCAGAAGAAGGCGAATTAACTGGAACTGCTAAGATAAGATTAGCCAAAGCCAGAAAGACTCCTATTTCGAAATATGTAAAATTGTGATACTAATGTGGGAAGTATATTTATCTCCTGATGTTCAAAATTTCTTAAAGAAACAAGATAAACATATAGAAGAAAGAATAAAAAAAGGACTTAAAAAATTAGAAACTGATAATCCATTTCGTTATTTAGAACATTTTGAAGGTGAAAACTACCATAAGTTCAGAGTTGGTGAGTATAGAGCTTTAATAGATGTTGATTTTCAAAAGTAAAATTCTAAAAGTTCAAGTTTTAGACAAAAGAAGTGTCGTTTATAAAAAGAAATAACAAATCCAAAAACTTTATCTATTACTACAGTTTTTTATATTAAAAAGAGGTTCAAATGATCAAGAATTTTCCACTAAAGCACGGATGGTATTACTATTATAGGCTTCATGAGAAAAAATGTGGCTCGTTGAGCAATGGTTTTTCTACCTTAAAAGAATTTTTGGAAAATGTGGCTTTTAACTGCCCAAATCATTACTTTACACAAGGTCCAAGAAGTTCGGCTCTTGTATTTAAGGTAAAGAATCTAAAAGTACATTCTGTTGAAGGGCATGAGATAAGCAGCCTGGCTAGAGAGGCCCTTAAAATGGCTGATTCCAGAACAGCACATACAGCAATAGAGGTATTTCTTTTAAAAAATGACTACAAAACTATTGCTGTAGAAATTCCATTATGGCTTGAAACTAATGAAATAGATTGTTTTAAAGAATTATTTAAGAGCGATCTGCCATTAACAGGCCATATTGACATATTAAGGCTTGAAGATGATAAGATATGGATATGGGATTATAAGCCAAATGCAGCACAGGAGGTTTATGCTTCTACACAGACATTTTTTTATGCCTACATGCTGAGCAAAAGAACAAAAATACCATTGGAAAATTTTAGATGCGGCTATTTCGATACAAACTACGCATTTATTTTTGATCCTGCAAAAGCCTCAATAGTCAATGACAATTCTCTGACAAGCTTCTTCAAATAGGTTTAAATATCTTTTATATTTGGCTTATTGATGGTAAAAGTTCAGTTTTTTCCAATAGATTTTAGCTATGAAACTGCTGCAAATGGGAAGGCCGTAATTCAAATATTTGGGAGAGCCCTGGATGGGAAAAAACTATGTGTTTTTGACCAAAGATTTAACCCATATTTTTATGTAATCCCAAAAAGTAACATAGAAGAGATAGAAGACAAGATACAGGACATCAATATATTAAACAAAGACGAATCTTATTATGTTGTAGAAACAAAGATTGAAACTTTAAGATATTTCAACAAAGCTCATAAAACGATAAAAGTCATTGTAAACCATCCGAAATCAATTCCTGTAATAAAGAAAACAATAGAGTCCAATTTCAAAAATGTGGAGTTTGCTGAATCTGATATAATGTTTGTAAGAAGATATATATTAGACAATAAAATAGTTCCATTAGCCTTGACAGGAGTAGATGGAGATTTAATAGACAGACCTGAACTCAATGTTGATCTTTGCATAAATGCAGATTCAATAGAAATATTAGAATCGGAATTTTTTAACAAACCAAAGATACTATCATTTGACATTGAGGTTTATACACCTGAAAAAAGATACCCTATAAAAGAACGCGACCCAATAATAATGATTGCCTTCTCAGGAAATGATGGCTTTAAAAAAATATTGACGTGGAAAAAATTTAGGCATTCAAATCCCTATATAGAATTTGTCGACGATGAATTAGGCCTATTGAAAAGATTCGTCAACATCATTAACGACTATAATCCAGACTACCTGACAGGATACTTTACAGATGGCTTTGATTTCCCATATATTAAGGAAAGGGCCAAAAAACTCCAGATTAGGCTTAATTTCAAGAACTCAAATTTAAGGATAAGCAAGCGAGGAAATTATGGGTCAGCAAAGATTAAAGGGATAGTTCATTTAGACATATTCAAATTCATAAAATCAATAATGTCTGGCTCTTTAAGACTGGAAAATTATACTTTGGATTTAGTTGCTTCTGAACTATTGAATGAAAGAAAGCTTGATGCCAATATTGAGTCTATAGGAATAGTATGGGACGAAAGGCCTGAGGAACTGGAAAAGTTTTGTAATTATAACATGCAGGATGCGGACCTGGCTTTGAAATTGTGTGAAAAAATACTTCCTAACCTAAATGAATTGGTAAAACTTGTAAATGTCCCAATCTATGATATTTGCAGGATGGGGTACAGCCAGTTGGTAGATTCCTATCTTGTGAAAAGGGCTGTTGAATACAAGGAATTATGCCCTAACAGGCCAAGTTATTCTCAAATATCAGAGCGAAGGATAAGATCCTATAAAGGGGCTTTTGTTTTTAATCCGGCGCCAAAGCTTTATGAAAATGTTGTTGTGTTTGATTTTCAGTCTTTGTATCCGAGCATTATTGTAACTCATAACATCAGCCCTTTAACTTTGGTAGACAAAGACGGATTTGAGACACCAGAAATAGAACTAGAATCAGGAAAAAAAGCAATTTATCATTTTTCAAACCAGGAAGGATTTATTCCGGCAGTAATAAGAGACCTTATTATAAGAAGACAGAGAGTTAAAGAGCTTTTGAAAGAAGATCATTATAACCCAGTTTTGGAAGCTAGGAGTTATGCTCTAAAAACAATAATGAACGCAACTTACGGATATTTTGCGTTTTTCGGAGCAAGATGGTATTCAAGGGAGTGTGCTGAAGCGATTACAGCATTCGGAAGAAAATATATACAAGATGTGATTAAAGAGGCGCAAGATTCAAATTTTGAGGTTATCTATTCCGACACAGATTCAATTTTTATGACTTTGGGGGAAAAATCAAAAAAAGACAGCCTCGAATTTTTAGACAGAATAAATGATAAACTGCCCGGACTGATGGAATTAGAATTAGAAAATTTTTATACTAGGGCAATTTTTGTGATGAAGAAAAGCGAGATGGCGGGCGCAAAAAAGAAGTATGCCTTAATTTCTGAAGACGGAAAGATTAAAGTAAGGGGTTTTGAGACTATAAGAAGAGACTGGTCGCAGATAGCAAGAGAGGTCCAAAAAGAAGTGCTGAATCTCCTTCTAAGGGAGAATTCTCCTGAGAAAGCACTTACCTATGTTAGGGAGATTATTAATGACATTAAAAACAAGAAAATAGACAAGGAAAAAATGATAATCCAGACACAGCTGAAAAAAAATATTGAAAATTATGATTTAGTAAGCCCTCATGTGACTGTTGCCAGAAAAATGAAAGAACTAGGAATTCACGTGGTTCCTGGATCGATAATAAGCTATATAGTAGTTTCTGGTAAGGGAAGGATTAGAGACAGGGCGATGCTCCCAAATGAAACAGATGATTATGATGCAGACTATTATATAAACAATCAGATAATTCCGGCTGTAGACAAGATATTTGATGCACTTGGTTATAATGTTGAAGAATTATTAAAGGAAAAACAACAAAGTGATTTGCAGGATTTTTTCAAAAAATGAACATTGAAGATTATAAAAAAGCAGGAAAAATAGTTGCTGAAATAAGAGAATATGCAAAAAAATCAGTAAAAATAGATGGTTCTTTATTGGAAGCGACCGAACTGATAGAGCAAAAAATAATCCAGCTCGGGGGAAAGCCAGCTTTTCCTGTAGATATGTCAATTAATAATATTGCAGCACATTATTCAGCAGTTGCAAATGACAAGACAATTTTTCAAGAAGGCAATTTAGTCAAGGTAGATATAGGGGTTCATATAAATGGAGCGGTTGCAGACACCGCTATTTCAATAGACTTAGGAAATAATAAAGATTTGATTAAGGCAGCGGAAACTGCGTTGAATGAAGCTGTTAAATTAGCAAGACCAGGCACAAAAATTTTTGAGATTGGGCAGGTAATCCAGGAAACAATACAAGGATTTGGGTTTTCCCCTGTAAGAAACCTTTCAGGGCATGGATTAGAACTTTATAAGATTCACACAAAACCAAGCATCCCTAATATCAACAACCACGACCAGAATTTATTGGAAGAGGATCAAGTAATTGCGATAGAGCCTTTCGCAACAGACGGTGCTGGTTTGATTACCGACGGAAAACCCAGCGAGATTTATGAACTTCTAAATAAAAAGCCTGTGAGAAGCCCAGCTTCTAGGAAAATACTGGATTTTATTGATAAAGAATATAAGACATTACCTTTTAACAAAAGATGGCTCCTGAAAAAATTCAATAATATGGAGGTTACTCTGGCCCTATCAACTTTAGAAAGGGAAGGAATATTACATCAATACTCAATACTTCCAGAAAAAAACAATGGAATCGTGAGCCAGGCAGAACATACAATCATCGTTAGAGATAATCCTATAATTATTACAATCTAATACAAAACTTTATAAACAATCTATTAAGTTTTAAAATTATGCCAAGAAATTTTGTAGAAGACCAGGAAGAGAATCCAGAGTTTTTCAGAGTGAGAACTCCAAAAGGGAATGAGTCTTTAGGAATAATATTGCAAAGATTAGGAGCTTCTAGGATGAGCACTAAATGTTTGGATGGAATCACCAGAATATGCAGGATTCCTGGAAGATTAAAGAGGAAGTTATGGGTCAGGGAAGGAGACATAGTTTTAGTTGAGCCTTGGGAATTTGGAGGTAATGAAAAGGGTGATATTCTCTATAAGTATAAAAAAAACCAGGTTCAATGGCTTAAAAATCATGGATATATGAAGTCATTGGACGAAGCTGAAGAATTCTAAATATGCACCAAGAAGAATTAAAAATTACAAAAGATCGCATCCCAATATTAATAGGGAAGAATGGGTCAGTAAAAAAACAGATAGAATCAGCAACAAGCACTAAACTGACAATAGATTCCAAAGAAGGCGATGTCCTGATTGAAGGAGAGGATTCTTTTAATATTTATATTACAAGATTAATTGTGATGGCGGTTTCTCGAGGATTTAACCCAGAAATAGCGGTAATGCTTGCAAATGAAAACATGAGCCTCGAGATAATAAACATACATGATTTTTCAGGAAAATCAAAAACCAAAGAGACAAGAGCAAAGGCAAGAATAATAGGCACAAAAGGAAAATCAAGACACCTGTTGGAAAAGTTGACAAATACCTATATCTGTGTTTATGGTAAAACGGTTTCAATAATTGGAAAAGTAGAAAATACAATTATGGCAAGAAGAGCTTTGGAGATGCTGTTGAAAGGATCTAAGCAGGGCAATGTATACCAATGGTTGGAGAAACAACAGCATTATTTAAGAGAGGTTTCTAAAGATTTGAAATTTACCCCATAGATTCCAGTCTTTTTATCCTCTCGTCAATTGGGGGATGCGTGGAAAAGAGATTGTTCATTGAGCCGCCTAAATTTCTGAGAGGATTTTCTATGTATAAATGAGCAGTTGCTTTATTTGCTGTGTCTACCATTTTGTCTTTGTCATTCTTTATTTTTTTTAAGGCATTTGCCAGGCCTCGAGGATTTCTGCTCAACAAGGTACCATTAGCATCAGCCAGATATTCTCTGTTTCGAGAGACTGCTAATTTTATTAATTGGGCTATTAAGGGGGCCAAAATTGCAAGCAGTAATCCCACTACAATAAGTATGATAAATATTCCACCGCCACCTCTTTGTGCTTTATTGTTGCGAGGACCCCACAAAAAACTTCTAAGCATAAAATCACTCAGCAAGGCAATTATACCGACTAAAATAACTACTAACATCATCATTCTTATATCATAGTTTTTTATGTGGCTTATTTCATGGGCTAAGACCCCTTCAATCTCTTCACGATTCATATTTTTTCTTAAGCCAGAAGTTACAGTTACAGAAGAATGTTTTGGATCGCGGCCAGTTGCAAAAGCATTCATTGAATTTTCCTGAATCATGTAGATTTTTGGTGTCGGAATTCCTGCAGCTATTGCCAGCCCTTCTACTGTATTCACAAGATATGGGTCATCTTTTTTGCTAACCTCTTTGGCATTGCTCATGCTTAATATCAGCTTATCTCCAGAATAATATCCCACCAAAATTATCACTAACGAAATCATTAATGCGATAGTTATTCCGAAAGTGCCTGTGGCAAACAATAATCCGAAAATATACCCTAACAACAGAATAATAATTAAAAAAACAAATATCAATACATAGGAATTCCTTTTGTTCTT
>ORJL010304165.1_pt1 | contig 11445 bp, 15 predicted proteins | sample 1779941 | NCBI WGS metagenome assembly ORJL01 (sample SAMEA104232317, study PRJEB22302) | groundwater metagenome | biome: forest; feature: aquifer; material: groundwater | place: USA | collected 2011-08-07 | depth 5.8 m | reverse complement strand
TTAATACCACATCTGGAGTGGTTTAGATCTTTAGAGCAAGCCGCATAGAAAGCCTATGTAAAGCATTGTGAAGCGCCGTACCACCTCAGAGGTGACTAGATATTTTGTCAACAAAAAACCTTCCTGATATAATTTCTGCATGGACAAATTTAGTAAGAAAATTCTTATTGGCCTATTAATTGTTACTATAGTTGGAGGAACATTCTTTTTAACACGACAAAAAATATCAGATAAGCTTCCCCAAACCAAGTCGGCCATTACTCCAAAAGAAGAATTAATAGATTACAAAGCAAGTTTTGCTATTTTTACAAATAGCACTTTTCGGATATTTACAGCTACCATGTATCACAATCTTTCAAAAGATGTTTTTATTCAGTCTGATAATCCAAATATAGTCCATGTTAAAAAAGCAGGTATTATTTGGAATGACTTCTTTAAAACACTCCCAATGGAGTTGACTAAAGATTGTCTTACAACAGGAACAAGTCAAACTTTTTGTACAGGATCAAACGGCACACTCAAATTTTATATCAATGGGCAAAAAGCTGATGACCTGCTTGACTTAAAAATAAATAGTGGTGATCGCGCTCTAATTTCTTTTGGTAATGATAATGAAGATGAACTACAGAAACAATTACAACAAGTAGCCGATATGAAATAAAAATATTTTATGAAACACTTAATGTAATGGTTGTAAAAAACAAAAAAATATTCTGGATTTTAAATTGTCTGATCTTTTTACTAATACTCTTGCTACTTTATTTTGTAGTTCTTAAATCAACTCAAAAGCATACAGATAATCCATTTTCGTCTTTGAGCAAAGCCGAGAAAGATGGAAAACAACTAAGTAACGGACAATGTCAGGGAAAAGAAAAAAGAAAATTAGGAACTCTTCCGATGAGAATGGAAGATTTTGTATTCATTTTACCTTACGGGTTGATGGTAGGAGATCATGTAACTCCGATTGATCATCAATATTTTTCTCCCACAGTTTTTAACTCGCCAAGAGACACATATGAGGTTAGGGCGATGGCTGATTCTATCATAGTAGAGCTTCAACCTAGGGTAAAACCAGAATATACAGAGTATCGTTTTGTTTTTAGCATAAGCTGCACGCTTTTCTATTATTATGATTTGGTAACAAGTTTGGCGCCTGATGTAAGAAAGGCCTATGAAGAAGCCAGAAGTGGTTCTTTTAAAAAACCAATCAACTTTCCAGTAAAAGCAGGCCAACTTGTTGGGCGTATTGGAGGCCAGACTCTGGATTTTGCAGTTTGGGACATGGATATTAATTTAGAATCATTTATAGTCCCAGAGCATTATATAGGAGAGAGGTGGAAAATTCACACCGCGGATCCTTTGAATTACTATACAGATGATCTTAAAAACAAGGTTTTATCAAAATATATACGAACAGCAGATCCAATAAGCGGAAAGATTGACTATGACATTGACGGAAAGGCAGTTGGAAACTGGTTTAAGGAGGGGACAGGCGGTTACAACGGAGGAGGCGTGGGGCTTGACTATCATAAAACCCATCTGTCTTTGAGTTATAACTATTTGGATCCAAATGGAATTGTTTTTTCTATTGGTGAATATCCAGGTACAGTTTCTTGGACAATTGGCAATAAAAAAGGATCAAACTTGCCTCTGCAGTTTGGGGTTAAAGGTAATGCACCGGATCCAAAGGACATTGCTATTTCCTCTGGACTAGTCAAGTATGAACTAGTACAGCAAAATATGATTAATACAAAAACTGGGGAATTTTGGGATTACAAAAGTTTTGTTAGAGGTTTAAATATTAAAAATAGCGACCGAGTAGAAGGAGTCGCCTTGGTACAAATGATTGATAAACGAAAATTGAAAGTAGAAATCTTTCCTGGTAAAACTGCTAGTCAGATTGAAGGTTTTGATAGTCAGGCGACTATTTATGAAAGGTAAGTTCGTGAATTCATTTGACAACACATAGACTTTATGGGACCATAAACTTATGGAAGAAAAAAGTGGTTATGGAAAAAGACCTCTCTGGCAATGGATAGTACTATATATCGTAATTGGTGGTTTAGTCTACTATCTTATCTACTATTTTGTCTTTGCAAAAAAAGGTGGGTACAATTATAATCCTGGTTCTAATACTCCTTATAACTATAACTCTAAGTAGCTTTTAATGCTTTAGATTATTCTTTTATAACAGGAGCTTTCTTTATAGATATTTCCATTTTCTTTTGGGAAATAATTGCTTTTTCCTTTACAGGCGCTACTGTAAGAATCTCTAATATTTTGTCTAGTTTACGATTAATTGCATCAAACTGTTCGTTGTTTTGCGGTCTTGACTCGCTTCTTCTATCTTGAGATCTATTAGAATCTCTTCCGCCGCCCATTTTTTTAAAGCAGTCAAAACAATAAACAGGTTTACTACCAGTTGGTTCAAATGGAACTTCACAATTCTTTCCACAATTACTACAAACAGCACTGTGCATTTCTCTATCGCCACCACGATTACCATCAAAGCTTCTTCTACCGAAGTTGCGTCCGCCACCACTTCTGTTATCTCTAAAATTTCCCATACTTCGCATATTATCACACTATTAATGTAACAACAAGGGAGAAGTGCTCATTTTGCTGGTTGACAAAATTTTCATCATTAGTTATACTTATTGAATTATTTCAATAAATCAATTGAATATGTCACAAGATTTGGAGAAAATTTTTCAGGCTTTAGGAAACGACATTAGACTTTCAGTTGTTAAACTGCTACTTAAAAAGAGCGAATTCTCATGTAAGGATATCCAAAAACACTTTAACCTTTCTCAACCTACCATGTCGCATCATTTTTCCCAACTTATTGATACAGATATTATTAACGTTAAAAAGGCAGGAGCCAGTCATTTTTACTCACTCAATCAAAAACTTTTAGAACAAAATGGAATTTATCTTAAGAAAGGAGGCAAAAAGTAAATGAATAAAAAATTTGGACAACTGGCATCTGATGAAAGCGTCCAAAAGACTGCCAAGGCTTTAGAGGCAAATAACCTAAAAACAATAATAGTAAAAAACGGTAAAGAGGCAAAAGAAAAAGTTTTAAAGTTTATCCCAGAGGATAGTGAGGTCATGACCATGACCTCTGTTACTTTGGATACCATTGGGCTGTCAGAGCAGATAAATAAAGCGGATGGGAAATTTAAGCCAGTAAGAGACAAACTTTATGCAATGGATAGAAATACCCAAAGTCGAGAGATGGCCAAAATGGGTTCTGCTCCAGACTGGGTAGTATCTTCAGTTCACGCGGTTACAGAGGACGGTCGTCTTTTAATTGCTTCAAACACTGGCAGTCAGCTTTCGGCAGAAGCTTACGGCGGCGGGAAAGTGATCTTTGTAGTAGGTACACAAAAAATTGTCAAAGACACGACAGAGGGTTTAAAAAGAATCTATGAGTACACGCTTCCTTTGGAGGACGAACGGGCTCAAAAAGCCTATGGTATGAGAAGCAACGTGTCAAAAATTCTTATCATAAATAAAGAAGTAGTGCCAGAAAGAATAATTATTATTCTAGTAAAAGAAAAGCTCGGATTTTAAAACAATGCAAGCCACACCTGGAGTAGCTTTAATATTTTGTTATAATCTTCATCATGCAAAAAAAATCTTTTTATTCCAAAGTCTACAAAGTTGTAAAGAAAATTCCTAAAGGTAAAGTTTTTACATATAAACAAGTAGCCAAACTTGCTGGAAGTCCAAACGCATACAGAGCAGTTGGAAGTGCTATGAAAAATAATCCAGATATTAAAACTATCCCATGTCATAGAGTTGTTGGGTCAGATGGCAAGATGCACGGATATTCAGCAGGGCAAGGAATATCTACAAAAATAAAACTTCTCAAAAAAGAAGGAATACCTTTTAAAGGAGATAAATGTGATTTAAGAAATACTTAACTTTTGTAATTTTTCAATACTTTTATCACTTCGTCGTACCAATAAATACTCTCGCTTTTTCATATTTAAAACCAAAGACCAAATTGTTTGCATATTTCCGATCTGGCATATTTGATTTTTCTTATCAGACAGTATTTCAAAAAGTTTATCAGAATTTATTTTTTCTTTGATTTTATTTATGTGATCTAAAACAGCCTTATATCTTTTATAAGTGTTATGGTAGGGATTTCTTCTTAACACATTATCAATTCTACTTAATTCTGGATCAAGAAAATGGTTTGTCTTTATAAGCACGCCATCTTTTGGATAAATTACTTTATATTTGTTTGAGTTGTGTTCAACTACAATCATCTTTCCACTTTTGTCCGCGATAAAAAAGTTTTTAGGTACAGATAATGGAATTGTTTTAAAGAGTTCAAGAGCTTCATCTACACCCTTGCAAGTTTCACTAATTATCTTTACAAAATCCTTCCAAGATAGTCCATATTGCGTAGAATTTCCATGAGCAAATGTGATTCCTACATATAAACCTTTTTCGTTTATTGCATCAATTGCATCATAGATTAGTCGCTCATTTTTTATATTTTTTTTGCCTGTAATTAACATATCCGAAACAGCAATAATTTTATATCTATTCTTAACTTCTCTTCTGTAAGCTTCCATCACGTCTTTTGTTACAGGTATCCAATCGAGATTTCTTCCAATAAAATATCCATTCTTGTTTTTTATACCAAAAATAGTGCAAGCTTCACTGTATTTATAATTTTTCGTAAACCAGATGAGTTCATTAGCCAATAACATGTGATATATTATGTCAACGGGGCAACCAATACCTTTGGCAATACCTTGCAGTTCTTCAAGTGCCTCTGGATAGTATTTTTTATAAACTTTGAGCTGATTCTCAATAATAGACTTATTTGGGATGATTGTTGTGAGATTTATTTTATTTTTTTTGTAAATTTCTCCCTGCTGCAAACCAATTTCAAAATAAGAACCCTTAAAAACTTTCATATTTGAAAAGTATATCAAAGCATAATGATTCGGCAATCACTGTACTGTATAATTTTTTTATGGTAGATTCACAATCAGAACATACTGAAGGTTTAAATCCAATTCAGATACGTCTTCTAAGACAAGATGATATTGAGATAATAAGACCTATTCTTGAGTGCTGGATTCGACATTGGGAAACAGGAGATATTATTCCCGAAGAAATTGATGAAATCATAAAAGAAATGGAAAATAGTATTAATAATCCAAATATTTCTACATATCTCGTTGCAGAAACACCTTTAGATGGAGTAATTGGCGTTGTAGGTTTTAGACCACCAACACAAGAAATGCTTCCATTTGTCACTGTGGACAAAGCGACAGAACTTACAAATTTCTACGTAGCGGAGAAACATAGAGGTGGAAAAGGTATCGGAACGTCATTGCTTAACGCTATAGAACAAAGAGCTGTTAAAAGAGGTTATGAGCAGATAGTTCTAAATAGCGGACCTAGATATAAAGAGACCGCATGGGGATTTTATGACAAAATGGGATACGCTCGCGTTGGAGAGGTAAAAGATATGTATGGTCCTGGAGTCCACGCACCTGTTTGGTCAAAGACTTTAACTAAATAAATTCATTAGGTTTATATTAGAATAGTTAGTAATGAATATAATAACAAATATACTTTTTTCGTTAGTTTACGCGCTTTTTATAACGATTCTTTTTATATTTACATCTACTCTTTTAATTTATGGTCTTTATTTACTAATTCAAAGATTAAGACAGAAAGAAGAAATTAAACAAAATATAGATGGAAATAATTTAGCATTTCTACTTATAAGAATTCCTCAAATTAATGAAAAAAAAGAAGAAGCGTTTGATATATTTTTGAAGTCAATTCATAGAGTCTTGCCAAAAAATGCCGTAGTTAGTTTGGAACTGACTTCGTTTAATAAATTCCTTAATTTTTACATTGTAGTTACAAAAAAATATAAGGAGCTAATAGAATCACAATTATATGCACAGTATCCTGATATCGAAATAGAAGAAACGTCAGATTATTTATCTACTCAAGAACAAGATAATACTGCCTTTGTTGATATTAAGTTAAAAAAATTAAGTATTCACCCTTTAAAAACTTACAATATGATGGACGACAATTTACTTAGAAATATCATGGCATTTTTAGCAAGAATAGAAACAAACGAACAATTTTTTTTACATTTATCTTTAAAAAGAATCGGGTCAAAGTTTTGGAAACGTGGAATAGTTGGGATTTATTACGAACTATTTGGTAAAAAAGTTGGATCAGATGGAAACTCAACATTAGAATATTCAAAATTGTCCTCGAAATATATTTATAAGGGAATATTAAGATTAGGATTTAAAGCAGAGTCAGGTAAAGTTGCAAAGGATAAATTAGATTTAATTTTCAACTTCTTAAAACAACTGAAGTATTCTAATGAGTTAAAAATGGGGAATAAATATATACTGGGTATACATAATCCAAAAGCCCTACAAGTTCGTGCAAGAATTTTAAGCAAAAAATATTTATGGCTTCCTGAAGAAATAGCAACGATTTATCATCTTCCTTATCAAACAAGCGACATCTCAAATATCATACAAACAAGATCAAAAAAGGCTCCTCCTCCAGATATTCTTCCAAAAGTAACAACTATAGATGATAAAAGTATTTCATTAATTGGAGAAACAAATTACAGAAACGAAAAGACGCGATTTGGTATTAAAAGAGCAGATAGAAGAAGACATGTATATATCGTTGGTAAAACAGGCGCTGGGAAAAGTAAGCTTTTAGAATTAATGATGCTTGAGGATATTAAAGATGATTGTGGTTTTTGTCTTATAGATCCGCACGGTGATTTAGCCAAAGAAGTACTTACACATATCCCTAAAAATAGAATTAAAGATGTGGTTTATGTTAATCCTACAGATAGAGATTTTCCAATTCCTTTTAACCCTCTTGAATATACAGGCGATTATGAAAGAAGACAACAGGTTGCTGTTTTTTTTATTTCAATATTTAAAAAAATATTTAAAGCAGATTGGAATGAAAGAATGGAACATATTTTACGCTTTATAATTCTTGCTCTTTTAGAAACTCAAGACTCTAATATTTTAGGTATTACCAGAATATTGACTGACACAAAATATCGACTAAGAATTATTAATGAACTTAGAGATCCTGTTGTAAAAGCCTTTTGGGCAAATGAATATGCATCATGGAATGAGCAATTTTCAAATCAAGCAATTGTTCCAATTATGAATAAAGTTGGGCAGTTTTTAGCAAATCCAATAATTCGTAATATGGTTGGTCAAGGAAAAAATGTATTAGATTTCGAAAAATTTATGAATGAAGGCAAGATTGTAATCATTAATTTATCAAAAGGTCAGCTTGGAGACGATAATATGGCTCTGCTTGGTTCGATGTTTATTACTAAAATACAGCAAACTGCTCTTGCAAGAGCAAAGATTGCAGAGGAAAAAAGAATAGACTTTTATTTTTATATTGATGAATTTCAAAATTTTGCAACTGAAGCATTTAATACAATTTTATCTGAAGCAAGAAAATATAGACTTAATTTGACAATAGCACATCAATACATAGATCAATTACCACAAGATATTAAATCTTCTGTATTTGGAAATGTAGCAACTATGATTCCATTTGCTGTTGGAGCTGAAGATGCCGAATATTTAGCAAAAGAATTTGCACCTGTTTTTAAGGCAGATGACTTAATAAACCTTGAAGCTAGAGAAATGTATGTAAAAATGTCTGTAGACGGAAAGGTAACAAAACCATTTTCAGCAAGAACAATAAATGTAAGTCCTTCAGAATTTAGCTACTCATCTGAAATTATTGATTATTCAAGGGAAAAATATGGAGAAAATAGAGTTGTTGTTGAACGCGATATTGATAGATGGACATCTACTGATGTATTTTCAGGAGGAGTTTCTTCAAAAGAAGAGTTTCCAGAGCCTATTATTTAGTTATTAAGATTGCTCCAATCGATTGCAGAAGAGTATAACTCTTCTTGTAATTGCTTTGTTATTGTTAAATATTGATCAGGTGTAAATTGACGATTTAAAATACAATATTGTTTATATTGTAAACCAACACAACCAAAACAGTTTTTTAAACCCTTAGAGTTAAAAATATATGAGGAGTCTTGACAGTTATTAGATTCTACAATGTAATTACAATTACTTAGAATTTGTGAGTCGACTATTTGATATGAATTTTCTACGTTTTGTCCAGCATAGGTAGTATCAATACAAGATTTGCAATAAAAAGTATCATATCCATATAAACAATTTTCACTATTAGCAGCATCAAAACACATATAACAATTTTTACAATAATAAAGATAATTTCCGTAAGGTGAATTTAAATTATGTTCTCCTGCACTTTGCGTTTTTGGGTATTTGTTTATTAGCTCGTTAAGAATTTCTAAAATTTTTTCAGGAGGTGATGTTTTATATTTTTTAATTTCTTCTCTGTATTGTTGTTCTGTTAATTGCCTATTAAATAAACAAAAAGACTTATTGTTTAAATATGCACATCCAAATATGTCAGTACAATTATTACAATTTGCAGAGTAATAAGAATTATTAGTTCTACTACAATACTGTAAATATGATGAATCAAAGCATCTGAAACAATCTACACAATCATAACACCCTTCACATTCAACATTATAGTCTCCATCAATACATCCAACGTTTAAGAAACAATCAAAAAGGTAGATAGAATCTGTACTTCTGTGAGTATCAAAACAATATGTTAAATTTTTAGATAAACTTACAGTATCACAAGAGTTACAATTAACAGATGTAAAAACTCTAGTTTCAGGTTTAGGGTTGGTCTTTATGAGTCGATTTAATTCGCTGAAAAAAGTTTGTGATGTCATTATTTAAGGTAAAGCGTCTTTAATTAGAGAATCATTTTCTACAAAATATTTTTCATAATCATCTCGACAATATATAGGGCTTGTTACTTTTTGAGGATCAAAAGATGTAACAATATCTTTTTGACATTTTTGGCACTTTGTTTTAAAAAGAGCTCGTTTAGATCCTCTAAGAGATAATCTTCTTTCTTGTCTGCAACCTGGGCATTTTGTAGGAAGAGAAAGTCCCTTTTTTTGTAGGAAATCCCTTTCTTCTTTAATTGCTAAAAATTTATTATTACATTTAGAACATGTTAAGGTTTGGTTGTCCATTAGATTAAAGTATAAAATGTTAAGAATTTTAAATCAATATACAGTTATAATATTCAATTAATGTTTAAAAAAACAAAAAGCATTCAATCAATTTATCTTTACCTAATTCTTGGTAATACTTTAGCTTCGTCTTTCATCTGGGGAATTAACACGATTTTTTTACTTGACGCGGGTCTTAGTAATTTTGAAGCGTTTGCAGCAAACTCATTTTTTACTTTAGGACAAGTTTTATTTGAAGTGCCAACAGGCATTGTTGCAGATGCATATGGTCGACGAACGTCTTATCTTTTGGGCGCAATTACACTCTCGCTTTCAACAATTTTATATTTATTTATGTGGCAGATACACGGTCCTTTCTGGGGATGGGCGTTATCTTCTGTAATACTCGGACTTGGATTTACATTTTTCTCAGGAGCACTTGAAGCATGGTTGGTAGACGCTCTTCGCGCGACAAAATTTAAAGGAAGCTTAGAAGGAGTTTTTGCAAAAGGCCAGATGGTCGGAGGTATTGCGATGCTTACAGGATCAATCTTAGGTGGAATAATTGCTCAATTTACAAATCTTGGTGTTCCATATATTTTAAGGGCCCTAATACTTTTCATAAATTTTGCTACTGCTTTTTTCCTTATGAAAGATTTAGGATTTAAGCCTAAAAAAACAGGAGATCCAATTGGAGACATAAGAAAAATATTTATGAACTCGTTAAAACATGGATTAAAAAATCCACCAGTCAGGTGGGTTATGTTAGCAGCTCCATTTACAACGGGGGTGAGTTTTTATGTATTTTATGCGCTGCAACCTTTTTTACTAAATCTTTATGGAAACGCAAAAGCTTACAGCATCGCGGGTTTGGTTGCAGCAATAGCAGCATCTGCTCAAATTGTAGGAGGCTTTGCGGCTACAAAAATTACTAAGATATTTAAGAAAAGAACAACGATACTATTATTTGGTACTTTACTTACGGCGCTAATATTGATACTAGTTTCTTTTGTAAATAATTTCTGGTTAGCGCTTATCCTAATATTTTTGTGGGGGATGATTTTTGCCGTTATTCTGCCAGCTCGACAAACATATCTGAATGGATTAATCCCATCAGGGCAGAGAGCAACAGTTCTTTCCTTTGATTCTCTGATGGGGTCAAGTGGTGGAATATTTATACAACCAACACTTGGTAAAGTCGCAGACGTTTGGAATTATCCTGCTTCCTATCTTGGTGCATCAGTAATTCAATTTTTAGCAATCCCATTTATTTATTTATCCAGGAAAGAAAAAACAAAATCAGATATCATTAAGTAATATGGTAATTCAAGACAAAGTAGCAATTGTCACGGGTGCTTCTTCAGGCATTGGTCAAGCCACAGCGGTTTTACTGGCAGAAAGAGGTGCAAAAGTTATTTTGGCATCAAGGTCAAAAGAAAAATTAGAAGACCTCTCGAAAAACCTAAAAGACTCAATCGCTATTCAAGTAGATATGATGAATGAAGATGAAATCAGAAATATGGTGAAACAAACAGTTGATCATTTTGGTAGGGCAGATCTTTTAGTAAATAATGCAGGACGAGGATATGATACTTTGGTTGAAGATATCGAAGTAAGTTCGTATATCGAACTTTTCAAATTAGACGTTCTTGCTCCGCTTATGGCAATGCAGGAAGTTATTCCAATTATGAGACGTCAAAGTGGAGGAATGATTGTAAACGTTAGTTCAGGAACATCTTTTATGGATATTCCAAATATTGGAGCATATTCATCTTTAAAGAGAGCTCTTAATGGACTTTCTCTTACTGCAAGAGAAGAGTTAAAAAAAGACAGTATTATAGTAAGTTTAGTTTATCCATACATAACGCAAACTAATTTTGGAAAAAATGTCATTGGTAAATCTAGAGATGATGATTGGCAAGACGACGGGTCATTACTAAAAGCTGATAAACCAGAACATATTGCAAATAAAATTCTTGAAGTAATTGAAAGCGAGGAAGCTGAAATATGGGCTCACGACTGGATGAAAAAAATAAAGTAGTTAATCTTTCTTTATTCTGTTTTTCTTTAAAGATAAAAATAATTTATAATCTCCAATAATTTTTTCTTTTAAAAGGTTCAAAACCGTATAATTTGACTTTCCATAAATTCTTGCGTAATGAGAAACAGGAACTTCGGCAAACTTCGCACCAACCATTTTTAATTTATATATCATTTCTGGCAATATAGATGAATCTTTACTTTCAAGCTTTATCTTATTCAGAACTTTTCTTTTTATTAGTCTAAAGTCACAATCAACATCTCTT
>ORJL010689877.1_pt1 | contig 11446 bp, 17 predicted proteins | sample 1779941 | NCBI WGS metagenome assembly ORJL01 (sample SAMEA104232317, study PRJEB22302) | groundwater metagenome | biome: forest; feature: aquifer; material: groundwater | place: USA | collected 2011-08-07 | depth 5.8 m | reverse complement strand
CCTGGAAAAGAATAAACCTTTTCCGAGCGCCATCGTCACGGAGATTGTCCCGGCCGGCGAGTTCTATCGTGCCGAGGAATATCATCAGCATTACTACAAGAAGAACCCTATTCGCTATAAAATCTACCGTGGCGCCTGCGGCCGCGACAACCGGCTGAAGGAGCTTTGGGGACGGGAAGCCGGACACTGAGCAAGAGCAGAGAAGGGGCACCGATGAAAGGATGGAAGGCGCTCAGGCCGGCCCTGATTGTGGCAGCGGTCCTGGCCCTGGCGGTCGCGGTAAGATATTTTCACCCCCGGGAATTTTTGCTGCATATCCTCGACCGTATCGCCGGACTCGGAGCGTGGGGAGTGCTGCTTTTCATCGTGGCCTATATCCTGGCCTGCATCTTTTTTCTTCCCGGCTCTGTTTTAGGCTTGGGTGCCGGCGTTATCTTCGGCACCGTGAAGGGAACGGTTATTGTCTCTCTGGCATCGATACTGGGCGCGACGACTGCTTTCCTGATAGGGCGGTACATAGCAAGGGACTGGGTGGCAAAAAAGATTGGGGACAACCCAAAGTTCAAGGCCATCGACGAAGCTGTGGGCCGGCAAGGCTGGAAAATCGTCGTCCTGACCCGTTTGTCACCCCTGTTTCCCTTCAACCTCTTGAATTACGCCTATGCCCTGACAAAAGTGTCCCTTAGGGACTACTTTTTTGCCTCCTGGATCGGCATGCTTCCCGGCACGGCTATATATGTCTATCTAGGTTCACTGGCCGGCGACCTGGCCGGGCTGAGTGCGGGGGCCCGAACCAGGACCACGGCGGAATGGCTTCTCTATCTTGTCGGCTTTATTGCCACGGTTGTCGTCAGCCTCTATGTAGCGCGCCTCGCCCGCGCCGCGCTGAAGGAGATCGGGTAGTGCGGGAAAATCTGAATCGGAAGGGTGCCGCCGGAGTCTTCGGGAACCTTGATGCAGACTGACGAACTTAAATTTATCGTCGATCACAATGCGGGCAAGTTGTCCAAGTGGCTGCGCATGGCTGGTTTTGACGCCCTGCTCTTCAGGGGTGCCGACGACGCCGCGATGATTGCCCGGGCCTCATCCGAAAACCGCATCCTGCTGACCCGCGACCGGCGGATCATGAAACGGCGCGCCATAACCCGGGGAGAGGTCAATGCACTTCTTGTCACCAGCGATCAGCCTGAGGAACAGGTGCGGCAGGTTCTCGCCGACCTGAGATTAGCTGCCAAACACTTCCGGCCCTTCACCATCTGCCTGAAATGCAATAATCCCTTAGAAGAACGCGCTAAAGAAACAATAAAAGAGCGCCTCCCGCCTTACGTATTTCTCACCCAGGAGCAATTCGCGGAGTGCCCCGCCTGCCGCCGTCTTTACTGGCAAGGTACCCATTGGCAGGCCATGCACAGGACCATAGATGAATTCCTGTGCCCCGGGCCGAAATAGCCGGCTCCTCTTTCAGTCTCGTTGCCCTTTTTCCGCTGGAGAAGCTGCCTTCAGGATTTGCTTTTTTTATCTGCCTACGGCTTGCCGGGGTTCTTATCCAGGCCATGGCGCAGCGCCAGGATGGGGTGACGGACCATCATGCGCGGCCCGGCATACCTCATCACGCGCCGCACCTGCTCCCGCATCAGGGGCTTGTAGCAATGGATAGTACAGTTGGCACAGGTTGGCTTATCGGCCTGAAAGGGGCATTTTTCAATGCGCTGCAGCGCGTAATCCAGCAAGGCCCGGCAATCCGCACATAAGGCTTCCTTTGGCCGGTGCTGTCCCCGGCAATAAATCCCGATCATAACCTGGATGGTATGTCGTTCGCGTTTTAAAGGATCTTCCCGGACGGACATGGCGTTCTCCTCTGTTAGGGTGTTAGGATCGGGACATTAGAGAAACATCTATCAGAAAAATTATCGTTAGTTCCATGGAAAAGTCAAGCATCAGAAATGAAAATCGCGTTTCAATCTTTGCTGTGATACATACAACTTACGAAAGAAAAATGCTGAATTCTGAGAATCTCTATGGTATTCTTTTTAAATATAAATCTAACCCGTAACAAATTTAGTTAGTGACATGGGGCCGCGCGCTATGAAGAGGTCAACGGTTAATTTTGAGGCCATATTTAAAAATATGGGAATCCCATCTATTGTCATCAACAGTGATTCTCTCATTCTTTTGGTTAACCGGAGATTTGAAAAACTTTCCGGTTATAAGCGAAAGGAAATTGAGGGGAGGAAAAAATGGCAAGAATTTGTGCTTGAGGAAGACGTGCCTAAAGTCGAGGCCTGCAAATGGCAGGAGGAGCCTGCTGACGACGAAAACAGGGAGGAGTGTGAATTCAGGTTTGTGGATCGGCTCAGGAACCTTAAGCACGTCTTGGCGTTAATCACAGCAATACCCTCCACGGAACGAGCCGTCATGTCTCTGCTCAATATCAGCGTGCGGAAAGCGGCGGAAGAAGCTTTGCAGCAAAGGGAATTGGAACTTGAGAGGAGCTCGCAAGGTCTTAAGGAAGCAAACATATCTTTGAAGGTTTTGCTCAAGCATAAAGAGGAAGATAAGGCCATCTTGGAAAAGCAAATGCAGATAAATGTAAACACGCTCATCTTGCCCCTTATCGAGGATTTAAGGCGCATGGTATCGAACCATGAACAACTTGCCCAGATGGCGGCGCTTGAAAAGAAGCTGCAAGATATCACTTCCCCATTTTTACTGAATATGTCGCTAGCCCCCTGCAATTTGACTCCCCGTGAAACCCAAGTTGCCATGTTTATTAAAGATGGGATGACGACCAAGGAAATGGCAAATCGGCTCAACATTAGTACGGGGGCGGTGGATAATCATCGGGGAAATATCCGTTCTAAGTTAGGTATAGCTACCGATAAAAAAATAAATCTCCGCTCACATCTCGTGTCCTTATATACATATTCCGGCACAATCAGCCACCTGACCCCGGACGATATAGTGGCCAAGGCCAATAAGACAATTTCTTATAAATAACATGCATGGATTAAGCGGCATCTATTGCCATCAGTATCCAGGGGGGAACTATGGAAGAGAAAATATGGTGGAAATGTAACGGCTGTGGATATCTGGTCCACCAAGATGTCAGCAAGGGAATCCCCAAACCTTGTCCGGCCTGTAACCAGGATTGTACATTCACTAATGTAACCTGCTACAAGCCTGAGTGCGGGGGACCCCAGTCCGGTAATTTTGATCCCACAATTGTATGACTGATAACACCACTTGGTTACCGAACCGGAAAGAATCGTAGTCCAAAAGGATAAGCGAGCGGACATTCATCCCGGCGCACCAGTAAGAACGAAAATAGGTACGGGAAAGCAGATATTTTCACCGTAATCTTTGTTACTATCCTTACCGCTACTTCACCTTATTCGTGCCTTTGACAAAGAGATTATTCCACCGGCAATTGAACATGTCAAAATCTGTCATGCCGGATCTGGTTGTATTTGTCACGATTCGTGGCGATGAGCGTCTGCGTCGCCGTCGTGGCCACGATTTGCCGCACCGCATCGTCGTAAGCCTCCGCAGGCAGACCAGGGTTAAGCTCCGTGAGATTCTTTCGCCAGGGCCTGGTGAGCACCACTTCGCGGTCCGATGCCCGACCCAAGAGGCTGTTAGGCCCGAAGTCCTCGTTGTTGTAAGCATAGACGGACTGCCAGCCGAGCTTTTCTTCCATATACTCGGCAGTCGTCTGCTGAACGAGGGTGTCCTCGGTATACGGCATCATTTTTTCTCCCAGAGTCTGGATATGGGGACGGCGTACAGCTTGTTCCCGAAAGGCACGACGGCCTCGCCGTCATACAGCACAACCCCGGCGGTAAAACTTTTTTGAGCGGCGGCCTGAAGTTTGCGCAGACCTTTGAAATCGTCGCCGGTAACTGTCGCCACCGCCTTCACCTCAACCCCCGCCAGCCGTCCGGCGGATTCCACAACAACATCCACCTCCACCTTATCCTTGTCACGGAAATGGCTGAAGGAAACTGTCTCCTCATGCCAACTTCCCTGTCGGCGCAGCTCTTGGAAAACAAATGTCTCAAGAATGCGCCCGAAAAGAGCGCGGTCTTTCCACAGAAGGTCCGCATCCAGGCCAAGGAGCGAACAAGCCAGTCCGGTATCTCCCAAATGCAGTTTTGGCGTTTTAATCAGGCGACTCAGGCGGTTGTTGTGCCATGGCGGCAGTTCCTCCAGCAGAAAAATCCTCGACAGCAGAGTGACATACTCGCGAATAGTCTGCCTGCTCACATGGAAAGGTGCGGCAAGCTCCGACACATTCACCAGGCAAGCCGTCTGGCCCGCGGCCAGCGCCAGCAGGCGCGGCAGCGCATCCAGCGCACTGATGCGCGCCAGGTCCAGAACATCGCGTTGAATCAGGGTATTGGCATAGTCCCGATACCATGCGGCTTGCCGCCGTGCCGTGGCTCGCGCCAGCGCGGCCGGGTATCCGCCTGCCGCCACGCGCTCCGCCAGCATCCGGCCCAGACGGCGACCGGAAGCATCTGCCTTGAAAGCTGAATCGAATAGAGCTGACAGAAAATCGGGGGTTCCGCCGGAGAGCTCCACCTGAGACAGTGGATGCAATCGCAAAATCTCCATGCGACCGGCAAGCGAATCAGCCAGCTTAGGCACCAACAGCACATTCGCCGACCCTGTCAGGAGAAACCGCCCCGGTTCCCGCCGCGCATCGACCGCCGCTTTCAGCGAGGTAAAAAGTTCCGGCATCCGCTGCACTTCGTCCAGAATGACCCGCTCCGGCAGATCGGCGACGTATCCCACGGGGTCCGCCTGCGCCGCTGCCCGCTGCACATCATCGTCAAAACTCAGATACATGAACCCCTTCAGATCCCCGACCTGCCGGGCAAGCGTGGTCTTACCGCACTGCCGCGGACCATGGATCAGCACCACCGGCGAATCAGCCAGCGCTTCTATCACCCGGGGCTGGAGGTAGCGAGGATATAAGTCGGAGTTCTTCATGGGGTTATCTTAAACACCAATCCCGTCCAATTGCAAGTTTTCTTCCGTCCAATTGCAAATTATCATTCGTCCAATTGTCAGCAGGGGTGATAAGGTTTTCGCTCCTCCCCGGCCATGATATGCGGGACAAGGCGGCCAAAGATGCCATTCGCTTATATGCCATTTCAAAATTAGGCTGGATAAGGAGAAACCAGAGAAAATATGAAGGTCAGGAAAGGCTTTCGCCAAGAGAATATAAGCGACGAGAAAGCCATTACTTTCAGGGTAAAAGATATTTATTGAATATCTTTGAAACGGAAGCCTTGCCAAAGGTTGTATTAAATAATAAAGCTTATATTGACCTTTATATACGTCCAGGTACGCCGACTGAAAAACGACACGAAATAGTAACCGAATGGTATAGGGTTCAACTGAAAAAACAAATTCCTGCCATGATTGAGAAGTGGGAGAAAATACTGAATATTAAAGTAAACGAATGGCAAGTAAAGCAAATGAAAACCAAATGGGGTTCTTGCAACATTGAGCAGAAAAGAATTTGGATAAATCTTGAACTGGCAAAGAAGCCTGAGCATCACAAGACCATCAGAATCTGACATCTGATTGACCAAGACGATTCAGGAAGCCGCGAAACATATTGACGTTCAGGTACATGACCACCTGATCGTTGGTGGCGATCAGTTTTTCAGCTTTAGGGAAGAAGGTTTGATTTAAAATTAATGAAGGGAGCATAGGAGTGGAAGAAAAAATATATAAGGTAGCGGTTGTTAATGCCAGGAAGAGCCTGGTGGACTGGATAAAGAATAGGGGCGGAGTAAATGTGTGGGTAAATACCGATCCTTCAGATATTGGCAGCGGCGAAATGTTTACTCCGGCACTAACTGCCGAGGGCAATCTCTTACTGCAACCTCATTCTTCACGTGAATTAGCGGAAACGGTGCATAATATCAAAAGTTTCCAGTTTATAAAGAGTATGGTTTTTTTGAAAAGCATAAAAATAACCATGAAACCAGGCAGTAATGGCCCCACACTTACAGATGCTTCACGAAGAAGATTAAAAAAAGAAGTTAAAAATCTGAACGAAGTGGCGGATGTCTATTTCCATTTTGAAGGCAATAATGCGGTGATTGAAAGGGCTATCTGGAAATGACCTTGCGAGCTGCTTTCATGACAACAGAGAGGTTGTAAGCTTGTGTTGTAAATTTAGTAGATTAGTAAAAGGATGATATATGGCAAATTCAAAGATGTATAAATGCTTCAAGGAAGTTACAGATTGCATTGAAGAGAATGAAGATTATGACGAGATAAGAAGGGATCTCGCAAGGTCTATTCTATGCGGACCAGAGTTGCAAACAAAAGGCAAGATTCTACAGCCCAAATCGGAATTAAGAAGAGGCTTCAAAAATAAGTATAGTGCCTTTCTTTCATTAATCCGGCAATCTCAGTTGCCAGAAGCACTCTGGGCGCATTATAAATATTCGCTACCCAAGGCAAAGATACTGCAAAATTATAAAATCAACAAAAGCGACTGGCATGTGCTGGAGAAATTCATCTCTGACACCTTAGCTAATGATGATAGCTTGCCCCAAATCCTTGCCGCAATACAGCATCACGCATTTGAGGAGAATAATATTCGTTATGAGGTTATCTTTGATGAAAAAGCTATGGATGACATTTTAATTGCTGCTACTGAGGGTTATTTATCCCCTAAAAAGCAGGGTGGGACATATTACGAAACGTTCGGCGTTTGTCTCGGTACGATGACAAATATTCAAAATGCGAGATCTAATACAAAATCAGAAAAGAGAATTATTCATGTATCAAAATGCCCGCCCCAAATATCATCTCAAGCATCGTATGATAGGTTTAAGCCGATGGATGAAAGTTATGCCGCTTTGGAAAAGGTGAGAAAACATTCGTTCCCGCAATTTTCAATCGTAGGAGAATTTCATTCGCATCCATATGATAATCTGGCTGACCTCAGGGATTGTAGAGGCCGGAAGAATTCAGAGAAAGACGCAAAGAGGTGGGCTTGGGCTAAAAAAAGTGGAGATTATGGTGACCTCCATTTTGCCCTCGTAGTTGCTATCACACAGTTACGTAAGAAACGGGCAGTGGGAATGCGTTATCTAACTGATAACCACTTATGTTTTAATATTGAAGACTTACGGGTGCATCTAAGTGGCACGAGGATTCTTTCAAGCGGGAACCTGTCAGAGAGAAACTTAAAGATTCGCTTTTCAAAAATGATGGCGTGATTGGATATTTCCTTCCAAAGGAAGCTCCGTAATGGGGCATTCCAATCTAGGATTACGAAAAAAACAGCAATCTATTTTCATCCATACTTTCCCCTCCCCTTAAAATTTTCTATACTGATGTTCTAGCCATAAAAAGCCCCTCATCAACGAGAGGCTTTAATCAAAATAAACTTTCAGGAGTTACAATTTGCAAACATTTGCTGCTGCAAGTCCTTTGGCACCTTTGACCACATCAAAACTTACCCGGCAACCTTCAGCCAGTGATTTAAAACCTTCTCCGTTAATAGCAGAATGATGCACAAAAACATCACTACCCCCGTCCTGCTGGATAAAACCAAATCCCTTTGAATCATTAAACCATTTCACTATTCCTTCTGACATCTTTTACCCTCCTGCTTAAGCTTATTAATAAAATCCATCCTGATAAACAGGATTGTGCATCATGCGCTGCTATTCTGTTTGTCTATTAAAATTTGCCACTAAAATACCTGATAACCGTGCCGTATAATATAGCATGCTCTGGGGAGACATCTTGTGATTCCGAATTTCCACTGAAATATTTCTTATGGGCCGAGATTATAGTGGATTCCAGTTCTCCAAGTTTATCTTTAACGTTCATTAATGTTATGTCTTGATTCATATGGGGTCTCCCCTTAATCAAAATGCATGTATGATATCCCAAAGTAATCTTTGGAAATCAACTTGGTTCAATTGATTATTAATATGTAAGATATCTTATGGAACGGCTAACGTGACGTATACTGTCACCATCTAACTTGATCTGTTCACTCAGACTGTCTCTAAGCTGCCTCTCCAACCTTGATATTATGAAATATTTGCGTAGCATTATTAGGTGAATATAGTATTGAGTGCAATACGTAATAATTACTTGATAAATACGGTTAAAAAGCTAGTATATTGACATTATATTTATAAAAATCTTTTTTTGTTGGCCATAAACCAAGCGGGAAGTGTTCAAGCAGTGTCATGGATAATTCTGGGAAAGGCTCCGGGGCACTGCCCTAATATCGGATTTGATCTTTGCAGATCCCGGAAGGGTGGCTCAATAATTATGATTTTTTAAAATGTTCCTGCTTTAGGTAGAAGAAGTTCAGGGGGCAGTTTATCCCAGTCATTTAAGATCTGTGCAAAGTCTTGCACAGAAACTTCGTTTAATGGTTCAAACTTCTCTTCACTGCCAACATAGCAATTATTGTGTTTCATCTGTAACCATTTCCATTCTCCATTGATCATTGTTTTGGCTTGGGCATGCCACTGGTTAGGAATAGAACCTGGGGTAAACGCAATTTTGGTCTCATTCTCTTTGGCTGCTGCCATTCCACAGTACAAAGCTTGGTAGCGATAATCGCGGAAATTCTGATTTACTGGAGAACAAGCAACGATTAATAATGTTAATAATCCAATTTTATAAAACAGCATATTATATCCTGCGATAGCTGTTGCAGCCCAATATCACAACTTAAAATACCCCGGCCCTTGAAGCTGTGCTTATAATTCCATCTTAAAGGAGGACTCCTATTAAATACAATACTTAACAATTACGAGAAAAATACGGAGATGGCACTGTTAAGAAGGCAAGCTAAAGTTATTTTGATAATTTACATAGGGGAAAAAGAATAAGTGGAAGATCATCTCAACCAAAAAAGCAAATAGCTAATCCACACGTAATTTGTTGCTTGGCAAAGTCAAATTAAGGCGCCTTTCCCAAGAAAATGTAGATCGCCTCAATTTGACCCCTCCCAGGCAAAAAAATGGGTATTTTTGATCAAGGGTAGACCCTGGAAAATCGTCCAGCTAGACGCACCAAATCCGCCAGGGTTAGCGGCACTTGAGCGGAAGTAAAATTGGCCCCTGAAATAATCTCTTCTTTTGCTCCCTATTGGACCAAGATCCAATATCTTATCTATCCTCCCCACTATATGTTTAAATATAATTTGCAGTCACGTTTGGCAACATCAAAGTTGTAACGGAGGTGATAAGAAACATGAAAAAGATTGCCGATCTTTACTCCAGAAAAAAAGAACAAGAACATCCCATTATCTTGTCGGAAGATCCTTTCAGTAGCATCCAAATGAAGCTTTGGAAGGAACGTTGGAAGGAAAGAGGAATGGGGAAGATACTAAGTTCTTTGCAATCAACAAAGATAAGGAAAGCAAGATGGAATGCCTAACCGCTACATATTGGGGATAGGAGGAATTATTATCATGAAAATACACTGCCAAAATTGCGGCATTGAGGGTGAGATAGAGGTGCAAGGGCTGAACAGCGATAAACCATCAGCACTTATATTCAGGCATTTGGGTCATAATCCTTTTTCTGGTCACTTACACTATCAATGCCCGGCTTGTGATATTGTTCTGCTTGTTGATCCCATGACGGTCCTTGATGGCTTCCGCTCCGGGCATCCCCATATAGCAGCGAGAGAAGACTGGAAGAACCAAAAGCGGAAACCTTTTGGTGAATTAATATTGCGGAGAATATTTCATAACCAACAAACAGGGCTTTAACGCGGATCAAGTAAGAAACCGTCGTTCCGTAGGGATTTTTTTGATAATCCGTTCCTCATTCAATCACAAGAGGTTCTCTTGGGGGCACTATGATATTTACAAAACATCATCTCCTCGCGGCCATCCTTGTTGCAAGTCTCTTTTATTCAGTCATCACTGCCGCACAACAAACTGCCGCGCCTGACAATGCATCAACTGCAACCGTCAATAACGCAACGCTATACGTTTTCAATATTAGCGGTTGGACATTAATTCCCAGCAATCAAGAGATCGCCGAAGCAGATGCAGTGATAGTCAGTCTTCCTCGCGGGACCTATACCACCCTCACAATTACCCCTGGCAACCATGAATTTTACGTTCATCCCTTTAAAGGACGAAAGGTGTTGTTAACTGCGGAACCGAATAAGGAATACTATCTAGTTGTCGGTTATAATCCATCAAAATCCTATGCATTCCCTCTTGGTGGTGATCCAGTGCTTATAAGGCTGATTTCCCAGGAACAGGGACAAAATCTTCAAAAAGAACTAAAGCCTAAGGAGTAAAGAGAAATGAATAGATCCGAGGATCTAAATAACTTCCACACGTAAATTTGTTGCTTCAAAGTCAAAATATTAAAGGAGATATTATGAAAAAGGCGAAACGTAGAATTTACCCATAAATATCTTTCCTCAAAGCCGACAAACATATTTGGGTTAATATTATAGCTTAATTCACTAGAAGGATCACTTCAGATGGACAATGAAAAAAAAGCATATGACATAAGTGAAGAAGCACAAAAGTCAACAATGCGGTGCGAGAAAGGTTATTCTTGTCTTAATAGGGGCGCCCAAGACCTATGCAAAGTAGAACGATACGTCGGTAAGGGAGTCGTGGTCATCAAATGCAAAAATGATAAATATTGTCCATATAGGATGTCTTTTGGAGGCGTGTTTTTGTGTCATTGTCCGATCCGCATGGAATTATTCAATAGATACAATATATAATCTGCCACACGTAAATTTGTTGCTTCGCAAAGTCAAAACAAGGCCCTTTCCCACCTTTGCCAGACAACAGATAGATCATCTCAATTTAGTTCCTCTCAGGCCGTAATTTGGGTAATTTTTGGTCAAGGATAGAGGCCCTAGGGAGCCATTATTGATTAAAAGAAGATTTAGAGATTCTTTTGGCTGGAAGCAGTCGTACGGTCCATCAGTGCTGTGCTGCCCGGCCTCCTCTATTGATGTTTTTGCTTCTATCAATCATATGCAATCATTCTTAATTTTCGTTGCGGTCCTGCTACTCAGATGGACTCTTAAAAAAAGTTTGGCCGGAAACTTATTCATAAAACATATTCAATATTCAACTGTCAAATTACCTGTACTCTTCTCGTATTGTATTTAATATGAATTGTGTCTAAAAATCATCGTGACAATGGGTATTATTATGCCTTGGACAATAAATAATGTGGATAAACATAAAAAAGGGCTTACTCCTTCTCAAAAAAGGCAGTGGATCAGAATAGCCAATGCTATTTATGATTCATGCATATCCGGTGTGAATCGGCATGCAATAATGACCCACTTAGGGGGATAAACGGCGTCCAAAATTGACCCACCTCAGCACTTCCTCCATGCTCTTTGGATTCATCCAAAGAGAGGAGTACCGAAAGGAGATGTTGATAGTGGAATCCAT
>ORJL011567988.1_pt1 | contig 11448 bp, 11 predicted proteins | sample 1779941 | NCBI WGS metagenome assembly ORJL01 (sample SAMEA104232317, study PRJEB22302) | groundwater metagenome | biome: forest; feature: aquifer; material: groundwater | place: USA | collected 2011-08-07 | depth 5.8 m | reverse complement strand
GCGAAGATGCTTGAGGCAGATGGGATTATCCTAGGATCTCCTACTTATTTTGCCGATTGCACCATTCAAATAAAAGCTTTAATTGAGCGTGCGGGTATGGTTGCCAGGGCCAATGATCATATGTTTAAGCGTAAAATCGGAGCCGCGGTAATTGCAGTGAGGCGCGCCGGAGCAATACATGCCTTTGATACTATAAACCACTTTTTTACCATAAGTCAGATAATTACAGTTGGCTCTTCGTATTGGAATATCGGTGTAGGGCGAGAGATAGGGGAAGTAGATAAAGATGATGAAGGAATGGATACAATGTCTACGCTAGGCAAAAATATGGCCTGGTTAATAGATAAAATTTGCGTGAGGTAATTATGAAGATTAAAGATACTGAAATTACGGTTGTGTTAGGGGATATTACTGATTTTAAGGCAGATGCAATTGTAAATGCTGCTAATAATAAAGGGGTTATGGGTGGTGGAGTCGCCGCGGCGATAAAGAAAAAAGGCGGTAAGGTTATTGAAGATGAGGCTATTAAAAAGTGTCCCATAGAAATAGGCGAAGCAACTTTTACTTCTGCGGGAAATCTCAAGGCGAAATATATTATTCATGCCGCAACCATGGGGATTGATTATAAAACTGATGAGATAAAGATTCGTAATTCTTGCAGGAATTCTCTGAAGGTTGCTGATGAGCTGGGTGTAGGCTCAATCGTTTTTCCAGCACTTGGCTGTGGCACAGGCGGATTTCCGTTATTGGCCTCTGCCAAAATTATGGCGCAGGAGATCTGGCGGTATTTAAGAGAAGAGGATTCAAAGATAAAAGAGGTCGTATTCTGTCTTTATAACAAAGAGGCGTATGAGGCTTTTAATAAAGGCGTGACAAAATACCTCGAACATATTCTTTATAAGTTACAAAATGGCCCCTTTACTACAGTTGACGCAATTATAGAACTCGCCGAGGGTATAGTAATTATTCAAAGAAGTAATCCGCCTTTTGGCTGGGCACTTCCTGGTGGATTCGTAGATTATGGAGAGAGCCTTGAGGAAGCGGTAAAGAGAGAAGCGAAAGAGGAGACTAATTTGGATTTGACGGAGATTAAACAGTTACATACCTATTCTGATCCTAAGCGCGACCCGCGTTTCCATACCATTGGTACGGTTTTTATCGCTAAGGCCAAAGGCAAGCCGCAGGCAGGTGATGATGCAGCTGGCCTTAAGGTCGTGAGTTTAAAGGACCTGGAAAAATACAACTTTGCTTTTGATCATGGAATAATTATTAAAGATTATCTTAAAACTAAATGCTAAGAGTTGTTTTTGTTGTTTGTTTTTTACTCTTACCGGCATCTTTATTTTCCGGAGAAATTAAACGGCTTTGCATTAAGGATACTTGTTTAGCAATCGAGGTCGTTACTTCTGGCCAAGCGCGCCAGAAAGGTCTGATGTTTAGAAACGAGCTAAAGCCCGGGAAAGGCATGCTCTTTATTTTTGAAGATGAAGCCTTCCATAATTTTTGGATGAAGAATATGAGTTTTCCCCTGGATTTCATCTGGGTAAATAAAGAAAAAGTTATTGTTGATTTGACAACAAATGTTAAGCCCTGTGGTAGTTCATGCCCTAACTTCACTTCGAGAGAAAAATCCCTCTATGTTTTAGAAGTAAACTCGGGTTTCGTTGAGAAGCACAAAATTAAAATTGGAGAGAAGTTGGTATTTTAACTTTCTCGAAGCTGTTTTTCTGCGTCGACTACGTCGCGGTTGATTACTCGGATAGTTTCTTTAATTTTGTCTTTTAAGAGGTAAGAAGCTACTTTTGCTTCGGAGATTTCCCGTAAAACCTGCACACTCATCCTAAAATAACGCACTACTTCTCCCTCGTCAGTATCGCTGAATCTTAGAATTTTATCAAATGTTGTCCCGCGCAACCAGGCTTCCATAGCCGTGCTCATGTGGAAGTAGGGTATTTTGCTAAAAGGATAAATCCGGAATCTCTGCTCTTTATGTTTAATTGCGTCATATACCTCTTCACATGTTTTTTTGATTGAGCGCGTTGATTTTGATAAGCTCGAGGGTATGCGTTGATTTTTTCGTGGCTCAAAGACAACCGCCGCAGCTACTATTCCCAGGCCAAATTCATCCAGCTGCTCTAGGATTTGTTGGTCATAAAGCTCGCTTAATATCAGTTCATAGCCATATGTAGATTTGGCAAAGAGGCCTTTTTGCGTCAGTCCGTTTTCGTCAATATGCCCCCAATCTTTTAACAGTTTTAATTTTGACTCGATTAATCTTAGGGCTTCTTTTTGTTCATTTTTACGCGATTGGAAATAATGCAATGATAAAGGGTAGACCTTAAAGAGCTCATCTTTATATTTTTCGTAAAGATTAAGGATAGTTGCGTAAGATGTGTTTAGCTGGCTCTTTACCTCTTCAGCTGGCCCATAAATAATACGTTTTGCTTCATCAATCCTTATTTTCTGAAGATTGATGCGGGAATAAACAAATCCTTCTGTATCTATGCCACGTCTGCCAGCACGTCCTGCCATCTGATAAAAGTCCCGGGTCTTTAAATTACGTACATACCGGCCGTAAAATTTACGCAGTCCATCGAATATAACTGAGCGGCTAGGCATATTTATTCCCAGAGCGAATGTTTCAGTGGTAAATATAACTTTGATGAGTTTGCTGGTAAATAATCTTTCAATTACTTCTTTTAAGGTAGGGAGCATCCCAGCATGGTGATAGGCAATGCCTTGCTGCACAAGTTGATATAAATCTTGGGCGGTACGGTCGGTTTTCAGATTAAAGCGCTCGCAAAGGGAAGTGTAAAGTTCAGTAATTTTTATTTTTTCATCTTTATTTAAGAAATTTGTGTTGGCTAATTCCGAGGCTAGTTCTTCAGCGCGTCTTCTTCCAAAAACAAAATATATACAGGGGAGGCCTTCTTGATTACGAAGATAATTTATGAGTCCGTATAATTTACTAGGTTTAGTGAATTTTGATCTTTTAAGCCGTTCTATTTTATCTACTATTTCATTTCCTGCCTGAAAAAAGAAATGCAATGGGACCGGGCGTTTTTCTTCAATTACGGTTTTAATCTGTTTATTATGCACGGATTCAATCCAAGAGGCGAATTGTTTAATATTAGGTATAGTCGCGGATAGCCCTAATAAATTCATATGTTTAGGCAGGAAGATTAGCGATTCTTCCCAGACAGTCCCGCGCTCGGGGTTGTCAATGTAATGAATTTCATCGAATATTACCCAGGAATATCTTTTTAGGCTCTCTGGTTCGTCGAGGATCTTATTGCGGAATATTTCGGTGGTCATGATTAAAACCGGAGCAAAAGGATTTAAGGATACATCGCCGGTTAAAATGCCGATATTATCTTTAAAATTTCCTTGGAAATCACGGAATTTCTGATTGGATAGGGCTTTAATTGGTGCGGTGTAGATTACCCCTATTTTTTTCTCCAAAGAGGTACTGATTACGTGCTCAGCAATTGCGGTCTTACCTGCACCTGTTGGTGCCGAGACGATAACCGAAAATCCCTGATTAATATAGTCAATAGCTTCTTGTTGGAACTTGTCGTAGATCATCAGATATATAGAATTTATGCTTGTTAGATCCTTGTAGCTAAGCACTCGTAAATTTGTCTCAAATTTACTCGTAGCTACAAGGATGAGTTCGGACATATAACTTATGTTCGCTAATCGCTCCATAAGTTATGTCCTCACTCATTATATTCTAAAACCATTGATTTATCTATAATAAATAGTAAAATGAACGTAGGTAATAATTAATGCCGGAGGGGTAAAATGAAGAGATTTAAATTTGTTTTATTTTCTATACTAGGTATTTTAGCTTTTAGCGTTTATCTTCATGCAGGGGACCTGGATCCTGTTTTTCATTCTAGAGAAGAGGTTAAGTTTAAGATTCCCATTGGTAGAGTTTATGATTATTCTAATATTGTAGTAAAAAGAGTGGTGGATGGGGATACTCTTGTTTTGGCCAATGGAGAGAGGGTGCGTTTAATCGGAATTGATACTCCTGAGATACATGACTCAGATAAGCTTTATCGTGATTCTAAGCGTAGCCAAGAGAGCGTATCGGAGATCAAAGAGATGGGTCAGCGTTCCTATAAATTTACCAAAGATTTAGTTGAAGGTAAGGTGGTAAGCTTAGAATTTGACGTAGAGAGACAGGATAAATATAAAAGATTGCTCGCGTATGTTTATTTACAAGATGGTACATTTGTGAATGCGGAGATAGTAAGGCAGGGTTACGCTTCGCTAATGACATATCCACCAAATGTCAAATATGCGGATTCATTTTTGAAATTATACCGAGAAGCGCGTGAAAATAAGCGTGGTTTATGGAAGTAAAAAAGCCAAGAATCGATATGTTTATTGAAGGAGGTTTAATATGTTACGATGCCTAACAGCGGGTGAATCGCATGGTAAGGCGATTGTGGCAATATTAGAAGGTATGCCGGCAGGTTTGAAAATAGACTTACTAAAGGTCAATCAGGAATTAAAACGCAGGCAAGCGGGTTTTGGCCGTGGAAAGCGGATGAAAATTGAAAATGACCGTGCCGAAATATTCTCTGGTTTGAAAAATAATTTAACTTTAGGGAGCCCGCTTACTTTATTGATCAAGAACAAAGATTTCAGTATTGAGAAGCTACACAGGGTCTTGTGCCCTCGTCCGGGGCACGCAGATTTAGCAGGATTGTTAAAATACGGCTTTACGGATATCAGGGAAGTTTTAGAGCGTGCTTCTGCGCGTAGCACTGTTGCCACTGTAGGTATAGGCGCATTATGCAAGATTTTTTTAAATGAATTTAAAGTGCATATATCTAGCACGGTCTTATCTATTGGCGGAGAGAATACTTCTAGCGCTATGAGATATAAAATCAGTGAAGCCATTAACCTTAAAGATACAGTCGGAGGGGTATTTGAGGTCAGGGCCAAAGGTCTACCTGTTGGTTTGGGAAGCTATGTCCAGGCGGATAAAAGATTGGATGGCCGTCTTGCCCAAGCAATTATCTCTATCCCAGGGATAAAGGCATTTGAAGTAGGCCTGGGATCTGGCTATGCGGTGAGTTTCGGCTCCGAGGTACATGATGAAATTTATTATGTTAAGGGTAAAGGCTACATGCGCAAGACAAATAATGCCGGAGGGATTGAGGGTGGTATTAGTAATGGTGAGGATCTAGTCCTACGCGCGTGCATGAAACCTATATGCACCTTAATGGATCCACTGGATTCAATCAATATTTATACTAATAAATATTCTAAGGCTGCTGTAGAGCGTTCAGATACCTGTGTAGTTGAGGCTGCCGGGGTTGTGGCCGAGTCTGCTTGTGCTTTTGTTTTAGCGGACGCAATATTGGATAAGTTTGGCTCGGATTCCTTAAAAGATATTAAGGCTAATTACAAAAATTACCTGAAAAGAATTCGTTAGATTACTCCGCCTCTTTCGTCTATTAGTATAGAAGGAGGTGATCAGGATGAGCGATATTACGATTCAGGTTGAACGTATCCATAGAATTGAAGGCGATTCTAAACTAAAGGCTTTTGTGGATATATCATTAGACGGCGTGGTAATTAAAGGGTTACGTGTTGTATCAGGCGTAAATGGCCTGTTTGTAAGTATGCCTTGCCATCAGGGTAAAGACGGTAAATGGTACGATACCGTTTACCCTGTTACCAGAGAGAAACGCCAGGAGCTAAGCGAGTTAATTCTGCGAGCTTATAAAGAGTAAGAAAGTATGAATATTTATTTAGTTGGATTTATGGGTACGGGTAAGACTGCAGTCGGCCGCGAGCTTGCCAAAAAAAAGAAGTGGCGTTTTGTCGACTTGGATGAGTTGATTGAATTAAGGGAAGGAAGGACTATCCCGGATATTTTTAGTAAGAAAGGGGAGCCTTACTTCAGGATTCTTGAGAAGAGAGCACTTAAGGAAGTTTCTCGCGAAGAAAAATTTGTAGTTGCCTGTGGTGGCGGGGTAGTTATCAATAAAGAAAATATAAAGATGATGAAGGAGAGCGGAATAATGATTTGCCTTAAGGCTGATCCCTCGGTAATATTAAAAAGAACCTCGAGGTCAGTTAATCGTCCGCTTCTCAATACAGATAATCCCAAGGGGAGAATAGAACTCTTGTTGAAATTACGTGCACCGTATTATGCTATGGCGAATAAATGCATCAATACTTCAAGGTTTTCCGTAAAAGAGATAGTTGAAAAAATCGTAAAAACTGTTTAGGTTGTAATAATGGCAGGCAATTTATGAAATTATCAAAAAGGCTTGTACTGACATTAGCCACTATAGTTTTCTTTTCTTTCTCTTATGCCCAAGAAGATATATCTTGGGAGATTGAAGAGTATCTAGAGGGCTATATAGATGCATATTTTAACGCTAAATACCAGAAGGCCATAGATTTTGGTGAAGATGCCTTGCGTGCTATAGAAAATAAATTTGGCCCGGAGCATCTTAATGCTGCTGCAATGCTTAATAATTTAGCCGCTCTTTATAAAATTAAGGGTAGATATTCGGATGCAGAGAAATTTTATAATCGCGCGTTGGGAATATATGAAAAGAAATTAGGGTTAGATAATTTTAATGCAGCTAGGGTCTGGAATTCCAAAGGGGAAAATTATCAGGTTAGGCGCAAATATTTTGAGGCGGAGAAGTCTTATAAAATCTCCCAGGAAATATTAGAGAAGAATTTTGGTAGCGGCAATCCCAATACTTCACTTATCCTTAGCCATCTGGGTTCTTTATATAAGGACGAGCGTAGGTACGAAGAAGCTGAAAAAATGCTAATGTATTCTTTGCAGACAATCGCGGGGGCCTATGGTGAAGGGCATCCTATTTTGATTCGCCCGCTCGACGATATGGGTAGACTTTATGAAATACAGGGTAGGGACCAGGAAGCGGAACAGTATTACAGATATGCATGGGGTTTATTTAAGGGCAATTTCTATCCGGAAGATGCAAATGTTGGCAAGGCTATCAACCGTCTTAAATCGGAAGCAGAAAAGCTATGGAACCAGCGCAATGAACCTATCTATAAACGCCTGCTAGATATCAACGATCTTTATATTGGGCCTTGGCATCCGGATGCGCCAAGAATTATTGATCGCCTTCCCAGCCTCTATTTAAAACAAACAAGGTATGCTGAGGCAGAAAATATCTATGAAGATTATTTAGAGATAATGCTAAGTAATCTTGGGCCAGATCATTTAAACGTAGCTAAAGTCTTAGATAATATGGCAAAGTTTTATCGGAAACTGCGTAAATTTGATAAGGCCAAAGAGGCATTAGAAAAAGCACAGCTAATCTACAGGAAGAACCTAAATTAAAATAAATGACAAGGCTAGAGGCGTTTGTTGTCCTAAATATGGCTGGTGAAATCGGAAGCGCCAGGCTCAAGAAGCTAGTTGAGTATCTAGGTAAACCGGAAGACGTCTTAAGGGCCTCTCGGCAGAAGCTAACCGCAATCCCAGGTATTGGAGAGAAGATTGCCGATAAGATTATTTCTTTAAATAAAGAAGATGTAGGGAAAGAATTAGATTTGTCCAGGAAATTAGGATTAGAAATTATTACAATTGAAGATGATAATTACCCGGTTAATCTTAAAAATATTTTTGATCCACCAATAGTGCTTTACATTAAAGGTACCTTAAAAACAGAAGATAGTTTTGCTTTTGGCCTTGTAGGTTCTCGCAGGCCATCTTTTTATGGGTTAAGCCAAGCCGAAGGATTTTCTTCCGGGTTAGCCGCGAGTGGTTTTACGATTGTTTCGGGTATGGCTCGCGGTATAGATACCTATAGCCATAAGGGAGCTTTGAAATCAGGCGGGCGTACAATTGCCGTAATCGGAAGTGGTTTTAACTATCTATATCCCGCGGAGAATCAAAAACTAGCCGAAGAGATCTCTAAAAATGGTGCGGTGATTTCCGAATTTTCTTTGAATACCAAGCCTTTACCACAAAACTTTCCTAGGCGTAACCGTTTAATTAGCGGGATGAGCCTAGGGGTATTAGTAGTTGAGGCAGCTAGAAATAGTGGTGCCTTGATTACTGCGGATTTTGCGTTGGAGCAAGGGAGGGAAGTTTTTGCAATTCCCGGAAAGATTGATTCCCATACTTCTTTTGGCACCAATGAATTAATCAAGCAGGGGGCGAAATTAACCACTAATCTTTTCGATATTTTAGAGGAGTTTGTATCTGTGCCTTTTGAGAAGGAAGAATCCAAGAGTAAAGAATCCCTTGAGAATAGCGGGGAAAATAGGCTTCTTAATTTAATATCCTTTCAAGCTATCCAACTAGATGAATTGGTTGAAAGAGCGGGCATGGATATCCCTCAAATCTCTGACACGCTTTTAAAGTTACAAATACGAAAACTAGTTAAGCAATTACCAGGTAAACAGTTCGTGAGGTATTCTTAATGAAGAAAAAAATTCTGGTAATTGTAGAGTCGCCAACCAAGTCTAAAACTATCAAAAAGATATTAGGAGATGATTATAGCGTAGTCTCTTCTATGGGGCATATTATTGATTTGCCCCAGAAGAAATTGGGTATTGACCTCGAAAAAGGATTCGAACCGGAGTATGTAACATTAGCAGGGAGACAAAAGGCTTTGGCCAGCCTCAAAAAAGAAGCCAAGAATAAAGATGCCATTTATATTGCAACGGACCCTGATCGTGAAGGTGAAGCTATTGGTTGGCAGTTAAAAGAGCGGGTTTTCAAGAAGAATAATAATATTTTTAGGGTTACTTTTCACGAGATTACTCCTGCGGCAGTGCACGAGGCGTTCAAAAGCCCGAGAGATTTTGATTTTAATATGGTTGAGGCACAGGTTGGCCGCCGGATTTTAGATAGGATAGTAGGATATTTTTTAAGCCCTCTGCTTTGGAAGAAGATCGCTCGCGGGTTAAGTGCTGGGAGGGTCCAGTCAGTAGCTTTAAGGTTGATAATAGAGAGGGAAAGAGAGATCCAGAAATTTATTGCCAAGGAATATTGGGAAGTTGAAGCGGAATTGGCTAAAGGAGAAAATAGTTTTCTAGCAAAATTAAATAAATTAAGCGGTGAGAAATTCGAAATAGGAAATGGAGAGGAAGCGAATAAGGCCTGCCAAGAAGCCAAAGCCGAGAAATTCATAGTTAAAGAGATAAAGAAAAGCGAGAAAAAGCGCTATCCTAGCGCGCCCTTCATTACCAGCACGATGCAGCAGGATGCTTTTAATAAACTTAGGTTCAATGCTAATAAAACTATGCTCTTGGCCCAGCAGCTTTATGAAGGTATTGATATTGGACAGGATAATCCGGTAGGCTTGATTACTTATATGCGTACTGATTCCCCGCGTGTTGCGCCAGAAGCAATTAATGAAGTGCGTGATTATATTGCTTTAAGTTTTGGCAAAAACCATCTGCCGGATAAGCCTAATTATTATAAAGTAAAAAAACTCGCGCAGGAAGCCCACGAGGCGATTCGGCCTACATTTGTATCGCGCCATCCCGAGAGTTTAAAGAATTTTCTCACTCCTGACCAGTATAAATTATATGCTCTTATCTATAACCGTTTTCTCTCTAGCCAGATGAAGCCGGCTCTTTACGCTGTGGTTTCAGTAGATATAGAGGCAGGTAAATATCTGTTTAGTGCCTCCGGGAGTACGCTTATTTTTGATGGATTTCTTTTGGCATATAAGAATAGCGAAGATGATGAAGAGAATAATGGTGAAGAGGATAAGAAGAATAAGATACCATTATTGGAAAAGGGGGATATCCTGGAGCTGCTTAAGATTACTCCATCGCAGCATTTTACCAAGCCGCCTGCACGCTATTCAGATAGTTCATTAATCAAGGCGCTTGAAGAGGATGGTATTGGCAGGCCCTCTACCTACGCGCCGATAATTTATACAATAATCCTTCGTGATTACGCGCGCCGGATAAAAGGCTACTTTAATCCCACGGAATTGGGTTTTAAGGTATGTGATTTATTAGTGGAATATTTTCCTAAGATCTTGGACCTAAAATTTACGGCACTAATGGAAGAAGAGTTAGATGAAATTGAAGAGGGTAGGCTCAAGAGGCTCAAAGTTCTGGAAGATTTTTACGCTCCTTTTAAGGTTAGCCTTGACTTTGCTCAGGCAAATATCAAAAAAGAGGTTATTACTACTGATAAGGTTTGCGATCTTTGCGGCAAGCCTATGATTGTTAAATGGGGCAGGCGGGGAAAGTTTTTAAGTTGTTCAGGTTTTCCAGAATGCAAAGGTTCAAAATCTATTACTTCAGGGGTTAAATGCCCACAGGAAGGTTGTGGTGGAGAATTGATCGAGCGCCGCTCCGCGCGGGGATTTTTTTATGGTTGTTCGAATTTCCCTAAGTGCAGATTTGTCTCGCGCACCTTACCTGAAGATGCAGGATAATTAAGGTATGGATAAATATATCGAGAAGTTCATGCGTTATCTAGAGATTGAAAAGAACTATTCAACGCATACTATTTTAAATTATAAGTTAGACCTAGAAGATTTTAAGAAATTTTGCGGCGAGATAGAGTTTGAGAAAATAGACTACTTGTTTCTAAGAAAATATCTAGCAGTCCTAAAAGAGAAGAATTTAGGAAATAGGAGTGTTGGCCGCCACCTTTCAACCTTGCGCAGTTTTTTTAGGTTTTTGACCCGGGAGAATTATCTGAAAACCAATCCTATACTTATGCTCTCAAGCCCTAAGCTGGATAAGCATCTGCCTTCGTTTATGACCGAGGTAGAGGTGGCTAAACTAATAGAGTCGGCGTTTGCTAAAGATAATAAAGATGAACGTGGGCTTCGCGACCGGGCGATACTGGAAACGTTTTATTCCAGTGGTTTACGTATCTCCGAGTTAGTTAGTTTGGATTTAAGTGATATTGATTTTATAAGTGGTATAGTTAAAGTTATGGGTAAGGGAAAAAAGGAGCGAATTGTACCGATAGGTGATGCTGCTCTTAGGTCTATAAGAAGTTACATCGATAAAAGAAAGCAAAAGAGCGAAACCGCTTTTTTGAACAAAAACGGTAAGCGTATTACAACGCGCGGGGTGCGCAATATCGTAGGGAAATATTTGAAATGCTCCGGGATGCATCAGGGCGTTTCTCCGCATACATTGAGGCATTCTTTTGCTACCCATTTGTTAAATCGCGGGGCGGATTTACGTACGGTTCAAGAATTATTGGGGCATGCTAACTTGTCAACTACCCAAATTTATACGCATCTGACTACGGAAAAATTGAAGAGTGTTTATGATAAAGCGCATCCTCATGCTTGAGAAATAATATGTTTATTATTTATGATTTAATATTTTTTGTTTTTACCTTAATTTATCTTCCGGTATATTTATTTAAAGGAAAGTTTCATCAGGAGTTCCTAAGGCGTTTAGGATTTTTCCCCGAAGGATTGGTTTTTAACGAGCCTATCT
>ORJL010512634.1_pt1 | contig 11448 bp, 13 predicted proteins | sample 1779941 | NCBI WGS metagenome assembly ORJL01 (sample SAMEA104232317, study PRJEB22302) | groundwater metagenome | biome: forest; feature: aquifer; material: groundwater | place: USA | collected 2011-08-07 | depth 5.8 m | reverse complement strand
TTGTCGTCGATGCCGCGACCTCTCTTGAGGACTTGCGACTTCCGCCGGGCAATCGCCTGGAGAAGCTCTCCGGCAACAGGAGCGGTCAACACAGCATTCGCATAAACGAGCAATGGCGAATTTGCTTCAAGTGGGAACAGGGAGACGCCTTTGACGTTGAGATAGTGGACTACCATTAGGAGACTCATATGCCTAGAAAAAAACTGCCACCGATTCACCCCGGCGAAATCCTCCTTGAGGAATTTCTCAAGCCTCTGGGCCTTACTCAGTACCGCCTTGCCAAGAGCCTGAGTGTGTCACCTCGGCGCATCAATGAGATTGCCCAGGGCAAGCGAGCTATCACGGCGGACACTGCCTTAAGGTTGGCTCGCTTCTTCGGAAACTCGGAGAGGTTTTGGCTTAACCTGCAGACTACCTACGATCTCGAACTTGAGCGAGACAAACTCGCCAACCGTCTGCCGAAAGAAGTTCAGATTTTCGCCAAGGCGAGTTGAAGTCGGAGAGGCAGAAGCGCGCTAACTTCCGGCCGCACCCGGCGGCCCGGCCGGCCGCGGTTGAGCCGAACGTTATATGAAAAGATCCAGCCTGACGTTCTGCGCCGTCATTCTTGCGTACCAGGTTACGGCCGGTTCATTCGCGCATGCCGATGAGGTGAGTGATGCCTGTGACTATGTCTCACGCACAGTGAGCACATTCAAAGGCGGCCTTTACCGGCAGGCACCAGACACCTTCGAGGACGAGGGGAAGATATACAAAGGGTGCGTCGTCACCGTAGTCGGTGACCGTAACAAGGTGCCGGGAAGGTTTCCACCTGCGGACAGGCCCTACCCCAAGCCGGGCTCGGCGGCAGCCAAAGCGGGCTGGAAAGCGGATCGAGAAGCCGATGGCCCGGATGGAACCTCATATCGTATCTCGCGCGGTAACGTATTCTGTCTGGTGAGCGGATCGTGGGACGGAGGCGACCCGACTGACCCTAAGGTCATCCCGTCACCTCTATTTCTGATTACCGCACAGTGCGCAAGAAAATGACGACGTATGACTATGGGCTGGAGTCGGACCTCGGGGCGCCCTAGCCCGCGCGGGAAGACAGCGACGAGTCGCCACGGAGGAGACCGATCATGACCTATGCACTGTGGATCGTTCAGGGGCTGCTCGCGCTCATCTTTCTGTTCGCCGGTGGAATGAAGCTGGTCCTGCCGCTCGAGGAGCTGACGGGGCCGGTGCCGTTGCCGGGCCTGTTCATGCGGTTCGTCGGCGTGGCCGAGGTGCTCGGCGCGATCGGCCTGATCCTCCCCGGGCTCCTGCGCATTCGGCCAGGCCTGACGCCGCTGGCCGCCGCCGGGCTGGTGATCATCATGATCGGTGCGACGGTGCTCACGCTGGCGGGCGGTGATTTCGCGGCGGCCTTGATCTCGGTGGTGGTGGGACTTCTCTCGGCGTTCGCCGCCTACGGCCGCTGGCGGCTGGCGCCGCATAGCGGGGGGAAGGAAAGGGGCGTCAGGCTGCGTGACTAGGAAGGGAGGAATTTGAACATGTCAAATGAGGTACTGAACGGAAGCTGTCTGTGTGGGGCGGTTCGCTACCACGTTCAGGCGCCATTTATCCGATTCGCGCACTGCCACTGCTCCCGCTGCCGCAAGGCCACAGGGAGCGGGCACGCGACGAACCTCGTTGTCCAGCCGGCGAATCTCGAGTGGATCCAGGGCCGGGATCAGGTACAGAGGTTCGATTTTCCGAGCGCCAAGAGCTTCTCCACGGCGGTCTGCCGCACGTGCGGTTCGCCTGTGCCGCGCCTCAGCCGGGACGGGCAGCGCGCCATCGTTCCTGCGGGATCTCTCGATGACGTGCCCAGCATCCAGCCGACGGCGCGCGGCTACTGGGATTCCCGCGCTCCGTGGAGCTGCTCGGGCGACGACTTGCCGCGCTTTCCAGAGTCCTTGCAATAGGCAACGGCACACGGTGCACAACGGATTATCAGGGCATCCTGGGTCAGACTTCTATATCTCTACTTTCTTGGAGAATTGTTGCCTCGTAGAAATTTAATCATTCTTGGTTAGACTTAAACCGCTAAGGCAGGTTCGTGCTTTGCGGGACGAACCTGTTTAGACTATAATCGGTCAGTCGGTTCCTGGCCGTTATTATATGAGGTATACGCCATGCCCAAATCATTGAGGGCAATCATCCGAGAGGGGAAAATCGAGCCGTTGGAGCAGGTTGACCTTCCTGAAGGTTCAAAAGTGCTGGTGACACTCCTGCCCGACGGTGAGACGGAGTTCTGGCTCCATGCAAGCCAGGTTTCACTCGATAAGATCTGGGACAACCCAGAGGATGATATTTATGCCCAACTCCTCAAAGAATGACATCATTCTGGTCCGCTATCCCTTTTCCGACCTGTCCGATGCCAAGGTAAGGCCCGCCGTTGTTGTAAGCACGCCGCACACGTCTCAAGACATTTTTATCGTTCCTCTGACCAGCAGAACTGCTTCTCTCCTTGCTGGTGAGTTCCGACTGGCTGATTGGAAGACAGAGGGACTAAACGTCCCGACAGCAGTAAAGCGGGGGGTCTATACGGTGCACCAGACCTTGATTGCAAAAACTGTTGGCCAGCTCACCCAACGTGATGCCCATCAACTTCAACGTTCCTTACGGGATTGGTTGGGACTTTCTTAGTGTCAGGAAGCTCGCTTTGTCGACGGCCTAAGGTCACTTTAGGCATTTTAAGAACTCTTTTAGCGGCCGCGTATTGATGACATCTTTCTTCTCCGCCCATCCCCTTCTCGCCTGGGCCACGCCGAACTCCAAAAAGCGGATATGGTTGACCCTGTGCGCGTCGGAATCAATGGCCAGTTTCACCCCCGCTTCCACCGCCTTGCGAATATGCCCGTCTTTCAGATCCAATCGATCGGGATAAGCGTCGATTTCCAGAACCGTGCCGGTCTCCTTGGCGGTTTTGATCAGGACGTCCATATCGACATCGTAGGGCTCTCTTTTCTGGATCACCCGGCCGGTCGGATGAAAGAGGATATCGGCATGGGGGTTGCGCATGGCTCTGACGATCCGCTCCGTCATTTCACGTTTCGGCAAATTAAAGTGGGAATGGACGGCTATCCCAACTACATCGAGCCGGGCCAGGACTTCGTCCTTGATATCGAGGGTGCCATCTTTATTGATGTTGACTTCAGCCCCTTTGAGAATCGTGATTCCCTTAAGAGACCGGTTGATCTTGTCTATCTCGGCCATCTGCTTGAGCAGCTTCTTTTCATCCGAGCCTCCGGTCATCGCCAGCCCCTTGGTATGATCGGTAATTGCGATATATTCGAGTCCCAGTCGCTTCGCCTCCCCGGCCATCTCTTCAATCGAATTGGCGCCATCCGTCCATGTCGTTTGCGTCTGGAGATCCCCGCGTAGATCCCGATAGCCAACCAGATTGGGAAGCTCTCCCTTTTGCGCCGCCTCGATCTCTCCTTGATTCTCTCTTAGTTCCGGAGGGATGAAAGCCAGACCCAGCGCCTTATAGATCTCCTCTTCGGTCTTGCCGGCGATGCGTTTATTGCCGCGAAAGAGGCCATACTCATTCAGCTTGAGCCCCTTCTCCTGGGCGATCTTCCTGAGCGCAACATTATGGTCTTTGCTGCCGGTGAAATAATTGAGCGCCGCGCCAAAACTCTCCCTGGGCACCACCCTGAGATCCACGTTCATCCCGTTCTTCAGCTTCACCGTCGACTTGGTCTTCCCCTGTCCCTGGACATGCATCACCTCAGACATAGAGACAAAAAACTCCATGACCTTCTCAGGTTTTAGAGAAATGGCAAGGATATCAGCGTCTCCGATAGTTTCTTTCCATCTCCGCGTCGATCCGGCAACCACAACTTCTTCGACCTCCGGTAATTCGCGTAAGCGTTGCTCGATCTCACTAATGAGAGGAAGCGCGCTCCCAAGCGGGAAACGTCCGCTTCCCTGTTTAAGAAACTCTATGCCCTTAAGAATCTTCTGCTCCATCTTCTCGCCGAAGTGGGGCAGCCCGCGAATCTTCCCCACACGCGCTGCCTTTTCCAGATCCGCGGCAGTTTTGATTGTCAACTTCTCGTAGAGGAGCTTTACGCTCTTAGGCCCGATCCCTTCAATCGCGGTGAGGCCGCGCACATCCACCGGCACCTCTTTTTTCAGCTCTTCATAGTATCGGAGCCTGCCGGTCCGGATCACCTCCTCGATCTTCTCCGCAATCGCCTGTCCTACGCCGGGGATCGCCCGCAGCGCCTTTCCCCCGCCGCGCCGGTAAATTTCGCCGACCGGCTCTTCCAGGGCCTCCAAGGAGTAGGCCACCTTTTCATAGGCCCGCGGCTTGAAGGGCTCTTCTTTCATCTCCAGATAGAGGGCAACCTCACGAAAGATCTGGGCTAACTCTGTATTGCGCATCGTGCTGAGATTTTACACCCATCTTAAAGATTGACAAGATTTTTTAAAGTAGATACCCTCTGGGACGGATACGCCAATGCGGAGAACTCTACTTTTAGCCTTTTCTCTTCTATGCCTGGCCGTTCATCCGGCCTGGTCTCAGACCCGAACTAAACTCAATGTGGTCTATCCCGCCATCAGCGGTATCAATGCCGCATTATGGGCGGCAGCTGAGGCAAATTCTTTCCAAAAGTACGGCCTTGATGTGACGCTGGTCTACATCGCAAGCGCTCCCCAGGTGGTCAGGGTCATGCTGTCGGGAGACTCCCAAATTTCTTTAACTGGCGGGGCGCCTGTGGTCAATGCAAATCTGAGCGGCGCGGACCTCGTGTTTATCGGCGGGGTTGCCAATGTGCCCGCCTTTTATTTGATGGCATTGCCGGAGATCAAATCCATCGAGGAGCTGAAGGGAAAAACCGTCGGGGTTACGCGCTTCGGCTCTTCAACCGATTTCACGATGCGCTATATTCTCCAAAAGCACGGTCTGCAGCCGGAAAAAGACGTGACCCTTCTCCAGGTAGGAGGAATGCCCGAGCTCGCAGCGGCCATTTCGAAGCGGCTGATTGTCGCTGCGCCTTTTTCTTCACCCTCCAACCTGCGGGCTAAAAACGCCGGCGCCCGTATCTTGATCGATATGGCCAAGGCCGGAGTCTTCTTCCCTCATACAAACATCGCTACGGCGCGATCATATATTCGAGTCCACCGGGATGTGGCCTTGAACTTCCTCCGGGGATACTCCGAAGGCATACAGAAGATGATCACCGACAAGCCCTTCGTCAAAAAAGTCCTTCAAAAGTACACGAGGGAAAATGACGACGAGATCATTGAGACCACTTTCCAGTATGCCTTAGACTACGTGGCTCGGCCTCCCTATCCTACCCGCGAGGGAATTATCGAAACCCTCAAACAAAGCACCCACCCCAAGTCAAAAACAGCCAATCCGGATGATTTCATCGATCTAAGCCTGGTAAGAAGCCTGGAGGATGACGGCTTCTTTAAGAAAATCGGACTACAAAAATAGGCCATGAAAGGGAGACGAGAATGATCCATCTAAAAAAGATCGCTGCGGGAGTTTTTTGCTGGTTGCTCTTGGCCTCTTGGGCAATTCCTGCCTCTGCCCAGCTAACCCGGCTGAATGTTGGTTACAGCGCCATTAGCGGCGACCAACTCATGGCTTGGGTGGCAAAAGATGCGGGAATATTCCAAAAGAACGGCCTGGATGTCCAACTAATTTACTTCACCGGCGGGACTACGGCGGTCATGGCCCTGGTCTCCGCAGACACCCCTATGAGCCAACTCGCGGGATCCGGACTGGTCAACAGCGTTTTGGCTGGTTCCGACGCCGTCATGGTGGCAGCGGGCATGACCTCTCTCAACTATTTGCTTATGGGCCGCCCCGACATCAAGACTCCCGAGCAGCTTAAAGGAGGCTCCGTGGCCATCAGCCGTTTTGGCTCCTCCTCAGACTTCATCGCCCGTTATGCCCTGGCAAAGATCGGCTTGACCCCGGGGAAGGACGTCACGATTGTGCAAATCGGCAGCACGCCCGCGCGTATGGACGCGACCATGACCGGAAGGGTCCAGGCGACAGTCATCAATCCGCCGGCCAGCATTATAGCGTTGAACAGAGGCATGACGATCCTGGCCGATCTTCCAAAGCTGGGGTTGGTTTACCAGCATACCGGCGCGGCCACCACGAGGAGATTCATTAAAGAACACCCGGATATCGTCCGGAGATACGTCAAATCCCATGTAGAAGCCGTGCACCGAATCTGGACGGACCGCGAGGTTTCTATCAAGACGCTGGCGAAATATTTCGGCCACGGGGTCGAGCACGATGTCCTGGTCAAGACCTGGGAAAACCTCCTGGAGGAACCGATCCTCCCCAAAAAGCAGTATCCGTCGCTGGAAGGCTTCAAGACGATCCTGGCCCCTCTCGCCGAAAAAGATCCCAAGGCGAGAGCCGCCAAGCCTGAGGACTTTGCCGATCTGAGCTTTATCCGCGAGCTCGATCAAAGCGGTTACATCGACGCCCTTTATAAAAGAAAGAATTAAGAAGAATTAGGCGGAAAAATGGAAGACCATTTTCAAATTTTGTAGCCGTGCCGGCTTTGGACTACCTACCATCACATCCCCAACTCTCTTTGCGCCTGCCTGAGGTAGCTGAGATCTACGTACCTTTCGGGAGGGGACAAAGGCTCCCTGAGAAGGCCGTCCTTAGCCTGGACCTGCAGGTTGACCTTTAATCCATCAAGCGTGACGGAACCATCCACTGGAAAAATTTTATTCTTGGTGTAGTACTCTACGCCTTTGCGGGCGTATGGCGGTTTGACTCCCATCTCCTGCGAAAAGAAACCGGCAGCCTCGTCTAAGTTTTCATGGATCCAGCGCAAGCTGCGAATGTGCGCTTTCAGGAACTTGACTACGGTAGCGCGATTCTTTTCCGCCCACACTGGATTCACATTAACGGAATTAAACTGGTAAGCGGGGATGGCCTCTACCGTATCCCCGAGCTTATTAAATCCCTGGTCGATAGCGATATCCGAGTAAGGGACACCCAGGACAGCTCCCGCAACCGCCCCTCCCTCAAGGGCGCTCAGGCGGGCGGGAGTGCCGCCTGAAATTACCACCAGGGTAAAGTCGCGCGGGTACAAGAGCCCCTTGCTCCTGAGGTAATCAAGCAGGATAGAGGTCGCCCCTCCCCTCAAGCTCGAAACTCCCAGCTTTGCCCCTCTTAGCTCCTCAATCTTTTTATAGTTTTTCCCTCCTATGAGAACGTAAGGGGCCGTATTGTCGACTCCGGCAATCAGTTTTAAGTTGCCTCCCTTCTCGTTAAAAAGAATCACGCCATCCGGATTGAAGCTGCCGAAGTGGAGGTCGCTAGCTACCAGGGCCTGAAGTTGAACGGAGCTGCTCCCAATGAGGATAATCTCTACCTTAAGACCTTCTCCTGCATAAAATCCTCTTTTTTGCGCTACAAAGAAAGGAAGATAAAAAATCGCCTTGGAGGTGATACCGACTTTGACCGATTGGGCCGAGATGCGGTGAGGAAAAACTAAGAGAATAGAAATGCCCAGCAGAAACAATGCCAATAGCTTTTTCATGCTTGGGCGCAGAGTAGCCGATAAGCTACTGTTGTGTCAACTTCAAGAACTCCCGTGCCTGCTCGTTCCCGGGGTCGAGAGCCAAAGCCTCTTTGAAAAGGGAGACTGCCTCGGAAATGCGACCCGTCCGAACCAGCAGCATCCCCAACGACACCCGCGAAGTGGCGAGCTTGGGATCGAACTCCGCCGCGAGTCTGAATTCCCGCTCGGCCCCCGCCGGATCGTTTCGGAGTTGAAGAACATTTCCGAGATTGATATGCGCCGCCGCATTCGATGGCTGAAGCTGGAGCGCCCGCCGAAGCATCTTCTCGGCGTTGTCATAATCTCCTTGCTTGCCGAGCAGGGCTCCCAAGATCTGATACGGTTCGCTCCTCTGCGGCATCAGGATCCGGGCTTCGTCAGCCAACTTCCAGGCCTCCGCTAGCTTGCCCTCCGCATTTGCGACCGCGCTCAACCCGATCAGGCTCGAAGATCGATCGCGCGGGGAACGGACGAACGCCCGAGAGTCCGCGGCCAGAGCCGCCAGAAACTCCCGGCGTGCCGCCGCGGAATCCCGTTCTCCAAGATACACGGCGCCAAGATTGTTGTGAATCAATGCCGCATCGGGAGAGACGGAAATAGTAGCGGTATAGAGGGTCACATCATCTTTCCACGCCGGATTCCGCCCGATTGTCGATATGGAAAATCCCAGAACCAAGAGCGCGCGGACGATATCGCCGCCATGGTACGGGATCTGCCTTCCAAAGCGTTCGATCAATGCGGAGAGCAGAAGGCAAAATCCCAGTGAAGGGATGTAAAGGTATCTCTCAGCGTAGGTGTTCTGGCCTACACCTTCGAGGTTCAAAACCGGAACGATCGTTACGGCAACCCAGAGGGCGAGAAAGCAGAGCTTTCGGTTGGTATTGAGGAGCTTCCACGTCACGGCGCCGCCTAGAGCAAGCAGTAAAATCGGCAATATCCATTCCGTTGGCGCGAGCTTAGAAAAAGGCCGAAACACGTGGTAAGCGTTATGCCGGAAAGGTGCGACGAGATCCTGAAGGTAGCGGCCGACAAAGTAGATTGTGGTAAGAAATCGGTCACCCGCGCCGATGGGGATGTGAACCATCCGGTGCGCAAAGACACCGAGCGCGTTCATCCGGAGAACACTGTAGAACGCGAACACGCCAAAAAAGGGCAGCCAACGCCTGAGTTTTGCCGAAAACGTCTCGGTGCTCTCCTCCGGGATAAGGTAGTCCAAAAGGACCATAACCACGGGCAACGTAAACGCCATCTCCTTGAAGAGGAGGGCGATCAGGAATGCGACAAGCGAGCAGGAGAGCCACATGGCCGACGGCGAATTCTTCCGGCGCGCCCGTATGTAGGCGCCCAGCGACAGGAAGAAGAATAGCCCGCACCCGATGTCCGTGATTCCCGCGATCCAGGCGACATTCTCCGTATGCATGGGGTGCGCCGCGAACAGAGACGCCCCCCAGATTGAGGCTTTGAGATCGGACAGCAAAAGCAAGCCGAGCCACAACACAGCCAGGCTGGCAAAAACGTGCATCACGATGTTGATCCAGTGGTAAGGCGCCGGCCAAAGCCCTCCCAGAGCGTAGGCTGTCATGTAGATGATTGTCTGGAGCGGTCGAAAGTAGTTGCTGATCGAATGCGGAGAGATGAAGCCCCAGAAGTTCTCAGTGAATGCCGCGCCGACATTTGAGAAGCTTCGGATCCGCGGGTTCAGCACGATCTGGAGCGCGTCGTCGTACACGAAATCGTACCATGCCGTCTGCACATAGCAGACAAGGGCAACGGCGGCAACGGCCAGGTACTGACAACCAACGGGCACTTTTCCTATCTTGGCCGCCAAGGACAACCCCCCCTTCTGGTCTTTTGCGCAGATGATTTTTTCACCGAAAAAACCACTGTGCGGGCTCTGAACTTTAATACCCTGGCCAGGACTACCTTACAACTGGCTCAGATTGGCGGCAAGGCTCCGGATATTTCACCTGACGATATCCTTGACGCCTATAGTATATATGCTATATTATGACCATGCTGACCGTGGGACAAAAGCTATATATGGAGCGGATCCGAAGGGGGATGCCACAGACGGAGCTCTCTCGCAGGACGGGAATCGCCCAAGCCAACCTCTCCAATATTGAGAATGGTAAGCAGGACATCACGGTCTCAACTCTCTTACAGATTTGCCTGGCGCTCGGCGTTAAACCCTCAAGCGTCCTGGATGCAGCAGTTAGAAGTCGGCCAAAGGCACGGTTCACCAGAGCCCGGTTGGAAAAAATAGCTGCTTCGGTTGTTGGCAATCTTCGGCCTGCTTCAAAAGAGGATCGGGAGATTGCGCAGCTTTTCCGCAACAATATGGCGCTTGGCCGCAGCCGAAGGATCTCCTCGAAGGACGCGAATATTCACTGGACAAATTTACGGCAACGATTAACCGGAGAAGAAATCGAGGCTCTGCGGCAACGCGTCGAAGATGCCCTCCAAAGAAACACAAATGCAAAAAAACATCATTGATCTATTTTTCATAGAGCTCGACCGGGGTCTTCCCGGGCCGGCCTCTGTGATTCTCACGGGAGCCGCTGCAGGTGCCATCTACGGCAATGTCCGCCAGAGTGTCGACATCGATTTTGAGATCCGTTTGAAAGGAAACGAAAGAAAGAGGGATCAGAGTCGGGATGAAATCGTTCAGGGTTTGATACGCGAGGTTTCATCGAAGCTCGGAATTGCCGCTAATTATTCAGATGATATCAGTCATTGGTCAATGATCAATTATCTAAACTATCGGAAGACTTCTATCCCTTATAAGAAAATCGGACAAATTGACGTCCGTCTTATGGCTCCCGAATATTGGACGTTAGGCAAAATGACCCGATTTCTTGAAATTGACGTGAAGGACATCACCAAAGTAATTAAAAAGAAGCGTCTACGCGCGGGACGCCTGGTCTCTCTCTGGGCCCGCGCATTTCGCGCAAGCCCGCTATCCCTAACCAAAGGACAGTTTAGGAGAAATGTCGAAAATTTCATAAATATGCATGGAAAAAAGCTTTGGGGGTCGGCTTTTGACAGGCAAAAAGCTATCAATGATTTTAGAAGATTGGCTGGCTTAAAACCCGCCGGAAAGAAGGCGCTGGAGGCGAAGTTGAAATGACGGAAATTTGCTTTTTGGGAGTGGGTCATTTTGCCAGAGATCCGTTCGGCTGAATTCACGGCCGAAGCCTTCACGGAGCTTGTCCTGAGATTCTTCGGCTTCGCCTCAGAATGACACCCCGTGCTTCTCTGCTCAGTTTCCTGTGACACAATCCACTTTTCCGAAAATCTCTCTGAGACGGGCTATGACGGCTGCCGGCAGGGGAGGCTTTGTCAGGGACTCGATGTTGGCTTTGAGATGATCCGGGCTGCCGGTGCCGCTTAGAACAACGTGCACCCCCGGCTCGTGTCGGCAGAATCGGTAAGCCGCTTCCGGGATCGTGGAAGAGCTTCCTTCTTTAATGAGAAAATCCAGCGGGCCGCCGACGCTCGAACCACCATCCACCAACCCTTTTTGCTTCAATTCAGCCCATATCTCGCTCAAGCGGGCCGGTTGGCTAAGGGCCTTGCGAACCGCAAACATAACTAAGACTCCGATGTTTTTCTTGAGAGCTCTCGAGAACACCGCGGTGCGAGCCGACTGATTCAAAATATTGAAGCCAACCATAATCACATCCCAGCAATCGTCTTCCAAGGCCCGCTGCAGCATCTGATGTTTTGTATCCTCGATGAAGGCCTCGGTAACTCCCATGAAACGGATTTTGCCCTGCTCCTTCAACCGCAATAGGTCTGGAACAAGGTTGTCCAACACGTAGGGGTACTCCTGCGGCTCCACTCCATGGACATGGTAGATATCTATATA
>ORJL010283130.1_pt1 | contig 11449 bp, 15 predicted proteins | sample 1779941 | NCBI WGS metagenome assembly ORJL01 (sample SAMEA104232317, study PRJEB22302) | groundwater metagenome | biome: forest; feature: aquifer; material: groundwater | place: USA | collected 2011-08-07 | depth 5.8 m | reverse complement strand
TGGAGTAAGGATCAGACGCTGCTTTCCTGGCTCTCTGACTTAAAGTAGGTTCAGATATTATGCAAAGTAAATCGAACAAAAATCCTTTTTTATATGGGTTTTAGGAGGCTTACTTTGCATAATTACTTTCTTTGCATAAGGCGGCATTTTATCACCGCTTTTTGCCAATATTTACCTGGATATTTTTGATAAAGGCATGCTCCGCAGAGGCTTCAAATTAGTCCGTTTCTGCGATGATATTCTCATTTTGTCAAAAACCGAGAAGGAGGCCAAAAAGGCCCTGGAAACAGCCCAACGTCTTTTAAAGAAGATCAATCTGGAAATAAATGCCAACAAAACTCAGATCATCCATTTCGAGAAAGGGGTTAACTTCCTGGGGGAGAATATCTTTTTCAAAAATGTAGGCGACAGGGACTGCCTGGCTGTTAAAAACCATGACATCCCTTCTGAGGAGAAGGAAGAGCCAAAGAGGGGCAATATCAGCCGCCTCCCGGTAAAGTCAGAAAATCAAAATTACGCGGTTCAACCCAGAAAGGGCATATGATGACAACATTATACGTTACCGACCAGGGGGTTACTCTCAGTAAAACGGATGGACGCATCATTGTGAGAAAGGAAAAAAAGCTCCTTCAGGACATTCCCGCTTTTCAGGTCAGCCAGGTGGTGGTCTTCGGCAATGCCTATATCACCACCCCGGCTGTGAATTTCTTTCTGGAGAAAGGCATAGATGTGGCCTATCTGTCAAGTTTTGGCAAGTACAGAGGGCGTTTGCAGCCGGATTTTTGCAAGGATGCCTCATTGCGCCAAAAACAATATGAACGTTCTCTGGACCCTCAGTTTTGCCTGGCCGTGTCGAAACAAATCGTAACAGGCAAAATTGAGAATATGATCGCCTTTTGCCAGCGCCAAAGGCAAAAAGGAAAGGAGACCTCATCGAACATCAAACTGATGGAACAAGGGTTAAAACAGGTTGCCGACGCCCCAAATCAAGACTCCTTATGGGGATATGAAGGGACGGCTTCAGCCACCCACTTTAAGCTTTTCAGGGCTTTTCTCCATGGGGATTGGGGATTTAATAAAAGGATCGCCCATCCTCCCACGGACCCCATTAACATACTCCTAAGCCTGGGATACACCTTACTGTACAATGCTTTCTTTGCTGCCATAAACGTAGTCGGCCTCGACCCTTATATGGGTTTTTTCCACAGACTCAGGCATGGCCATGCCACCCTGGCATCGGACCTCATGGAGGAGTTCCGTTCCATTATCGTGGACTCGGTGGTGCTTTCCGCCGTCAATAAAGGAATGATCCAAAAAGGGGATTTTAACGGCAAGGATGGCCAAATTGTCTTTTCACAGGAAGGATTAAAAAAGTTTCTCCAGCTATACGACCAGCGGGTGAACGCTGCCATTACCCATCCCCAGTTGAAGACCCAAAACTCATATCGCCGGTGCTTTGAGTTGCAGGTAAGACACTTTGCCAGGTTAATTCAGGGGGAGGACTCTGTCTACTATCCCTTCAAGGTCAAATAGACCAGGGTCAATAAGGAAAGGAGGACGGAATTTATGTATATAGTGGTGGCCTATGACATCGAGGATGACCGCAGGAGAAACAGACTTCATAAAGCCCTAAAGAGTTTTGGTACTCCCGTGCAATACAGTATTTTCGAATGCATTATCGACAAAGATCAATTCGAGCGCATGAAAGAGATGGCCAAAAAGTTGATCAAGGATGACACCGACCTTATCCGTTATTATAACCTTTGCGAAGCCTGCCAGAAAAGAATCGAGATGAATGCTCCCGGAATCAAGGCTACTAAGCCAAAGACGATCATCGTGTAGGCAAAGGGATTTTGCCACTCAAATATTCAAAAATCCCGGAAGAGCCAGCGATTTAGCATATCTGGAGTATGAAAATATTATTCGGGAACGAAGTTGCTATTTAATAGTATGACTTTCGGAAAATGGGCAGAGCTGTCGGCTTTATGGCCGGCAGCTTTTTTTGCCCTCTTTAATAATCAAACTTCAAAACAGGAGGATACTCATGGAGACCAACCTTTCTTTGAAGGACCAGCCCCAAGGTGAAAAAAGACACGCCAGGCCGGCAGATGTGGTAGAACTCGATGAATATATAGAAAGCCGCATCGAAAAAACCTTGAATGCCGTTGCCAGACTGAGAGGACGAAAGGTCAGTGTGCTTGTGAAAGATCTATTCTCCCCTTTTTGCAGAGTCGCCGTGGTGCTGCGCCGGCGTAACGGCGCCTATGAGATACCTATAACCGACCACCTGCCTCATTCAAAATAACCACTGTTATTTCTATTCCTATCCCCTATACAAAAAGAACCGTAAATCCTCACCATAAAAAACAATAAGTTGGGACGCTGATAAACGCGGAAACCGCGGATTTTCATCCTTATTTCAATTTCAATCCGCGTTTATCCGCGGTAGTCAGCGTCCCATCCAAAAGGAAATTCCTATACCCTTAAACTAAGGAGGAACCACACCCATGTTAACTAAAAGTCTTTTTCTGAGCGCTTTTTTAGTCATCATTGTCGGATCGGCCTTCGCCTTAGGATGGGCCCAGACCTCCCAGGTGAATCAGGATGCCAATTCGGTGATTCTGGAAATTAAGAAATCGGCCGATGAGGTGGCCGAGAAGGTCCACGGCCAGCTTTCAAGCCAATCGAATAAACTGATCGCCAATCTGGAAGCTAACCTGGAAGCAGCAAGCCGCATTCTGCAACAGGGTGGAGAGGGCAATGGCAAGAAATTCGAGGATGCCGTGAGCAAAACCATAACCGATGTCTATAATGACCTCTCAGAGCTACTCTCCCTTAAAGAAACAGCCTCTGCGAGCATCGCCAAAACCCAGAAGTCGGTGAAACAGGGGAAAGATTTTATTAACGAAAGAACCAGGCAAATAGAGGTTGAAATGAAGAAGCACCAGGCAAATGGCGCTCTTTTCGAAAAGAATATCAAGAGCCTTGCCTTCAGGTACAAAGCCGAGATCAATAACAATGAACCTCTTCCCGATGAGGTGAACCTTGCCGTCTCCCGTCTGGCCCAGGAAATCGAACTGAATAACCAGATGAATGAAATCAGGGCCAGGACCCTGGAAGTGCTTCAGGCCAGAGCCAAAGATTTTGACAGATATTCGAAATATGCCGAGGATATCAGAAGACTGTCGGAAGATTCCTTTTTTCTGGCCGAGGGGCAGCAAAAGGTCCTGGGGGCTATCGCCCAACTGAGATTAGTGGGCATCGAAACGGATCAAATCAAAGGGGAAATGGGTAAACTTACCCAAGGGGCCAGAGATTTTACCAGCAATATGGAAAAATCCGCAGGTTTTATATCTAAGCTATCGCGCATGCCCCTGCTCGAGACCAATAGTGAGCCGGATTTGACGATCCCCAAGATTGCCCTGGATGGCAAAGCGATCCTGAAAAAATACCTGTCCGAAGAACAGGCTAATAAACTCGAAAGGAGATAAAAAAAATGAAAAAAGTTATCCTGGGAATTTTAATTCTTTCCATCCTGGTGGTGGCCATTGTTTCCGAAACTCAACCGACTAAATCCTGGAAATTTTGGCAATCTTCCCCTCCGGCTAAAGTGAAGACAACCGATATTTATGCCTACAACTATCTTGTGGAGATGCATTCGGCCTGGAGTGGTAAAAATGGAGGTAAACCTCAGAGCGAAGTTAAGGACAAGGCCAACAAAGGAAATAAATAGGGGCTAATAGGAGGGGGTATTCCCACCTGTTATGTCATTATTAACTTGCATTTTGAGGAGAAAATTATGAACAGATTAGTTATTTCATTCGTCGTATTTCTGATTTTTGCGATTTTCATGGTTGGCGCCAATAATAGCTTTGGGGGGAGTGGAGAACTCCCCCAGGAGGTGCAAAAGATTCTCAAGGAAATTAAGGAAAACCAGGCGTCCGGCAAAGAAAGCCCGGAGAGAAGTCCTTTGAAAGAAAAGAAAGGGGCTTTGCCGGCAGAAAGAAAAACTGATCAGCCTTCGCCTTCATTGAAATTAGCCTCGGGAAAATCAGTTGATCCAAGTCTGACTGATGATTCTTCTCCCTCGGAGCAATCGTCGCGAGACCCCCTGTTTGACGCTAAAATAAGGTATCGCAACATGGTGGAAAACGCTCCGAAAGAAGAGGCTTCCGACAGAGAGATCAAACTCCCATCGCCGGATAGTGGAGATGAAAAATTTGCCAAAGAACAGGCGGCCCGGAAGGATCTAAAATCTGAAGGTCCTGCCGGCATTAAGGGAAAAGCCAGAGTCAAACAGCCATCTCCAGCCTCGGAAAAGACCATTCAGACGCCAGGGACTATCTCTGCTCCATCGCAGGGAAGTTGTCAGGAACTAACCCAGGCTCTAGACGCTATCGCCTCCAAACTAAACACCATTCACACGGATATCAACAACCTGAAACCCGCTAAGTAACAACTCAGCTAACCTAAAACACTTAGCCAGCTATGGAGGCCTCTTTTACGCCTCCATGGCTTGAAAGGAGAGATAATGGACGTTTTCAATATTTTTGAGGCATTAAGAGGTCATTTAGACAACATCAGCACTAATATATCCCAATGCCGCCTGGTATGGAGTCTTTTAGGCGGGGAACTCGCCTTAATCCTGGCCGCCTTCCTGTCGATTCTAAAGAGATGGTGGAGGAAAAATTACTACACCGGCAACTGCATAGATGAGTTTTCCGCTTGGTGTCTCTGGAACAGGTCTTCTTCTCCGGCCATGGCGGAACAGCGGATATCCCTGATTATAGCTAAAGAAGAGGGATGGATCAGCCGGGTCCTGGATTTTTGCAGGGTCACCTCTCCCCTTCTAGGTTTAGCGGGAACGCTCATAGGCCTTCAATTTGCCTTCTCAAATGCCGGTCAGGGAAAGGCTGCCATTGAGTCTGGCCTTGCTACCGCCCTGGACACGACGTATGCAGGCATCATCATAGCCATTTTCTCTTTCTTTGTTATGAAGCTTGTTCTGCAGCCCTATCTGGAAGGTTTATCCGCCCAGCTCCTGGAGGAATTTCATAATCAAGCGGATAGATTAAAAAGAGAGGCAAGAAGGGAGCAGGAAGAACCAACCCACAAAAACCTCTTATCCTCAAAGGAGGGCAAGTTAGATGAGTTCATTGACTAATAAGCTATTTAGGACCACCAGGCAATCGGAGTCGATAGAAATCACCAATATCGCCGACATCGCCCTGATTCTGGCTTTTCTTGGACTGCTTACCCCCCACATTGTGATGATCTCCTCGACAGATTTGATAAGTTCCACCGGACCTTCTGTAGACAGTGCTCCCCGTGAGACGCTTACTATCATGTTGCAGGCCGATGGCACCATCCTCCTGAACAGGGAAACAATCTCCCTGGAAAATTTAAAGCTGCTTCTTGAAAGGCTCAAGAATGTTGAGAAAAAGCCCAAAATATATTTGACGGGTGATAGATCCGCCCAATTGGGCTTAAACATAGAGATCAGAGGCCTGCTTTCCGGTATAGACTTCACCGAAATAGCTCTGCAGAAGGAGTAAGATATGAAAATCTGCCGTTACATCCCCCTTTCTTTCTTAATTCTCCTCTTTCTCCTGAGCCTTTACCTGGTTAATACTCACTCAGCCAATGTTCCTTCCGAAGCTGAACATTCTAAAACTCAAGTCGCCATAGCTCTACCCCAGCCCTCTTCAGTCCTAACCGAAGGGAGCAGAGAGCCCGCTTTAGAGGAGATGACCTCTGGAGCTAAGTCTGACATCGCAAACGGAGAGATGATAGAGCCTGTTAGCTATGCCGGAGCCCCGGCAGCGACAGGCAAGAAGACCGAGACTGAGAATAAGGAAAAGAGTGAAAATCAGCTTTTAGAGAAACACAAAAGGTTGATTCTTGATTCTCTCTCCCTGCCGGAAAACTCTGATTACAGCAACTACCTGCAAGAGGTCCTGGCACCAGCGCTGGAAGAGACTAAAGGGCTTGAAGCCCCCAGCTATAATGTGAGAGCCCTGGATGACGCCACAATTCGGGAGCTGGTTTCCAGGAAAAGTGGCAAGATTATCCTTAAGGCAAAAGAGAACTACTTTCTGGCGGAAAATGTCTGGCTGACCCCCCGAATACGCACCGTCTCAGATGGAGACCTGGATGGTTATTCCCACAGGGCTCTCCAGCTTCATTCCCAACTGGCCGAAAGTCTGAAAATCCTCCTGCAGAAAGACTACATCTATTCCGGTAAAGACATCCTGGTTTTTTTGAAACTCACGGAGACCCTGGACAGATTGATTTTAGCCAAACAGATCGCCGTGGCCAGGCAGACAAAAAAGAGCTTCAGCCAGATTCAGACTACCGAAGGGCGCCTGGTCAGTACAGGAAAAGGCTATTCCTATCTGGTGGAGAATATGGTCCTTAAAGACAAAACCCAGGTGAGGGTGCAGGATATGGAAGTAAACTTTTTAAAAAGGGAGGAATGATTATGTTCGCCTTCTTTCGCTGGCTGTTTATCTTTAAGACTTTCTCGCTTCTTTTGCCGTACCTGCTGGCGATCTCTCTATTCGGCGGCTGCTTCTATCTGGCCTTTATAACCAGGGTCGACAATCTCCCGGCCACGGTCAAGGAAGAGGTGATGGTTATAGGAAAGGTCATGGAAATCTTCGAGCTGGCAAATTCTTATGGCTCTTCAGGGTATATTCTTAAAGATCCGACTGGAGCAGTAGTGGTTTTATCCGATAAGGGCCATCCGCAACAGGATTCCATCCTCTTTGTGAGCGTTAAAATAAACCGTCTGCCTTCAGGTAAAATAACCCTCATGGAAAAGAGGCGTTTTGGCGCTTTTTAACAACACTCAGGGAGGCTTTCAAAATGATTGAGTATTTCCTACTGTTCTTGCCGTTCATAGATCCAACCGATTTTAATCGATCATTCTCGAACCAACAGATGGATGCTGACTTCTCCCCATTGGGAGAGATCGTTTCCATCGAAGATTTTTCAGGTTTGTATAAAGAGCCGGCTTTTGCCATTGGAGCTAAATTGAACGGGAATTTTGACTGGGATAAAGCGGCCAGCTACTTAACTGCCTTAGGATACAGAGTAAACAGGCTTGATGAAAGGTTTAGGGCCCTTCATTTAACCCCTCCTGCCCCTTAGATCAGCCACAAAGCCTACAAGTACCCCTCACCACTCTGGTTAAATAAATAAAAATCTATGCTCTACCCTGAGGCAATCTAACTGAAGTCCCTCATTTCCTAAGGGGGTGGGGGATTTTTGGTTAATTTCAATTCAACAAGGACTTTGTGGGAGGATTCTATGTCCACTCTTTTTGAATATCAGAATCTTATCCTCTTCATTCTGGGCTTGGTCTTTCTGGCCTTCGGCAAGTGGGTTATTCGTTATGGAGGTGAAAGCTTTCTCTTTTTTCTCGGGACTGTGGGCGGGTTTTTCCTTTACGAGGCCTTCCTGTCCAGGGACTTTATCCCATATCACAACCCTTACTTGCAGTGGTTTTTTATCCTTGCCTTCGGTTTTTTTCTCGGTTGTCTTGCCAGGTATAACAGCGTGGTTGGCCGCCAGGCCGAACTCTTTTTTCTCTCAGGGCTGCTCTTCCTTTTCCGTGAAGAGGTTTCAAAGATTGTAGGGTTGCCGGAATGGTCCGTCTCTTTAATTGGGTTCTTTTTGGTGATCTTCTCATTGCCGTTGGCCCTGGCTTTTCTGGCCACCATTCTATTCTTTATGAGCGGAGTGACAGACCTGTTTACCTATGGAAGGATCATTGTTCCCGCTATGGCAGTGCTTTACGCCAGAATTCGTTACGGCTCCTTTTTTTTAGGCGGTCATATCAAAAAAGAGGGAAAGGTGGAGAGTAAAGACGCTGGCAACCCTGAAGCATCAGGCCCCATTTTGGAAAAATGCCAGAGAGACAGGGAGCTTCTTTTTGGTCATTGCAATCCCCGTGAGCTTAAGAGAATTATGAATTTCCTGGAAAAAAGAGGCCACCCCTGTGAACTATTCCCTGGGGGTTATTGTTATGTCCGGGCGCCAAATCGTCTTTTGCAAATCTTGAAATGGAGAGTTTCAGGATTCTTTGTCCCTCAGCCGCTCTGGCTGTTTCCTGTGGAAGAGATCTTTATACCCCCGTTTGAGGGCGAGAGCCCAGGTCCTGCCATGATCCTTGACGAAGCGGCTAAGAGGACCAGGAGCACAAAAGATGGCTATCTCGATGAGACGCAATGTGACGGAAGCGGTGTAAAGATTTTAATTGCCGACACCGGCGTTAACCCCGTTACTCCCAGGCTGGAAAAATCTCTCATAGAGAGTATGGATTTCTCCGGCAATGGCGACCCATCCGACCGGAACGGACATGGCACTTCCGTGGCTGAATGCATCCTGGCTGTGGCTCCCGGAGCGAAAATTATCAGCGCCAAGGTTCTTGATGACCATGGCTTTGGGACCACTTTAAATATTCTGAGGGCCCTAAAATACGCCGAAGAACACCGCGAGGAGATAGACCTTGTCAACATGAGCCTGGGAGGGCCGGCCAATCCTGATAGTATCGATCCTCTCTCCAGGGCGGTGATGAGTATTTCTGCACCATGTTTTGCGGCGGCGGGTAATGACGGCAAGCGAGGAGCAGGAACTATCAACAGTCCCGCCATCAGCCCAGGGGTTTTTGCCTCCGGCTCCTGTAACAGCCTGGGTGTGGTCTCCCCGTTTTCCAGCCGGGGGCCTGCTCCAAGATATATTTCAATTCAGAAACCGGATGCCCTTAATTTTGGGGAAAATATAGGCAATCTGCCGGATGCCTCCGGCAATCTGCTGATTCGTTCCGGCACTTCCTATAGTTCCCCCTTGTCATGCGGTGTGGCTGCCAATCTCCTTCAAGTCAGGAATCAGGAAAAAGAAGAGCTTTACAGGCTCATGCGAAGGTCGGCCTTAAAAGAAGGGCTCAGTCCCGGCAACGATGCCAATTATACCGGCGCCGGACTGGTGAATCTGAAGAATGCCTACGACAACCTCGCCAAGAAAGGAGTAAAGACAATGTCTGAAAGCAAGGCAGAGCAAGAATGGAGTTTCACGAGGTCTTTTATTAAAGCCGCCATTGTGGTGGGCCTGGTATCCATTCTTTTTTATCTGGGATGGTCTTATCTGGATCATGCCGATGAGGTGATCACCAATCCCGTCAAGGGGAAGTTTACAATGATTGGCCGGGTAAGAGAGATCCGGACCGGATCTGTTCTTGTCTTTGATGATGGGACGGCCGTGATTCCAATGCATTGGCCAAACCAGGAGACCACTCCAGCTTCCAGATCACTGATCCTGGTTCAAGCTCTCAGAGACAAGGATAGGCTTGTCGGTCATCGGAGATTTTCATTTAACTAAACTTTTAAAAAGGAGGAAACAATCATGAAGAAAAGATCTTTGACTTACTTTCTTTGCCTTTTGTTCACTATTTTTTTAACTGCCGGTCCAGCCTTGACCCAGATATCGCAAGACGCCAACTCAGTAATCGTGGAAATAAAGAAATCGGCTGATGAAGTCTCGGAAAAAGTACACGCGCAACTTTCGAGCAAGTCCAACAAACTGATCGCAAATTTGGAAGCTAACCTGGAAGCCGCCACTAACATTTTGAATCAAAAAGGAGAGGGAAACGGCAAGAAATTCGAGGATGTCATAAGTAAGACCATGGCAGATTTTTATGGTGATCTCTCCGACCTTCTCTCGCTGAGAGAATCCACGATAAGCGGTATATCGAAAACCCAACAGTCGGTGAAACAGGGCAAGACCTTCATCAATGATAAAATGAAGCAGGTTGAGTCTGATATAAAGAAGTTACAGGCAGATGGCACCCTTGTGGAGAGAAGCCTCAAGAGTCTGGCCTCCAGGTATAAGACCGAGATCAACAGTAATGAGGCCCTGCCCGATGATGTAAACCTGGCCGTTTACCGCCTGGCCCAGGAAATAGAACTCAATCATCAAATGGCCCAGGTAAAGGCCAAGACCCTGGAGGTGCTCAGCTCCAGGGCCAGGGATTTTGACAGGTATTTGAAATATGCTGAGGATATTCGAAGGCTGTCTGAAGATTCCTTTTCCCTGGCAGAGGGCCAGCAAAAAGTTTTGGCGGCCATAGCTGAACTTAGGAAAGAGGGAATCGAATCGGACGGGTTTAAAGGAGAAATGGGCAAGCTCACCAAAGGGGCCGGGGATTTTACCGCGAATATGGCGAAGTCTTCAAGCTTCCTCAGTAAACTTTCCAAGATGCCTTTACTGGAAAGCAACGGGGAACCGGAGCTGAAAATTCCCCAAATTAACGTGGACGGCAAAGCCATTCTCCGGAAATACCTGGCTGAACAACAGACCAGGAGGACGGAAAACAAATAAAGCTCCAGGCAATGCTTATTTGCTGATAACCGAAAGATAAAAACCAAACGCCCCTTCGCCCTGCCCTTTCCCTTTCTGACTGGGAAAAAGGGTGAAGGGGACGTCATTTTCATCGATAGGCCAGCCCAAAAGGAGAGGCCTTAATTTTATTCATGAAAGGAAGAAAAAGATGCGCAAATTACCCAATACCTTAACTGTTGCTGTCACCTTATTTTTTCTTGTATCTTTGGTCTGGATCGCAGACAGCACCGGAGCGGGCAAAGAATTGCCTGAGGACATTCAAAGTATTCTTAAAGAGATAAGAGAACAGGAGGCTCCTGGCAAAAGCCGTGGCGATATAAATCCTAGCGGCGAAAAGAGAGAGTCTCAGGGTAAGGTGGAGAATAAGGGCTTTGTCAAGCCTTCGGTAAAACCAGTTCTGGATAGCTCTGATGAAAAAAAGACAGAAATCCAGTCGCCCTCTGTGGATCTTCTGGAAAGAGCGGCCATCAGGTATCGCAATATGATCGAGAATGCGAGCAAGGAAGAGGCCGTAGCTAAAGTGTTAGACTCCCAGGTTGAAGATATTTCTGAAGAGCCTAAAATTATCGAAGAGGAACAAGCGTCTTTGGCAGGCTTGAATGCCAAAAGCACCCTCGAATACGGTACAAGCGGCAAAACAAGAGAATCTACTTCCTCTCCGGAAAATTCTGAAAAGAGTCTAAGCCAATTATCGACTTCAACAGAGGGTGCCTGCCGGGGATTGCAGGACATACTCGAGGTTATCTATGCCAGGTTAAACAAGATTCATAAGGAGATCTCATCTAACTCACGCCCTTAGGACAAGGGCGTGAGTTAGCTTAATTCCATCCCTACCTTCCCTCTCCCACCTCTCTTTTGTGTAATCCGGGGTAAAGGCATGCCATCCCATTTTTTTAAATCGCTTTCCACTTTTTTTCAATTACCCATCCGGCTAGGGCTGCCCTTTACCCATAAGTCCTGGAATACAAGATTAGGTGGATCTAAGGGCGAATCCTTCACACATAAACCTTAATTGTGAATAACCTTGCCACATCAGTTGATGTCCAGG
>ORJL010106017.1_pt1 | contig 11449 bp, 16 predicted proteins | sample 1779941 | NCBI WGS metagenome assembly ORJL01 (sample SAMEA104232317, study PRJEB22302) | groundwater metagenome | biome: forest; feature: aquifer; material: groundwater | place: USA | collected 2011-08-07 | depth 5.8 m | reverse complement strand
CAGCTATGTTTTGGCATCAGCTCGCATGTAAATAGAAAGGACAATAGCAAAAATTCCCATTGCAATTTCCTTTTTGCTGGCATGTGGTTGCGATAATGCTCGCAAATTGAGATGCCAAAACTGACTTTTTACACAAAGCCCCAAAAGATTGCATATTGTTATAATAGAGACGAGCTTAATGGCTTGTCTGCGTTCAATGAGCTTAATTCAAATTACGTTTTGATTTACTCCAGCGGCTTAGTTGCGAATGCTGCCACAGGCGAGAATGCGTTGAGGTACCGCCATTATAACAATTGCGAAGTGCTTATTGAGAATCAAAAACATTCCCACACTACCGGAGACCCAGAATCCCATCTGGATGGAAAGGTAAGGCAAACAGGAAAATTCCTAGGAGTATTGGACTTTAATGGTGCAAATCCTCCGGACTCAAAACATCTTGAAAGCAGGGAGAAATTGGAAAATGGATTAAGAGTTTATCAAGGTAGAGTTAAAGTAATTTCAAGCGAAAGGCAAAATAGAATGGTAGTTTGCGCGTTAGATTAATACATTCATCTCCCGTGCTCAATGAACTTCCTCATTCTGTTGACGAAATCTTCAGCTTCCTTGTAGTAATGGTCAAATTCATGGCCTTTTATCTCGACAATCTCTCTGTGAGTTACCATCTTCATCAGCCTGTAGAAGTTCCTCATTATGGTTACATATCTCTGCTCGAGCAGTTTTCTCTTGACTAACTTCTGCTCCATTAAATCTGCAACATGCTCCGGCGTCGGGGGAATCTCTCCTATTTTCATAAGAGCGGCATGTGCGGCGTCAATCACTGCCCAATACAAGTCAAGCACGCCCTGCATTAAATGCCATTTTGAGTTGTGCAAAGTATTTGGCGCCCTCGAATAATAAGTCCAAATTGATTCCTGAGTTGGCCTTATTTTTCCTCTCTTCAAAAGCGCCTGCATAGGGTCAAAGAATCCTGAATCAATCAAAGCAACGCCGTCTCTTAAAAGATTGATTGCAACGGGATCTCCGTTTCTCATGTACTCCCAGAATGCCGTAAATCTCATCGTTGTTACGTGCAGCTTTGTAGAAATTTTCACGATGCTTCTCTGCACTATGAGCCTGTATGCTTCCACAACATCGGGGGACATGTTCATCATCAAATCATCAATTACAACAAGAACGTCAATATCGCTTCCCGGGCCCTGTGTTTTTCTCGCAGCAGAGCCGAAAATAACTGCTGCCCTTATGAAGCTCCCCAGTTCCTTATATATTTCATTCGCAAACCTGTACGCAATCTCAATATCCTGCTTGTGGTAGCGCTCAAGATTAGGGTGCTCTTTTCTGGGAATGTCAAATTTCATCTCAAACCTCTTTTTTAAAAGATTTAATTCCGCCAGTTTAAATAATTATTGTAAAGGGTATAAAAGGTTTTGTTAGTTTTAAGCAATGGTAACAAGAAAAAAATAAATTTATCAACCAACTAAAAACATATAAAAAAATTCAAAGAAATAAAATAAAAATTCTACTCTTCGTACTCTGCCACTTCTTCCATGCCTGCTGCCTTTCCTTCTTTCGAGGCAGATCCTGCTTTTGGGCCCCTGTATATATAGGCAAAGCTTGGGCATGCTGCAATCCAGTTTTCTCCAAATCCGGCAATGTCTCCTTCGATTGCATCACAGGTCTTCTTTAATTTGTTGATTGCCCTTTTCAGCTCAATCAAGTCTTTATCTTTTAAAGGCTTGATGTTGATTAAAGCAATTGTATGGCCTTCCCTTAAGGAATCAAGAATTGGCTTGATGTCTTCAAACTCTTCGATTGCAAACGGCCTTACTGAAAGCCTGGACTTTGTATCTGCCGGGCTTTCGCTTCCCAGCTCAACATAGCTTTGCTCGGACTCTTCAAACATGTCAGAACCGGAGCCTGAGCCAAGTTTTTCTTTAAGTTTATTTAAAAATCCCATCAGCATCACCTTTTAATTTTGAAATACTTTTAATTCGATTTTGCATTTAGCCAGCACCTATATAAATGTTTCTATTCTGGGCAGTAGTAAAAGAAAAAAATGAAATTGATATTTAAGCTTAAAATTCTTCAACAAATTATTTTGGTTCAAATACGGCTTTCAACGAAAATGCAATGCATTTTCGAGGTGCTCGAAAGCACAAAAATCAACAGATTTTTGGCTCCCGAAAATCTCGGATTTTCGTGGAATCTTCGATTTTCGACATGTTGGTCAAAAGCCTTTTCACCCACGTTGAATTTTTTTCGTAGGCGGCAAAGCGAATGCAGAGGATTTTTCCCATGCGAAGTGTGGGAAAAATCCTTTGTGAGTAGGGTTTTCTCCACGAAAACCCGTCTTTGCCTGCCTAATTAAATAACGAATACCTAAAGTTTACATTCCAATTTTCCAATTCCGATAGCTTTTTATATATACTTTTATTCCAAATACTTAATATGGTCAAGAGAATAGGCGGAATAAGGAGGAAGAGCAGGTACAAATACACAAAAGAACAGAGGCAAAAGGGAAAAATCAGCCTGACAAATTACTTTCAGTCATTCAGCACAGGAGACAAGGTCTATCTTGGGCTTGAATCTGCTGTCCAGAAAGGAATTTACTACCCAAGATTCATGGGCAAGGCAGGAATCATCAAAGGAAAAAGGGGAAGATGCTACGAAATCACAATCAATGACCTGGGAAAAAACAAGACATTAATAGTTCACCCAGTCCATCTGAGGAGAGTTTAAAATGCCGGACACACAAGTAATTTCTGAAGCGCCAATCAATATGTACATATTGAGGAAAGAATTGGAGAAAATCAGGAAATCAGACAAGGAGCTCAATTTCAGGGCAAACAGGACAGAAGAATATCTTCACCAGGTTCTGCAGCCAAAGGACCTTGATGAATTGTTTGACAAGCTCATGAAGCTCAACGTTCCAAGATTAAAAGAGCAGCACATCCACAAGATAATTGATATAACCCCGACAACAGTCAACGATTTGAAAGTCGTGCTTCAGGGATACACGCTCACAATCAACAATGATTTCATGAAAAAGATTGTTGACACAATAAATGAGTTCTTGGAGAAGAAGTAGATTTATTTTTAAATTTAGAAATTTTATATTTTTAGCTGCCTAAAGTTTACTTTACAGCTCAATTTTTCACAATATTTATAAATACATGATTTCTAATTGCTAAAAAGGGTGGCATGTAAATTAATTTAAGGTAAATTACAAACCATAAGCCAAACAAAATACAATAATAATAAAATGGAATCAACTGAAAAATTCGGAAAGCTGAAGGAAGAGACTGCAGTAGTTCTTGACTTTCTGCACAACGGCTATTCTCATGATGAAAGGCCCATGTACATGAAGACCCCTATAGCGCAAGCCATTGGAAAAGAGCATTTCGTTTTGCTTGAGCTGGTTCCAAAAAAAGGGGTACTTCTCCAGCCGTTTGAAGAGGTTTACATAGGAGACGGAAAAAGGGACAAGATACACCATATAGTTGGCAAGATGCCTATCGGAAAGCTTACGGCAACTGCAAAATCAGAATTGAACTTTGTCATAAAGGACATTGTAAACAAAAATGAAAGCAAGTTCATAGATTTTTTCAACAGGGCAAGGCCTTTGAGCACAAGGATGCACCAGCTTGAGCTTCTGCCCGGCCTTGGAAACAAACACATGTGGCAGGTTCTGGAAGCAAGGGATGAAAAGGCTTTCGAAAGCTTTGCAGACCTCAAGAACAGGGTAAATCTGATGCCTGACCCTGAGAAGGCAGTCATAAAGAGGATTCTGCAGGAGCTTGACGGCTCGCAAAAGCACAAGATTTTTGTTGACCTTTAGTTCTGTTACGATGGACACTTTCCAAAACGAGATTAGAATTGGAAGAATAACCACTTCAGAAAAAGAAATCCGGGACATTCTAAAGGCATGGCTTCTTGTTTCATTTGCGTTTGCAGTCGTATTAAGCGGCTCTGTTTTTACATCTGAGTTTTACTCTAAATTCATAATTTCATCACTGACAGTAGGCGTTGGGTTCCTCCTTCATGAGCTCGGCCACAAGATTGTCGCGCAGAGATACGGCTGCCTTGCCGAGTTCAGGTCATTTGATTCAATGCTTTTGCTTGCTGTCTTAATGTCTTTTTTCGGGTTTGTATTTGCAGCGCCCGGGGCAGTCATGATAGCCGGCCATGTCAGCAAAAGAAAGTCAGGATGGATTTCAGCAGCAGGGCCCATAGTCAACCTCCTGCTTGCCGCAGTTTTTCTGGCCTTGACTTTTGTTCATTTGCCGCCTCTGCTGGCCGCAACAGCATTTTACGGCTTCACGATAAATTCCTGGCTTGCGCTCTTCAACATGATTCCCTTCGGGCTTTTTGACGGCAAGAAGATACTGGGCTGGAGCAGGATTGCTTACGGATTGATTGTTGCTGCCGCTTTTAGCTTCATGATAGTGCAGTATTTCCTTCCGATGGCAAAAGTTTGATTTTGAAAGATTGACTGAGTTCGGATAAAAAAGTTTAGTAGTGGATTAATTTCATAAAAAATAAATTAAAAATCCCAATCACAGCAAGCTGTGGGGATTTTTAAGCCTCAAATTGAGTTGTGATATCGCAGCAAGCTGCGGAGTATGAACTCAATTTGAGCAATCAAAAGGTGAAACAAAATGCCCCACGCGCACCACAAATGCCCAAACTGCCGCAGAAACCTGACAGAAACAGAGGCTTACTGCTATTTTTGCGAGATGAATATCGAAAAAATGCACGGCAGTCATGAAAAACCCCGCTCGGGCAGCAGCCCCTGGCATGAAAATCCCCATGAAAATCCGCATATCAACTCTCCCGAAAGCGGAAAAGAGAGCGGCTGGCTGGAGAGTGTTAAGAAAATTTTCAGGAAAAATAGTCCAAAAAAATAAAAAACTGATTTTTTAAATAAAAATCTGAAATTTTTCTGAAAAAAATAAATTTTTTGCAAAAAATAAAAAAATATTTTCAAAATTCAAAAAAAATAAGAAAAAATTTTCTCGTCGAGAAATCAAAAAAGAAAAAAATTTGGCAGGAAAAAAGAGGAAAAAAGGTGTTTTTTTTCAAATTTTGTCGTCGGAAAACAATAAAAATAAAAACATTTAAATACTAGTTTTATTCAAGGTTTAAATTGTAAAAAATACATTTTCAACAGTGAAATAAAAATGACCGAATTCGGATTGCACGTTACAATTGATGCGTCTGGCTGCAACAAGCAGAAACTCGCATCATATTCCTTGGTGTATGACATTCTGAACAACCTGCCTGCAAGGATAGGCATGACAAAGATGACTTTGCCTTATGTAGCAAAGTGGCTGGATAAGTTTGCCAACGGCACAGAAGGGATGTCCGGCTTTGTGATGATTGCAGAAAGCCACATAAGCATACACACGTTTCCGGACCAGGACTTTGTGTTTATGGATATCTTCTCATGCAGGAAATTTGATGCGGAGAAAGCCATTGAATACCTGTTAAATGCATTTGAAGCCAAAAAATGCGAAAAGCACATCCTGAAAAGAGGCCTGAACTTCCCAAGAGAGATTATGGTAAGCCCGGAATAATGCTTTCTCTTGATTTTACAACGTGAAATCGAAACCTATTATGGAAATCAAAATTTACAAGAACCTCAATGACTGCCGAAAGCTCTGGAACGGGCTAAGCCCCGACAACAGCTTGTTTGACAGGTGGGACTTTAGGCAATGCTTCTACAACAAAAGCGAGAGCGATCCGTACTTCCTTGTCGGAAAGAAAGGAAAGGACATTCTCGGCCTTGCGCCGCTTAACCGCTCCAAAAACACGAATCAGTTCACTTATTTCGGCGGCTGGTTCCCTGAAAGAAACTCTTTTTTCGTAAAAGAAGGAGCCATTCTGTCAGAACTGCTTCAGAGGTGCCCGGACAACACCCTTCTTGAAGGCATTTCACCGGAAGAGGGGAAGTATTACAAGTTCGATGATGATGAATACACATTCTACATTGATCTTGCAAGATATGGCTACAGCTTTGACAAATACTTCAGCTCCTTTGACAGGAAAAAGCAGAAAAATTTCAAGAGAGACATCAAGAGCATTCCAAAATACAAAGTCCATGTAAACAGGCTCAGGGATTTCAAGAGAATGGTGGAGCTTAACATAAAGCAGTTCGATGAAGAGTCAATTTACAACGATAAGAACACAAGAGGCAGCATAGAGAAGATGTTCAAGCTTGCGCACAGCAGCAACCTGCTGCAGATGATAAGCGTTGAGATAAACGGAAAAACAGAAGGAATTGACGTAGGAATCCTGTTCGGAAAGTATTACCATGTTATTACAGGCTCTTCCAATAACCAGAAGATACCAAATTTAGGCAAGCTCATGACAGTTCTGAGCATAAAGAACGCAATTTCCAAAAAATCAAGATATGTTGACTTTCTTGCTTCCTCAGGCTACTGGAAAAACCAGTGGAACTTCGACAAGGAGATGCTGTTCAAGTTCGTGAAATAAAAAGTTGTAAAATAGATAATTATAAATTCTGCATAAAGTTTTTAATATAACTTGTTTAGCCCCCATTAATTGATTATGTACTGTTAGCGCATAAAAACCAAAATATAATGGACTCAAACACGGCTTTTCTCTGTGAAAAGCCTATTCGCAAAGGAAAAATCCACACTTCGTATGGATTTTTCCTCTGCACTCAGTTTTCGTCCACGTGTAAAATTTTTCCGTTGGCGGGCAAATCGAATGCAGAGGATTTTTGCGTTACGAAGTTCGCAAAAATCCTTTGTGAGTAAGGTTTTCACCACGAAAACCTGTGTTTGCCGCCAAAGAAGTAGATATTAAGGATTTAAACCACAACAAAATAAAAAATGCCAACAAACAAACTAAAAATCGGGCTTGTGCAGGCGAAAGTAAGCAGCAGTATAAATGAAAATCTGGACAGGACAGCTAAGTTCATTGGCCAGGCTGCCAAAAAAGGCGCATCAATAGCCTGTTTGCAGGAACTGTTTGCCGCGCCTTACTTTGCGCAAAAGGAAGATAAGTCAGTTTTCAGTTCTGCAGAGAAGATTCCGGGCAAAATAGCTGATTTTCTTTCAAAATGCGCCAAGGAAAATAAAATAAGCCTTGTTTCGGGTTCATTGTTTGAGAAAGGAAATGATGGAAAGTTCTATAACACTTCGCTGGTCTTTGACTCTTCCGGAAAACTAATTTCGAAGTACAGGAAAATCCACATTCCGCAGGATCCAAGCTATTACGAGCAGTTTTATTTCTCTTCAGGAAATCTTGGCTATCAGCAGGTGAAAGTTTCCGGAAAAGCTTCTGAAAAAAATCACGATGGGCGTTTTGATGCTGTGATTGCCCCTTTGATTTGCTACGACCAGTGGTTTCCTGAAGCAGCGAGAATTAATGCCTTGAAAGGCGCGCAGCTTCTTTTTTATCCGACTGCAATCGGCTGGACGAAAGAAATGAAGCAGCTTGAGCCATTTTCAGCCAAAAGATGGGAAGATGCAATGCGAAGCCACGCTTCAATGAACGGGATTTACGTTGCAGCCGCAAATAGAGTTGGCAAGGAAGATAACATCGACTTCTGGGGAGGTTCTTTTATAGCAGACCCGTTTGGAGAGATTGTTGCAAGGGCAAGCAGCAAAAAGGAAGAAGTGCTTGTTGCGGAGATTGACTTGGATAAGATTCAAAAATCACAGGAAGGCTGGGGATTTATGAGGAACAGAAAGCCTGGGAGTTATGGGGATTTGGCAAAGTAGAATAAAATCTCATTCAATTTTTTCCAAAAATTCCCTTATCTCGCTGACTTTCTTAGGATTGAGGGAGATGTGCTCATCTGAGCCTTTCCCTGTTCTCTTGGACACTATAAAAGATTTAAATAGTTGTGCCCATATCATTTAATCCATGAAAGAAGAATCAATCTTTTTACAGCATGTAGGCGACAATCCAAGAATGAGAGTGCTGCAATTTTTGATAGAGGGGAGGGATTTTGATTACACTATGACAGATATGATAAATGCCGGCGTCAGCTGGGGAACCTTAAACACATTGACTCCTCAATTGATGGAGTTAGGCATAATTATAAAAACCCGAAAAATTGGAAGGGCAACTCTCTACAAAATAAATAAGCAAAATCAAGCATCGAGCCAGTTGATAGCATTATATGATAACCTGATCTTGCAGCGGCTTGACAGGATTCAGCCAAAAATGAAGATTGAGGCAAGATGATTCTTGATTCGATTAGTCCTGAAAAAATTCACAAATCACAAGAAGGCTGGGGTTTTTTGAGGAACAGGAAGCCGGGGAGTTATGGGGACCTGTCTAAGGGCTTATTTTGAGAATGATTCTTATAATATTTAAGGGTACGCGCAACCATATCAGCCAAAGCATCTCCTGATTTGGTAAGAGCAAAACTCATCTCTGGCTCAAGAGTATTAAGAATTGTACCAATTCCGCCACCTATTAAAAAAAATTTCGATGTGGATTCTTCGAATAAAATTCTAGAAAGTCCATAGAGGACTGCGGTTCCACCAACACCAGTTGCCACGGCTATTAATTTATCTTTTAAATATTCATTTGCATTATTGTACCTTCCTAGGATTAGGTTGCTCATATGAATGTAGAAAGGAACTATAACTTATTAAAGTTTCGTTTTTCCAAAAGGGTAAATTTTATTAACAAGCCAATTTTATTTCTTTTCATGAACCAAACTCCAAAATCCCTAGGCTTTCGCATGCCTGCTGAATGGGAAGCGCAGGAAGCAGTCTGGCTGGCTTAAATTTCAAAATTACTCACAAGAAGTTAGAAGCAAGCGATAAATTTAAATAAAAGTAATGTAAAGAATAACAAAAATGGCGGAAATAATAATTGATGAAAAAATAAGGTTCGGAAAGCCAATAATCAAAGGGACCAGGGTTACTGTAGATGAAGTTCTTGGAGCGCTTGCAGGGGGAATGAGCCATAAAGAAATTGATGGGGAGTATGGGGTAAATAATGAAGGAATACTCGCGGCTCTCAAGTACGCCGCAGAGATAGTTTCAGAAGAGCAGGTGGGATTAGTGAATGTTAAATGATGAAACTGTTTCTTGATGTTAACATACCTTATTCTGCCCTTGTAATCTGTGAGGAACTGGGATTAAAAGCCTCGCATGCACGCGACATAGGCCTGCAAAGAGCTGCTGATAAAGAGATAGCTGAATTTGCTAAAAAAGATGGAAGCATCCTTATCACAAAAGACTTAGAGTTTGCAAACACAAAACTTTTCCCGTTAAACTCGCATAATGGATTAATTATTATGAGGGTAAGAAAGCTTATTTGACCAAATATGCAATATACACCAAACTCCTTTAACTACAGAATGCCCGCTGAATGGGAAGAACAGGAAGCAGTCTGGCTGGCATGGCCGCATGATGAAGTTACCTGGCCAAACATGGTTGAGGAAGTTGAAAAATCATTTGTGCAATTCATCAAAGTAATGTGTTCCGGCCAGAAGGTCAGCCTCCTAGTGAATGATTCTGATGAAAAAGAAAGGGCAGCAGGACTTCTCGGAAATGAAAAAGTGGATTTAAAGCAGATAAATTTCCACATTATAAAGAATGTTGATGCCTGGATGAGAGACTGCGGCCCAACATTTATCGTAAATGAAAAGTCAAAAGAAAAAGCAATGGTGAAATGGGAGTTTAATGCCTGGGGCAACAAGTACAAGGAACTGAAAGAAGACAATCAAATTCCTTTTGAAATGAATAAAGTAATGAAATTGCAGATGTTTGAGCCAAAAATCGTGCTGGAAGGCGGCTCAATTGAAGTAAACGGAACAGGAACTTTATTGACTACGGAGCAGTGCTTGTTGAACAAGAATAGAAATCCTAAGCTTGCAAAAGAAGAAATTGAGCAATATCTGAAGGATTATCTTAATGTTTCAAACATTCTTTGGCTTAAAGAAGGCATTGTCGGAGACGACACAGACGGCCATATTGATGACCTTGCAAGATTTGTAAATCAAAACACAGTTGTCTGCTGCTTTGAGGAAGATAAAAATGATGCAAACTATGAAATTCTAAAGCATAATTATGAATTGTTATTGAAAATGAAAGATGAAAACGGAAAAAAGCTGAATGTCATAAAGCTTCCAATGCCGGGCTTTGTTGGAGACAAAGAAGGTAGGCTGCCTGCAAGCTACGCCAACTTTTACATTGGGAATAAAGTTGTCGCTGTCCCGACTTTCGGCCATGAGAATGACAAGAAAGCAATTAACATTCTTCAAAAATTATTTCCGACAAGAAAAATCATAGGAATTGACTGCAAGGCAATGGTTTATGGCCTTGGAACTTTGCACTGCAGAACAATTCAGGAGCCGGAGGTTTAATTTTAAGTGATGAATTATATTCTTTAATCTACATATTCTAAAAGCACTGGACATGCTCGGACAAGATATATAAAGCAATAGTTATTCATCTTCTTAAAATGGAGCAAGACAAGGCATTGGTTGTTTTTCAGGATAAGACAATAAGAAGGATATGGCATAATAATGAATGGCATTTTTCTGTTGTTGATGTTGTGGGCGTGCTTTCAGAGAGTGGCGATGCTAGAAACTACTGGAAAGTATTAAAGCACCGATTAAAAGAAGAAGGAAGTGAGGTGGTTACAAAATGTAACCAACTGAAATTGCCTGCGCCTGATGGAAAGTATTACGAGACTGATTGCGCTTCGACTGAAACATTATTCAGGTTAATTCAGTCAATACCCTCCCCAAAGGCAGAGCCTTTCAAGCAATGGCTTGCGCAAGTAGGTTATGAAAGAGTCCAGGAAATAGAAAATCCGGAACTTGCCCAGGCAAGAATGAAGGAAACCTACCGTGCAAAAGGCTATTCAGATGACTGGATTGAAAAGCGAGTTAGGGGCATTGCAATAAGAAACGAGCTCACCCAAGAATGGGGAAAAAGAGGCGTAAAAGAAGATAAAGAATATGCAATTCTTACCAATGAAATTAGCAAAGCCACATTCGGCAAAACAGTTGATGAATATAAAACATTCAAAGGCCTCAAAAAAGAAAATCTAAGAGACCACATGAATGATTTAGAGCTGATTTTTTCAATGTTGGGTGAGAGAGTCTCAACAGAAATCACAAGAAAAGAAGATGTAAAAGGATTTATTGAAAACAAGAATGCAGCCAAAAGAGGCGGAAGAGTGGCAGGCAATGCAAGAAAAGAGACTGAAAAAGAGATAGGGCGCCCAATTACATCAAAGGAAAACTATCTTTCTGAGCCGGAAAAGAGGAAAAAATTGGAAGTGCGAAAGTGAGAAATAATCCGACGTGTATTTATAGCATATCTCTTTAATTTAGGAACTTTTATATAGTTGTTCTTCTTTCCCTCTGTTTGAGGTGATTATTATGTGGAAACTAACTAAAGGAAATACATTTCTACCAGCAATTTCGCCAAAGAAACTGCAGAAGATGTAT
>ORJL010210982.1_pt1 | contig 11452 bp, 8 predicted proteins | sample 1779941 | NCBI WGS metagenome assembly ORJL01 (sample SAMEA104232317, study PRJEB22302) | groundwater metagenome | biome: forest; feature: aquifer; material: groundwater | place: USA | collected 2011-08-07 | depth 5.8 m | reverse complement strand
TGTGTCGAGCCCTGGGCCGGTGAGAGCGTGAGGGTGGCGGAGGGAATGGGATTCGAACCCATGTCCGCTTTCGCGGTCCCGCTTAGCAGGCGGGTGCACTAGGCCACTATGCGATCCCTCCCAGGACACGTCTCAAGATAGCAGACGCGCCGGTGGGCTACAAGGGGACTAGCGGCCATCTCCAGGACCGCCAAGCGCGTTCCCCCTCACCCCGACCCTCTCCCTTCAGGAGCCTTGCCTCAAAAGTAACCCCTTGGCCAGTTTCTGGTCATTCTGAGCGAAGCGAAGAATCCGTTCCCAGTTACGAAGGCGCGGATTCTTCGTCCCGACTTGTCGGGACTCAGCATGACATTTGAGGCGAAGCCCTTCCGAGGGAGAGGAGATTTGGGGAGGGCGCCGCGCCTCTAGGGGAGTGTGGCCTCGTAGACCACTCCTTCGGCCTTGAGCTCGGAGATGGCCGGCTCAGTCAGGCCCAGCAGGTCCCGCAGTATGTGGGCGGTGTGCTGGCCCAGGAGGGGCGCCGGCGCGGTGATAGCTGCCGGGGTGTCGGAAAGCAGCCAGGGCGGCCGCATCACGATGCGCTCGCCGATGGCGGGGTGCCGCAGCTTGGTGAAGACGCCGCGGGCCTGGGTGTGGGGGTCTTCGTAGAGCTCGCGGTTGTTGAACGAGGGGACGGCGGCCACTCCAGCGGCCTGGAGCAGGGCCATGGCCTCATAGTCGGTGTGCTGGCGGGTCCAGGCCTCCAGGTGCCGGTCCAGCTCCTGGCGGTGTTGCCAACGCCCCGGGCCAGCGGCGAAGCGGGGGTCCTGCGCCCAGGCGGGATCGCCCAGGGCGGCGACCAGGGCGCGCCACTCCTGGTCGGTGGCGACCGCGATGGTGATCCAGGTGTCGTCGTCCTGGCACGGATAGACGTTATGGGGCGCCATCGCCTCGTCCTCGTTGCCCAGCGGCCCCTGAACGCGGTTGTTCAGGGCGTACTCCAGGATGGCGTGCCCGCTGAAGACGGCGATGGCTTCGGTCGAGGAGACGTCCACGAGCTGCCCGCGCCCCGTGCGCAGCCTGTGGTTCAGGGCCAGCAGGGCGGCCAGGGCGAAGGTAGTGCCGCTAGCGGCGTCGATGGAGCCGGACAGGAGGGTCGGCGGGCTATCGGGGTAGCGGGTGAGGTGGGAGATGCCCCCCAGGAGGGCAAAGGTGGGGGCGTAGCCCACGTGGCCGCGGTAGGGGCCCGTGCTACCCGCCGCTGAGGACCAGCACATTATGATGTCGGGCTTGAGCCGGCGCAGGTCCTCGTACCTCAGCCCCAGCTTGTCCATCACCCCGGGGCGCATGTTGCCCATGACGACGTCGCTGAGGCCCACCAGGCGCTTCACCATGGCCACGCCCTTGGGGTCGGACAGGTCGACCGCCAGGCTCTGCTTGTTGAGGTTCATGTCGTTGAAGACGGTGGACTGATCGAGGTTGTCGAAGGTCTGCCCGGTAGTCATGGACATGCGGCGGCTGTAGTCTGGCCGCCGCTGGCCTTCGATCTTGATCACCTCGGCGCCCAAGAAGGCGAGCAAGGTGCACCCCAAGGGGCCTGCCCAGGCCCAGCCGAAGTCCAGGACGCGCACCCCCCGCAGGGGCCCGGCAGCGGCCATCAGATAGCTCCCGCCTGGGCCAGCCGCGCCAGCTCTGTCTGGCTGCGCTGGAGCCAGCCGCAGTAGACCTCGGTGTTGTGCTGCCCCAAGAGCGGCGCGGGACGGCGCGCCCGCCAGGGCGTGGCCGACATCCGGTAGCCCGCGGTGGGGTAGGGCAGGGCGCCCGTGCGGGGATGGTCGATGCTCTGAAAGAACTCCCGGGCCTGCAGCTGCGCGGACTCCAGCAGGTCCCGGGAGGTTTGCAGGCGGCCCGCCGGCACGCTCAGGGCCTCGGCCCCGTGGTAGACCTCGTCCATGGTGTGCTCCGCCAGCCAGGCGCGGAGAAGCTCGTCGAGCTCCGGCGTGGGGCGCAGGCTGCCCGCGGGGGCGCCGATGAGGCGCATGAGGCCCTGCCACTGGTGCTCCTCCAGGGCGGCGATGGTCACCCAGCCATCCTTGCAGCGCTGGGTGCCGCTCATCCCCGACCGCCCGCCACGGCTGCCCGCGCTCAGGGGCGTGGTCGCGGAGCCAGCTAGCTCGTTGGGGTAGCGGGTCAGGGTTGCCCGCTCCAGGGCCATGACCGCCTCCTGGACGGAGCAGTCCAAATGCTGTCCCAGGCCAGTCAGGCCCTGGTGATAGAGGGCCCCCAGAGTGGCGACGGCGGCGCTTAGCCCGCCGTCGAACTCGGCCAGATAGCCGCCGCCCGTCAGCGGGGGCCGCTTGCCCAGGGCATCGTTGCGCACCATGAAGCCCTGGCCGCCACCGTGGAAGAGATTGATGTCGTAGGCCCGGTAGCGCCGGTAGGGTCCCGTCCGCCCGAAGGGCGTGATGGAGGTGACGATGAGCCCGGGGTAAAGCTGGCGCAGGTCGGCGAGCGGCAAGCCCCATTCCTCCAGGCGTCCGGGTGGCGTGTCCTCGATGAAGACGTCCACCTGGGCCAGGAGTTCTAGGAGGAGGGCGCGGCCACTCGCCATCTCTAGGTTCAAGGTGATGCCGCGCTTGTTGGTGTTCAGGTAAAGATAGAGGGCGCTGGTCTCCGGGTCGGGCAGGTCCTTGAAGAAGGGGCCGCGGGCACGCGCCTGATCGCCCCCCGGAGGCTCCACCTTCACCACCTCGGCGCCCATGTCCGCCAGCAGCTTGGCGCAATAAGGGGCGGCGACGAGGGAGCCGAGCTCCAGGACCTTGATCCCTTCCAGGGCGGCGGCCTCGCGGGCTAGGGCGTCAGCCACGGGGGTTGCCCTCCCCCTGGGGGGTGGGGACGGTGCCCTCCGCCCACCAGCTGCCGTCCTCGGCGAACTCCTTCTTCCAGATTGGCAGCCGGGCCTTCACCGCTTCCAGGGCCCAGCGAGAGGCCTCGAAGGCCTCGGCCCGGTGGGGCATCGCCACGGCAATTACCAGGCTCACCTGGCCCACGGCCATGGGACCGAAGCGATGCCAGATGGCGAGGCGCAGGCCCGCCCAGCGCGCCCGGCCCTCGGCGCCGATGCGCTCCAACTCCTTCAAGGCCATGGGCTGGTAGGCGTCGTACTCCATGCCCACCACGCGCTTGCCCTCGGAGTTGTTCCGCACCGTGCCCAGGAAGGTCAGGACGGCGCCGCAGTCGGGGCTCGCGACCAGGGCGGTCAGCGCCGCGGGATCGATGGCATCGCGGGTGACGTGGAAAAGCACGGTGGGGGGCTCACCTCGCAGCTTGAGATTGGAGGCGCCTCCGCTCACGGGCGGTATGAGTGCCACCTCGTCGCCCTCCTTCAACGTGCAGTCGAGGGAGACATACTCCATGTTTACTGCCACCGCCAGCGCCTCGCTCAGGCGTCCCAGGGAGGCGCCGCCGGAGGCGAGGGCCTGGAGCAGCGAGGAGACCGAGGCCCCTGGCGGGAGGTCCACGACCAACTCTCGCCGCTGGGCCGCCTCGGCCAAGCGCCCGAACAGCCTCACCTGCACGCGCATCTTGGAGGCGATTATAGAGCAGCCCCCGTCTCCAGTCCACGAGAAGAGCGGTCCGGCCAGCCCTTTTTCGTCTCGCCTTCCAGCGCCGGCGCTGCTCCCGGCCCCGCGTCGCGGCCAGGGTAAACGAGGCGTTCTATGGACACTGGGCCGCCGTGCGAGTAGGATAGGGCCGCCCCAGCGTTGAGCACCTCCGCGCACTTTGGCCCGCCAGGAGAGGAGCGCTTGGACCAGAAACTGATTGACGAAGTACTGGCGGCGCGGGCTCGCGCCTATGACGAGGCCCGGCCAGAAGTCGTGGCGAGGGTCCATGCCAACGGTAAGCTGACTGCGCGAGAGCGCATCGCTGCCTTGCTCGACCCTGGATCGGCGGTGGAATACGGCGTCCTCTCGGGTCGCGGAGAGTCGGACTGGGTCCAAACGACCGGCGGGGTGGACTTTCTGGGGACGGTCCACGGGCAGTCTGTGGTGGCCTCGTCGACGGACTTCACTGACCGCGGTGGAGGATATGGCGCTGGGAGGCTGGGCCGCCTGCTCGCCCTCGCGAACGAGCATCGCTGGCCGGTGGTGCTGTTCACGGAGGGCGGCGGCAGCCGCGCCGTAGTCCCGGAGAGCGCGGGCGGGCGTTTCCTGAGTATCGCCGGGCAGAACGGACTGCCCCACGGCATATTTGAGGGGATGGCCGAGCTCGCGGGCTGGGTGCCGACCGCAGCCATGGTGTCGGGCCCATCCTTCGCTGGCCACGCCACCATGGCCGCCTTCTGCGACTTCATTGTGGCAACCCGGGGGTCCTCCATCGGTATGGGGGGTCCCCCCATGGTGGAGGCTGGCTTCGGGACCAGGTTGACGCCCCACGAGCTGGGTGGCGTGGAAATGCACGAGCAGATAGGCGGCATTGAACTGCTGGTGGACGATGAGCCGGCGGCAATCGCGGCGGTGCGAAAATACCTTTCGTACTACCAGGACCGGCCGTCAGGCGCGGCAGCGCCCGCCGCCAATTCCATCCGCTCCATCGTCCCCAACAGCGGCCCCTATGACATGCATCAAGTAATACAGGCCCTGGCGGACGTGGACAGCGTCTTCGAGCTGCGGCCTAACTGGGCCACCGCCGTAATCACCGCATTCGGGCGCATGGGAGGCCGTTCGGTAGGCTTCCTCGCCAATCAACCCTTATCACCAAACGGGGGCGCTATCAACTCCGACGCCGCTAACAAGATTGCGCGGTTCGTCCAACTGTGCGATGCCTACGAATTCCCCATCGTGTCGCTCATCGACACCCCCGGGTTCACCGTCAAGCTGCCCGGCGTCGCCCTCAAACCGCAGGACGAGCAGCGGGCGGAGCGGCCCGGTGTCACACGCCATCATGCCCGCCCGCTCCGCGCGCTCCACCACCGTACCGTCCCCCTCTATTCCGTGCAGGTCCGCAGGGCGTACGGCCTGGGCGCCGCCGCCATGGCAGGGGTGGGAAATGCTCGCTCGGTGCCGGCCCTGCGCCTGGCCTGGCCCACGGTCGAGCTGGGCGTAAATGATAAGTACACCCAGGGGTTCGACGACATCGTTGACCCGGCGGAGACCCGCGAGCGGATCATCGCGGTGATGCGCCTGACCAAGCGCTCGCTGGAGCGGGCGACCAAGAAACGACCTCGGGACCCCTGGTGACCTTGCGCCCAAGACGAGCCCAGAGTCGACTGGCCCACGGTTCGAGTTGGGCGTGCATGACAGGTAAGTGAGGTTTGGCAGTTGGACCAGAAGCAGATTGACGATGTGGTAACGGCGACCGCGCAAGCCTACGACGCGGCCCGCCCCCAGGCCGTCGCCTCCCGGCACGCCAGCGGCCACCTCACGGCGCGGGAGCGGATTGCCGCCCTTTGCGACCCGGAGTCCTTTATGGAGTTGGGTGTGCAAGCGGAGAGCGCGCCGAACGCGCCCGGGAGCGCGCCCGCTGATGGGGTGGTTACGGGGGCGGGCAGAATAGACGGCAGGTCAGTGCTGGTAGCTTCCTACGACTACACAGTGTACAAAGGGACTCAGAGCAGGCTGAACCAGGGCAAGCTGGAGCGGCTCATGTTCTTGGCCCTCGAGCATCGCTGGCCCTTCATCTGTTTCGCCGATGGCGAGGGCGACCGCGCGCAGGAACTCCGGGGAGCCTTTGGTGGACTTGGTGGAATGGGAGGCGCGAGTGGGCGGGTGGGGCTGTTCGACGGGCTCTGCGAGCTGTCGGGGTGGGTGCCCACGGTAGCGGTCGTTTCTGGCACATCGCTAGACGGCAACGCGGCTATTGCGATGTTCTGCGATTTTGTCGTCGCCACGGCTGGCTCGATGATAGGCACGGTGGAGGGCCAGTTTACCGTCGAGGCGCATGAGCAGATGGGCGATATCGACCTTGTGGTGGCCGACGAGCCGTCCGCCATTGCGGCGGTGCGCAAATACCTCTCGTACCTCATGTGCGACCTGCCCTCCGGCGAGCCGTCGCCAGAATCCGAGACGATCCGTTCCCTAGTGCCCGACAACCGGCGGCGGGCCTACGACATGCGCAAGGTCGTCCTCGCCCTGGCTGATGAAGGCAGCGTCTTCGAGCTGCGGCCCAACTGGGGCACATCGATGATCACCTCTTTGGTGCGGATGGATGGCCGGTCCGTAGGTATGTTCGGCAACCAACCCATGTCTCGTCTGGCGGGTGCAATCGACTCCGACGCCTCTGACAAGATGGCGCGCTTCCTCGAGTTCTGCGACGCCTACGATATCCCGCTCGTCTCGCTCATCGATAGCCCCGGCTTTTACATAGGGCCGGAGGCGGAGAGGGCCGGCATCGCCCGGCACCACATCAGGACGCTGACCGCCATCCACCATCGGACCGTCCCCCTGTATTGCGTGCAGCTCCGCAAGGCTTACGGCCTGGGGCCCGTGGTTATGAGGGGGTCGGGTGGTCACGAGCCACCAGACCTGCGCCTAGCCTGGCCCACGGTCGAGACCGGCGGGATGTCTTTGGAGGGAGCGGCCTACCTCGTCCGGCGCAAAGAGATACTGGCTGCCAAGAGCCCGGCCGAGGCGCTGGCGATCCGCGACGAGTACGCGAATACAGTCCGGGATATGCAGTCCGGTCTGCGGGCCGGCAGGAATTTCTCCTTCGACGAAGTCATCGATCCCGCCGAGACCCGGGACCGCATCATAGCCATGCTGCGCCTGAGCCCGCGGCCCCAGAGGACGGGCAAGAAGAACTACCTCGATACTATTTAGAGCGCCGAGCTAGGGCGCCGCCAAAGGGGGTGTCACCTTTTCTCCGCTGATTAAATTAGGGGGATGGTCGAGGGTGTCCCATGGGGAGAGCCAAATCGAAGAAAAAAGGCTTTGGTGTAAGGCTGGGTTGAGCGCTGTCCTGGTTCGGGCGGCCGAGGGCATATGGCGTGGCGGACGACGCCACGAAGAAAGGGGAGGCCAATGGGGAAGCTAGACGGCAAGGTGGCTATTGTGACGGGCGCCAGTCGCGGCATCGGGGAGGCCATCGCCAGGCTGTTCGGCCAGGAAGGGGCACGGGTTGTCTGCGCCTCCCGCACGCTCCACGAGGGCGATCACAGGCTGCAGGCGGGGTCGCTGGAGACTACCGTAGCCGAAATCAAGAAGGCGGGCGGCCAGGCCGCGGCTGTCCAGTGCAATGTGGGCGACGAAGCGGACTGCCAGCGCCTGGTGGCCGAAGCCAAGCGCCTTTTTGGGCCGACAGACATCCTGGTCAATAACGCCATGATGTCCTACTTGGAGCCGATCGTCGCGCTGGCGCCCAAGCGCTGGGATGTCGGTTTCGCCGTAAACATCAGGGGGCCCTTCCTGCTCAGCCATTTCGTCCTGCCGGACATGATCGCGCGGCGCCGCGGCGCCATCGTCAACATCTCATCGGGGGCAGCCACGGGCCCTGGACGGGGGCCCTACAAAGGTCCCGCACCGAAACAGAGCTTCACCCTCTACGGCGCCACCAAGGCCGCCCTTGAGCGCTTCACCCAGGGGCTGGCCCAGGAGGTTTACGAGCACGGCATCAGCGTCACCGCGCTCTCTCCCTCCCAGGTCGTGCCAACCCCAGGCGTGCTGTTCACCCACCTGCTGGAGAGCGTCGACGACCCCCGTGGCGAGCCTCCGGAGATGATGGCCCGCGCCGCCCTGCTGCTGGCCACGGAGCCAGCGGAGAAGGTGAGCGGCAGGGTGACTTACGACCAGGCGATCTTGAAGGAGTTCGGCTGGATCAAGGACGCGAAGGGGACCGGTGTGGACGGCAAGGGCAGCGGCTATAGCCAGATCTAGCAGAATTGGGCCAAGCAGCGAGCTCGCCCTGGGGCAGCTTGTCCGCCGCGCCGAGGACTGCGTAACCCTGCCGCTTACCCCCCCGGGGCGGTCCAGGCGCGCTTGAGCCCCATGGGCTCCTTGCGGAAGATGCGCTCGTCCATGCGCTTCAGGTCGGGCGCTAGGATGGGCCGGAACCCCATGCGGCCGATGACATCGCGCTCGATGTCTACGCCCGGCGCCACCTCGGACAGCACCGGTCCCTGGGCCGTCAGTCTGAAAACGGCCCGCTCGGTGACGTAGAGGACATCCTTGCCTTCCCGGTGCATCTTGGGGCCGTTGAAGGACACCCACGGCACCCTGTCCAGCACGCGGGGCACCTTGCCCTCCTGGAGGACCCGCAGCGAGCCGTCCTTGGCCTCGACGCGCAGTCCGCCCGCGCTGAAGGTCCCGCAGAAGACGATCTTGCGGGCGTTGTGGCCGATGTCCATGGAGCCACCCGGCCCCACCCAGGTGTCACCGTAGCGGAGGTTGTTGACGTTGCCCTGGCGGTCGAAGTCCAGCATGCCCAGGTAGGTCGTGGTGATGAGACCGGCGTGGTAGAAGCCGAAGATGCCGGGCTGGTCGAAGTAGAAGCGGACGTTGGAGCGGAAACCGCTGCCGCTCGTGATGCCCCCGATGACGCCCCCCTGGCTGGTCAGTTCCACATCCTGGTCGATCTCCTCCTCGATAGCGACGGGGTTGATGCTGCGCGAGGGGCCTGCGCCTATGTTCACCACCTCTCCTGGCTGCAGCTCCAGGGCGGCGCGCCGGGCGGCAATCTTGTCGGCGGCGGGGTACTGGAGGATTTCATCGAGGCCCTGGCTGGGAACGGCGCCTTCCTCCAGCCACGCCCGCCATACCGCGGCATCGGCGCTCAGGAGCACGGGCAGCGGAGGGCGCTGGTGCCAGGCGTTCTGGTCCAGCCAGTCGCGGTCGGGGTTGGCCTCGGCGCGATGCTGCTCGGGCTCGACGACGATGCAGTCCACCAACATGTCGGGCACGACCATCATCCGGGGGTGGATGGAGCCCGCCGGCACCACCCGCTTCACCTGCGCGATAACCGTGCCGCCGTAGCGCTTGGCCGCCATCGCCTGGTGGAGGATGCTCAGGGTAGAGTTCTCCTCCTCCATGCTCAGGTTGCCGTCCTCGTCGGCGGCTGTCGTGCGGATGATGGCCACGTTGATGGGGAAGGATTTATACCAGATGTACTCCTCCCCGTTGAGCTGCACTAGAGAGACCATCTCCTCCCTGGTGATGTCGTTGAGCCTGCCCCCCATCTGGCGGGGGTCCAGGTAGGTCTCCAGCCCCACCTGGGTGAGGAAACCCTTGCGGCCGGCGCCCATCTGCTGGCACCAGAAGCCCAAGCTCCCCAGGGGATAAAGGTAGGCCTCAACCTTGTTCTGATCGATCATCTCCCGTAGGGCCGGGTGGGGGGTGTACCAGCCGCCGATGACGCGCTTGAGGAAGCCCTCGTGGGAGAGGGGCTCAATGCCCGCGACGCCGGTGGGGAAGGGGTCGAACCAGGTGATGCCCCTGGGGTGGCCCTCGGTGAGGAATCGCACCTCCAGGGCGTTGAGGACTTTCCCTGGCAACAGGCTGGTGCCGCTGGTGGTGATGCAGTCGCCGTCCTTTATCCTGGCGACTGCCTCCTCGGCGCTTACAACCTTGTTCTTGCGCATTTTAATCCTCCTCTCGCAGCCCGGAGGCATGTCCTCGGCGCGTATCTGAGAGGAAAACAAGAGCAGCGCCGGCTCCGTTGTGCTGGCGCTGCTCCTGCCGAGTACTAACCGCTCTTGGTAGGACCCGCGCCCTAGTCCCTGGTGCCGAAGACGTTCAGGACCACGGTGTAGGTGCCAGGGTAGCCGCCTTGGTCGTGGGTCATCCCCAGGGTCGCATCCTTCACCTGTCGCGCGTCACATTTACCCTGGAGCTGCTTGTAGACCTCGTAGGTCTTGTGGATCCCCGAGGAGCCGCCCCCGTGGCCGAAGGCCTTTAGCCCGCCGTTGGTGTTCACCGGCAGCTCGCCCTCCAGGCTGAAGACACCCGCCGCCGCGTACTCGCCTCCGTGTCCTCGCGGCGCCAGCCCCATGTCCTCGTAGAAGGCCAGCTCCACCACGGTGAAGGCGTCGTGCATGGTGATGACGTCCAGCTCTTTCAGGGGGTTCTTGATGCCGGCGGTCTCGTAGGCCAGCTTGGCGGCGTGGATGTTCTCGTCGAAGTGGACCCAGTCGTATCCGTTCCAAACGCGCCCGCGCTTGGTGCCCACGCTCATGCCGTTGCCCTTCAGCAGGATGTAGTCGTCACGGAACTTCTTCGCTATCTCCGGGGTGGTGATGACGGCGGCGGCCGCCCCGTGGGGCGAGCAGCAGCAGTCGTGGAGGCCTAAGGGCCAGGAGATCAGGGGCGCGTTCATATAAGTCTTCATGTCTATCTCTTTATGCAGCCAGGCCTTGGGGTTGAGCATGGCGTTGTGGTAGTTCTTGATGGCGATGGACCCTAGGCCGGTCTTGACCTGCTCGTAGCTGAGCCCGTAGTGGTGCATGTAGCGGGTTACGAAAGTGGAGAAGGTGCCCGGGGCGTTCATGGAGAAGGTGGTCTCTTCACCCACCAGCCAGCCCCAACTGCCCCCCGTGTCCAGGGCATGCCCCTTCTCGCCGGCGTCGCTCGCGGCGGTGAAGCCCGCCACCAGCACCATGTCGTACAGCCCGCCCGCCACGAAGGCGGCGGCGTTGCGGAAGGTATCGCTCCCCGTGGCGCACCAGTTCTCGATGCGGGTCACGGGCACGAAGTTCAGCTTCAGGGCGTGGGCCAGGGTCTGGCCGGTGATGCCGCCGCCCAGCCAGCCCGCCTGGATGTCGTTGGGGCCTATCCCGGCGTCCGCGAAGGCCTCGTGGCAGGCATCCACCAACAGGTCTTCGCCCGTCTTGTCGTAGTGGTCATCGTACTTGGTGCAGCCCATGCCGATGATGGCCACCTTGTCCCGCATGCTACCCATCTTTAACCCTCCTGAATACTCCTGATGCCAGGTTTCATCTCCCTGACCCAGTGACCGTGTCGCGTCTGCTTGCGCCGGCCGCCTGGATGCTTCACTTTAGCCGCAAGGTCTGGAAGCCGTCGGGCTGGTCCTCGCCCGGTGTAAGCTTCCAGTCGGCGATGCGCGGCCCCCAGGCGTATATGGTCTTGGGGAACCACAGGAAGAGCTTGTAGGCCTTCTCGTTGGTCATGGTGGCGAGCTGCTGGAGGGTGCGCTCTCGCTCGCTGTTGTCCACGGTCCCGAGGGTCTTATCGTAGAGCGCATCCAGGGCCGGGTCCACGGTATAGCCCCACTGGCCGTACTTGGTGAAGAAGCTCTCGATGCGGTAGTCTCCGTCGCCCGCCAGGGAAGAGCCCAGCCAGCCCATCCCCTTCACCAGGTATAGGTCGTGGACGGGCGGTATCCAGCGCCTGCTCCTGGTGGCCGAGTCCATAGACTCGATGCGGACCTTGACGCCCACGTCAGCCAGGTAGGCGGCGATGGCCTGGCTCTGGACCCGCTCGGCGGCGCTGATAGTGATGATAACGCCGCCGTCGAAGCCGTCGGG
>ORJL010520430.1_pt1 | contig 11454 bp, 8 predicted proteins | sample 1779941 | NCBI WGS metagenome assembly ORJL01 (sample SAMEA104232317, study PRJEB22302) | groundwater metagenome | biome: forest; feature: aquifer; material: groundwater | place: USA | collected 2011-08-07 | depth 5.8 m | reverse complement strand
TAATTTCAAGCTGGGCCGTTATAGCGCCAAGCTAGCCACTGGTGACGCGGTCGGAAGTACCGCGAGAATGCGCTATGCCGATATTCCCGTTAATGACTATAAGGGCAAGACTATTACTTTTGGGGCCTGGGTTTACGCGGAGTCCGCTTCCGCCAACGTGGCTAGCTTGCAGGTATATGATAATACATATGGTTTTTATTACTCCTCCAAGCACCCGGGGGATGGAACGTGGCACTTCCTGACTGTTGCGGCGCCAATCAGTGCTTCCGCTACTGTAATACTATTTGACCTGTGTATTGATACGCCATCAAAGTGGGCCTGCATTGATGGCGCGACTGCCACCGAGGGTCCGGTAGCTCTGGCTTTTGCCCCTAAACCTCTGAATGACACCGATGCTCAAACTGTCTACGGACAGACCAACTTTAAGTTCTTCTGGACCAACATCACCTTCGACTCCCACGTCCAAGCGCCCCTTTACATGAAGAGCTTTACCATTAAGGCCGGAACGGACGCTGACAGCTTCATCCAGGGGATCGGCTTACGCAACATAGAGGTCAATGTCCCAGTGGGCGGCGCCGTCTTTAGATCAAACGTTCATGCCTACTGGACGGGGAACAACAAGTTCCATGTTGAGGACCCCCGCGAGTTTGGGCTCTTCATCGGGGACTGCGAGGCAGACAGCGACGGCCACCTATGGAGAGTGCATGCGAAACTTGTAAACAGTTTCGCCACAAGGTCCGGACTGCTCTTGGGCGGGAATTTCGAGATCGCTCCCCGAAGCGCCTTTGGCTCGGGCCAAAGCGGCGTCGGCGTGGCGGCGGACAACTCCGGCAAGAAGTCAGCCAGCGCCGCCTTCAACGTCAATAACAGCGCCGCGGTGTTCCTGGACCCGGCTAATGAGACCGTCTGGGGGGGCGTTCCCGACGAGTCTGGCTGGGGATACGGCCTGGAGATGGGGGCCGCCGATTTCCCGGCCCTTGACGATATTGGAGGGGAGATCAGGTTCTCCTCTGGGTCAAGGATTCGCACCCGTAAGGCATCCTCCATGATGGTCACCGACCTGTCGGACCGCCTGCGGGTGAGCCGGGCCACGGTGGCCAATGCGGAGACAGGCACCGTCAGCAGCTCGGACGCCGGCTCGATCACCGTTACCGGGAACCCCTGGACGGCCAACCAATGGAAGACGCGGTGGGTGGTCTGCGCCGGCCAGATAAAGCGCATCTACAAGAACAGCTCCAACAAGCTTTACACCAGGGGCACGTGGGATCCGGTCCCTTCGGGCTCATACCAGATTCTCTCTGATACACGGGTATACAGCACCAAGTACGTCGAGCTGTATTTCCACGAGACCGAGGACCAGGCCTACCTGGTGGCTTACGACTACGCGGCTGGTACCTACAAGGACCTTCTTTTCAACGCCAAGGTGAAAGTTCTAAGCGATGGAAGCATCGGCCGCTTGGAGGGGACGCAGTGGTGGTACCTGAAGCGGAGGACCAGCGACAGCGTGGCTGTTTGGGAAACGACCTCCGGCTTAACCGTCTGATACTTGTTTTGTGCCGAGGCACGTCGAGGAACGCCGGGGAGGCCGAACGGGTTTTGGAGTGGGGGTGAGTGATATGGGTAGGAGGGCGCTGGTCGCCAGCATTTTCTTGAGCTTACTGGCTCTGTTGAGCCTGGAAGGAGGCGTTATGAACACGCCCGATGCCGCTGCGGGCGGGCCCTGGACCTCCAACGTCAGGGTCAACGACGTGCCGTCCACGGCCACCAGCCTGGGCATGGCCGTGGACGCCCAGGGCAACGTCTACGTCCTATGGATGGACATCCGAAGCGGGGAGCCTTTCCCCGGAGGCATCTATTTCTCGTTGCGGGACGCCCGCACCGGCGTCTGGAGCACGCCGGGGCGGGTAAGCGACGCTCTGGGGCAGAGGGCGGGGACCCCTCTGGTCATCGGCGCCGACGCTTCGGGCAACGCCTATGCCACCTGGCTGGACGACCGCGCTGGCACCGCAGGGTATGACCTTTTCTTCTCCCGGCGGGATGCGGCCACCGGTGTCTGGAGCCCCAACGCCAAGGTGAACGGCACGTCTGGCACCGTCGTCGGAGACCGCGGCTGGCCCGCGCTGGCGGTGGACCCCCAGGGCAATGCTTTCGCCGTGTGGGTAGACAGCCGCGAGGCGCCCTCGCTTGGGGAGCCGGTGGTGCTCTTCTCCGCCTGGCGGGACGGCGCCACGGGGGAGTGGGCCCCGGACCAGAGGTTCAGCCAGGCGGGGGAAGTGTGGGGCAGCGATCCCCGCGTGGCCGTTGACAGCTCGGGCAAGTTCTACGCCATCTGGGTGGCGGCCACGGGCTATCAGCCTGTGGGCGGAGGGGGCACAATCGCGGGCCCAAAAGACGTCTCCAAGAAGTTCTCCTTGTGGCAACCCGCGGTGGGGGCGGTGTGGGGCCCGGGCGCGGTCCTGCCCCAGGACTGTTCCACGAGTAGTATCGCAGTTGATGCTCAGGGCAACGTCCACGGGGTGACCGACGGCTTCTTTTCCCTTCGGGATGCCGCGACTGGGGCCTGTGGTACGGCAGCAAGCTTCCGCGAGCCGGCCAAAGGCGAGGCCAGCGGGCCATCGGTCGCCCTGGACGCGCAGGGCAACGACTGGGTGGCCTGGCGAGATACGCGGAATCAGGTGGTGGAGAATTACGCTTCGGGGGTAGTGATCGTCCACGGCGCCGAGATCTGGTCGGCCCGCCGGCAGGTGGCCACGGGGACCTTCGGTCCGAACATGCGGGTGGATGATCACACCGTCGGCTCGGACCGCGAGTTCCCCCGAATAGGGATCGACCAGAGGGGGAACGTGTACGCGGCCTGGCTGGACTTCCGCGACAACCCCAGCGGGCTGCCGATGCCCAACACGGGGGCGGGGGACATCTACTTCTCCATGGCCCTGGCTTTCCAGTCGAACCTGCCCCTGATGGCGAAGGGCAGCGTGGCGGGGTGGTAGAAGGGATGCCAGGTGGCCTGCTGGTCACGGTGGTATACAGCAGGGAACTGCAACGGTGCCGCCTGACGGCCATGGGCCTGGACGAGGATGGCCCCGTCCCGGCCGGGGAGGTGCGGGCGGCCCTGACGTCCGCCGCCGATGAGCTCAAGTTCCAGATGAGGCTGAGCCGGGAGCGTCAGGCAGCGCCGGGGCAGGGGGAAGCGGCCCTGGCGCCGGCGGGCCAGGAGCAGGCCGCGAACGGGTAGGGGGGAGCAGCAGGACCGCATTAGTCGGGGCGTCCCCGGCCCGCTAGCCCGAGGGCGACCCGCCCGGTCGCCCCTACCGAATTCCCCCAACGGGGCTGAGACGGATTCGTCAGATTGGCGGCTTGGGCTGGCGGACCCCACGGCATGACGGCTCGGCCACGGATGGGCGCTGGGAGACCCGCTGACACTGTGGCTTGCGGATGGGAGACGTAAAGGACGCGCCTCCCTGAGATAATTCAGCAACCCGCTCGCCAGCATTAGATCCACCTGGCGCAGCGTACTCTTTACGAGGCCTTTGAGCCGGCCCATTTGTCCGCATTTATGGGGGTCGGCTCGCCAACCTATGGCAGTAGATTGCATCAAGCAATACCGGGCTTGACTGCGGCCGTCGCAGGGGTTGCCATTGGGTGGGAACCTATTAGGTTCGTACCCAATGGTTCAAGTAAAATAAAGTGCGGCGGAAGAGCAAATGAACCAACCTCTTGCTCCTCGTGCCGGACGATCTGTTCTCGTAAAGCTAAGAGCCCGGCCCGTGGAGAGCTGTTTGATGGTTCAGGAGGCCTGCCGCAACATGATGGGCGACCCACCAATGAACCGCACGCGCTCGCCCCATGGCGCGTCGAAAAAGGCCGTGACGGGTTCCAGCGTGAATGTGTACGATCCGTCCTGGGCGCTCATCAGACGCTCGTTGCCGTGTTTGTCGGACACCATGGCCATGCTAGATGTCGCAGGGATGGTGACCTGCTGCGGCGTTGAGCTGCGGTTATAGGCGACGACGGTCTGGAAGCCCGGCCCGTTCATGGTGATGGCCACCACGCCGCTCAGCCGGTTGACATACTTGTTGCTCGCAGTCGAGCGGTTGTCCGGCGACTTGGTGGCACTGGTGACATTGGACATGTACTTCACGGCGGCTTTGATGGCCCTGTAGGCGGGGTCACCTGGCGGGAAATCGGACATTTTGTAGATACCGACGTGGCCGGCTCCGGCGGCAATGGCGTTGGCGTAGGCCTGGACCAGGAACGATTGCTGGTTCTCCTTATCGACTGCCAGATCACCGTTCGAAGCCGGGTCAATGGGGGCTGGAAGCACGGGGATACCGGTCTCCATGAGCCAGACCGGCTTGTCAAAGCCACGGGCCTGCATGGACTCGTGATACCGCTTGATAAGGTCGTAGATCTTTTCCGGCTCCTTGTGAAAGTTCAAAGACAGGGCGTCGAACCAGTAATTGTTGGAGGCGGCGGCCGGGTCTGTTGCAGCCATGTCCAGCCACTGATTCCAGAAGCCCATCTCGGTGCCGTCGGTCTGGCAACTGGCATCCACAATGCCCAGGCTGCCAAACAGCACGGTCGCAGCGGGGTTGGCCGCCTTGATCGCCTGGTAGCCTGTCTTGAGGTAGTCATAGTAGTCCTGGACCCGCCCGGGCGAGTCCCACGAGAAGCCGGGCTGGGATGCGTGGCAGATGTCCTCCTCGTTGTAAAGAATCCAGGTATCGACCCTGCCCTTCTTTGCGGAGGCCAGACCGCTGGCGAACTGTCCGAAAAAGTTCTCCGGATGGTCCCAGGGGAGGTTGAGGCCCCTGGCCGGAACGCGCTTGCCACCGCCGCCGTTGGCATAGGGAGCAAAGAATTGAATCAGGCCGACTTCCCGGAGGCCCGGGGCCAGATTCTGGTCAGTGCTGATAGAGTTGAAGAGGCCGGGCTCGTACCTGGGCATAATGTCCCAAAGGTATAGCTCGCGGGTCCAGGCCAGTCCGAGGTCCTGGGCCACCGGCACTCCCACGTCGCTGACCTGGACGCCGCCAAATCGCCCATCGGGCGTCTGGGAGAAGGGCGGGAGGGAATCTTTCAACGCATTGCGGGTAGGGGCCGGAGGCGACACGATGGCGGCCAGCAAAGACCCGTCGCCCTCCGCCGCACCTTGATACTCGGCCTCCCAAGGGAATCGCTGGGTGTTGAGCCTCTGGCTCAAGCCATTGGGGCCATTGATCCAGGTCCTGTAACCATCGGTAAAGGCGGTCCAGTTGTCAGCCTTCCGCCAGGCCAGGAGTCCGCCGGTGGTGTGCTGCAGAGCATCGCCGTTTTGCGGATTATGGCCTTCGTTTTCCAGGCAGGAGCCGACCTGCTGAGGGATCATACCGGCGAGGGAGCCGAAGCCCAGCGCAAAGGCGCAGCTCTCCGCCATGGCAGGCGCGGCGGTACCCGCAAGGAGGAGCGTCACCAACAGCGGCAGACCCGCCAGAAGTCTTCCGAGGCATGGGAAATGCACTATACCCCATATAACGCCTCCCGCCCGTTATTGTTACATGCCCCCCAGCGGCATTTCTACAGGATAGGGCTATTCCTGTCCCTCTCTCGCCCTGATATAATTCAGCAACCCGCCCGTCAGCAGTAGGTCCGCCTCCCGCGCCGTGAGGTCGTGCCGGGCCGGGAACTGGCGGCCCGTGGGTACGTGGCGCACCAGCACCGGCGTCCCCTTCTTCAGCGACTCCCGCACATCCGGGACCTCGATCTCGTCGCCCTGGGAGAGGGCCTGGTAGGCGTCTTCCCCAATGACCAGGGGCAGGATGCCGAAGTTGACCAGGTTGGCCCGGTGGATGCGGGCGAAGGAGCGCGCCAGGACGGCCCGCACTCCCAGGTACATGGGGGCCAGGGCGGCATGCTCCCGGCTGGAGCCCTGCCCGTAGTTCTCGCCTCCTACCACCAGGCCGCCGCCCCATTCCCGGGCCCTCTGAGGAAATGCCGGGTCGACCCGGGTGAAGGCATACTCTGAGATGGCCGGGATATTGGAGCGCAGGGGCAGAATGTGCGCGCCGGCGGGCAGGATGTGGTCGGTGGTGATGTTGTCTCCGACTTTAAGGAGGACGCGGCCCCGGATAGTCTCCGGCATGGGCCGGGCCAGGGGCAAGGGCTTGATGTTGGGGCCGCGGATGACCTCCACCTGCTCCGGCTCCGGGGAGGGCGGTACTATCATGCGGTCGTCTACCAGGTATTCCACCGGCAGATCGACCACGGGGGGCTCGCCCAGGCGTCGCGGGTCGGCGATGGCCCCGGCCAGGGCGGTAGCGGCGGCCACCTGGACGCCGCAAAGATAGACCTGGTCGTTGCGGGTGCCGCTGCGGCCCTCGAAGTTGCGGTTATAGGTGCGGATGGAGATGCCTCCCGTGGGTGGCGCCTGGCCCATGCCGATACAAGGCCCACAGCCCGACTCCAGGATGCGGGCGCCGGAGGCGATCAGCTCGGCCAGGGCCCCGCTCCGGGCGATCATGTTGAGGACCTGGCGGGAGCCGGGGTTTACCGCCAGGCTCACGGACGGATGGACCGTCTTCCCTTTCAGGATTGCCGCCAGCGTGGCGAGGTCCAGGTAAGAAGAGTTGTTGCAGCTCCCTACGCAGACCTGGGCCACGGGGGTGCCCGCTACCTCGGATACCCCGGCCACGGCGTCGGGGCTGCTGGGCCGGGCGATGAGCGGCTCCAGGCCCGATAGGTCCACCTCCACCACTTCGTCGTAGCCGGCATCGGGGTCCGCTGCCAGGGAGTGCCAGTCCATTTCCCGCTTCTGCCGGCGCAGGAAATCCCGGGTCTGCTCGTCGCTGGGGAAGACGGATGAGGTGGCTCCAAGCTCGCTGCCCATGTTGGCTATGGTGGCTCGCTCCGGGACTGATAGCCTGGCCAGGCCCTCGCCGCCATACTCCAGGACTCTGCCAACGCCTCCCTTAACGGTCAGGCGGCGAAGGATCTCCAGAATGATGTCCTTGGCTGCCACCCAGGGCTTGAGTTTTCCAACCAGGCGGACCAGGACCACCTTGGGCATGGCCAGGTAGTACGGCTGGCCGGCCATGGCCACGGCCACGTCCAGCCCGCCGGCCCCGATGGCCAGGGCGCCCACTGCGCCGGCCATCGGGGTGTGACTGTCCGAGCCCAGAAGGGTGCTTCCCGGCACGGCAAAGCGCTCCACGTGCACCTGGTGCGATATGCCGTTTCCAGGCCGGGAGAAGTAGATGCCGTACTTGGCCGCGATGCTCTGAAGGAAGCGGTGGTCGTCGGCGTTTTCGAAGCCGGTCTGGAGCATGTTATGGTCGACGTAGCTCAACGAAAGCTTGGCGCGTACCCGGGGGAAGCCCAGGGCCTCGAACTGGAGGTAGGCCATGGTCCCCGTGGCGTCCTGGGTGAGGGTCTGGTCTATGGAGATGGCGATCTCTTCTCCGGGCGCCACCCTTCCGCCGGCCAGGTGAGCTTCGATTATCTTCTGCGTGAGGTTCTTGCCCAATTTCAGCTCCTTAGTGCTTCGATGGTTGTTCGATGGTTCTTCGATTGTTTTTCGGTAGTTGTGGGATCAGAGCAAATCGCCTATCTTTGCCGCCACGTGCGGGTAGCGCCCTTCCAGCAGGGGCATATGGCCTTTGCCCAGGAGTGGCGCCGGCAGTTCCCCCGCCGCCAACCGCTCCTTTACCGGCCTTTCCGGGGCCAGGTCACTCATCTTGATGCCAGGCATGTCTCGACATTGTACCATTATGCCGAAGCTTCCCAGGCCTTCCGGACGTATCAGGTCCAGCATGGCCATCTGGTTGGCTTGATGCTGCTCCTGGGGCAATTGCAAGCGGGCGGTGGCTTCCCGGAAGGCCCCCAGGCCCAGGTCCAGCAAGAAGCGCCGCTGGCTCGCCAGGCCCACCGGCTGCAGGCCCACCCGCCTCCCCGCCTCCCTGGCGGCCCCGAAATCTACGTGGGCTGTCAGGTCCTGCCGGCCAACGAGTTCGTACGGACTGGCGGCCGCGTGCCGCCGGTAGGAGGTCACCGACCCCTCAGCAGGGGCGTCCCAGTATCCATAGTCGATGGTCAGCACGAAACCCCTGTCCAGGGCCTGGGCGGCCTCGCCCATCCAGTCCCAAACCCCCGGGCATATTTCCAGCGCAGACCCCTCCGGAAGCAGCCCGGCAGAGTCCTTTATCAGGTCGCGCACCGGGGGCGAAGGCTCTCCCAGTACTTCCACCAAGGCGGCCTTCTCCAGGGCCACGTAGACCTCTTTCAGCACGCCGCCCTCAACTACCAGCCGGTGGACGGGAAAGGCGTCCAGTAGCTCGTTGGAGAGGATACATCCTCTTAAGCCTCGAAACGGGAGGCCCCGGCTGGCGACGGCGCGGGAGCGTGGGGCGGCGTCGGGAGGCACGGGGGCTTCGCCATACCGCACGGCTAAATGCGCGGTATCAACACCCCTATACCGCCCAATTAATTGGGCGGCATAGGGCGCTACCGGAAGGTCCACCGCCACGTAGAACAGGGCCGCGCGAAAGCCCTTCTCCAGGTACCGGCTGAACTCCAGGATATCCCTGGCCAGACGCCCCTCTCCGGCCCCCGCTTCTACAACGTGGAAGCGCGCCGGGCGGTCCATAAGCTGCCACATGTGTTCAAGTTGCAGGGCAAGGAGGGCCCCAAAGACGGGATGGGCCTGCGGGCTGGTGTAGTAGTCGCCGGCGGCCCCGGTTCGCCTCCGGCCGGAGGCGTAGTAGCCCAGGCCGGGGTGATAAAGGGCTATCTCCATAAACCGGCCGAAAGGGATGGCTCCCTCCGCCCGGATGCGCTGCTTTATGATTTGGGCGAGCTTCGTCAAGGGCTTGTAGATATCAGCATTGAGCGAAGAGCAGTAGGCCTTGAGCATTGAGCGATGAGCATTGAGCGATGAGCATTGAGCCTTGAGCCTTGAGCATTGAGCGATGAGCAGTAAGCCTTGAGCAGCGAGCGATGAGCATTGAGCGATGAGCAGTAAGCCTTGAGCAGCGAGCGATGAGCAATCAGCAATCAGCAATCAACAATCGGCCGCCAGCTTCGGGCTTTCGGCAATCATCGGTCACGTTGGTTTTGCTTGGGGTCATTGCGAGGCCGCAGCCGAAGCAACCTCGGCGTGGGGGAGGGATTGCTTCGCTCCGCTCGCAATGACGTGAATAGCGAACGACGCACTCTGGCTGACCGCTGACCGCTGATCGCTCACCGCTCACAGCTCATTGCTACGTCGGCTTCCAGCATATGCTCTTATAGCGAACGACGCACTCAGGCTGACCGCTGACCGCTGATAGCTCACAGCTCACGGCTCACAGCTCATAGCTCACGGCTGATAGCTCACCGCTCATTGCTACTACCCCAGGTCCTCGCTAAGGGCCTCCCTGACCTCCCGGGAGAAGACGGTCCTCTCCAGGTAGTTGGGGTGGGCCACTGCCAAGGCTACGGGCTCCCTCCCAGCCTGGAACGCCTGGGCCTGTGCGGTGGTTAGAAGGAAACGCACGTACTGAACGGTGCTGAGGGCCTCCTCCTTGCTCCGGCCCTCTTCGAAGATTGCCCGGATGCGCTCCCCGGCTACTTCCAGGTAGACCGCCTGGTCCAGGCCCCGAAGGCGGGCCATCTCCTCTGGGAGCCGGTCGGCGTCCACCACCTCGATAAAGAGTGTGGCGCTAAGCTGCCCCTTCTCAGGCAGCATGGTATTGTAAATGTCCAGTTCCTCCTGGACCCGCGCCGGCTCGGCCACATTCTCCGCCCGTAGCATCTCCTGCACCTGGAAGCGGACCGTGTCCCGGTTCTCGAAGATAAAGGACAGGAGCGGGCCCACCTGGACTCGCCGGCGCTTCTTGAGCTCGATCATCCGCCGGCGGAAATCCTCCCGCAGCCGCTCGTATTCCGGCAGGGACCACAGGTCGGTTTGCTCTAGCCTACGCATCTGCGTGCTCGCATTTCTGCCCGCAATTTACGTTTATCGTCGCTTTTCTACGGAGCGCCGAACTCTCTGCCTATTATCATACTTCAGGCGCTCTGTTGGGGCAATGGATCAGGGTCGGGGGTGGGGGCAGCCGAGGCGTTGGATGCCACGGCAGTCATCGCGGCAGCTTGAGGATCAATAGCTCCTGCATCGGATAATGTGCTATGTTCCCTGTCACCAGTGTAGCAGCGTATTCCACCGCGGTGGCTGCCGTGATGGCGTCAGTTGCAGATAGCTGGATGCCCTTGCGGGCGAACCTATGCCGATACTCTCCGGCCATCTGGGCAGCATCGCGGCTAACCTCGAAATAGTCGAGGGCATCCACAAGCTCCGCTGCCCCATATTGGTCTCTCTCTGCAACCCCAGAATACAGCTCTGCGATGTTAACACAACAGACCCCCAATTTATGGCCGTCGCGCTGAAGACTTCTGATCAACGCTACTGATGGTGCGCGGCCTTTGAGGTGGTCTATAAGAACATCCGTATCGAGGAGATACCTAGCCACCCTCCGCTCTCTCCCAAATGCGGCGGGTGCGCTGTTCATCCAGTTCACGAGACTTACGGACCCACTCTGAGGCCTTCTCCGAAGTAGACCACTCCGGATAATCTTCGTCCCGAAGTATGCCGGCCGTGTTTTCCAGCGCCCTTCCGAGCCGTTCTCGTCTAAGCTTCTCGCTCACCGCTTCCTCCACGAAGCGGCTCCTCTTCCTTTTGCCCACTAGCTCGTCTATGCTCTCTACCATCTCATCTGGGAGAATAACGTGCGTCCTCATTTCCTCGTCCCACCTCTAGTCATATTGGTTATACGTAGATCTCTGCTGTTGGATAAGAAGGTCCAGCCACCCTCCGCTTACTGCCAAATGCAGCCTCTTTCATAATAGTCCCCCAAACCCCCTGGAAGGGGGTTTAAGGTGCGCCTTCGGCGCCTTTTTACGTTCAGGGGGACACCCCCTGAAACCCCCGTTTGCCAATATGAAAGACGCTGAAATGCGTCCGGTGCGCTCTTCTACCAAGTCCTGTGGTAAGATAACGTGTGTCCTCATTTGCCCGTCCCACTTCTAGTCCCACTAATTATACACACTGCCATGGGACTTGGCAAGGCGGCGTAGACCGCCTACTATTTGTCCGTTGATGTCCGCCCACTGTTCAAGAAGGCTGCTGGAAAACCGGACGGGCGGCGGTTTCTGACCGCGCGGACCTCGAACATTTCGCGCGGAGCGCCGGTCCTGGAAAGGGCCGGCTATCGAGCAACACTAAGGCAATCAGTCCCGATAGGCGGGGCTTATACGGACAACGAAATTGGGAACCTAGTGGTCTGGAACACAGGAAATGGCCCAACGTCATTGCGAGCGATAGCGAAGCAATCTCGGCGCGCCACTAGGAGATTGCTTCGGCCTGCGGGTTACCAGCGCCGGTGGTCGCTATCCCCCGGCCTTTCAATGAACCGTGGAACTGCCAATCGGTTCATTGCTCTTCAT
>ORJL010253386.1_pt1 | contig 11460 bp, 9 predicted proteins | sample 1779941 | NCBI WGS metagenome assembly ORJL01 (sample SAMEA104232317, study PRJEB22302) | groundwater metagenome | biome: forest; feature: aquifer; material: groundwater | place: USA | collected 2011-08-07 | depth 5.8 m | reverse complement strand
GGGGCGCGGATGGTGCCCACCGCCCCCGCCCCCCCCGGCGGGAGGGGGCGGGCGGGCCGCCTGCGCGGGCGGGGCTACAGCGCCCTCGAGTCGGTCCCCGCCGACGTCTCCACCGCGGAGGGCGCCCGCACGATCGTCGACGCCGCGGTCGCCCGCTTCGGCCGGGTGGACATCCTCGTGAACAACGCCGGCATCTACCCGACCGCGCCGTTCCTCGACCACACCGTCGAGCTCTGGGACCTCGTGCTCGACACCAACCTGCGCGGCGCATTCCTCTGCGCGCAGGCCGTCACGCGCCAGTTCGAGAAGCAGGCGAGCGGTCAGGCCATCCTCAACATCGCGAGCGTTGTGGGGCTTGTCGGCTCCGGGCCCTCCGCGGCCGCTTACGCCGCGTCGAAGGGTGGGCTCATCGCCCTGACGAAGACGCTCGCCCGGGCGGTGGGCCCGTTCGGGGCTCGCGCCAACGCGATCGCCCCGGCCGGGATCGAGACCGAGGGTACGAGCGGCATGTGGGATCGTTCCTTCGCCGCGCGGCAGCCGGTCGGTCGCTTCGGCACGCCGGACGACGTGGCGATGGCCGCGCTCTGGCTCGTCGCGCCCGCCTCCGACTACGTCACCGGCGAGGTCCTGGTCGTGGACGGCGGTTACCTGCTCATGCAGCCCTGACCCGGCGCCTGACGCGCCCCTCAGTGGACCCGTAGAGTGATGCACCCGTGACCGAGATCGGCGCGCCCCCCGCGGCGGCGCTCGCGCACGCCGAGAAGAACTTCCGACCGGCCTCGGTCGAGGCCGCGCTCTACGCCTGGTGGGAGCGGTCGGGCTTCTTCACCCCTGGCCCGGGCGACGGGCCGACCTTCTCGATGGTGCTCCCGCCGCCGAACGTCTCCGGTGACCTCCATCTCGGGCACGCGCTCTCCTTCGGCGGCTACGAGGACCTGATGGCGCGCTGGCACCGCATGAAGGGCGAGGCGACCCTCTGGCTCCCGGGCTCGGACCACGCCGGGATCATCAGCCAGATCGTCGTCGAGCGCGAGCTCGCGAAGGAGGGGCGGAGCCGAAGCGGCCTCACGCGCGAGGCGTTCCTCGCGGAGATGTGGCGCTGGATGGAGCACTACAAGCCGCGGATCTACGACCAGCTCCGCGCGCTGGGGTGCTCGCTCGACTGGACCCGCACCGCGTTCACGATGGACCCCGGCAAGCAGCGCGCGGTGCGGACCCACTTCATCCGCCTTTACCGGAACGGCCACCTCTACCGGGCCGACCGCATCGTCCACTGGTGCCTCACCTGCCAGACGACGTACTCCGACCTCGAGGCGCAGCACGTGGACCGCACGGACACGCTCTCCTACGTCCGCTACCCCTGGGCCGAGGCGATGCCGGCGGGCACGCCGGATGTCGTGGTCGCGACGACGCGGCCCGAAACGATCCTCGCCGACGTCGCGGTCGCGGTGCACCCGGACGACGAGCGCTGGAAAGCGCTCGTCGGGCGCGAGGTCCTCGTGCCGGTCGCCGAGCGGCGCGTGCGGATCATCGCCGACGCCGCGGTCGATCCGGCCTTCGGCACCGGCGCGCTCAAGGTGACGCCCGGCCACGATCAGACCGACTTCGAGATCGGCCAGCGCCACGGCCTGCCGGTGCTCACGGTGATCGACACCCGCGGCCGGATGACCCCCGCGGCGGGGCCGCTCGCCGGGGCCGACCGCGACGCCGGCCGGCGCGACATGGTCGAACGCCTCCGGCGAGCCGGGCTCCTCGTGAAGGAGGAGCCCATCCTCCACGCGGTGGGGGTGCATGACCGGTGCGAGACGGTGGACGAGCCGCTCGTCCTCAAACAGTGGTGGATGAAGATGGACCGGCTCGCGGCGCGCGCGGCCGCGGCTGTGCGCGAGGGACGGATCACGATCGTGCCGCCGAAGTTCGCGAAGACGTACTTCCACTGGATGGACAACATCCGCGACTGGCCGATCGCGCGCCAGATCTGGTGGGGCCACGAGATCCCGGCCTGGTACTGCCGCGATTGCGACGAGACGATCGTCCCCGCGGAGGACGCGGCCGACCCGACGGTCTGCCCGCGCTGCCGCGGCACCGACCTCAAGCACGAGCCGGACGTCCTCGACACCTGGTTCTCGAGCGCCCTCTGGCCGCACTCGACGCTCGGCTGGCCCGACCGGACGGCCGACCTCGCGCGGTTCTATCCCAACACCGTGATGGAGACCGGCTACGACATCATCTTCTTCTGGGTCGCGCGGATGATCATGATGGGCCTCGAGAACATGGACGAGGTTCCGTTCTCCACGGTGTACATGCACGGGATGGTGCGGATCGGCACCGAGAAGATGTCGAAGTCGAAGGGCAACGTCATCGACCCGCTGGGCCTGGTGCGGGAGTACGGCGCCGACGCGCTCCGCTTCGCGCTCGTGAACGGGGTCTCGGCCGGAGCCGACCAGCAGCTCTCCGAGGGCAAGCTCACGAACGGCCGGAACTTCGCGAACAAGCTCTGGAACGTGGGTCGCTTCGTGCTGCGCGCGATCGACGAACACCCGGCGGCCCTCGCGACCTGGCGGATCGACCGGCGTCCGGCGGAGGACCTCGGTGATGCGGAGCGGTGGATCCTCTCGCGCACCGAGGCCGTCGTCGCCGAGGCGACCCGCCTCCTCGAGCTCTACCTGTTCGGCGAGTACGCGGCGACCCTCCAGCAGTTCGTCTGGGGCGAGCTGGCCGACGGCTACGTCGAGCTCTCGAAGGACGCCCTTCGCGACGGGGAGCGCGCGACCGGCGCGGTGCGCACCCTCGCCTACGTGCTCGACCGCGTGCTGCGGCTCCTGCACCCGAGCATGCCGTTCATCACCGAGACGCTCGCGCAGCAGCTCTGGCGTGGCCACGAGCTCGAGCTCCCGGCGCCCGCGCTGGTCGTGGCGCCGTGGCCGGTCGGCGGGCCGCGCGACCTCGTGCTCGAGGGCCGCTTCGCGCTCTACCGCGAGGTGACCCGGCAGGTACGCGAGTGGCGGCAGCGGAGCGGGATCGCGCCGTCCCAGGAGCTGCTCGTCACGCTCGACGGCGTACCGGCGTTCGACGGCGCCGAGCGGCCGCTCGCCCGCTGGTGCCACGCCACGGTGCGTCGCGGCGAGCGGGCCGACGACGCGCTCGTCGTTCCCGGCGCCGGGCGAATGTGGGTGGGCCGGCTGGTCGTCGAGGCGGAGCCCCGCGGCGCCGACGCCGCCGGCGCGGGGCGTGTCGCCGAGCACGTGATCCACGTGACCAAGGAGCTCGCCGAGGCCCGCGAGGCCCTCGCGCGCTCGAGGGAGCTCCTCGGCCGCGCGGGCTTCGCCGACAAGGCGCCCGCCGCGGTCGTCGAGAAGGAGCGCGCGCGCCTCGCCGAGCGCGAGGAACGCGTGCGGCTGCTGGAGGCGGAAACGGAGCGGCGCCGGGCCTGAGCCCGGCGCCGCCGCCGCGTGTCGCTTGCGAGGAGGCGCGTGCCGCCCCTACACGCTCAGGGTCGTGCTCCCGATGCTGTGAGCGAGCTCATTGATTGTCCTTCAGGATCGCGTTCGCTTTGTCGCCGGCGGTCTTGATCGCGTCCTCCGGCGTCGCCTTGGCGGTGGTCACCGCCGTGAGCGCATCGAAGAGGATGTCGCGGATGTCCTGCTGGCCGCGCACGTTCGGCTCGGGGCTCGAGCTCCCGATGAGGTCGAAGGCCTGTTTGCCCTGCGGCTCGGTCTTGGTCCAGTAGTCCTTGAGGAGCTGCGAATCGGCGGCGCTCTTGCGGACCGGCATGTAGTACGACTGGGTCGCCCACTTCGCGGTCCGGTCCTTGTCGCTGAACCACTTCACGAAGAGCCACGAAGCGAGCTGCTTCTCGGGCGTGCTCTTCATGACCGCGATGTTCCCGCCGTATTGGACGGTGCGAGCCTTCGCGGGGTCGGCCTGCGGGATCTGCGCGACGCTCCAGTTGAGCTTGAGCGGGGCCTTGATCGCGGCGGTGATGAACGGCCGGGTCGAGGTCGAGCCCATGAAGAAGCCGAGCTTGCCCGCGCCGAAGTCGTTCTGGTAGTCGAAGCCCTTCGGCACGTAGGCGTAGCCGCCCTTCACCAGGCGGTCGATGGTCTTGAGGACGTCGAGGCCCTCCTTGCCGTTCCAGGCCACGGTCTTGTTGTCGGCGGCCATGAGCGAGCCGCCCTTGGAGTAGACCCAGGCGTTGAAGTTCGAGGCGTCGAGCGCGACCGCCCAGCCGTACTGGGTGGTCTTGCCGGACGCGTCCTTCACCGTGAGCGCCTGGACGGCCTTCTCGAACTCATCCCAGGTCTGGGGGGTCTTGAGCCCCTTCGCCTTCAGCAGGTCGTCGTTCACGTACATGACGAAGAGCGACTTGCTGAACGGGAACGAGAGGAGCTTGTTGCCAAACTGCGGGAACGTGTTCGTGTCGTAGTAGCCCTTGTAGATGTCGTCGCGCTGCTCTTTCGTGAGGCCGCTCTTCGCGCTGTTCAGGTAGGGCGTGAGGTCGATGACGGCGTCGGCCTTCATGTAGTCGGCGACCTGCGACTCGTAGGCGTGAGCGAGCTCGGGCAGCGCGCCGGCCTGGATCGCGCCGAGCGTCTTCTGGTAGAGCTGCGTGTAGTTGCCCTGGTTGAGGGCGGTGACCGTGATGCCCTTGCCGTTGGTCGCGTTGAACTCCGCGACCATGTCTTCGAGCGCCTTCTTCTGCGGATCCGACGAGAACGCGTGCCAGAGCGTGAGCGAGACGGGGGCCGTGAGGTCGATGTCCGCGGCGGTGGCCTGCTGCGGACCCTGTGGGGCGGCCGTGCTGCACGCGGTCGCGAGGACCATGACGATTGCGGTGAAGAGTGCCGTAAGACGCATGCGCTGTCCTCCCTGCCTGGTTCCCTGCGCGTGGTTCGGACCCTGGTCTACCCGCGGATGCCGGTTCGCGCGACGCCTTGGATCAGGTACCGCTGCGCCACGAGGTACAGCAGGACGATCGGCGCGATGGTGAAGGTCGCCGCCGCCATGAGCAGATGATAGGAGGACCCCGCCTCCTGCCGGAACGCGGCCAGGCCCATCTGGATCGGTCGGTACTCCGGCTGCGAGGTCATGATGAGCGGCCACTGGAAGGCGTTCCACGACCCGAGGAACGCGATGAGGCTGACGGTCACGAGCGCCGGCACCGAAATCGGGAGCACGACGCTCCAGAGGAAGCGCAGGTGGCCGGCGCCGTCGATCCGCGCGGCGTCGGCGAGCTCGTTCGGCACGCCCATGAAGTGCTGGCGGAGCAGGAAGATCGAGAACGCCGTGGCGAGGAACGGCACGATCTGCACCTGGTAGGAGTCGTACCAGTCGAGGAACTTCCGGCTCATGATGATGTAGTTCGGGATGAGCGTGGCCTCCGGCGGGATCATGAGCGTCGCGAGGAAGACCAGGAACAGGACGTTCTTGCCCCGGAAGTCGAGGCGCGCGAACGCGTACGCCGCGAGCACCGCGGTGACCGTCTCGCCGGCGGTCGTCACGATCGAGACCAGGATCGTGTTGCCGAAGTAGCGGCCCCAGGGCGCCGCCTCCCAGGCCCGCTGGTAGTTCTCCCAGTGCACCGTCGTCGGGAAGAAGGTCGGCGGCGTCGTGGTCGCCTCGAAGAGATCCTTCAGCGAGGTGGAGACCATGAAGTAGAAGGGGTAGGCGACGACGATCGCGGCGGCGAGGAGCGCGACCTGCTTGAAGGCCCCGCGCGGAAGGCGCGTCGGGCGGCGGCGCCCCCGACCGGCGCTAACCGTACTGCACCCGGCTGCTCAGGATGCGCTGCTGGGAGAGCGTGAAGACGAGGATCACGAGGGTGAGCAGGAACGCGATCGCGGAGCCGAGCCCGAGCTGGCCCTGCTGGTAGAAGGTGCGGAAGACGAGCATGTTCGTGGTCCGCGTCGTGTCGAGCGGTCCGCCGTTCGTGAGCGTGTAGAACTCGTTGAAGGCCCTGAGCGCCCCGATGGTCGCGATCGTGAAGACGAAGAAGGTGGTCGGGCTCAGCAGCGGCAGCGTGATCTTCGTGAAGAGCTGCCGCTCGCTCGCGCCGTCGAGGCGGGCGGCTTCGTAGTACTCGCTCGAGATGTTGCCCAGTCCGGCGAGGAAGATGACCACCTGAAAGCCCAGGTAGTGCCAGATGTCGAAGATGCACACGCCGATGAGCGCGAGGCTCGGGCCCGCCGCCCAGCCGGGCAGCACCACGCCCCGCGCCGAGGCGACGAGCTCGAAGAGGCCACGAGGCTCGTCATACCACTTCTGCGGCCCCGCGCCGAAGAGCCCGAGCAGCCCGTTCGCCAGTCCGTACTGCGGATGGAACACCCACGTGAAGACCACCGCGGCGGCGACCGTGGAGGTGACGTACGGGAGGTAGTACATCCCACGGTAGACCGTGCGGCCCCGCAGCTTCCCGAACAGCAGGTAGGCGATCACCAAGGCGACGACCATCTCGACCGGGATGGTGAAGAAGACGAAGGTGAACGTCGTCGAGAGCGAGCGCCAGAACTGCTCGGCGCGCGTCGGGTTGTCATAGAGGATGTCGGCGTAGTTGCCGAGCCCGCGGAACGCACCCTGGACGATGTCCCACCGGAAGAGCGAGATGTAGAAGGCGTAGAAGGCCGGGAGGATCTTGAAGACTCCGATGATGACAATCGCCGGGAGGAGGAACGCGTAGGCTCGGACGTGCTCGAGGACGGCCCGGCGGCGCCGCGCTCCGGCGCGGGTGGGGCCGGTTGGAATGGCCTGAGCCGTCACGTGCTGCGATGATAGGGGGGCGATGCCGGTCTACGACTACCGCTGTGACCACTGCGGCCACGCCTTCGAGGCGACGGGCGGCTTCAACGACCCGCAGCTGTCGGCGTGCCCCCGCTGCGGGAAGCCGCCCCGGCGGCTCATCAGCGCGACCGCCATCGTCTTCAAGGGCTCCGGCTGGTACAAGACCGATTCGCGCTCGGCGCCGACGGAGGGCGGGGACGCGAAGCCGGCGGCGACCGGTGCGAAGGCGACCGCCACGGCCGACGGCGCCTCCGCCGGCGCGAAGTCCGGCGAGGCGAAGCCGGGCGACGCGAAGGCCGGTGACGCGACATCCGGCGACGCGAAGTCCGGGCCTGCCGGGCCTGCGAAGTCCGGCGACGCGAAGTCGGCAGGATCGAAGGCCGCCACCGCACCGGCGAGCGCGCCCAAGGCCCCCGCGAAGGGCAAGCCCGCATCCTCGGGCTGAGCGCGGCGTGATCGGGCGCCTCGAGGCGGCCGCCGGACGCGCGATCGAGGGCTGGACCGCGCGTCTCTTCCACACCCGCCTCGAGCCGGTGCAGCTCGCGAAGCGCTGCATCCGTGCGATGGAGACGCACCGGACGATTGCGCTCGAGCGGACCTTCGTGCCGAACTCGTACGCGGTCGCGCTGGGTCCTTCCGATCACGCTCGCTTCGCCTCGTTCCGGACGAGCCTCGAGCGAGACCTCGCCGGGTCGATCCTCGGCGCCGCCCGCGACCGCGGGTACACGCTCGTCGCGTTCCCGGAGGTGGCGCTCGAGGCGGACCCCGCGCTCCGGCCGGGCGAGGTGCGCGTGTCGTGCGCGCTCGTCGATGCCGGCGGCGCGCCGGTCGAGCGGATCGAAGCGCTCGCGGATCTCGCGCGGGGCCACACCGCCGTCCTCGATCGGGAGGCGCTCCTCACCGCGCGCGCGGCGCGGCCGCTCGCCAGGCTTGAGGCGCCCGGAGGCACGCGCGCGATCGGCGAGGAGTCGCTCGTCATCGGGCGGGACCCGCGCTGCGACCTCGTGCTCGACGACCCGCGCGTGTCGCGGCGTCACGCCGAGATCCGCCCGCGGCTCGGGCGCTTCGCGCTCCTCGATCTCGGGAGCACGAACGGCACCCGCGTCAACGGGACGCGGGTGACCGAGGCGGCGCTCGCCGACGGCGATCGCATCGAGATCGCCCGCGCCGCGTTCGTGTTCCGCGCGGGCGGGTAGCGCCTTCGCGATGGTCCCTTTGGAGGGCGCGTTCGCCGTCGCGCTTTGGGCGGTGCGGCTCGCCTTCCTCGCGCTCCTGTACGGATTCCTCGCGCGGGCCTTCGCGGCACTCCAGCGGGCGCTCGCCGCGGAGCGCGCGCGGGCGGCGCGTCCGGCCGGCATCGCCGACCTCGTCGCGCGCTCGGCCGAGCGCTACCCGCTCCGCGCCGTGAGCTCCCTCGGCCGCGATCCGGGCTGCGACATCGTGCTGCGCGACGATGCGGCCTCGTCGCGCCACGCGCTCCTCACGTTCGACGCCGGCGAGTGGTGGGTCGAGGACCTGGAGAGCCGCAACGGCACGCTCGTGAACGGTGCCGCGGTGCACGGGCGCGCGCGCCTTGCCTACGGCGACGTCCTCACGATCGGCCGCACCGAGCTGCGCCTCGAGCACCCGGCCGCCAAGTGAGCCGGTTGAGCCGGCGGGGATCCGCCGGCCATTCGCGGCCGGCCGGCGGTGGTTCGGGATGTGCCGTGCACCGGCGATGACTCACCTGAGCCGGCGGCCCATCGAGCTTCACCTCCTCGGCTGGCCGGTCGCGATCGCCGCGACCGGCGGGCTCGCGGGGGCCCTCGCGGACGCCGGCGCGGCCGACCTTTCGACGGTCGCGATCCCGCTCGCGATTGCCGGCGCCGGCCTCGCCCTCCACCTCGCGCTCCGCTTCTCGGGCTCACGCGCCGACGAGGTGCTCCTGCCGCTCGCCCTCGTGCTCGTTGCGATCGGCCTCGTGCTCGTCCGCCGCCTCGCCCCCGACCTCCTGCCCCTTCAGGTGGCCTGGCTCGCCGTCGGCGCCGTGGCGTTCGCCGCGGCGCTCGTCGTGCCGCGCGACCTCGGCACGCTCGCGCGCTACCCGTACACCTGGGCGCTCGCCGGCCTCGCCCTCCTCCTCTCGCCGCTGCTGCCGGTGATCGGCCGGGAGGCCTATGGCGCGCGCATCTGGGTCCGGATCGGGATCGGCTCGTTCCAGCCGTCCGAGGCGGCGAAGGTCGCCCTCGTCGTCTTCTTCGCCGCGTACCTCGCGGAGCATCGCGAGCTCATCACGCGCGCGCCGCGGCGGATCGGACCGCTGCCGGTGCCGCCGCTCGCGTACCTGGCGCCGATCCTCGTCATGTGGGCGGTCGCGATGCTCGTGCTCGTTGCCGAGCGTGACCTGGGCGCGACGCTCCTCGTGTTCGGCGGGTTCCTCGCGCTCCTGTGGCTCGCGACCGGCGAGCTCGCGTACGTGGCGGCGGGGCTCGCGCTTCTCGCCGCGGGCGGCGCGGCTGCGGCCGCGCTCTTCCCGCACGTGGCCGCGCGCGTCGAGATCTGGCAGCACCCCTTCGCGGAAGACCTGCGCTTCGGCCCGTCGTACCAGCTCGTCCAGGGTCTGTTCGCGCTCGCGGGCGGCGGCCTGTTTGGCGCGGGCCTCGGCGGCGGGGTGCCCGAGCGGATCCCGGTGGTCTGGAGCGACTTCGTCTTCGACGCGTTCGCCGAGGAGGCCGGCTTAGCCGGTGCGCTCGCGCTTCTCGCCGCGTTCCTCCTTCTCGCGCATCGTGGCCTCGCGATCGCCCTGCGCGCACCGACCACGTTCCTCCAGCTCCTTGCGGGCGGCCTCGCGGCGAGCCTTGCGCTCCAGACCCTCGTCATCGTGGGCGGCAACGCGGCGCTCATGCCGCTCACCGGGATCACGCTCCCGTTCGTCGCCTACGGCGGCTCGTCGCTCGTCGCGAACTTCGTGCTCCTCGCGCTCCTCCTCCGCGTGAACGACGCGAGCGTGCGGGCGCGCGCCCGGTGAATCGCACGGCGGTGGGGGACAACCTCCGCGCGCTCGCTCTCGCGCTCATCGTGCTCTTCCTCCTCACCTCGGTCGGGGTTGGGCGGCGCATGCTCCTCTCGCCGGAGCTCGCGAACGACCCGCAGGACCCCCGCGTCGCCGCGGTCGCGTTCGATCGCTCCCGCGGCCCCGTCCTCGCGCGCGACGGGACGGTGCTGGCGCAGGGGCACCCTCGGCAGTACGCCGAGCCGAGCCTCGCCCAGGTCGTCGGCTACGCCTCGGCGGCGTACGGCGCGGCCGGGATCGAGCTCGCCTACGGCGCGGCGCTCGTCGGACAGGACTCGACCGACCCGCTCGCGGTCCTCCGCGCCCGCTACCTCGGCGAGCGAACACCGCCGGGGTCGGTGACGCTCGGCATCGATCCCGCGACGCAGCGTGCGGCGGCCGCTGCGCTCGCCGGGCGCACCGGCGCGGTCGTCGCGCTCGACCCGCGCACCGGCCAGATCCTCGCGTCGGTGAGCCTGCCCGCGCCCGACACGAGCGCGCTCGCCGATCCCGCCCGCGCCGCGGCCGCCTGGGCGGCCGCCATGGCCAGCGGCGCCGGCAGCCGACCCCTCCTTGACCGCGCCGCGCAGGGCCTCTACGCGCCCGGTTCGGTCTTCAAGATCGTGACCGCCGCTGCCGCGCTCGAGGCCGGCGTGCTGGACCCGGCGGCGAAGGTCCGCGTCGACGACCCCTTCCAGGCCGACCCCTCGTGGGGCGCGTACGCGGTCCGGTCCTCGAGCGCCGCGCACGGCGACTTCGACCTCTCGCTCGCGATGGCGCGTTCGGAGAACATCTACTTCGCCAAGGCAGCGCTCGCCACGGGCGGCGCGCGCCTCGCCGAGGCCGCGGCGCGCCTCGGGATCGGGCGCACGCCGGCGCTCGACCTCCCGGCCTCGCGCGGCCAGCTCTCCCGCTTGGGGACGCTCGATCGACCGACTCTCGTCGCCGACACCGGGTTCGGCCAGGGCGAGCTCCTCGTGTCGCCGCTGCAGATGGCGCTGGTGGCCGCCGCGGTCGCGAACGGCGGCGTCCAGCCCGACCCCCACCACGCGATCGCGGTGCGCGACGGGGGAGGGAACGCCCTTCCCGCGCCGGACGGCGGGCCGGGCCGGCGCGTGATGTCCGCCGACGTCGCGCGGATCCTCACGCGGGCGCTCGTCGACGCGGTCGAGGCTCCGGGCGCGTTCGCGGCCGGCGCGCGCGTCGCCGGGCTCCGCGTCGCAGGGAAGACCGGCACCGCCGAGAATCCCTCAGGGGCGGCGCACGGCTGGTTCGTGGGCTTCGCGCCCGCGGACGCACCGACGGTCGCCGTCGCGGTGATCCTCGAGCACGCGCCGCGCGGCGGCGAGGACGCCGCTCCCGTCGGCGCCGCCGTCCTTCGGGCCGCGGCGGCCCGGGCGCGCTGAGTGGTCACTGTGTCAGAGGGGCGTCCGGCCCCCGGATCAGTGAGTACCATCGTGCACGAGAAACCCACCCAGAACGGGAACGAGGAGCGCCGATCCGTGGACACCTCCGTCCTCAGCCAGCGCGTCGCCGCCGTCGTGGCGAACGTCGAGCGGGCGATCTTCGGCAAGCATCACGAGGTCGAGCTCGCGGTCGTCGCGATGCTGTGCCGCGGCCACATCCTCATCGAGGACGTGCCCGGCACCGGC
>ORJL011303535.1_pt1 | contig 11461 bp, 4 predicted proteins | sample 1779941 | NCBI WGS metagenome assembly ORJL01 (sample SAMEA104232317, study PRJEB22302) | groundwater metagenome | biome: forest; feature: aquifer; material: groundwater | place: USA | collected 2011-08-07 | depth 5.8 m | reverse complement strand
GTGACGCTGCGCACCGCGGGGATCTCCCGGGTCGCCACGATCGAGGACAGCCGGCAGGTGATCCCCTTCCTCAAGGAGAGCGAGGCGGCCGCGGTGGTCATCGACCTGGCCATGCCCCATCTCTCCGGCCGGGAACTTCTGCAGAAGCTGAAGGAGCTGTACCCGGAGCTCCCCGTCGTCGTGATGACCGGGCGCAACGAAGTGGAGATCGCCGTGGAGTGCATGCGGGCCGGCGCCTTCGACTACCTCGTCAAGCCGGTGGAGCCCTCCCGGTTCATCTCCTGCATCCGTCGCGCGCTGGAAGTCCGGTCGCTGCGGGCGGAGGTCGACTCCCTCAAGGAGCACTTCCTCTCGGGTCAGCTCCGGAACAGCGCCGCATTCGGGGAGATCGTGACGCAGAGCCGGAAGATGCTGGCCGCCTTCCAGTACATCGAGGTCGTCGCCCCTTCCCGGCACCCCGTGCTGGTCACCGGGGAGACGGGGACGGGGAAGGAGCTGGTGGGCCGCGCCATCCACGCCCTCAGCGGGTGCCAAGGGGAGCTGGTGTCCGTGAACGTGGCGGGTCTGGACGACGTCCTGTTCTCCGACACCCTCTTCGGGCACCGCAAGGGAGCGTACACCGGGGCCGATCAGCCTCGGGAGGGGCTGATCGCCCGGGCGGCGGGCGGGACCCTGTTCCTGGACGAGTTCGGGGACCTGAGCGAATCTTCCCAGGTAAAACTTCTCCGCCTCATCGAGGACCGGAAATATTACCCCCTCGGCGCCGACGTCCCCAGGGAGAGCGACGCGCGGATCGTCTGCGCCACCCATCGCTCCCTCGAGACGCTCCTTTCCAAGGGCCGTTTCCGGCGGGACCTGTATTACCGGCTGTCGGGGCACAAGGTCCATCTCCTTCCCCTGCGGGAGCGGAAGGAGGACATCCCCCTGCTGGTGGACGCGTTCCTCGCCGAGGCGGCGGAGGCGGAAGGGAAGCGGAAGCCCACGCCGCCCGCAGAGCTGTGCACCCTGCTGTCCACCTACGACTTCCCCGGGAACGTCCGGGAACTGCGGATGATGGTCTTCGACGCGGTGCTCCGCCACAACGGGGGGGTCCTCTCCCTGGAGAGCTTCCGGAAGGCGGTCGGGACGAGAGACACGCCGCCCGCGGGCGAGGGGTCCCCCGACGCCGAAGCGCCGGCCGGGCCGCCTTCCCTCTTCTGCGGCCTGTCGCGGCTCCCCACCCTCAAGGAGGCCGTGGATCAGCTCGTCGCCGAGGCCCTCGCGAGAGCCCGGGACAACCAGGGGATCGCCGCCTCCCTCCTCGGCATCACCCGCCAAGCGCTGAACAAGCGGCTGGTGCGGGGGGGGCGGGGGGAAAATGGCGGGGCAGGGCCGGGGGTGTAGCGCAGTGCCCCCCCCCGCACCCCCCCGAATCCTGCTCGTCGACGACGAGGAAGGGTTCCGGTTCGCCGCCGGGGTGGCGTTGCGCCGGGGCGGCTACCGCGTCGAGGAGGCTGCGGACGGCAAGGTGGCGCTCGCGGCGGCCTTGTCCGCCCGGGACGCCGGCGACCCGTTCGCCCTCGTGATCACCGACATCCGGATGCCGGCGATGTCCGGCACCGAGCTGATCGACGCCCTGCGGGAGCGCGGGGACCGCACGGCGGTGTGCGCGATCACCTGCTTCGGCGACCAGACCCTCATCGCGGAGCTCGCGGGGAAAGGGTGCACCGAGTACCTGGAAAAACCGTTCGACCCGGTGGAGCTGGTCGCGTGGGTCGGCCGGCAGCTGGGGGAGGGAGGGGGGTGAAGATGCGGATCCGCAAGATGCTCGCAGCGGCCGCCCTCTCGACGGTTCTTACGGGCGGGATGCCGGCGCCCGGCGTCCTCGCGCACGACGCGCACCGGCACGGGGCGCCGCCGCAGGACGGCGGGAGCGCTGACGTACAAGCCCCCAGGGAAAAGGTTCCGCGCCGCCTCGACGAGGGGGAGCAGCGCCGCTACTTCACCGACACCAGGCTGCTGGACCAGGACGGGCGGGAGGTGCGCTTCTACACCGATGCGCTGCGGGGGAAGATCGTCCTCATCAGCTTCATCTACACCAGCTGCACGGACATCTGCCCGATCCTGATGCACAACCTCTCCGACGTACAGAATTCCCTCGGCGACCGGTTCGGAAAGGACGTCTTCTTCGTCTCCATCAGCGTGGATCCGGAGGACGACACGCCGGAGGAGCTGAAGAAGTACGCCGAGCGGTACGGGACGAAGCCCGGCTGGACCCTCCTCACCGGCCCGAAGAAGGACGTCGACGCGGTGATCAAGCGGTTCGGCGAGTTCCAGGAGGATTTCGAGGACCACTCGATGACGTTCGTCCTGGGAGACGTGAAGAACGCCCGCTGGTCCAAGATGCGCGGCGATCATCCCCCGGAACTCGTGATGCCGCGGATCCTCGACCTCCTGGAGCGCAGAGGGGTGGCGGGTACCGGCTCGCGCTGACGCCACCGGAACGCATCGCGAAACCCTCACAGGTTCTTCGTCTGCGCCGGTGAGACATTCGTCGCACTCTCTTGTTGATAATTTCATCCAAATTGATCGATAAATCGTGGAGTTCCGGCCTGGAATCCCGTCCATCCGGAAGAGACGTCGCACCCTTTCCGCCCATCGTCGGGGGGATGCAAGCCAATATGTCCTTGATTAACTTGTATATATTCGTCTTCCGGAATCTTGGCACGGGAAATGAATAAGGATTCTCACGAAGGATTCTCTCTATACGTGTGCAGACCGGCATGAACCGGTCCGTCAGGGGAAGGGGGAACGATATGAAACAGCGAAGACATGCCGGCGGGAAGTTCCTTGCGGGCCTCGCTCTCTCCGCCATCGTCGGGGCGTACCCTGCCGGCGACGCTTCCGCGGCGATCCTGTGCGAGCGGGAGGTGACGGCCGATCTGGTCGTTATCGACCAGCCCCTTATGTACAACCGCATCGGTGCGGCCAATATCAACGGGATGATCTTCGCGCTCCGGCGCGACGTGATCAACTCCGGATCCCTGCTCCCGTTGACCGCGGGCGGCGCAGCCACTCCGGGACAGGTCGAGCTTCGTCCCGACCGGCGTCCCCGGCCCTTGACATTGCGGGTCCGCAAGGGGGACTGCCTCACCGTCAACCTGAAGAACCTGCTGACGCCGGCGGCGAACCCGTTACATCCGCCGTTGAATACGGCCGGCACAGGGATTCCCTTCAACGTCGAACTCGACGATCAGCCCAGGGACCGCGTGGTCGGGTTCCACGCGGCCGGGATGCAGCTGGTCGGTGACATTAACGACGACGGGAGCATGGTCGGGAAAAATCCGGGGGCTCAAGGCAGCCTGATCGGCTCCGGCGAATCGACAAGCTATCATTTATATGCCGAGGAGGAAGGGGTCTTTCTCGTCACGAGCGAGGGCGTCACGATCGGCTCCGACGCGAACGAGGGGCACGTCTCCAACGGCCTGTTCGGCCAGATCATCGTGGAGCCGACCGGGGCGAGGATCTACCGCGGCCAGGTCCACGAGGAAGAGATGCGGCTGGCGACGACCGGGACGACGCCGGACGGCCACCCGGTCCTCGACTACGAGGCGGTGTACCCGAACGTCCAACCCTGGATCAGCGAGGGCAAGGCGGGGCTGCCCGTCCTCAATATGCTGACCGCGGCCAACGAGATCGTCCACTCCGAGATCAACGCGGTGGTCGCCGGCCCCAACGCGAACGGCACCTTCCTTCCGGAAACCTACCCGCTGGAATCCGTGGGGAAACGGAACCCGACGGTGCCAAACCGCCTGGAGCCGTTCCGGGACCTCTCCTCCCAGTTCCACGACGAGACGGTCAACGGGCAGGCGTTCCCGGGTTTCTACGTGAAGGACCCTGTCTTCAGGTACGTCCTGGCCGGCGTCAAGGACGCCTTCATGATCAACTACGGCTCCGGCGGCATCGGATCGGAGATCATCGCGAACCGGCTGGGCGTCGGGCCGATGCACGACTGCCTGGACTGCGCGTATGAAGAGTTCTTCCTCACCTCCTTCACCGTCGCCGACCCGGCGATGCTGGTCGACGTCCCTGCGAACCTCGGATTGGAGGATTGCAGGCCGGATCTGGCGAACTGTCCGGCGGACGCGCTCGGGAGGAAGGCTTCCTTCGCCATCGGCGCGGAGGACCCGGCGAACATCCACCACAGCTACACCGGGGACTTCACGAAGATCCGCAACTCCCACGTGGGAAAGGAGCAGCACGTTTTCCATCTCCACAACCACCAGTGGCTCTACAACCCCAACGACGACAATGGGAACTACATCGACGCCCAGGGGATCGGGCCCGGCGGCAGCTATACGATGGAGATCAACTTCGGAGGATCGGGGAACCGGAACAAGTCGGCCGGCGACTCGATCTACCATTGCCACTTCTACCCGCACTTTGCGCAGGGGATGTGGTACCACTGGCGGCACCACGACGTGATGGAGACCGGAACGGTCCTCCAGGCGACGCAGGAGGAGGCCCAGACGGTTCTCGATCGGCCCGGCGTGTATCATACGTCCCTGTGGGGGCTCGCGGTAACGATCCCCGCGAAGGTCGATAATATCTGCGTGGATACGCCGACCTCCATCTGCGAACGGGTTCGGGCGCTACCCGACGGCGAGATCGCCACGGGGACGCCGATCCCCGCGGTGGTGCCTTTGCCCGGGAAGGCGATGGCGCCGATGCCCGGCAAAGCGACCGTGGTCGCCAAGGTGACCAACGGGACCATCGTGGGCTCCAACGCGAAGGTCGACCGAACCGATACCTACCCATCGGACTACCCGATCGCAAGCCTTCAAGGCAAGATCAGGAACCCCGGTTATCCCTTCTGGATCGCGGGGATCGAGGATACCGTGGGCCAGCGTCCCCCGACGCCGCCCCTGGACATGCTTACAAAGGCCGAGGCGCAAACTCTCAACAACGCTGCTTGTCAGGCGGATCCAAATTGCTTATGGCGGAAGATCGACCCCAACCAGGCCGACGGGTGGGACGGCGGTCTCCCGCGTCACAGCCTGGACGGCTATGCGGCGGGCGGGGATACCGATGCGAATGTGGTGAGCGCGAACGACTTCAGCAAAGTCATCGGCAAGGCCAAGCCGTTCTACTACCCCGAGGAGGGGACGGACCTCGAGCAGGCGGCGATGGCGTTCCACGCGATCCGCAACCATCCGAGCTCTGCTGTAAGGCTGGACGGTTCCGTGGTGGATGCCGATTTCGTGACCAACGGGGGCGGCGGTCCCGTGGTGGGCGCGCCTTACCATAATCCCTGCATAGACGACGTGGGGAAAGTGCTTGTAACAACGGTTAACGACCCAAGCAACGAAACATTACTCGGTACTTTCTTCAGCGGCGAGAGCCTGACGGGGATGAGCACCCGCGGAAGAAGCCTCTTCACCTCTCAAAATCCCCGGATCTACAAGGGGACCTTCCTCCAGTTCGACGCGGTCCTGAACAAGGTGGGGTACCATTTCCCGCAGCAGCGGATCATCGCCCTGTGGCAGGATGCGGGGCCGACCATCGCCAAGCAGAAGGCGCCCGAACCGCTGGTCTTCCGGTTCAACACCTTCGACTGCATGGTGTACCACAACGCCAACCTGGTGCCTCAACAGTTCGAAATGGACGACTACGAGGTCCGTACGCCGACGGACATCATCGCGCAGCACATCCACCTTCCGAAGTGGGACCTGACGACGTCGGACGGCGCGGCCAACGGCTGGAACTATGAAGACGGGACGCTCTCGCCGGGCGCGGGCCAGGAGCGGATCCATGCGATCAACACGTTCGTGGAGGACGGCGGAGTGCCCGCGGTGGGCACCGGCTCCGACGCCGTATTCGCGGCGCCCGAGACTCTCGTCGCCAAGCCGCACCCGTACTTCGCGGGGGTCGCTGCCGGACTGGGCGGCCGTTTCCCCGTCGCTTGGCTGGGGGCCCGGACGACCACCCAGCGGTGGTTCGCCGACCCGGTGGTGAATGTCGCGGGCGTCGACCGTGGACTGGGGATCATCTTCACCCACGACCATTACGGCCCGTCCACCCACCAGCAGATCGGTCTCTACGCCACGGCGTTGACCGAGCCCGCAGGCTCGAGGTGGGTCCACAACGAAACCGGCCGGCAGCTCGGATACAACCCCGAGACGGGGGCGCCCGCACGGACCGCCACGGCCGTCAACCCGGTCACCGGGAACTACACGATCAGCGACGGCGGGCCGACCTCCTGGCAGGCGGCGATCCTGCCGCCCGGTTCCGCTCCGTTCGGGTCCAGCACCGTGAAATCGGAGACCTTGCAGCCGTACCGCGAGTTCTACTTCGAGTACAGCGACTTCCAGCACGCCTATGAGGCGGGAGTCTACGTTGGCGCCGGCCAGGACGGGCTTCCGCTTCCCGGCGGGGCCCCCGGAGCGGAGATGGTGGTAGCGAACGCGGGCAACCCGGATTTCGACGGCACGCCGGATAACGCATTCCGGTTCGCCTTGAACCCTCCGGCTCGCCCGCAGAAGAATCCCGTCTTCCCGGATCTCTTCGTCGAGTCGGCCGTATGCGTAAAGGATCCCATCACGGGGGTACCCCTGCTCACCCGTCCATGCCCGACGGCGATCGACGTGCAGGACCCCGGGATCATGGTGGTGAACTACCGCCACGAGCCGGTGGGCCTGCGGATCTACGATCCGAACAAGGTGGGACCGGACGGCAAGCCCGGGATGCAGGCAGACGGCGAGCGGGGCGACCTGGCCTTCGCGCTGCAGTCGCGGATCGACCGCGCGATCCCCCTGATGAACCAGCAGCCGCCGGCGGGCTTCAACATCCACGGCACCATCTTCCCGCCGCCCATCAATACCGGCACCGGCAATGTCCTGCCGGGCGACCCGTTCACCCCGATGGCCCGCGCCTACCAGGGCGACCTCATCCGGGTCAAGATGCAGGCCGGAGGGAACGAGGAGGAGCATAACGCCACCCTCTTCGGGATGAAGTGGCTCCAGTCCGGTTCCGGCCACGGGCGCGCCCCCAACTCCGGGTGGCGCGCTGCGCAGGCGGGCGGCATTTCGGAGCAGTTCACCCTCACCATGCCCGTGGTCCCCGGCGTCCAGGCCCAGGGGAACACGGACTATGCCTACTCCATGGACGCCGGGAACGACGGCTGGTGGAACGGCATGTGGGGAATCATGCGGGCCCTCAACACCGCCAGGCAGGACCTGTTCCCGCTGCCGACGACGTTGCTGCCGACCCGTATCGCGAACGGGAATCAGTTTCGCCGGAATCGGGGGATGTGCCCGGACGCCGCGCCGTTGCGGAGCTACGATATCACCGCGGTTCTGGCCAACAACGCCCTGTTGCCCAATGCGCTCGGGGTGACCATCCCGATCGCGGGTGACGTGGCGACCCAGCAGGTCGGCGGTCCGCTGAATGCGGCCGGCGGCACGCTGGTCTACAACCACCGGGACACGACGGTCGGCGGGCAGACGGTCGCCGATCCGGAAAACCCGCTGGAATTGATCACTCTCCCCTCCCACCAGGGTCCGATCCACGACCCGACCGCGATCCTGTTCGTGCGCACGGGGGACCTGAACGCGAACGGGACGCTCAAGGCGACGGCCCCGGTGGAGCCGCTCGTCCTTCGCGCGAGGGCGGGCGAATGCATCCAGGTCACCCTGCGGAACCGGCTGCCGGCGCTTTCGCCGGTAACCCTGTCCGACGTGCTGGTGCCGGTCACGAATCCCGACGGCACCGTCTCCCTGGTCCCGGCGGTCCAGAACAACTCCACCGCGCCGGACCTGGCGACCTACTCCATGATCCAGGGGGTCGTCAAGCGCGACCGGTTCGACCCGGAGGGGTCCACGACCTTCAACGCCAACCTCTACCGGCCGTCGAGCTGGGTGGGGCTCTCTCCGCAGCTCGTGGCCGTGGACATGAACCGGGACTACGGCACGGTCATCGGAAACAACGCGTCCGGGCAGGCCCTGGCGGAGCCCGGCAAGAACAAGACCTACTTCTGGTACGCGGGAGATGTGACCGGCGTGCCGAACCCCGGGACGAGGCAGTTCACTCTCGTCGCGACGCCGATCGAGCTGGGCGGGTCGAACCTGATGCCCGCCGACAAGATCAAGCAGGGCGCCAAGTCGCTGGTGGGCGCTCTCGTCGTCGAGCCGCAAGGGGCGTCCTGGACCGAAAACACCCAGGTGTTCGACCACCAGGACGGGGCAGGGACCCGGCTCACCCGGGCGCAGGCCACCGTGAACGCGCCGGACCCGTTGACCGGTACGGCGACTACCTTCCGCGACTTCTCCCTGGTCCTGACCAAGGGGCTGACGCAGTATTACAAGGACGGCACCCCCGTCGAGCACATGAACGGCGAGGCGATCGGCATTCCCGAGGACAGCCAGGAGGCGTCCGGCATGGCGCTCAACTACGGCGTCGAGCCGCTCTGGTTCCGCTTCGGCCTCGTGCCGCAGGCTCCGTTCGGTGGAGCCGGCTGCGGCCCGGGGTGCTACGGCGGCGTAGAAAACGCGCACCAGGCGTACAGCAACGTGCTGACCGGGGGGCAGGATCCGGTCACCCCGGTATTCATGGCCAACGCCGGCCAGCAGGCCCGGATCCGGATCACCAACCCGTACGGGACGACCCGCGGCTCCACCTTCGCCCTTCACGGGCACGTGTGGCAGCGCGACCCGTACGTCTGCAACGAAAACGACGCTGTGCTCGGTGCTGGTCTGCCCGGCAAGTGCAATGCTCCCGCCACGGGATCGCTCTTCTTCCCCGCGGGGACACCTCTGGTTGGTTCCCGGCGTATCGGGGACAACCCGATCGGGTTCGCCCAGGGCGGGCAGGAAAGCTGGAACGCCCCCAGCCACTTCGACATCGTCCTGCCGAGCGCGGGCGGTGGAAACGGCGTCACCGGCGACTACCTGTTCCGCGACAAGGCCTCCTTCGGCAACGCCGGCGGTGTCTGGGGGATCCTGCGGGTGGAGTAAAGAAGAAAGGAAACGATCACCGACGGGCCTTCTGCACGGCTCAAAGCGGGTGCGGCACTTACGGGGGCCGCACCCGCTTTTCCGTGAGGCCCACCCCTTTGTTGGCTACAATGAAAAGAATGTCCGGATGCGGGTCCGTCGCGGACAATGCACCGGTTTTCATGGAGGTGGCGTCTTGAGGGAAAGAGCGCGTCGATATTTCGGGATCCTTGTCCTTGCCGCGGGCATTTTCCTTGCGGATCGGGGGTTCGTCCCCTTCGTCCTTGCGGAGGAGAAGCCCGCGCCTCCCGCGGAAGGGAAGGAAGCGCCCACAGGTGGGTCGGAGGCTTCCGCCGGAAATCCCGACCGGATCGTCCGGGAAGGGATCGCGGTGGAGTTCTCCTACGGCCCCGCGGGGGAAAAGGGAGACCGGGGAAAAGTCAGGGAAGGCGAGTTCGCCGAGATCCGTTTCCGCATGACGGAGGAGGCCACCGGCAAGCCGGTCCGGTCGCTGCGCCCTGGGGCCTGGCTGGACTTCGAAAAGCCCCTGGAGCGCCAGGAGAAGGCCTCCGTGGATTGCCGCCAGAAGGTGCCGCTCTACCTCCGGGGGATCGTGGGGATCCGCCCGATGGTCGATCTCAACGGGTATTTCGTCCTGGTGTTGAACAAGGAGCCCGCCATCTATGTCATCGATCCCTTCGTGGGGATCACCGGGAGGACGAACCTGTACGCCTCCATCCAACTCCGGGAGCCCGGGACCGACTGGGCGAAGAGCCGGGACGAGAAACGGATCTACGTCACCCTGTCGAAGTCCGGGAAGGTGGCCGTGATCGATGCGGAGTCGTTCAAGCTGCTGACCGAAGCGGATGCCGGCCGGAACCCGGTCCGGGTCGCCCTCCAGCCGGACGGCCGGTTCCTCTGGGTAGGGAACGACGGGCAGGAGGGGAAGGAAGGCGGGGTTACTGCGATCGACACGGCGACCCTGAAATCCGTCGCCTTCATCCCCACGGGAAAAGGGCACCACGAGCTCGCCTTCCCGCCGGACAGCCGGTACGTCTATGTGACGGATCGCGCCGGGGGGACGGTATCGGTGATCGACGTCCGGAAGCTGAAGAAGGTCAAGGAGGTGAATACCGGTCCCCAGCCGATTTCCCTCGCCTTCGCGGCGACCGCCGGGGCGCTCTACGTGGCCGACGGGCAGGAGGGGACCGTGTCCGTCCTCGACGGGAAGACCCACGAGGTGACCGCGAGGATCCCGGCGAAGCCGGGGCTGGGCCCCATGCGCTTTACGCCGGACGGCCGGTGGGGGCTGGTGCTCAACTCCCGGGAGGACGCCGTCCACATCATCGACGCCTCGACGAACCGGATCGCCCATACCGTCGCGGTCGGGAAGGAGCCGTTCCAGATGGCCATGACCCGCTCCTTCGCACACGTCCGGTGCCTGGGGTCCGAGAAGATCTTCATGGTCAACCTGCTGGAGCTCGGGAAGGAGACCCCTCCGCCGGTCAACAGCTACCCCGCGGGCTCGGAAGCGCCCAACGGCGTACCGGACCTGGGACTCGCCAACGGGATCGCCGACGCGACGGGAGAGGCCGAGGTCCTCGTGGTGGACCCGGTGAGCAAGACAACCTACTTTTACATGGAGGGGATGAATGCGCCGATGGGGAACTTCCGCGGGTACGGCCACAGCCCGAGGGGAGTGGAAACCGTCAACCGGAGCCTGAAGGAGACCGAGCCGGGACTCTACACCGGGAGGGTGCGGATCCCCGTCGCGGGGATCTATGACGTCGCCTTGTTCCTGGACACCCCGAGCCTGATCCAGTGCTTCAGCGCCAGGGCCGAGGAGAACCCCGGGCTGCGAAAGCCCGGGACGGCGACCGACATCGAGTACCTGGCGAAAGACCGGAACTTCCCGGTGGCCGACAACGTGGCCCTTCGGTTCCGCCTCACCGACGCCCTGACCGGGTGGGGGAAGGTGGGGCTCAAGGACGTCAACGTGATGTATTTCCTCGCGCCGGGGAGGCGCCGGACCCAGGTGATCGCCCGGGAGATCGGGGATGGGGTCTACGAGGCCACGCTATCGCTCAGGGAACCCGGAGCCTACTATGTTCACGTGGCCGTCCCCTCCATGAAGATCGGGTTCCGGGACTTCGTGCACCTGTCACTTACGGCGGAGGGGAAAGAGCGGAAGGGGCCGAAGTGACCCTCCCCTGGGCGACCCGGGCCGGACTGGCCTTACTGCTGCTCCTCGCGCTTGCCTTCGGGGCATCGGCGGCCGGGCTGACCGGGGCGGAAAAGCGCGGGAAGCGGATCTACACGGAAGGGAAAGGCCGCGGGAAGATCACCGCGTTCCTGCCCGGCGCGGGGATCCGTGCGCCGGGCTCGGGCTTCCCCTGCGTTAACTGCCATCTCGCGGGCGGGGCGGGCCAGTCGGAAGGCGGGGTCCGGTCCGCGGACATCGCCTGGTTCACCCTCACCAAGGAGTACGGGGG
>ORJL011232580.1_pt1 | contig 11461 bp, 10 predicted proteins | sample 1779941 | NCBI WGS metagenome assembly ORJL01 (sample SAMEA104232317, study PRJEB22302) | groundwater metagenome | biome: forest; feature: aquifer; material: groundwater | place: USA | collected 2011-08-07 | depth 5.8 m | reverse complement strand
GGCCCCACTTTTTTACTTATAAGGAAGAGCCGTTCATGAAAAAGTTCTTAGCAGTCATAGTACTCGCAACTTTCAGCTTCTCACTTATTTCATGTGGCTCTCATTCATTTTTTGCTCCTTCTTCGGGAAGTAATAACACCCCAAGCCTACAAGTTGCTAAGCAATATGAATCACAACTTGCCCCTTACCAAGAATATCTTGAAGATCTTATTCTTCAAAAAGTAAATGAAGCCCGAAAACAATACTGGGAAGATTATGAACGCACAAAGGGTGTTGTTATTGCAGCTGAAAAAAAAGCCGCTCTTGTTTTTAGTACGGAATTAAGACAGGTCGCAAGGCTTCACTCACAAAATATTTTCAATCATTTCTTGCTCACACTGCCTCAAGATAGAAGATATCAGGATCCAAGTAATACAGCGACATCATCGTACACCCCACATTGGGATGATGTTGATAATACGACACCTACTCAAAGAGTGCGTGCTGCCTATGGTAGTGCTGCCAGTTACATACTTCGAGTCGGAGAAAATATTTACTGTGTAGACATTTTAGAACTGCAATATCATTCAACCCTTGAGAGTTTTGCAGATTATTTTGTGTGGGGGAGAAGCAATGATCCAACAACTGGTTGGATGAATAGCCCATCACACAAATCGACATTGCTTGATGAAAAGGGTGATCCACAAAAAGGCTGGCCTTATCTTAATTTTACCGGTGTTGGCATTGCCATTGCCGAATACACTTATTCGAATCAACCTGGTGTGTGGGTTTGCGCCACTCAAAATTTTGTTCATAAGAAGTAATGAACTGTCTCATAGTTTACGCTACATATTCTTTTTTAATGATGTGAGCGCTTGACAGTAAAACTCTCAACACTTTATTCTCACCTTTATGCGATTAGAGGATTTTCATTTTGATTTTCCGGAAGAACTTGTTGCACAGTATCCTCTAAAAGAAAGAGATAAATCTCGTCTCCTTGTTTTAGATCGTAAATCCAACAAACTTACCGATTGTGATTTTTACGACATCCACCATTATTTTAAAGAAGGCGATGTACTTGTTATTAATGATACAAAAGTTTTGCCCGCTCGGTTTCGTGGAAATTTTGAAACAGGCGGAAAAGTAGAAGTAGTTTTATTACAAGAGGTAAGAGAAAATCATTGGAAGTGTATTACCAATGCCATGAAAAAAACTCGCATAGGGGCTATCATTAAATTTTCAGATACCGTTGTTGCAGAGGTAGTAGCTCTTCATGAAGATGTTCCTATTCTAAAATTTTTTTACTCAGGTTCTTGGGATAATGTTTTAAAAAAATTAGGTCACATACCTTTGCCTCCCTACTTAAAAAGAGATGAAGAAGATATAGATTCAACCCGTTATCAAACTGTTTATGCTCAAAATGTGGGCGCAGTTGCGGCACCCACAGCTGGGCTTCACTTCTCTCATAGGGTATTGAAATTACTTGAAAACAAAGGTGTCACGATTGCTCCTATTACACTCCATGTAGGTTATGGAACTTTCCAACCCGTTCGAAGTGCAGACATTAGAGATCATCGAATGCATGGTGAGTATTTTAATGTATCTGAAGGCACCGCCATAGCTATCAATAAGGGAAAAAGAATTATATGCGTGGGTACAAGTTCATTGCGCGCACTTGAATCTTCATGGCTTCGTGGAGAAGTGCGCCCCACAGAAGGGTGCACGAATCTTTTTATCTATCCCGGTTATCGTTTTCATGCAGTTGATTCACTTGTAACTAATTTTCACCAGCCTCAATCTACTCTTTTTATGTTGGTGTCTGCATTTACCGGGCGTGAGTCTCTCCACGAGGCTTATCAACATGCTATGTCTGAAAAATACCGCCTTTTCTCCTACGGTGACTGCATGTTGATTCTGTAGCAGCCCGTTATTTAGTTAGTAACATTTGTCATCCCTGCGAAGGCAGGGATCTTCTCATTTCAAGTAGTTAAAGATCCCTGCCTTCGCAGGGATGACAGAATAAAAAATAACGACTAAATCCAAAACTTGAATATGAAATTTAAAGTCCTCAAAACTTGTGGAAAGGCACGTGCTGGCCTTCTTGAAACTGAACATGGCGTTATTGAAACACCTATTTTCATGCCGGTTGGTACTCAAGCCACAGTTAAGGCCATGACAACCGATGAGTTAAAAAATATTGGTGTTCAGATTTTACTTTCCAACACGTATCATCTTTTTTTGCGTCCAGGTTCAAAACTTATTGAAAACTTAGGTGGCCTCCATAAATTTATGAATTGGGACAAGCCTATTTTGACAGACAGTGGTGGTTATCAAGTTTTTAGTCTAGGAGATTTACGAAAAGTAACGCAAAAAGGGGTTTTTTTTCAATCGCATCTTGATGGCTCAAAAATTGAATTAACACCAGAATCAGCAATCGAAATTCAAAAGGAATTGGGAGCTGATATTATTATGTGTTTAGATGAGTGTACGTCGCATCCTTCAACCCCAGAAGAAACTAAAACTTCGTTAGAGCTCTCACTTTCATGGGCCCGTCGGTGCCAAGACGTTAAACTTAAAAACCATCAAACTCTTTTTGGTATTGTTCAAGGGGGTATGTTTCCCGAGCTTCGCGAATATGCGGCTCGAGAGATGAAGGCATTAGATTTTGAAGGGTATGCTATAGGGGGCCTCTCCGTTGGGGAAGATAAAGAAACAATGTATAACGTGACAGAAGTCACAGCCCAAAACTTGCCGGAAAACAAACCCCGTTATCTTATGGGTGTTGGAACGCCTGAGGATCTTATTAAATCCGTATCATTAGGTATTGATATGTTTGATTGTGTTTTGCCAACTCGCCACGGGAGAAACGGCCAGCTTTTTACATCGCAGGGAACGCTTATTATTTCACATAAGGAATTTAAAGAAGATGAAAAACCGCTTGATCCAGATTGCACGTGTTATGTGTGTCACAATTATTCACGAGCATACTTGCGTCATCTCTTTATGGCTCGTGAAATTTTAGCGTCGCGTTTAAACACATGGCATAATCTTCATTTCTATATTCATCTCATGAAAAAAATTCGGGCCTCCATTCTAGATAACTCGTTTGACAAGAAAGCTCATGATCTCTATAGGTTGATGCATGATTAATTTTGCATGGGCTGCTGGGCCATCACAGGGGTTTCCAGGTTTGCAACTTGTTCCATTTTTATTGGTTATTCTTGTATTTTATTTTCTTATTATTCGTCCTCAACAAAAAAAAGCAAAACAACATCAGGATTTTTTGAATACTTTACAACGCGGAGATCAAGTGCTCACAACAAGTGGAATTTATGGCACCGTTACAGGCATTGCTGATTCTGTTATTACACTGGAAGTATCTGAAGATGTTCGAATAAAAGTTGCCAAACCTCATATATCAGGTAAAGCTCCACAAGTAACAGGGTGATGAGTCAATCACAGAAAATTTGTTTAAAGATTTATTAAAAGGTTAAGGTTCAATGCGGTTTTTTAAGTGGCGAGTTGTTCTAGTTTCGTTAGCATGTTTGGTTGCGTTTCTCTATGTTTTACCTACCTTTGTTTCTGTTTCTAAAATAAAACCAACATGGTTAGCAAACATTTTACCCAAAGATAAAATTAATTTAGGTTTAGATTTAGCAGGTGGTGTGCACATTGTTATGGGCATTCGCAAAGATGCAACACTTGAGGCTACAGCTCAAAGAGATGCCGAGTTTTTACAACGTGCACTTAAAGAAGATTTAGTAGAAAAGGTTGAACACATTCCTCGCACCGTTCACATCCGCGTCGTTGCAAAGTCTGAAGATAAAGTAGAAGAAATAAGAACAGCGGCTCGAAAAGCAGCATGGTTTTTAAGTACGAAGGAAGTAAACGGTAAAGAGATTATTTTTAGTTACAAGGGTGAATACGAAGCGCAAATAGTGCGCCAGGCGCTAGACCAAACTGTGCAAAGAATAGGTAATCGTATTGATGAGTTCGGTGTTGCTGAGCCTTCCATACAAACGCAAGGTCAAGACCGCATTGTTATTCAGATTCCAGGTTATAAAGATCCAAAAGCAGCTAAAGACATTATTGGTCGCACGGCTCAACTTGAATTTCGAATGGTTTTAGGTGTGCCATCAGGGCAACTTACCCGTGAAGGCAAACCTCATTATGATCCACGTTTTTTCATTGATGAAAAAACAAAAAGTAGAGTGAATCTTGCACAACTCGTAGAGCAAACTCAAAAAGAAAATAATCTTTCTTTTAAAGAAGTTGGTGAACAAGAGAAAACAGAACAAACCTTTTCTGAATTTGTTCAAAAAGTTAATAAGGCTTTAGAAGGTAAAATACCGCAAGGCTATGAAGTTCTTTTTGAAAAACAACAAAATGAAGAAACGGGTGACATTGTTCGAGTTCCATATCTTGTAACAAAAGAAATTTCACTCACCGGTGAAAATCTTAAAAACGCTTATGTTCAGTCTAATCCGCAATCAAATGAGCCCGTTGTGGGCTTTCAATTTGGTGGATCAGGAAGTAAAATCTTGGCTGATCTTACAAAACCTGAAAATCACGGCAAGCTCATGGCCCTTATTCTCGATGGAGTCATTAAAAGTGCTCCAGCCATAGCAGCAAGTCTTACAAATGGACAAGGTATTATTACCTTAGGTGCTGGTACGTACGAAGAAAAACAGAAAGAAGCTCAGAATATTGCCATTGTTTTAAGAGCGGGGGCTTTGCCTGCACCGCTAGATTTTCTTTTTGAAAGAACCGTTGGACCATCCTTGGGGCGTGATTCCATTGAATCAAGCCAAAAGGCTTTTATAGCGGGTTGTTTGGGTGTCTTTATATTTATGATTTTTTATTACAGTTTAAGTGGAGTGGTTGCTGTTGTGGCACTTTTTTTAAACGTACTTTTTATTTTGGCATCATTAGCTATGCTCAAAGCCACACTTACGCTTCCAGGTATTGCGGGAATTATTTTAACTATTGGTATGGCGGTTGATGCTAACGTTCTTGTTTATGAGAGAATGCGTGAGGAGTTGGAAGTTGGCAGAACTCCAAATGCTGCTATTGAAGCTGGTTTTAACCGGGCTTGGTTTACAGTGTTCGATTCAAATATAACAACGATGATGCCTGCATTTGTGCTTTTGAAATACGGCACGGGTTCTATTAAAGGCTTTGCTATTACGCTCATCATTGGAGTTATTTTTAGCGTGTTTACAGCATTTTATGTTTCAAAATTAATTTTTGATGTTTTTGCAAAAAGACGAACAATTAAGAAGTTGTATGTATGAGTTTTAGATTAATTAAGAAAAATCCGAATTTCGATTTTATTGGCAAGCAAAAAATATTTTTGCTTATCTCGGGTGTGTTTATTTTAGGATCCATCATTTCTATCATGGTTAAAGGTTTTAACTATGGAATTGATTTTGCCGGGGGCATTGAGTTGCAGTTTCAATTTAAAGAAGATCCTGGAATTGGTGAAGTACGAGCCATTTTAGAAAATGTTGGTTTTGGAGCCAGTTCTGTTCAGCGGTTTGGTGCTGTCGAAGATAAAGAATATCTTATTTTTCTTAAAGCGGAGCAGCTTGAAAAAGAACATATTGATGAAGCAAGTCTTGCAGCTTTTTCAGTAAAAGTAGTTGATGCCTTGAGAGCTAAACTTGGCAAAGACCAGTCTGGTAATGAAAAAGTTGATGTGCGCCGTGTAGATATGGTGGGCGCTAAAGTGGGTAGTGATCTTAAAAAAGCAGGTATTCTCTCTGTTATTTTTTCTGTCATTCTCATTCTTATCTATGTTTGGTTTCGTTTTGAATACAAATTTGCACCCGGTGCTGTTATCGCTCTTGTTCATGACGTTATTATTACATTAGGAGCTTTTTCTCTTTTACAAAAAGAGTTTAATCTAACTATTCTGGCAGCTGTTCTTACCATTATCGGTTATTCTATTAACGATACAATTGTTATTTTTGACCGAGTTCGCGAAAATGTTCAGTTGAGAGGTGGTGAGTTTTTTCCAAATCTTGTGAATCGAAGTATTAATGAAACTTTAAGTAGAACTATTTTAACAACCTTAGTGACCTTATTTGTTGTTGTTGCTCTTTTTATTTATGGTGAAGGTGTAATTAAGGATTTTGCTTTTGCCTTATTGGTTGGAATGATAGCAGGTACATATTCAACTGTTTTTATTGCATCACCTGTTCTTTTAGTGTTGCATGAAAGAGAGAGTAAAAAGAAACTAGATAAGTAGTATTAAGGTATTGTTGTGGCAAAAAAAACTCGTTGGTTTATTAGAGAGTGCGAATCTCATCTCGTTCAAGAGTTTTCAAAAACTCTTAAGCTTTCACCCATTACATGCCATCTCCTAATTCAAAGAGGTATTAAAACGATTGATGAGGCCCATGCCTATCTTAACCCCTCATTAAAGAATCTACCTGATCCTTTTCTTTTTAAAGATATGGATAAGGCGGCAGCGCGCATTGAACAAGCTGTATTTAATAATGAACCTATTTGTATTTATGGTGATTATGATGTGGATGGCACGACAGGGGCTTCTGTTTTAACTCAGTTCTTTAAAGATATAGGTGCCAGTGTCTTTTTTTATATTCCACACCGCATGACTGAAGGATATGGCTTATCTGAAAATGTTATTGCCGTCCTAAAAGAGAAAAATGCAAAGCTTGTCATCACGTGTGATTGTGGCACGGCTAATCAAGATGAAGTAGCTCTTATACAAAAAGAGGGTGTTGATGTTATTGTGACAGACCATCACAAAATTCAGGGAGAACATCCCCCTGCTTTTGCATTTTTAAATCACCAAAGAACAGACTGCGGGTATCCAGAAAAGACTCTCTCAGGTGTGGGAGTGGCTTTTAATCTCATTATGGCAGCTCGCCTTCAACTTCGACGAGCCGGTTATTTCAAAAAAGTGAAGGAACCAGATCTCAAGAATTATTTGGATTTAGTAGCGCTCGGTACACTTGCTGATATGGTGCCACTCCATGGCGCTAATAGAGTGCTCGTTGTGAATGGATTAAAAGCTATGAATCCGGCGAGTCGTGTGGGTCTGAAAGCATTGATTGAATGTGCACGCCTGCAAAGTAAAGAAATTACAACACAAAGTGTAGCATTTGGTTTAGCTCCTCGAATTAATGCCGGGGGGCGTATTGATACAGCTCGCATTATTGTAGAGCTTTTTACGACAGAAGATAAAGAACGGGCACAAGAGTTAGCATTGTCTCTTGAGCAAAAAAATCAAGAGCGAAGAACGATTCAGGAAAAAATTTATAAAGAAGCACTTGATTTCGTAGAGCAGCAGGCTGTCATTCCCGCCCTGACTGCGGAGCAGGCAGGTTCAGGAGGGAATCCAACGATTAAAGGTCTCGTAACTCCCTACGCAATCGTTGTTGGCTCATCCGGTTGGCACTCAGGTGTCATTGGCATTGTTGCTTCAAAACTGATTGAGAAATATTATAGACCGGCCATTGTTATTGCTTTTTCAGATGGAGTTGGAAAAGGCTCGTGTCGCACAATAGAGGGTTTTGATATAACAGAAGCTCTGTCACATTGTAAAAAATATCTTACTCAGTTTGGAGGACACGCTGCTGCGGCAGGATTATCTCTTAAGGAAGAAGATTTTTTGAAATTTGCTAAGAAATTTTCTTCGCAGGTACAGAAAACAACAAAAGAAGAAGATTTTACTCCACAATTATACCTCGATTTAGAAACGGATTTAGAAACAGTTACAGAAGAGCTTGTACGAGAGTTGAAGTATTTAGAACCTTTTGGCATGTCCAATCCAGAACCTGTTTTTGGTTCGCATGATCTTAAAATTTCGACATCAAAAGTAGTGGGTGGAAAGCATCTTAAACTTTTCGTGAGGGGAAAAAAAGAAGTTCGCGAAGCTATTGCTTTTAATCGAGCAGATGTTTTGAAAGAACTCTCACCTTCACTTTCACTTGCCTATGTTCCAGAGCTGAACGAATGGCGTGGAATTACAACAGTGCAACTTCGAGTCAAAGATCTAATTTGCTGATCGTCCTTGACATAATTTGACCCTCTATGTTGTCATGACCAAAAGAAGGAGTCCTATTTATGGCAAAACTTGAAGTTGAAATGGATAATGTCTCAGACGTATTTAAAAAGAAATTTGAAAAAGCAAAAGATGCACTCAATAAAATTGAGGCGGTTGTTCCTCCTGAAATTTTAAAAGTAGCCAATCAAGCCCAAGAAGAGGGTAAAAAAAGACTTCAAGAACTCTCGAAAAAATTTCAAGACTCTCCGGTTTTAGAGGTTGTACTAGCACAGCTTAAAACACTTTTGTCTGACGTAGATAGTCAGGGTGAAAAGATTTTACATTTTTTAGGAATCCCCAGTTTAAAAGATTTTAGAGAGCTCTCAAAAAAAGTTGATGCTTTGTCGAAAGCTAAAAAAACTAAAACTCATAAAACGTCATGAATAACATCCCGCTACCAGAACGAGAGAAAAATTTTGTACCCCTGCAACTTGTAGAGGGTCTTTTAAAAAAGACAGTTTTTGCTTTTATGAACCCCCTTGAAATGCAAGTTGAGGAGCTTTCCCGCCGAATTGAACGCCTCACACGGCGTACAAATAAGTTTTCTAAAAAAGGTACCGCCTAGCTGTCGTCTCCGCAATCCAACGCCTCTTGAACACAGGCCCTTTTTATTTAAGTTTCCCTTATCAGTTTCCGATATGTCATGAGAGTGAATTTTTCACAATTATAGGAGGAAATATATGGGACAACCTGCAAGACAAATGATTTTTGATGAAGGAAGAAAAATTTCAGAAGCTATTCAACCAGGTCCATCAGGAACACATGCTGGATTTTGGGTTCGTGTTGTGGCAACAATCATTGATGCTGTTCTTTTAGGCGCAGCATCTATGCTCTTAAATTTAGTTGCTGCGGGCCCAATGGCATACTTGGTATTGCCAGTCATGTTGGTGATTGATGTGCTTTATTTTGGTTATTTTGAAAGCTCAGAATATCAAGGAACACCAGGCAAAATGGTATTGGGCTTAAAGGTAACAGATTTGCACGGACAGCGTATCGCATTTGGAAAAGCAATTGGAAGATATTTTGGGAAGATGCTTTCCGCTCTTATCCTGTGCATTGGATTTATCATGGTTGCTTTTGATCAACAAAAACAAGGTCTCCACGATAAAATCCTTGGAACTTACGTTGTTAAGAAATAGATAGTTTGTCATCCAGTAATCATGTGCATAGTCCCTTTTTGTCACACGAAGAGACAAAAAGGGACATGTGCAATCCCACCTAAAACATTAACTACCTAATATCATTGCTGTTTTTATTTTAACCTCATGGCATAGCTCTTGCTCCTACACTCCATGAACCATAAAGTAATTTATGGTGTGAGGAGTATAAAACGGTACGTAGGAGGTATGTTTTATGAAAAAGTTAATTGTCGTGGCGAGCATTATTCTGCTCGGAGTAGTGGTAGGTTGTGGAAAGAGTAGAAATGAAACTCTGCCTATGAGTTCATCTGAAGTAACTGCAGCTCCAGTTATATTACCCATTCTTATGACTATGCGTGGTCAAGGTTCTGCCATAGAGTTCGTTGAACCAATCACCCATGTCGAAGGTGCAGTCGAAGCTGATGTTGTCCCAGTTGTTCCAGCTAAAGAAAAATCGGTTGAGTTTTCATTCAATTTTTCTAAGTCTGGCACAGAACTCACAATTTCAGATTATTCTCTCAAGATGGGAGAAGAACTTGTAGATTCTAAAAACTCTCAAGCAAATCTTATTAAGTATGAAGAACAAGAAGAAGCAGATGATGTTCTTGTACTTGATATTGATCGCGACCTAGGTGAAGGAAAAGGTATTCGTTATACTCTTGATGGTTTTTTGAGCGATTCAATTTATAGATTTCAATATCTTGAATATTCTCTGATCCAAGATGAAAACAAAAAATGGATTGTAGAATCACCTACAGCTCTCTTTTCTTCTGGTCCTGCTGATAAAAAATTTGAAATTCAAAAAGTTGTAGAAGAAGAAAAGAAAGAAGAAGTCACTAAGTCTGAAGAAGTTGCTCAACCTGAAGAAGTTACAACAGTAGAAGGCGAAGTAGTTCATTCAGATGAAAGCTTATCTGCTGAAGTAATTACAATTGAAGAATCTAAGGAAGGTTCTTCTCAAGAAAGTGTAGAAGAAAGTAAATAAAGTATCTGTCTAAGAGAGAAGAAGAGGGTCTTCTTCTCTCTTAAGCGGATAATCCACAATACTACTCCTCTCTCAGTAAGGGGCTCCGAATAGGAGCCCTTTGCTTTTCTAGGTGTATTTGTTACTATCTAGTTGTGTCGATCTCTCGTGACTGTCGAAGTGGCGACCCTGTCTTAACTCGAAACATTCCCATAAGGAGATTCAATGAAAAAGCGTTTTCTATTGGATACGAGTGTTCTTCTTTATGATCCGCAAGCCATATTTAAATTTGGAGATAATGACGTCGTTATCTGTCTCTCCGTTATTCAGGAGTTAGATAAATTTAAAAAAGGCCTCACTGAAACAGGCAGAAGTGCACGTGAGGTGTCACGTTATCTCGATGAATTAAGAACCCGTGGAAAATTAACAGAAGGCATACCTCTTCAGCAGGGTGGAAAATTAACAGTAGAACTCGCTTTGGAAGAAGAACATGGAAAAATTCCTTTGGAAATGAGTATAGGAAGTCATACCGATGCCCTTCTCTTAGCCGTTGCCAAGCGTTATCAAAATATGAAAGGTGATAATCCCGTTATACTTGTGACACGTGATACTAATCTTCGGGTTCGCGCTGACGCACTGGGTATTGTTGTTGAAGATTTTGAACCCGCTGAAGTCCAAATTGATGAACTCTATTCTGGTGTTCGCACTATCGATGTTCCAGGCGAGGTTGTTGATCTGTTTTTTGCAGAACGAAAACTTCAACTGCCTCAGGATGAATATAGATTTTTTCCAAACGAGTTTGTTCTTTTAAGATCAATCGAAAGCCCTCAACACACAGCTCTTGGCCGATATCGTGAAGATAAACAAATGGTAGCGCCCCTTATTAAGAAAAAAGAAGGTGTGTGGGGCATTTTACCAAAAAACGTTGAACAAAATTTTGCTATGGATTTACTCCTCGATGACAGTGTTCAGCTTGTAAGTCTTATTGGTAAGGCAGGCACAGGAAAAACACTTTTAGCCTTGGCAGCTGGGTTACATAAAACAATTGATGAAGGGCGCTATAGTAAGTTGTTGGTGAGTCGCCCTGTTTTTCCTATGGGCAAAGACATTGGTTACCTACCTGGCGATTTGGAAGAAAAATTAAATCCCTGGATGCAGCCCATTTTTGACAATATTGAGTTTCTCTTGAGTGGTGGTGGTGGCAAAGAATATCACAAGAGATCATCCACAAATTATCGCGATTTAATTAATCAGGGCATGCTTAATATTGAGCCCCTAACCTATATCCGTGGAAGAAGTATTCCT
>ORJL010447021.1_pt1 | contig 11462 bp, 8 predicted proteins | sample 1779941 | NCBI WGS metagenome assembly ORJL01 (sample SAMEA104232317, study PRJEB22302) | groundwater metagenome | biome: forest; feature: aquifer; material: groundwater | place: USA | collected 2011-08-07 | depth 5.8 m | reverse complement strand
GTTTTATTAAACGCCGCTTTTTTTTATTTGGTTGAATTGGCTTTAAGATGTATAATTTATAGTGACAAACCCCTGACTATAAGGAGGCCGAAATGTTTTTTGAGCCATTGAAACGCTTCTCCCTTTCAAGCCTTCACTCCCGCCTTATATTCCTTGTTTTGCTTGCGGTTGTTCCTGCGTTCGGGCTTGTTGTTTATACGGCAAATGAAAATATCGCACTTAAAGAAAAAGAAATTTCAGCGGATTCTTACCGCATAACCCACCTTGCCGCAGACAGGATTGCGCAGATAATTGAAGGCGAACGCAACCTCCTTATTTCCCTGTCAGAAATTCAGGCGGTAAAAAATCTTGATTCTCACGCCTGCAGTAAGAATTTTGCGAATATTAAAAAACACTTGCCTCTTTACGCCAATCTGTTTGCATTTAAGCCGAGCGGAGATGTGTTTTGCAGTGTTGCTCCGCTTGTAAAGATAGTCAATGCCTATAATATGACGTGGTTTCAGAGGACAATTAATACCGGCGCCTTTTCCATAGGAGAGTATCAGATGGGCAAGATTACAGGCAGGCCGGTTCTTGTCTCCGGATACCCTGTCATAAACAATGCGGGACAGATAAAGGCTGTTGTCGGGGTGTCAATAGACCTGTATGCATTGAATAAAGTATTAAGCAAGACCCATTTGCCGGAAGGGGCGTCGTTAACCCTGCTTGACTCCAAGGGCGTGATTCTTGCGCGTTATCCGGAACATGAAAAATGGATGGGGAAATTAATGCCTGATGCCGAAAAAATCAAGACTATTCTGCATCAGCACGAAGGAACAGCGGAGGTTGCCGGTGTGGACGGAATAAAGCGCGTTTATTCCTTTATTTCAGTTGAAGGCACAAATAGAAGCCTTTACCTAAGCATAGGAATTCCGACATCAGTGGCTTTTGCCTCAGTCCATAAGGCGCTTGCGCGCAATCTTATACTGCTGGGTTTGTTTGCGGCGTTGGCTTTAACAGCGGCATGGATTACCGGAAACCTGTCAATGCGCTCTGAGAACGCTCTTCGCGAATCCGAGGAAAAATTTCATCTGCTTTTTGAATCGGCTAATGACGGAATCTTTATTCTGGACCTGGAAGGGAAATTCATTGATGTAAACCGCATCGGTTATGAGCGTTTGGGATATGCCAAAGACGAGATGCTGGCTAAGAATATCCGTCAATTTGACCCTCCGGAATTTGCCGTTAGAGTGTCTGAACGGCTTGCACAAATCCTGAAGCACGGACAGGCAGTGTTTGAATCCGCACATTACAGAAAAGACGGGACCATAATGTCCGTGGAAATTAATTCAAGAATTATTGATTATGGAGGCGGGAAGTGTTTTTTCAGCATCATAAGGGATATAACAGAGCGTAAAATAGCGGAAGAATCTTTGATTAAGCAGTCACAGCTTTTGGAATCATTTTTTTCAAGCACTGTCATATGTTCGGCGCTTCTTGATAAAAACTTTAATTTTATCCGCGTCAATGAGGCTTACGCAAAAGCCGATAACCGCAGCGTGTCTGAATTCCCCGGGCATAATCATTTTGAATTTTATCCTTCAGAAGCCGAGGCTATTTTTGAGCAAGTTGTAAAGACAAAAAAAATGTATCAGGTATTTGCACGGCCGTTTATATACCCCGGCTACCCCGAGAGAGGTGTGACTTACTGGGACTGGTCCCTCGGGCCTGTGTTAGACCGTACCGGCGAAGTTGAGCTGCTGGTGTTTACCCTCGTTAATGTTACTGAACGCATGGAAGCAGAGCAGGAGCTTCGCAAATTAAACGAAGAGCTTGAACAGCGCGTAAAGGAGCGCACCTTAGATTTGGAGAGAAAGATTGCGGAGATTGAACGCTTAAATAAACTCTTTGTAGGCAGGGAGCTGGATATGATTGAGCTGAAGAAGAAGATAAAAGACTTGGAAGGTCCATCAGCAAGGGGCAAGAAGCGGGAATGAAACAAATAGAGACTGTTTTAAGGCAAATATCGCTGGCGTGCGCTCTGATAACTGCCGGCATAGGCGGAATTGCACTAACCGCATGGATGCTTGGTAATGTCATTATAGCAAGCCTGAGTTATTCCTATATTCCGATGGCGCCGAGCACCGCTGTTTTTTTTATCATTTTAGGGATTGCATTATTTAATTACATCCGCCGGCCGGAACATTTCTTCTGGAGCAGGTTTGCTAAATCGGCAGCTCTGCTGACATTAACCGGCGCCGGCGTTATACTCTTTGGATTTTTTGCCGGCATAAAATTTAAAGCCGAGCATCTGCTGTTTGAACAGCCCGAAGTCTTTTTTAATTTCCCTGTGGGACATATGTCCCCTATAACAGCAGTATGCTTTATAACCTCAGCCTTAGCGCTTTTATTTTTAGCGGATAAAAGGGCGCAGAAAAATACCGCCTCTATATTCGCTGTAATAACCGCTTTAACAGGTGCTGTATTAATCTTGGGTTATCTTTACGGCACGCCTATTTTGTACGGCGGCAGTTTAATACCGGTGGCGCTGACTACATCGTTTGCATTTTTATTTCTCGGTATGGGGCTGTTAACTTCTGCCGGACCTGATTCTTATCCGTTAAAATTGTTTATCGGGACGTCGTTCCGCGCCCGGCTGATGAAGATATTACTTCCGATAATAACCGCTTTTATTTTAATTCACGGGTGGCTGGATACTATTGTCTTTCCGTATATGAAAAACCCCGTGCTGACGGCGTCTGCTACAGCAATCCTTTCATTTTTTATAATCAGCGTCATAATATCAAAGCTGGCAAAGACAGTCGGCGGCAGGATTGACCGCTTAAATGCGGAGCGGGATGAGGCTGAGGTTAACTTAAGAAAGAACGAGGAACTTTTTCGTCTGCTTGCTGAAAACGCTTCGGATTTAATCTACCGCATGTCTTTGCCCGGCGGCCGCTATGAGTATGTCAGCCCCTCCTCAGAGAGGCTGTTTGGATATACGCCTGAAGAATTTTATGATGCGCCCCTTTTAATCCGGCGGGTCCTTCACCCTGACTGGCTGGAATATTTTGAAGAGAAGTGGACCAGGCTTTTAGCCGGCGACATACCGCCGTTTTATGAATATCAAATTATACATAAATCAGGCGGAATAAGATGGATGTATCAGCGCAACGCGCTGATAAAAGATGATAAAGGACTCCCGGCGGCCATAGAGGGCATAGTAACCGACATTACGGAGCGCAAACAGGCGGAAGCCGCGCTGCAGGAGTCGGAAAGGCAGTACAGAACCCTTGTTGATAATGCCCTTATAGGCGTATTTAAGTCAAATTTTAAGGGCGATTTTATTTATGCAAACAAAGCCCTCGCAAGAATTTTTGAGTATGATACAGTTGATGATATGATTCCCGGCGGAGTCTTGACAAGGTATGAAAATCCTGAAGACAGGGAAGCTCTCATGAAGGCGCTTATGAAGAATGGCAGTGTCGCAAACTACGAAGTTAAGCTTTTTACGAAGACAGGCAAAGCCAGACATCTGCTTATTAATGCAAATCTTGAAAAAGATGTGATATCCGGGATGGCTGTTGATGTAACCGAAGTCAAAGAGGCTGAAAAGGAAATCCTGAGGTTGAACACAGAGCTTGAAAAGCGTGTTATTGAGCGCACCGCCGACCTGAATAAGACCCAGCGGGCTTTGGTAAATATTGTTGAAGACCTTGGGCAAAAGAAGAAAGAATTAGAACAGGCAAATGAAAGTCTTAAGGAGATGGACCGGCTTAAATCCATGTTTATCGCGACAATGAGCCATGAACTAAGGACGCCGTTGAATTCCATTATTGGTTTTTCAAGCATACTCCATGATGAGTGGCTTGGACCTCTTAATGACGAACAGAAAATGAATCTATTTTCAATACTCAAATCCGGCAGGCACCTGCTTGAGTTGATAAACGATATCCTGGATTTATCAAAGATAGAGGCGGGCAAGATTGAGATTCATCTTGAGGACTTTGACATTGACAGCGTGATAACAGAGGCAGTGGATTTATTAAAAAAGGACGCCGGCGAAAAAGGTCTTACATTGGAGGTTGAATCAGTTCATCAGAGGATGCATACGGACAGGCGGAGGTTTTTACAGTGTGTTGTAAATCTGCTGAGCAATGCAGTTAAGTTTACGGGGAAGGGCTTGATAAAGATAGAAGTTAAGAAGATGAGAAGTTATGATGCTGATTTTATTGAAATCAGCGTGAAGGACACCGGAATCGGCATAAAAACCGAAGACCTCCCTAAGCTTTTTCAGCCGTTTGTCCGCCTCCATGAAATGAACGGGATTCCCGGCACTGGGCTTGGATTATACCTGACAAAAAAGATATTAACAGAGATTCTTAAAGGTGATATAATGGTATCAAGCGAATATAGAAAAGGGACAAGGGTTGTGATGAAAATCCCTGTATAAATATAGCTGAAACTTGCAATCGGAGGCTTTATGAGAATTCTTATTGTTGAAGACAATGCTGATGACAGAAGGCTTTTGAAGTATAACCTTGTATATCACGGCAATGAGGTGATAGAGGCTTGTGATGGTCAGGAAGGGCTTGAAAAGGCTAAGGCGCATAAGCCGGACCTGATTATCTCCGATGCCCTGATGCCGAGAATGGACGGGTTTCAATTTTTAAGAGCTGTCCGGCAGGATGAATCAATTAAGAAAATCCCCTTTATTTTTTACTCTGCTGTTTATACGGGGCATGATGAGGCCAGGCTTGCCGTATCTCTGGGCGCAGATGAGTTCATTATAAAGCCGAAGGAGCCTAATGAATTCTGGGATGAGATTAACAGCACCCTGGATGTGCTGAGCCTTAAGAGAGAAAAGCCTGTTACTGCAGAGCTTCTTAAAGAACATACAGAATTTCTTGAAAAATACAGCCAGATTGTAGCGGCTAAACTTGAAGATAAAGTCAAAGAGCTTGAGAGGATAAAGAAAGAGATTTTTGCAGTCCAGCAGAGGCTTCAGTACTTGATTTCATATGCGCCCGCAGTTATTTACTCCATGGAAATTGAACCTCCTTACGGCATTACCTTCATCAGTGATAATATAACTGCAATGACAGGTTATGAAGTTATGAATTTTATGGAGAACCGGAATTTTTGGCCGGACAATATTTACCCTGAAGACAAAGAGCGTATTTCCGAAGGATTTGTACGGTTGTTTGAAAAGGGGCATATTAATTTTGAATACCGTTTCAGACGCAGAGACGGAAAATACTTTTGGTTGAGGGATTCAGCCAGATTAGTGTGGGATGACCATGGTAAACCCGTGGAAATAGTCGGCTCCTGCATAGACATCACAGAACGCAAAACAGCGGAAGAAGAGACCAAGGCAAGGATGGCGGAACTGGAGAGGTTTTACGAGGCTTCAATCGGCAGGGAGCTTAAGATGAAAGAGCTTAAAAACGAAATAGAAAAACTGAAGGCAGAGCTGGAAAGGTATAAAAAATAATTGCGCGCGGATAAAAATCAAAAATTCTCTTTTAAGCTGATTGTCGTCTTTTTACTCCTGACCCTCGGAATCGGAACGGCAGGATATTTTTATTATGAAAACCAGAAGAGCTTGATTATCAGAGATAAGCAGAATGAACTTTCAGCTATCGCAGACCTCAAGGTGAACCAGATTGTATTATGGCGTCAGGAGCGGATAAAGGACGTCATAATCATCGCAAAAAACCCCGTGATTATTAACAGCGTCAGCCGGTTTATGAGGAATGAGAATATATACGAATACAAGGCTGAGACGCTTGAACTGCTGAGCGAGTTAATAACTTACTATGATTATGAAAGGGCAATGTTATTTGACACAAACGGCAGGCTGGCGCTGTGGTCAGGCGAGAAACCTGAAGACGCTGAAATTCACGCCCGTATGTATGTCGCAGATGCGATGAAAAGGGGCGGGGTTGATTTCATTGACCTTCATAAGGATGAGCCTTCGGGCAGTATACACTTCGGACTCTCCGTTCCCCTTTTTTCTCAGGGGACCAAAGGCAGTCGCCTTATCGGAGTCCTTATTCTGCGCATTGACCCGTTTAAGTTTTTATATCCCTTAATACAGGCATGGCCCACCGCAAGCCCCACAGGCGAGACACTGCTTATCAGGCGCGAGGGCAATGAAGTTATATATCTTAATGAATTGAGGCACCAAAGGAATACGGCGTTTTCCCTGCACTTTCCCCTCAGTAAAAAAGAGATACCCGCTGTGATGGCAGTGCTTGGGAAAAAGGGAGTTGTTGAGGGCCTTGACTACAGGGGCATTCCCGTTTTTGCTGCGGTAGGAGCGATACCCGGTTCGCCGTGGTCTATTGTGGCAAAGGTGGACAAGGAGGAGATATATGACCCTCTTGCAAGGCGCGCCCTGCTTGTATTGATTGCCGTAATAGCGTTGATTATAGCCGCCGGAGCAAGCGTGGGACTGTGGTGGAGGCAGGAGAGGGCTGTTTATTACCGCAGGCAGTATGAAGCAGAGGTGCAATTTAATGAAGAGCGCAAAAAAGCTGAAAAATTGCTTTTAGAAAATGAAACCCGTCTCAAGAGGGCGCAGGAAATCTCCCACCTCGGAAGCTGGGAGCTTGACCTTGTTAATAACAAGATTACCTGGTCTGATGAAGTTTACCGGATTTTTGGATTGCGGCCTCAGGAATTTGGCGCAACGTATGAGGCATTTCTTGAGGCAGTGCACCCGGAGGACCGTAAAGCGGTTGACGAGGCTTATTCCGGCTCGCTGAGGGAAGGAAGAGACACATATGAGATAGAGCACAGGGTCGTGCGGAAGGCTGCGGGAGAAATACGCTACGTCCATGAAAAATGCGAGCATGTCAGGGATAAAACAGGCAGGATTATCCTGTCTGCGGGCATGGTGCATGACATCACCGAACGCAAAAAGGCTGAAGATGCCTTAAGCCATTATACATCGGAGCTGAAGAGGTCCAATGAGGAGCTTCAGCAGTTTGCCTATATTGCATCCCACGACCTTCAGGAGCCGCTGAGGATGATAGCCAGTTATCTTCAATTGATAGAAAGGCGTTACAAGGGCCGGCTTGATAAAGATGCGGATGAGTTTATAGCTTTTGCAGCGGACGGGGCCGGCAGGCTTCAGGAAATGATTATAGGACTGCTGGCTTATTCGCGGGTGCAGACAAAAGGCAAGGCGTTTGAAGAAGTTGACGCCTCGGAGGTTTTGGGGAACGCGGTTTCAAATCTCAAAATTGCAATTAAAGAAAGCGGCGCGCTTGTAACTGCAGATACCCTTCCCGTTGTTAAGGCGGACGCCTTACAGCTTCTTCAGGTCTTTCAGAATCTGATATCCAATTCAATAAAGTTTAGAGGCGGTGAACTGCCTGTTATTCACATCTCTGCCGAGCGCAAAAAAGAAGAATGGTTTTTTTCAGTGAAGGATAACGGCATCGGCATTGCCCCTCAATATAAGGACAAGATTTTTAATATTTTTCAGAGACTGCATGGCAGGGAATATCCGGGCGTCGGCATAGGACTGTCATTGTGCAGGAGAATCATTGAGAGGCACGGGGGCCGCATATGGTTTGAATCAGAGGCTGGGAAAGGGTCAACTTTTTATTTTACAATACCTATAAAGGAGGATAAAGATGAACAAAAACAATAACAGCGGCAAGCCCATAGATATCCTGCTTGTTGAGGACAATCCGGGAGACGTCAGGCTGACGCAGGAGGCTTTGAAAGAGGCAAAGGTGAAAAACGAGCTTCATGTTGTCAACGATGGGGTTGAGGCCATGACATTTCTCCGTAAGGAGGGCAAGTATAAAAATGCCGCAACGCCGGACATGATACTCCTGGACTTGAATCTGCCCAAAAAAAGCGGGCATGAGGTGCTTAATGAGATTAAAACCGATGAGAGCCTAAAAAAGATCCCTGTCGTAATTCTCACGGTTTCAAAGGATGAAGAAGATATTATTAAGAGCTACAACCTTTATGCTAATTGCTTTATAACTAAGCCCGTTAACCTCCATCAGTTTTTAGGGGTCGTAAAATCAATAGAGGATTTCTGGCTTACAATAGTAAAATTGCCGCCCAAAGAGGGATGAGATGAGTTTAAAGATTTTATTGATAGAGGATAATCCGGGTGATGCCCGGCTGATAGAAGAGATGCTGAAGGAAAGCGGCATCTCGTTTGAGATGGAAGGTATGGGCTCTTTGTTGTCCGGAATCAATCAGATTAAAGCAGATGGTTATGATGTAATTCTGCTGGACCTCGGACTTCCCGACAGTCAGGGGTTCAACACGCTTATGGAGTTAAATAAAATCAAGCCCGAGGCTCCGGTTATTGTGCTTACAGGTTTATCTGATGAGGCGGTCGGCATACAGGCCGTAAAAGAAGGCGCGCAGGACTATCTTATCAAGGGGCAGGTTGACAAAAATTTACTCGCGCGCTCTATAAATTATGCGATTGAACGCCAGCGTACTGAGGAAACCCTTAAAGTAACCGGAGAAATGCTGGAGACGATTTTTAACAATACTCACATAATGTTTGCCTATCTTGACAAAGATTTTAACTTTATTCGCGTAAACCGTGCGTATGCCGCTTCTGATGACCATATGCCGGAGTTCTTTATAGGCAAGAATCACGTTGCAATTTATCCCGACAAAGAAAATGAAGCCATTTTCCGGAATGTTGTGGAAACCGGAGAACCCTACACCGCATATGCCAAGGCATTTGAATTCGCAGAACATCCTGAACGCGGCGTGACATATTGGGATTGGACCTTGCAGCCCATAAAAGATGCTGACAATAAAGTCATTAGTCTTGTCCTCAGCATAATTAACGTCACAGAACGCAAGACAGCAGAGAATGAGACCCGGAAAAGGATAGAGGAACTGGAGAGGTTTTACGAGGCTTCAATCGGCAGGGAGCTTAAGATGAAAGAACTGAAGAATGACATAGTAAAACTGAAGAATGAAGCAGAGATACTGAAAGTGGAACTGGCGAGGTATAAAAAATGATACAGGATACAAGATACAGGATGAACTTAAGGCAATTGTTATAAAATATTTTTATCGTGCATCATGTATCGTGGATCATTAAATTATGTCCTGCATCCTTATTGACGGATACAATCTTATCGGCATTGCCCACAGGGACTTTGAACAAGCCCGCAGTAATTTAATCTCCCGGCTTTGCGAGTATACTACCCTGAAGCATCACGACATTACCTTAGTCTTTGACGGCTGGAAAGACGGACAGTTGAATGAGACAAGCATGCAGAAGGGCAGGGTTACTGTTGTTTTTTCAAGGCTCGGCGAAAAGGCAGACCATGTAATTAAACGGATCCTGTCAAAAGACAAAAAACCATGGATAGTTGTAAGTTCTGACAGGGAGATTGCGGATTTTGCGCGCAGTAATGGTTTTGTCTCTTTTACTTCATCTGAATTTGAGAAGAAACTTTATTCAGCAGGCAGTATCACTGAAAAAGATGAAGATAAGGCTGTGCGGGACGAAGAAGAAAATGAAACCGGAGCTGTCAGGCGCAAGGGCAACCCGTATAAACTTTCAAAAAAGCAGAAGCAAAAGCTATTAGCTATTAAAAAGCTTTAAAAAACAAATAGATATGCTTTTATTCCTCAAGGAATTTATGAAGTAATTTTGTGTCAACGGAAATCTTTCCCTGAAGGGATTTTACCAGGCCCTGTTTTTGAAATTTGCTCATGGTCCTGATGCTCGTTTCAACGGTTGTGCCGACCATCTCAGCGATTTCCTGCCGTGTAAGGGGAAAATCTATTTTTATATACCCCTTGTCAGCAGTGCCGACCTTTTCCGAGAGCTTGAGCAGAAGCGAGGCAATTCTTTTTTCCACGCGCTCGGTGGCAATGTTTTTCAGCGTCTCATGGGCATCCCTTAATCTGCCGCTGAAGTATTTCACAACCTCAAGTTTGAGCGCCGGATGCTCTTCCATAATATTGAGGAGATTTTTGCGGTTAATCCGGATTACGCTGACCGGCTCCATGGCCTGCGCCGACGCAGGGAAGGGTTTCTTATCAAGCACTGCGACGCCGCCGAATATGTCGCCGGGCGACATGATTTCAAGTATGATGTCCTTGCCCGTTATTGTGTGTTTGACTATCTTAACCCTTCCTTCTGCTGTGACATAAAACCAGTCCGAAGGGTCTCCTTCCAGAAAGATATATTCATTGTCTTTAAATCTGAGGGTCTCAAAAAGAGGGCTTATCTCTTTTATCTCCACATCTTTAAGGGAGGAGAATACGATTGTTTTTTTAAGCAGGTCTGTAATCATTTTTAACCTCATTGTATGCAGTAGGAAGTTTATCCCATTCAATCACTTACAAAGTGTATTTAATTTCCGGTTTGTTGTCAAATGAAATCTAAATGAGGATTTTTAAAAAAAAGGGGAGTCCCGATACATCGGGACTCCCCTTTTAGTGCTTATGAGTTACATTACTCCTCTATTGATCATCTCTATCATCATCTTTGCAATCATGTCTATCATCTCTATCGCGCTCTTCCCTATCCTCTCTCTCTCTGTCTGCATTATCCTTATCGTGAGGCACGCGTATCTTTACCTTTGCCGTGCTGGTATTGCCTGAACAATCTGCCGCTGTTATGGTTATGGTATATTTCCTGCCTTTGCCGCGGCCTGAACGTTCGGCGCGCAGCTGCAGGTAAATCATTCCTGCAGCCTGTGTTATTACAGGCTGGGTCCAGTCAGGTCCTGTATCTCCGCTGCCCAAACCATATTCAGGTTCATTGCTTGTAACGAGCGCATTTAGCGTGACAGGACATCCGCTGTTGTCAGACGCATTTGCTGCGATAGCAATGTCCACCATTTTATGATTTGGCGGCCAGAGGATATATTTATTTGCAATAGGTTTAATTGTCGGAGCTATGTTATCAATTATTTGCACTGTAATATACTTTATATCCTGCTGAGCAGTTCCATCAGAGATTTTAAGGCTGATTGTGTGCATGCCAAGGCTCAGGTTTGATACAACGCAATCAGGAAGCAGTACGGCTGTTCCGCCTGCAACTGACTGGATGCTTCCGGAGCATAATACATTTGTTCCTTCGGCCCATTCGTAATACAGCAGGTCGCCGTCAAAATCAGAAGCATCTCCGGGCAGTATTACAGGGGTGTTAATAACATAAACTCCGGCTCCGCCCGGGGCGGCATGAGGCGCAGAGTTGTCTATTGTTAAATCCATTGTATTTGATGATGTTGCCTGACCGTCGTACACTTCAAGGGTCAGGGGATGTAACCCTAATCCCAATGAAAGAGCGCTTAAATTCAGAGGGCATTCACCGCTTATCCCGGCAGGAGTCCAATCCTGTAAAACGGTTAATCCTTCTGTCCAGAGGCATGTCAGCGCATTGCCGTCAAAATCTGTTGCAATGCCTTGAATTATAGTTACGGCAATTTGATCGCTTGTAATAATAATGTTTTCTCCGGCATTGG
>ORJL011300007.1_pt1 | contig 11463 bp, 12 predicted proteins | sample 1779941 | NCBI WGS metagenome assembly ORJL01 (sample SAMEA104232317, study PRJEB22302) | groundwater metagenome | biome: forest; feature: aquifer; material: groundwater | place: USA | collected 2011-08-07 | depth 5.8 m | reverse complement strand
CTTCCCGGGCTCGGGCGCCTCGGGCTTCGGGAACTCCATCGTCATCACCTGGACGGTGACGTCGAGGCCGCCCTCCAGGAAGTTGGCGTCGAAGCGCGGGGCGCGGATTCCGCAGAGGGCGGGCGGCTGGCCGGGACTGGCGTGGCGGACGAGGTCGAGCATCTCCTTCGGGGACGGCGGGGGAAGGATCTTCGGGAATGCGACTGTGGCGCCGTCATTCGTGGAGGCCGCGAACCGCTGCGACGCCCGCTCGGGCAGGGGCATCGCGTACAGCCCCGCACTCTGGGCGAGGAAGTTGAACGCGATCAGGGCTACATTCGCCCGATACCAGAATTCGCCTCTGCGCCTCATGGCCGCTACCTCCCGCTCGGAGTACAGTCGCACTGGGGATCCACGGGCTTCCCCTCTTTGTCGTCGGGCGCCGCGCCGCCGCCGCGGCAGTGGCAGTCCTTGCCGGCCCCTCCGCCCCCGCCTCCCACCATCCGCTCCTTCGAGTCGTCGGGCCACGTCGTCTGGTCGCGGGGCCCCATCGGGCGAAGTACGCGATCGGCGTCGTCCGCCGTCACGCGGCGGGACGACGTGATCCCGATGAGGATGACGGAGAGGGCGATGAGGGCGAGCACGAAGATCGCCGCCCTGCCACGGGCCATCACCTGGTCGCGCATGTGACTCTCCCTGAAGGTCTGCGGATTCACCCGCGTGAGGATCGAACGAATACAAGGGCGTCGGGCCGGAATCCAGGGAAAACCGGATTCCCGGATCGAATTTCTGGCGCCCTTGCGATTCCTACGCAAGTCCTTGCGGGAGGAAGACAACGGTTTGTGCGACTTCGGATCCGAACTCGCACAGGACCGGAGACTCGCGATCCTGGGGGCCGGATCGGCGCCCCGGCACGCGGCGGCGCGAGGCGTCCGCTACGTGGGGATCCCCGCGCCTGCGGTCGCGGCTGGCGCCTTCTGGCGCCTCCGCACCAGCCTGACGGTGCCGAGTTCGCGGAGCATCGTCTCCACGGAGGCGAGGCACGCGTCGACGAGCGCGGGCGCCGGGCGGTGCCTCTCCAGCATCTCCGCGAACCTGCTGAGGTGCGCGGGGGCCACGGCCGTCGCGCCGTCGCAGACGAGGTCGTGGGGCTCCACGCCGAGGACGCCGGCCATCGACTCGACGACCTCGACTGTCGGCGGGCGGGCGCCGCTCTCGATCTTCTCCACGTAGCTGTCGGAGATGCCGACCCGCTTCGCGAACTGCTCCTGCGTCATGCGGCCGCGGTTCCCCCTCCGCCGCAGGAGGGAGACCCGCCTGCCGAGCGCCAGCGCGAGCGTGCCGTTCCCCGGGGTGCCTTCCTCCATGTCCGTCCCTCCGATGCAGCAGAAGGGGGCGCAGGGCCCCGACCGCCGACGGTAGTGTAAGCGGCGTGCCAGGCGGGGAGCGGAATCGGTCGCGCGCCGCAGGAGGCGCGTCCGCAGGCGGTTGCGGACGGGAGTGGGACGGGGAGCCGACCGGCGAGTGCGACTTCTGGGCATGGCGCTGCGACAATTCCGCACAGGGGGTGTCGCAGAATGTTGCACCTCGGTGGCGCGCGACGGGGATACGCGCTTGACACCGCGCCCCGCTTCGACTCGAATCCACGCCATCGAGCGGGGAGATCGGCGATGCGATCGGCGCGGAGGATAGTGGCTGGCGCCCTGGTCGGGGCCGCCGTCCTCGCGGCTCTCCCGTGGCGCTCGCTCGCCGAGGATCCGCCGCGCGCCCGAGACGTGACCCTCGTCTATACGGGGGACCTCGAAGGGGAACTGGAGCCGTGCGGGTGCACCGAGGGGCAGCTCGGCGGGCTCGCGCGACGCGCAGCCTGGATCAACGCAGCGAAGGCGACCGGCGAGCACGTCGTACTCCTCGACTCGGGCGACCTCTACTTCCGCCGCGAGGCCATCCCCAAGATCCTGGAGCCGCAGCTACGGCTGAAGGCGCGGACGATCGCGGGCATCCACGAGCGCCTCCACTACGTTCCAGCCGCCCTCGGGGAGCTGGATCTGTCTCTCGGACTGGAGGCGTTCGAGGGGCTCGGGCGAACGCCGCTCCTCGCGAACGCGGACGAGTCCATCAAGGTCAGCGGGTCGCCCGTCGTCGACGCGGGCGGGTGCAGGGTCGGCGTCCTCGGGCTCGCCTCTCCCGCGCTCTTGAAGCCGAGCGGCGTCGACGCGGGGGATCCGATCGAGGCCGCGAGGCGCGAGGTTGCGGCGCTCGGAGATCGCGCCGACCTGGTCGTCTGCGTCTCGCACCTCGGGCTCGACGGCGACAAGGCCCTGGCTGCGGCCGTCCCAGGTATCGACGTGATCGTCGGCGGGCACGACGGCCTCAGCATGGAGCCGCCCGTCCGCGTCGGCCGCACGCTCATCGTCCAGGCCAACCGCCAGGGCAGGTTCCTCGGTCGTATGCGCCTCCACCTGCTGCCCGACTGGAGGAAGGCCGACCTGTTCGACGCCTCCGAGAACGAGCGGTGGGGGGAACTGGCGGTCGAGTACGACGCCACGGTCGAGAGGTTCGCGGGTCAGCGGGACGCCGCGACCAGCCCGGGGGACAGAGAGCGGGCGCAGCACGGCGTGGAGCAGTACGCGGAGGAGGCGAAGGAGGCCAGATCGCGGATCCGTGACCTCTCCGACCGGAGCTGGTTCGCGAACCGCCTAGTTCCCTTGGACGCACGAGTGCAGGACGATCCGGAGGTCGCGAAGTTGGTCTCCCTATATAAAGAGGAGGCGAAGCGGCTGAACGAGTCCCTCGCCGACGCGCTCGCCGCCGCCCCTGCCGAGGGTCCGGCCTACGTCGGCGGGGCGTCCTGCGTCGAGTGCCACAAGGGGGAGCACGAGGGGTGGAGGAAGACGGCGCACGCGAGGGCGTTCGAGACGCTCGTCTCGCGGGGGCAGGAGATGGACCTGGAGTGCATCGGATGCCACACGACCGCGTTCCAGGGGAAGGGCGGCTTCTTCCTCCCGTCGAAGGCGGGGGACTGGAAGGGGGTGCAGTGCGAGGCGTGCCACGGGCCAGGCGAGGGGCACCCGAAGAGGAAGCTGATCGCCGCGCCGACGAAGGACGCCTGCGTCCGGTGCCACCAGCCCCCGCAGCAGGAGCGGTTCGACTACGACTCGGCCCTTCCGGTGGCGAGGCACGGGAAGTGAGGGATCACCCGATCCTCGGCGGGGTCGCCCACTCGTATCCGCACCGGTTGCAGCGGCGATGCATGTGCGGGTCGGCGATTCTGCGCCGCACGTCGGGGAAGGCGCACTCCTCCTTCGCGTGGAACTCCGCCCAGTGGATCCCCGCCTCGCCGCACTTCGGGCACGCCTCCGCCTCCCTGAACTCCTCGGGCCAGGCCGTGACGCGGATCGGCGAGTTGCCCCACTCGTTCCCGCACCGCTCGCAGGTGTAGTGGAGGTGCTCCGGCACCTGGCCAGGGCGGGCGACGCGGAGGCCGCAGAGGATCCTCTCGTAGCAGTACCGCCACCTCGTCGCGGGGGCCCCGCACTCGGGGCAGGGGACGTGCTCCATCGCCGGACGTGCGGGATCCACTCGTCGCTCCTCGATGGCGGACATCTCGTCGGCGAACACGATAGCACCGCCCCCCGAGGCGGGCAAGGGCGCGGCGGGGAAAGCGTGCTGCTCGTGCACGACCCACCTTCGCCTGATCCGGCCGCCCTTGATCGCCGCCGCCCTCGGGGGTACAACGCGGGCCATGCTCCGCGCCCCGATCGTCCTCATGGCCCTCCTCGCCGCCGCGCCCCAGCCGGCCTCCGCCGAGGGCGACGCGGCCCCGCTCGACCGTGCCATCGCCGACCTCCGCAGCGACGACGCGGCGACGCGCGAAGCCGCCACGAAGTCGCTCGTCGCGATGGGCCAGCGGATCCGGCCGGCAATGCTGAAGCTGTGGAGCGGGGCCGCGGATCCGGACGCCCGCGCCCGCGCGGTCGAGGTCCTGGAGGGGATCGACTCGGCGGAGCTGCTGCGGCTGATGACGAGCACCGACGGCCCCCGCACCGATGAGCCGAGACCGGAGGCTCCCGCGCCGGCCGACGAGTCCGACGTCGCGGCCCTGACCGCCCAGGTCAACTCGGACGACTCGACGGTCGCCGAGAGGGCGCTCCTGCGGCTCAACGCGATCGGCGAGGGCGCGATCTTCGACCCGCCCGATCCCGCGAAGTGGGCGTCCGCGCCGCAGGTCCTGCACCGGCTCCTCGTCCTCGTGGGCAGGGATCGGCTCGCGTGGGGGATGAGGTCGTGGGGCCTCCTCCTCGGCGGCCGCGAGCCGGCGTTCCCGCGGACGCTGCCCGCGCTCGGGCACGAGGCGATCGAGGACCTGATCGCCCGCGACCAGGGCGAGGCGATCTCGGCGGACGCGAAGGGCCGTCCCGAGAGGCGCAGGAACCCCGCCGGCGGGATCTGGACGTACTGCTACGACCCGAACGCGCCCTTCTGGCCGATCGAGCGCACGTCAACGGTCGGGGTGCTCCACCAGTTCCTGTTCGAGAGGGGGACGGGGCTCCTGACGCTGTGGCGCGTCGTGAGAGAACCGGACGAGTTCTTCGAGGTGCGCCTCGTTAAGGGGCGGGTCGCCGCGATCGAGGACTCGGCGGGGGTGAGCGTGACGTTCAGATAGCCCACGAATCCAGCGGGGTGTCGATCCCGTGCCTGTTATCTAGATCTTCTCCGGCCTGCCCATGCACCGAGTGAGCCAGTCCGCCGCCGTCAACTCCCGGCGCGGCCGGGCATGAACCGAGGACGCCCCAGGCCGGCCGGCAGTTCGGTGGCTCCTGCTCTCTCGGATCGCAATCTTGCCCGCGCCTTCTTGTCATCCACCCTTATCTCAGGTCGAATCTGCCAAATACGGTGCGATGCCATGCCCGGAGGATCGTCCGGCGCACGAAGCGGGCTCCTCCAAGGAGGAGGGTCGCAAGTCCGTCAACAAGGGTGAAGATGATGCCGAGGATGGTCCCAATCAGCGAGAATCCCGCGAGAGACGCCTCATAGCGCCGCTCGTCCGTTGCGCCGCCACCGCGATTCGCTGCCTTCGAGGCGTCGGGGTCGCTTGGAGCGTGGTCTGGATCGAGATCTCCCAGGGTGAGGCGCAGAACCTCAAGCGCGGGGCGGTTTGGCATGGTCACGACCTCAGGTGGTCATAGAGCTTGCGGATCTCTTCTGCTGCTTCCTTCTTTGGCATGCTCTGGAGCATGACGGGCAGAGTCTGAAGAATGAGGTTCTCCAGACGCATGCGTTGAATCTCTCGAATTGGCCAGTAGAGGAGGCCTTCGACCACGATGGTCCCCGTGGCCAAGTACGGGTTCTTCGACTGGTAGGCGACCAGAAGAACCCCGACACCAAGCAGGAAGAGAGCTACCGCCATACCGACTATGACAAGCTCGGCGCGGCGATTTGCCCCCAATGCCTTGTCGACCCTCGCGTTGGTGGCATTCAGGTCGAACGACACGGCGCGATCCTCGTGCGAGGGGACTCCGTCCGGGCCTCCCCCTGTCGTTGGTGTGCGGGTCGACTCCGGGTGGGCTGGTCCCGTCTGTGTCGTCGAGGACTCTTGGGGCAGAGACTCCTCGATCCTCTGACGAATCCTCATCGCCTCGGTGCGTGCCGTATCTTGCAATGATTGCTGGTCGGACACCGTGTAGACTCTCTTCCGCTGAACGTGTTCGTCGAGAAGCATGGCCGATAGCTGATCCGCATGGTGCCGGATGTCCTTCTGCGGCAGCCGGGAGAACCCCCGAAACGCACGGTTCAACTCAGTGCGGGCGATCTGGGCACAGATTGGGCGCCAAGTGGAACGGAGCGCATTCTCTTCTTGCTGATCCATCCTCGCCTGCCTACCCTCTCATCTCGTCACCCACTCGTACGAGTTCCGCGTTTCGCTACCTTGCCCTGCCGGTCCGCCCGCGAGTTGATCGCGCGCTTCGCACGGAGGCGCTCGATGCGGTTCTGCGCATCACGAATAGGGGCAGCCTACTGAATACGGCCAATGTCGGTCGCTCCAGCCCTCCTCGCGCAGGATTCCACGAGCGCCACAATGAGTTCCAGCGGGTCGTTCGAGTCGGGTGAGTCGGGAACGCGACGGTCGCGATCCGTCCCTGGATCCATCTCACTGAGTGCGGCGCGAAGAGCCTCCCAATCCAGCTCGCTCGGTTCAAAACCTGCTTGATGCGCGCATTTGTTGCGCAGCGCGTTCAAGCCGCGCAGGACTCTTGCGAGCGGAGTCTCGATGACACGGTGTGCCTCGCAGAGGGAGACCAAGAACGCAAACCCCACGCCGCGCCCCCTTAGCAGGGCGTCAGGGTTCGGAAGGACGGCGTACACGCTGCGAACGAGGACATGTTCCAACCAGAGGTGAGCGGCAAATACGCCCAACTTACCCAGCGTCTGGCTGTTCAGGAATTTCTGATAGGCAGATTCGTTTGCCGTTCTCTTCTCCTGGGGCTAGGCCGGTTTTGCTTGTTCGGACCACACGTGCCCAGAATTCCTGGGTCTGATCGTGGATCCGGAACCTCCCCCTCCCCTACCCGTCCTTGACCTCCGCCGTCTCGGGCGCGGGTGGTACGACTCCCTTCGGCCTCCCGACCCTTCCCTTCCTCCTCGCGGACAGCGCCAGCGCGTACAGCCCCTTCCCCGCCTTCCTGAACAGCGTCCCGTCGGCGAGGACATGGTGGACGCTGATGAGGAGGTTCTGCGGGGTCGCAGTCGTCTGGTAGCCCATCTGGAGGACGCGCTTGACGATGCTCTTCGCTCCCATGGGCCCGCCCGCCTTCCTGAAGGCGCCGAGGACGAAGAACTGAAGCGTCTCGCCAGGCTTGCGGGCGATGGACGTCGAGGGCCTCGCTGACTTCACGGCCTTCCGCGAGGACGCGGGCGCCGTCGCGAGCGCGAACACGCCCTTGCCGAGCCTCCTGAAGACATGCTTGTCCGCGAGGGCGCGGTAGACGCTCGTCACGAGGGTCCCGCGCATCGCGCTCGTCCTGTACCCCGCCTGCTTCACGAGGTCCACGAGGTCGGTCGCCTTCACGGGGCCGCCTGCCTTCGCGAGCACCTTGACGACGAAGTCCTTGAGGGTCTCGCCCGCCTTCGGCGCGATCCGAGCCCTGCGCCGTCGAGGCTTCCTCGGCGGGGCCGACGGGGAAGCGGTTGCGGGCTCCGCCCTCCGCGGACGGCCCCGCCCCCTCCCGCCGAGTCCAGCGATCCGCGCGTCGAGGCCCGCGATCGTCTTTGCGAGGACGGCGCGCTCCTCCTGCAGGGCCTGCACCTGTAGGCGGCGCACCTCCTCCGCGAGGACGTCGCCGATCCTGTCGAGGCCGAGCCGCTTGATCAGATCCGCGAGCATGGTCGTCTCCGATGGGGTCGGGATCATGTTACTCGCGCCCGAGGCGGGAGCGGAAGGGAATCCCCGCCGCCCATGAGCGTGGGAACCCCCTCGTCGCAGTCCTACAGCAGATCCTCGGAGGTGAGGCGGCGAGGTGGAGGAACCCGAAGGCCCGGAGTCAATCCGACGAGGACCGTATCACTCAAATCCTCAGTCCGGTACGCGGGAATCGCGCCCGGAAAATCGAACCAGAAGATCGAACTCCAGGGTCCGACAAACTTGATCGCGAACGGCTCCACGGACGCCGCCGGGCAACGGGGGTTCGGCGTGAGCCCGAAGAGGTCCAGGACACTCCTCTGCGGCGGAGCTGACTGGGTGCCAGTGTGCAGGAACATGACGCCCTGCACGTTCGCGAACTTCCCCGCCTTGAAGCAGCGGAGCAGGTGGCGGTTCATCCGCGTGGATGACGGCCCCTCCTCGATGCCGACGCACACGAGGCCGGACCTGCCTTCGCCCGCTGAGGCCGCGATCTGCGCCGCAGCCCTCTTGACCCGATCCTCGATCCGGAGCGTGTCCTTCCGGGGAGCGGGGCAGAGCACGTAGCATCCCTGAGCGCGGTCGCGGGCAGTGTCGCCGCCTGGGATTCTCCTGAAGCAGGCGTTGAACCTCTCCCGATGGATCCGCAGCGGCGCACTCGCCCCCTTGGCCATGCGGTCGGCGATCGCCCCGACGATCTCGCCCCTCGTCGGGAGGTGGTGGGGGCACTTGAGGACAATCTCGACCAGAGTGTCCCCGTCGGCGGGACGCAGGATCGCCTCCTGTATCTCCTCCGCCACCGCCCGCGCGAACCGGAGGATTTCCTCCTCCACGTACGACCGCTCCATCATCTTGACCTCGACGGGCCACTCATCGCCGCCCTGGCCCTCCATGAGGATGTCCGGGACCGGGGCCGAGCCGGCCTCGGGGAACCGCCTCACCGACCCCCTTCGCCCGCGCTCCAGGATCGCCGCGACGTGGACGACGAGCCGCGAGGACAGGAACTCTTCCGTCTTGCGCAGGTTGGCGATGACCGAGTCGAGCCCCGGGATCCCGTCGAGGACGCGGATGTCCTCGGCGAGGCAGTTCATCTCCATGAAGGCGCCCGCGCCGCGCGTCAGCCATCGCAGCGCGAACGGGTGATGGTCGGCGCCGGGGTGTGTCGTGACGCGGCGGATCCAGTCGGCACCGAGGATCTCGCCGAGGAAGGCGGCGTTCTCGCGGGCCCGCTCCGTCGAGAACTGGCAGGGCAGGTCGTCCTGCCACCAGAGCGTCCAGGGAGGGACTTCCATCGCAATTGCCCGAGCGGCTCCGAGGTGCAGAGGGGACGACAGCGAAGAGCGTACCGCGCGCGGACGGAACGGCAAGCTGTACCACTCGTCCAACCTCCGTTCGAGGTCCGGGGTTCGCCGAGTTCCTCGGATTGGGGCCAGGACGTGCAGAGGTGGAGGTCCCGTCTCGCCGGACGATCATGACTGTCCTGCACGGGGGCATCGCCGTGCACGAGCGGCACGGTCGAGAACCCGACCGCGCGCAACGCCTCCTCGACGAGGGCGACGCGGGAGCGAGGAGGGCCTGAGTTGCCTCGTCTGCGCCCGTCTTGCGCGCGCAATCCGCCGCCTGTATAGTCGGCGAGGGTCGTGATCTCGCCCCCCCCCGCCGGGGTCGCCGCGGACGATCGTTGCCCGCCGATCACGGACTGGCGATCATCTGACCTCGAATTCGGGATCTGACATGCTCGACAAGGAGGCAACAAAGGCGATACTGCGCTTCCTCGGCTCCAACCCCGCGTACTTCGTGGTCCCCTTCCTGGTGGGCATCGTGCTCGCGGTGTTCTCGTTCGTCGCGCCGATCTCCATCTATGGGGCCGCGCTCGACCCTGGCCGGGGGAGGTGGTTGATTCTCGCTCTCGGGCTGCTGTCCTTCGCCTTCTCTCTGTTCGTCGGCGTGGTACATGTGGCGCGCCGGGGCGGTCAGACGGCGGTGGTCAAGACTCCGCCTCCTCCCGTTCGCGAGAGACCCAAGCCAGCACCACCGGTGCTGCCGTCGCAGGAGAGCATCCAGAAGCGCATCGTGGGTCTACTCGGCGGAGGCGTTTCGCTGAGTCAATTCGACTTGCACCAGAAACTGGGCTTCGCACCGGGAGACCCACAGTCCACGGCCGCCGTGCAGGAGGCGATTGGCGTCCTCCTCGGCCTCAAGACGATCGAGGGCGACCCGAACTTGCGTGGCCGATTCCGCCCGCGAAAGACCGTCTGACTGGGAGGCGCGGGGAACATGAGGGCGAGCGCGGCCGCGGGCTGGCCATCGTCGCTCCTGACGCTGCCAGCGGCGGCACACTCGCGGCGATCGCTGGGGAACGACGCGACCGACGCACGAACAGCAGCCCACAGGACCCCGGCCGCCGGGGCGCCACTTTCGGGATGGGCTCTACGGACATGGCGGCGGGGAAAGGTAGGATCGACGGACGCGCACGTTGCGAGGTCGTGCCGTGAACCTGGAGCATGTCGCCACCTTCCACCCTGTCGGCCAGGGGCTATTCTACTCGGCCGAAGTGCTGTTGAACTCCCGCAGGATGCTTCGATACGTCTTCGACTGCGGGAGCGAGAGCCGGCGTGCGCACCTCGACTCCGCCCTGGAGGAGTTCTTCGGCACGAAGACACGAGCCACGTTCGAGGCCATCGAGGGGGATCCGCGTCGGATGGACCTGGTGGTTCTCTCGCATCTTCACCGCGATCACCTGAACGGCCTTCCGCGACTCCTTGGAGGGAACAGGTCCCCCCGGTTCGATGTCGACCTCGTCGTGCTTCCGTACCTGTACCCCTACGAGCGGATCGTCCTCGCCGCCGAGGAGTCTGCCCGGCGTCCGCTGCCGCGGTGGTACGCGGAGTTCCTCCGCGATCCCGTCGGCTACCTTCGCTCGCGGGGAGCAGCGGACGTGGTGCTGCTTCGCGGGGGAGGCGGCGGGGATGCGCCCGACCTCAACGAGCCGACCGCACCGCCCGGAGATCAGCCTCCCGACGGTCACGAGAGCATGGACCGCGTCACTCATGGTCTCGTGAAGGCTGACGCCCGCGCGCAGGAGGAGTGCGCCCGTCAGGAGGCCGAGATGCGCGGCATCCCCACACCCGAGGTCGTGTGCACAACCAAGGGCGCCATCCGCAGATCATCGTGGGTGTTCGAGTTCTTCAACAAGGCGTGGGGGCTCGATAGAGTCGCCGATCTTCACGCCGCGTTGCTGCCGATCATCGAGGATCGCCCGCTCGCGAAGGTCCTTGCGGACAGGGGGCTGCTGAGCAAAGTGCAAGGCGCGTACCGCGCCGCGTTCGGCGACCACGGAATGAACGCCACGTCTGTGGCGATGCTCTCCCGTCCGGAGGCGTGCGACCCGAGCGGACTCACGGTGGAACTTCTCTCTCCCATCGCCGCGAGACTGTCCCTGGTCAAAGAAGACGCGGCGTTCATGCTGATGGGCGCTCCTGGATTCCAGGCCGCAACGCTGTTGACGGGCGACCTGCCGGTTCCCTACCTGTGGCCCGAGGTGGAGGGGAAGTTCGGGCTCCAACTCGGGCCTGACGGGATCCAATTGGCGACGTTCCAGGTGCCCCATCATGGGGCGCCGGACGGATGGAACTTGAAGCAGGTGGGCCCGACAACAGCCGTTCTGGCGATCTCCGCGGGACTGAAGAACCGCCACGGCCATCCGAACCGAGCCGTCCTCAGGGACATCACAAGTCGAGGGATGCCCCTCCTCTGGTCGCACGAGAGAGCGGGAGCCTCCATACGGTGCTCGTGGACCGCGGGGCCGTAGCCCGGGCGCCGATCGCGCGACTCTGCGAGAGGTCGCCGCCCGCCGTCGCCCACCCCCTCGTGCTCGACGCGCTGCGGTGCCGTCGGTACGCTCGCGGCCCGTCGACGGGAGACAGGCATGCCCAGGCTGATCATCTTATCTTTACCCGCATTTTCCGGGATTTCGGTGGGAGACTCATAGATACTGCTCGCGTTGATGCCGGACAAAGGTGGGACCGCAAGCGTGGAGATACTCGACGCAAACCATTGGGCAGTCCAGGAGTTTGGCGAAGCGG
>ORJL010904624.1_pt1 | contig 11465 bp, 9 predicted proteins | sample 1779941 | NCBI WGS metagenome assembly ORJL01 (sample SAMEA104232317, study PRJEB22302) | groundwater metagenome | biome: forest; feature: aquifer; material: groundwater | place: USA | collected 2011-08-07 | depth 5.8 m | reverse complement strand
TCCATTGTTTCATCTTCAGTTCCTGTCATGTCATCTTCAGTTTCTGTCATGTCATCTTCAGTTTCTGTCATTTCATCTTCAGTTTCAAGCTCAGTTTCTAGCTCATCTCCAACTACCATTGCTTCATCTCCAGTAGATGTGGAATTTGATGACTCAGTCATATCAGTAGTTTCAGTAGCATTTACTGGAGTTTCTTGTGCAAATGCAATAGGATTAACTACCAGTCCTGTAACAAGTACAGAAAATAGTAAAAACATACCAAAATTATTATTCATAAATAATAGGAAAAGAGAGTGTAATTTAAGATTTATGATAAGTATCGCCCAATATTAGACGCTAAAAATTATTTTCTTAATGTCGTGTATAGCATTCGCTAGGAGGGATTAAAAATAAAATCATCAAAGCAAAATGCATAGCATTCGCTAAGAATGATTAAAAATAAAATCATCGTACATGTCGTGTATTTGTTTCCACTTGATGAATTCAAAAATGAATTCATCGTGCATAGTCTCTATGTAAGTGGCTGAACCGGTGTGTTGGTCTGTTAGTAAAGGCTGGCTCACCACTCGCCGAAGCTTGTGATCTACACCACCTTCCTATCAACGCAGTCTTCTGCTGCCGACCTTCATCTTACGAAAGGATGTCTTGTCTCGGGATGGGATTCGTGCTTAGATGCTTTCAGCACTTAGCCCAAATGGCTTAGCTGCCCGGCCTGCCTTATCAGACAACCGGTAAACCAGTGGCCACGCTGCTCTGTTCCTCTCGTACTCGGAGCAACTTCCCCTCAGACATCCACGCTTCCATCAGGCAGAGACCGACCTGTCTCACGACGGTCTAAACCCAGCTCATGTTCCCTTTTAATAGGCGAGCAGCCTCACCCTTGGCCCCTGCTGCAGGACCAGGATAGGAAAAGCCGACATCGAGGTACCAAACCGCGGGGTCGATAGGAGCTCTCGCCCGCGACGAGCCTGTTATCCCTGGGGTAATTTTTCTGTCACCACCGGGCCCCAATAGTGGGCACACGATGGATCGCTAAGCCAGACTTTCGTCTATGAATTCCGTGCGTTTGGAAATCCATTCAGTCTAGTTTTTGGCTTTGCCCTCTTCAACGGATTTCTGCCCCGTTTGAACTAAACTTTGGGCCCCTTTGATATCTTTTCAAAGGGGTGCCGCCCCAGCCGAACTGCCCACCTGCACGTGTTTCCAGTCTTCTCTGGATAAGTGGTACTGCAAAAAGAGTCTGGTGTTACATCGTTGCTTCTTAACATCCCGGAGAACGTTAAGCATAGCTCCCAGATACCCTGTGCAATTTTTACTATACCACAAGCACAAGCTGCAGTAAAACTCCACGGGGTCTTCTCTCCCCGATGGAAGATGATGGACTGTTCGTCCACCTTATGTGGCTTCACCGGGTTGTAGGCGGGGACAGTGGGGCTCTCGTTGTTCCATTCATGCGCGTCGGAACTTACCCGACAAGGCATTTGGCTACCTTAAGAGAGTCAGAGTTACTCCCGGCGTTAACCGGCCCTTAGCTCGGTTGAACCCAAGTTTTAGGTACCGGCACCGGCCAGGATTCAGCGACTATACAAATCCTTTCGGACTAGCAGTCGCCTGTGTTTTTATTAAACAGTCGGAACCCCCTTGTCATTGTAACCTGCGATCCCCATTCCTCATGAAGACCGCAGGCATCCCTTATACCTAAGCTACAGGACTAATTTGCCGAATTCCCTCGCCATACGGTATACTCGTAGCACCTTAGCTTACTAAGCTAGCGCACCTGTGTCGGTTCTCGGTACGAGCTTGCACATTGCTAACTACACAGTCTTTCATGGTCTCTTGGAATCAAGAAAACTCCGCTAACGCGAAGCCACTCCTGCCTCGGATTAGTTCTCGTCATTACGACACTCCCTAATCCTTGAACAGTTAGATACAACGATAGTTGTACACCCCTTATCCGAAAGCTAACCATATAGCTCAAACGCTCTGTGCAAGGTACTGGAATATTAACCAGTTTCCCATTCGATTTACTCTGTTGAGGCAAACCTTAGGATCGACTACCTCCAGGCTGATAACGCATTGCCTGGAAACCCTTGCGCTTGCGGTGGTATAGATTCTCACTATACTATGCTGTTACTGCCACCAGGATCTGCAATAGAAATCGGTCCACAGGACGTCACCGCCCTGCTTCGACCCAATCACTACGCCAACCTACCATGAATCATCTACTGATAATTATCTAAAGTATCGGTACTTTGCTTTAGCCCCGTCCATTTTTGAGGCATCCCCCCTCGGCAGGTAAGTTGTTACACACTTTTTAAAGGATTGCTGCTTCTGAGCATACCTCCCTGCTGTCTTGGCGAGAACACGCTCTTTGGCTTGACACTTAGCAAAAATTTGGGGACCTTAACTTCAGTTTGGGTTAAACCCCTTTCGGTCATGAGCCTTACGCCACATGAACCCGTGTCCTTGCTTCTACGATGTGTATCCGTTCGGAGTTTGAATGGAGGGTGAGGAATTTCTTCCCCGCGCCCCCCTATCAGTGCTCTACCGGAAACACTATCTCCACAAAGCACGCCCTGCGAGACGCTTCGGTTGGAACTAGCGATCGCCAGACTAGATTGGTTTTTGACCCCTATTCCCAAGTCACAACAACGATTTGCACGTCAGAACGTCTTAAGACCTCCAGCGGGCTTTCGCCCGCCTTCATCTAGCTCAGGAATAGATCGTCTGGCTTCTAGCCTAGCTGCCATGACTCAACGCACTTTCACACGCTTCTCCTCACTTCTTGCGAAGTTGCGAGAACTCGGTTTCCCTTCGCCTCCACCATTGAAGGTTTAAGCTTGCCATGACAGTTAGCTCCCTGGCCCGTGTTTCGAGACGGAACGCGTGACACTGATGATTAAAACATCAAACCTTCAGTTCTATTGCTAGAACCTCTAATTTGAAAAAATCACCTTTCATGCCACGCACGTCTGTAACCAATAGGTTTCATGCACTTTTCATCCCCCTTCCGGGGTACTTTTCAGCTTTCCCTCACGGTACTAGTACACTATCGGTCTTGAGAGATATTTAGCCTCGGATGCTACTTTCACCCATATTCATTGCCCACTACCAAGGACAACTACTCGGGTATGAATAGGACCATTTCCACTTCGCTTAAGGGGGTATCACCCTCTGTGCCAGAACTTTTCAGATCATTTCAGCTGTGTTCCAGGATTCCATATTATCATACCAAAACACCACATCTCCCGAAGGATTCAGTTTGGGCTCTTTCCTTTTCGATCGCCTCTACTTGGGAAATCTCAATTGATTTCTTTTCCACGTGGTACTAAGATGCTTCAATTCCCACGGTTCGACTTCCATCACCATTGTAACGGAATACACTATGTGTAAGATTCTCATTCGGACATCTCGGGATCATAGGATGCGTGCGCCTACCCCGAGCTTATCGCAGCTTGCCACGTCCTTCTTCTCTCCTCAAGCCTAGCAATCCACCTATTGGCGTCTTTACACCGGCAAATTCAGCCACATATTACACGACTATGCACGACGATCATTGCAAGTCCTCCGGTAAGAGGAACCCGCTACATCCTTCATACATCACTTTCGTGATGCATTGCATCGATGATTTTGTGAAGATTATGTGCATCCGGCACATTCACTTGTCTAAGGAGGTGATCCGACCGCAGGTTCCCCTACGGTCACCTTGTTACGACTTTTCCCTTGTCACTTACCTCAAGTTCGATAACGCCAATCAGACGTCACCTCGCTAAAAGCAAACTTCAATGAAACGACGGGCGGTGTGTGCAAGGAGCAGGGACGTATTCACCGCGCGATAATGACACGCAGTTACTAGGGATTCCATATTCGTGAGGGCGAGTTGCAGCCCTCAGTCATAACTGTGGTAGCGTTTGAGGATTACCTCCTCCTTTCGGATTCGGAACCAATTGTCACTACCATTGCAGCCCGCGTGTGGCCCCAGAGTTTCGGGGCATACTGACCTGCCGTGGCCCCCTCCTTCCTCCGCATTAACTGCGGCGGTCCCGCTAATTCGCCCCACTACTCCTGAGAGTAATGGTGGCAACTAGAGGCAGGGATCTCGCTCGTTACCTGACTTAACAGGACATCTCACGGCACGAGCTGGCGACGGCCATGCACCACCTCTCAGCTTGTCTGGTAAAGTCTTCAGCTTGACCTTCATTCTGCTGTCTCTCCGGGTAAGATTTCTGGCGTTGACTCCAATTGAACCGCAGGCTTCACCCCTTGTGGTGCTCCCCCGCCAATTCCTTTAAGTTTCATACTTGCGTACGTACTTCCCAGGCGGCAAACTTAACGGCTTCCCTGCAGCACTGCATTGGCCACAAGCCAATGCATCACTGAGTTTGCATAGTTTACAGCTGGGACTACCCGGGTATCTAATCCGGTTTGCTCCCCCAGCTTTCATCCCTCACCGTCGAACGTGTTCTGGTAGACCGCCTTCGCCACAGGTGGTCATCAATAGATCAAAGGATTTTACCCCTTCCTACCGAGTACCGTCTACCTCTCCCACTTCCTAGTTATGCAGTATTCCCGGCAGCCCATACGTTAAGCGTATGGATTTAACCGAAAACTTACAAAACGAGCTACGGATGCTTTAGGCCCAATAATCATCCTGACCACTTGAGGTGCTGGTTTTACCGCGGCGGCTGACACCAGAACTTGCCCACCCCTTATTCGTTAGTGTTTCTAGGACTGACAAAAGGTTTCTTTAGCAGAAACCACTCGGATTAACCTTGTCGTGCTTTCGCACATTGCAAAGTTTTCTCGCCTGCTGCGCCCCATAGGGCCTGGGTCCGTGTCTCAGTACCCATCTCCGGGCTACTCCTCTCAGAGCCCGTACCTGTAATAGTCTTGGTGGGCCATTACCTCACCAACAAACTGATAGGCCGCAGTCCCATCCTATGGCGATAAATCATTTGAAACATAAACCATTCCAGGCATAATGTTCTATCGGGCATTATTCTCAGTTTCCCGAGGTTATTCCCGTCCATAGGGTAGATTGACTACGCGTTACTGAGCCGTCTGCCTTGTATTGCTACAATGACTCGCATGGCTTAGTATCAATCCGATAGCAGTCAGGTCCGGCAGGATCAACCGGATTCTGTTTTTACTTGATTATTGAAGTACACAATGTACTAAATTGGAATTGACGGATGCACATAATCTTCACATTTCAGATTTGATCAGTTGATCAGATCCTCATTTTGTATGCGTAAATGGAGGCCTATGAATCATAAAATGGTGCATTACCATACTTTCATCACAAGCGCCGCCTATTGCTTTACGTATGCAGAAGGTCAAACTTTTCAAATACATATAAACCATGGCTAAAAATGGCGATCATCGATTAAATAATCACTCAATTTGGTAGTAAATAGAAAAATAAAATGAGTATTATTTCAGATTACAAAAAAAAGACAAAAAAATCTGCAAAATTATTTTCATCATCATCTAAATTTCATGTAAATTGCGTAAGCCATAACATACGATTCTTTGAACCATATCCATTTGTTGTAAAATCATCATCAGGAAAAAATTTAGTCGATGTGGATGACAACAAGTATACAGATTACTGGATGGGTCATTGGAGTTTGATTTTAGGGCATGGTCCAAAACAAGTCAAAGATTCACTGAAAAAACAAATTGAGAAGAGTTGGATGTATGGCACAGTAAATGAGCAAACTATCAAATTATCTGAATTAATTTCAAAAGCAGTTCCAGTAGCTGAAAAGATTCGTTATGTCACATCAGGCACTGAAGCTACAATGTATGCAGTAAGACTTGCACGCTCTGTAACTGGTAAAAAAATTATTGCAAAGATAGATGGTGGATGGCATGGATACACAACAGACTTACTAAAGAGTGTAAACTGGCCATTTACAGAATCAGAAAGCAGCGGCGTTGTAAATGAGGAAAAAATAATCTCAATGCCATTTAATGATTTAGAGAGATCACTTGCGATTCTCAAAAAAGTTTCAGGTGATTTGGCAGGAATAATCATTGAGCCAGTATTAGGCGGCGGTGGATGCATTCCAGCAACAGCAGAGTATCTAAAAGGAATACAAGAGTTTGCTCACAAAAATAAATCACTGTTCATACTAGACGAAATTGTAACCGGATTTAGATTTAGATTTGGATGCTTGTATCCTACCATGAAACTTGACCCAGACATTGTAACATTGGGAAAAATTGTCGGTGGCGGAATGCCAATTGGTGTAATGTGTGGCAAAAAAGAGATAATGAAACATGCAGATACCATAGGAAAGAAAAAATCAGAGAGGTCATATATTGGTGGAGGAACATTTTCTGCAAACCCCATGTCAATGACTTCAGGATTTGCAACATTGACAGAATTAAAAAAATCAAAAAACATCATCTATCCAAAGATTAATTCTTTAGGAAAATTTGCAAGAGATGAGCTAGGTAAAGTGTTTAGAGACAAAGTAGTCATTACTGGTCAAGGGTCGCTATTTATGACACATTTTGTAAAAGATGGAATTACAGAGGTGGTAAATTCTGCCCAAGCTGCAAAATGTGATAGTAAATTACTCTACAAATATCACTTTAAGATGATTGCACAAGACGGAATATTCTTTTTGCCTGGAAAACTAGGTGCCATATCTAATGCACACACTAAAGACGACATAAAGAAGATGATTATAGCATCTGAGAATTTTCAGATTTACTGAAGATATAAAATTAAAGAAACTAAACTTTCATTACCCATAACATTTTGTAATGAATTATGGGCTTGTTTGGTTCAAAAGAAGACTCTGAAGACTTGATGTATCATGCAATGTCTCTAATGGAAAAAAATCAACCCAAAGGGGCAATCGTATTATTTAGCAAAGTGCTAAAGCAGTATTCTAAAAACACATCAGCGTTATACAATAAAGGACTGGCACTAAATCAAATCAAAAAGTATAGCGATGCAGTAACATGCTTTGATTTGTTACTAGAAATAAACTCCAAGGACGCATCTGCGATTAACAACAAGGGAATTGCGATGGCAGAAATGGGAAACATTCAAGGTGCATCAGAGTGTTACGATATGGCAATTAAGGCAGACCCAAAATATGGGCCGTCATATTTTAACAAAGGCGTGTTGCTTGATAAATTACAAGATCATGAGGAAGCGCTGAATTGTTTTGACAAAGCAATAAGTATAGAACCCAGAAAACCAAATGCACAATTTTACAAAGGAATCGTTTTGGGAAAACTAAAAAGACATGAGGAAGCGCTGAATTGTTTTGAAAATGTTTACAAAAAACATCCCAGTCACATGGATGCGTTATTTCACAGAGGAATAGAATTAGCAGAGTTGGAAAATCATAAAAAAGCAATAGAAATTTTTGATCAGATACTTGTAAATCACAAAGACAATGTAAATGTCATATATGCAAAATCAAGAAGCAAGTCAGCGTTGGAGGAATTTCCAGAATCGCTAGAGTTATTAAAAAAAGCAGTCAATTTAAATCCCAAAACAATCAGAGCATGGGCCAAAGAAGAAAAATCATTTGAAAAACTACACAGCAACGACCAGTTCAGAAAACTAGTGAAACTCTAGAGTTATTTCATAAGACAAATTTGGAAAAACATAATACAACAGATGAAATTTTACACATCATAAGGACTAGAATGAAAAAATCAAATATCTATGCACCGGGAGACAAAAGAAAGATCAATCTAGATTGGTTTACCAACAAAGTACACATGAAAGACATTTCATCTAAAATAAAATCAAAAGAACAAGACATCTATCACGTTTACTTTGAAAATGGCGCAAAAACAAAAATGCATTTGCACAATGGCAATCAAATTTTACTAGTCACCAAAGGAATCGGCAGCCTTGAGACATTTAGAAAATACGGCACAAATAAGGCAAATTTCAAAATCAAGAGAACTGAAAAAATTAGCCTCAAAGAAGGAGACATTGTGTACATTTCATCTAACACACTACATACACATGGCTCATCAAACAAAAAGACATTCTCACATATTGCAATCAATATTTTACCATCTAAAAATTCAGAATACAAAACAATATGGTATGAGTCAGACTTTAAGACAAATGTCACAAAAAAGATATGATTTTCCAAAATGTCAGTTAGAAAAAGCTCCGAAGTAGAAACAATTTCAGGAAACGAAGGAACAAAAATAAAACAATATTTTCATCCACACAACACACTAAATGGAATCAATTACAGTCTAGCGCAATTTACATTAGAACCAGGAAAAAAATCCCTGCTCCATAAAATACAATCATCTGAGATTTACTATATTTTAGAAGGGGATGCAGTTATGAGAATTAATGAGGAATCATATCAACTAAAAAAAGATGATTCAGTTTACGTTCCACCAATGTCAGAGCAATACATAGAAAACATGGGTTCTGCGAATCTACGATTTTTGTGCATCGTAGAACCGGCATGGAAACCAGAAGATGAGATTATTTTAGAATAAAGCAAAGTCGGGTGTAATTGTTTTTAACATATGAGAAATTCCTAGTAGTAGTGAATACATATCAAGCCCTCAGAGCATTGAATGTAAAATCAGAATCATCATGGGATGAGATAAAAATAGCATATAGAAAATTAGCCCTCGAGTTTCATCCTGATAAAAACACTAGTGAAAAAGAAGGCAATGAATTCAAAAAGATTACAGAAGCATACAACTACTTGAAGAAAAATTTTAACCAAAATACTGATGAACCAAAACAAAAATTCACAGAGACAAACAACAAAACTAATTTTGAGAGAAAATCTCAATGGGGTGCACCGTCAGGAGGAAACATACCAGAGCAAGACTGGAGTAAATATACACGCGAGTTTGAAGAAGAGGATCCTACTTTTTGGAGAGAATATGAAAAAAGATTCTGGGAAGAATACAATGCACGTGTGCGCTCAGATGGAAGAAATGGTGAATATGAAAAAGCAAAAGAGCCTAAAGAGCAACCCAATCTATTTGTAGATGTGGATAAAAGTTTGTGTATAGGATGCTGCAGTTGTGAAATAATTGCGCCAGATGTTTTTTCAATAAACAAAAATTCAAAATCAAATCCAAAATCATCAGTCATAAATCCAAGAGGTGCAGGAATAAACAAAATAATGAATGCCGCTGAGACTTGCCCCACTAAAGCAATAATTGTAGAAAATATAGATACAAAAGAGAGATTATTTCCTTATTGAAAATTATTTTAATTTATTATAAATTTCTTCAATCTCTGAATCAGAAAACTTTACAGGATTAAACATGCTGTGAATTGCACCTGCCGAATCATCAACAGTACGAGGAACTAGATGCACATGAACATGTGGAATTTCTTGTCCTGCTTCTTTTCCATTATGAATTGCAACAAGTGTTGCACCGGTTAGTTTGTCTACTTTTGGAAGAACTCTGTGGACTAGTGAAAACAAGTCAGAGTTTTCTTCATAACTCATGTCTTGAATTTTTACATGGTGATTTTTTGGAATTACTAGAGTATGGCCTTTAGCAAGTGGAAATGCATCTAAAAATGCCATAGAGTGCATGGTTTCTTTGATGAGTCTAGCTGGAATTTGTCCAGAAACTATTTTACAAAAGATGCAATCCACATCACTTTAACACATAATCAAAATATTAACTGCTATGGTTCAATTATTGTATATCATTTTCTGATTGAAAGGTAATTCCACAATTACCACGTACCACCTGAGCCGGAATTTGGATCAAGTTTCTTTTCAGGTATATTTCCGTGTGCCTTTTTTGTGTGTCTTTTGAGGCGCTCTGAGTCATGTAATTCCAAACCACATACACTACATTTGGTTTCATTGTCTTTGTCTTTATTTCGTTTGAATAGACCCATAATCTAGTGAATTTTTGAAATACATTAAAAGGTATACTAAAAGTCCTTTATAAGAAAAAACTGTCTTCAATTAACTATGAATCACACAATAGAATTCAACAAAAGCGATCTATTTTTTGAATCAGTATTAGCGTTTTTTTAAAATTATGTTGTATAATAAACATCAATGCCATCATCATTAGTTCCATCGACAAGCTGAGAAGCAGATGCAATTCCCGCCGATTTTGAGTCGAATCTAGGAATATCATCCATATCTAGTGCAATATCATCTGTTTCACTAACAAATTCATTCATGGTATTAGTACACCAAATTTACATATAAGTTCATGTGTGTACTAAGGAATATACATCAAATTGCATTATTCTCCATCCAGCCCTCTTCCAATAACAATTCAGAATACCCAGGTACTGGACCACTCGGAGTTTGTTGTTGAACACGTTGAATTGTTTTAATTGTTGTATATGGATGAGATAAGTCAATACTTTCAATTATTCCTCTATGGAAAGTTGCATTAAGACTATTACTTACACCTAAAATTTCTTCTTGATTGTAAGGAGAACCAAGTTTCATTAAATCATAATATTCATCATACAATTTTTGGATTGTGTCATCTATTTCATCAGAAACATCTATGATATTTAGTTTAATTACTTCTTTAGCTTCTTTTCTTCCTACTAAGTAATCATGTGAAAATCTTTGTTCTAGTAATGTTGAAATAATATGATCATTTTTTACTTCATCACTTGAATGATAACTTAGTAATGTTTTAGCGAGAAACTTTATTTGATGACGAGCGCGATTTATTGCACCTAAAACTATAGGATGCACACTTGTAGATAATGTTTTGAATGCTTCAGTTAATTCTTTCTCACTATTTGCACATGCTTCATTTTTAGCAAGTTCAAAAAAACTTAGAACATCTTCGACATTAACTGGAACTACCACCTGTACATTGGGATTTTGTGGATGAGGTGTTTTAGGTGCAAGTGGATGATTGACTGAAGGATCAACTGGTCCAAGTTGTCCGAGACGAGACATAATGATTTGATCTGCACCTAACGCAATTAAAGTTCCAGTACTAAGTGCTCTAAATGGAATTAATACATCAAACCTGTTACAAAATTCTCGTATTAAGTTAACTAACCCATAACCAGAAATTGTAATTCCACCAGGAGTGTAAATAAAAAGACTAATCTTTTCAGTCGTTCCAAATTTTTTCAGATGTTTGAAAACAAATGGAAATATATCTGGAGAAACTCGGGTTTCTAAACCACGTCTATCTCCTGTGATATAGACTAAAACTTTTGAATGGGTAAGATCTTCTAATTTTCTAATTAATTCCATTCTTTCGGTTCTTCCCATATAATATCTCATAGATTATGAGTTAAATATTATACTATGATTATTGACCCAAAAAGACACGATCAAATGTGATTTTTTAAATAAACATAATTTGATAGATCAAGAGATGAGTATACTAAATATGCCGATCTATGCACATCAGATTGTAAATCCTCCTACTTCAGATAGTGGTTGTGATATAGAAATCAAGTTTGAACAATCTGAGAGAAAACTTGAACT
>ORJL010272985.1_pt1 | contig 11465 bp, 8 predicted proteins | sample 1779941 | NCBI WGS metagenome assembly ORJL01 (sample SAMEA104232317, study PRJEB22302) | groundwater metagenome | biome: forest; feature: aquifer; material: groundwater | place: USA | collected 2011-08-07 | depth 5.8 m | reverse complement strand
TCACGCCCGAGCAGCACGCCGAGATTCGCCGCCTCTATTTCGGCGAACACTGGAAGGTCGGCACCATCGTCACCAATCTCGGCGTCCACCCTGACACCGTGCGCGCGGCGATCGCGCTCGACACACGCGTCGTCCGCCGGGCCGCCTGTCGCCGCTCGATTCTGGACCCGTATCTGCCCTTCATCCGCGACACGCTGGCGCAGTATCCGCGGTTGCGCGCCACCCGGCTCTACGAGATGCTGCGGCCACGCGGCTATGGCGGCTCGGCGAACCAACTCCGTCGCCTGGTCCGCGTGCTTCGGCCGCAGACCCACGTCGCGGTGTACCGCCGCCTCGTCGTCCTACCGGCTGAAGAGGCACAAGTCGATTGGGGGGCGTTTGGGTCGATCCGGATCGGCCATGGCACGCGGGCCCTGTCCGGCTTCGTGATGGTCCTCTCGTATTCGCGCGCCCTCTTCGCGCACTTTACCTTGGACCAGACCCTCGAGAGCTTTCTGCGCGGCCATGTCGAAGCCTTCCAAGTCTTCGGCGGATCCGCGCGGATCCTCGTGTACGACAACTTGAAAAGTGCCGTGTTGGAACGGCAGGGGACCGCCATCCGCTTTCATCCTCGCCTGCTCGAACTCGCGGGGCATTATCATTTTTCGGTCCGGCCCTGTACGCCCGCCCGCGGAAATGAGAAAGGCAAAGTCGAGCGTCAGATCCGCTACCTCCGCGACGCGTTCTTTGCCGCCCGGACCTTTCGCGATGTCGACGATCTCAACGCGCAATTCCAGCGCTGGCGTGACGAGATCGCGCATCAGCGTCCGCATCCCGAGCAGCGCGACCAGACGGTGGCGCAGGTCTTCGCGCAAGAGCAGGCGCGGCTCTTGCCGTTGCCCGCTCATCCCTTCGAGACCGATCTCATGCGGCCGGTGGTGTCCGGCAAACTGGCGTACGTCCGGTTCGATCGCAACAGCTACTCGATTCCCCACACCCACGTCCGCCGGCCGCTCACGCTGCTGGCCAGCGCCACCACCGTGCGGGTCGTGGAGGGCGCCGAAGAGATCGCCCGGCACGGGCGCAGCTACGACAGCGGCGCCGCGATCGAGGACCCCACGCATCTCGACCGGCTCCTCACCGCTACCCGGCAGGCGAATGCGTCGAGCACCCGCGACCGCCTGCGCCTCGCCGTCCCGATCACCGCGACGCTGTTTGCCCGTTTGGCCGAGCGCGGCGACGCGCTGCGGCCCCATCTGATCCGATTACTCGCGCTCCTCGACGACTACGGGCCACAGGAACTCACGACCGCCGTCGAGCTCGCCCTGGCGCGCGACGCCCTCGGCGCCGGCTCCATCTCCCACATTCTCGAAACCCGACGCCGCCACCGGGGCCACGCGCCGCCCGTGCCGATGATCCTGCCCGACCGGCCCGGCGTCCGCGACCTCACGATCACCCCGCATCGCTTGGAGTCTTACGATGACCTCAGTCGCCCCGACCCCGACGACGACCCTGACCGCTAACCTGCGCCGCCTCGGCCTCGCGGATACCGCCAGCGGCCTCGACGACCTGATGGCCCGGGCGACGCGGGCGCGCTGGAGCCCCACCGTCCTGCTCGACACGCTCGTGCAGGCTGAACTCGACGCGCGCGCCCGGCGGCGCCTCGAACGCCAGCTGCAAGCGGCCCGGCTCGGCCGCTTCAAACCCCTCGCGGACTTCGAATGGACCTGGCCCAAGCAGCTGCACCGACCGACCGTCGACCGAGTCTTTTCGCTCGACTTCATCGCGAAGGGTGAGAATGTCGTCCTGGTCGCCGCCCAAGGGCTCGGCAAGACCATGCTCACCAAGAACCTGCTGCATCAGGCGGTCCTCGCCGGCCACTCCGCGCTCTTCATCACCGCCTCGGACCTCCTGCTGGATCTGAGCGGGCAGGACACCTCGCGCGCGCTCGAACGCCGCTTGCGCGCCTATGCGCGTCCGCAGATCTTGGCCATTGATGAGATCGGCTACCTGGCCTACGACGCGCACGCGGCCGACCTGCTGTTTCAAGTCATCAGTCGCCGCTACGAACAACGCTCGATCGTCGTCACCACCAATTTGCTCTTCAAGCAGTGGGACACGGTCTTTCCCAACGCGTCCTGCGCCGTCGCCCTCATCGACCGCCTGACGCACCACGCCGAGATCATTCCGATCGAGGGCGAGAGCTATCGCAAGCGTGAGGCTGAACTCACCCAGAAGAAGCGCCGGGCTGCCCCGTGACCAGGGCCACCCGCCCGGCAGTCGACTAACTGTCCAGATTTCTACGTTTCTTCAAGGTCGGCGACACCTCATCGATAATTGCTCCGTCATATGCTCCTCGAGACGATGGGCAACATTAGCCCGGGGGGTTAACGGCAGTGCCATTCGAAAATTCGCTGATGTGAGATCCCGCTTGTACATTTCTCGCGGAATCGGCACATTCCCTGGGGATGCGACCATATTCCCAGCCCCGAAACCGACCGTCGCGTATCCGCCGAGCGTCGGAGGCCCCGATGCCGGAGGGGCCCCCTGGGTTTCTCGGTGCGTGGACGAACATGGTGGGACCGAACTGGGTCCCGCCGGTGCTGCGTCGCCGCGGGCGCAAACCACGTGTCCCGATCAACCAGTTGCTCCAGGCGCTGACGTTTCATGTGACGCAGGGTGCCGGCACGTTGGCCGAGCACTTTTTCGAGTTGTTCCGGGAGCCCCTCGCCAACAGGTCCTGGTCGGATCGGCGGATCCGGCTGCCGTGGGAGGTGTTTGCCGACCTGATGCGACGGGCACTGGGGCCCGTGGCGACGCGCCGCCTTCGCCAAAATCGGGGTCGGCGTGCTCCTGGAGCTGGGCGTGCACAATCCGCTGGCGGCCGCGATTGCGCGCACCGGCGAGTCCGAACTGGTCCTGGCGCGCGCGTTGTTGGCGCAGCTGCCCCGACGCGTCCTGTTGCTGGGCGATCGCTTGTGTGGCGTCCCCGCGTTCATTGTCCAAGCGTGGGCCGCGTGCCAGCGGGTCCGCAGTCACTTCCTGTTTCGCATCCCCCGTCATCTCACTGTCCCGCTGATCACACGGTCGCCCGATGGGAGCCGCCGGATTCGCGTGGCCGTCCGGGAGAAGGGTCGGCCCTCGCGCATCCAGCAGTGGCTGGAGCTCCGCGAGATTCGGGTGCACGTCGGGCGCCGAGGCTTTCGCTCGCAGGAACCGCGCTTGTGGACCAGTCGCTGAGTCATCGCACGGCCCCCGCGCGGGAGCTGGCCCAGCTGCATGCCGCCCGCTGGGAACACGAGCTGTACTTCCGCGACGCGAAACGCGTGTTGCGCCAGACCGATGTCTTGCAGAGCCGTACGGTCGTCACCGCGGCGCAGGAGATTGCGGGCATCGTCTTGGCCACGGCGCTGCTCGCCCGCGAACGCGCCCGCGCCGCGGCCGGACAGGTGCCGGCCTTGCGGATCAAGTTTGGCGTCGTGCTCGCCATCGTGCAATCCCAGTGGTTCTTCCTCGGCCCGTGCGAGGACCCGCTGACCGACCGGCAGAAGGATCGGCGCGCAGCGCCGCCAGGCGCTCATGCGCCGCTGCGTCACCGCCAAGCGGCGCTCCCGCACCAATCCCGACGCCGTGCGTCAGCCCGTCAGAAGGTGGCCCCGGCTCATGGAGACGCACTCGGTCAAGGGCCGTTGCAGTTCACGATCATCTAAGGACATGAGCAGGGAATGTCCGAATGGCATTAGGGGTTAGCGGAAGCGTTCTTCGCCAGTGCAGTCCCCTGAAACAGCGCAAATCAGCCCACTTTTTATATGCCGATCCTAAGGATTGTCAAGTGCGCGAAAGGCCTCCGTACGGAGCACTTGATCTGACCGCTCCCGAGAGCCAGCGATCTGTCCGCGTCAATCCGCGTTCAACTTTCGGGTTGACGGCACTGGCCGGGCGCGCAGACACGATGGCCGTGCGGTGCTTGACGCGCCCAGTCCCCACAGGTCCGATGGATCGTCGGCTCGTGCCGGCAGGGATCGGTGACGACACTCCGGCGTTGGTCCGGCACGACCACCGCGGAGACCCCTCCGAAATACTCCACGGCCCGCGTGTGACTCTGAATGAAGTCGACGCGGCGTTGGGTGAGGGTGGCCTCGGCGCAGGTGTAGGTCGAGGCGCCGAGGACCGCGACCAAGAGCTCCACCGCGACCAGTGGTAGAGCGCGCTCTGCGCGGGATCCCGCGGTTCGTAGCTCGTGGAAGGCCGGACCACCGGATGCCGTAAGGCGGGCGGCGTGCCAACGAGCGACATCGACAAAATCGGCCTGAATCGGAAGACCGCCTGCGCGCCCATCCCGGCGGTCAACGTGACGAGCGAGACGGTCTCGCTGTAGTCGGGTGCTGGCGCGCTACGCGTGCACGCCGGGCGCTTCGTGGCCCGTGCGCTCGACATACTCCACGTAGGATCCGGGATACGCGTGCGGCTGCGCGTCGGTGCCGCTCTCGCCGCCGAGTTCGAGCACGCGGTTGCTGAGCCCGCGCAGGAACTCGCGGTCGTGCGACACGAACAGCATGGTGCCGTCGAAGTCCTTCAGCGAGTCGAGCAGCATCTCCTTGGTCGCCAGATCGAGGTGGTTGGTCGGCTCGTCGAGCACGAGGAAGTTCGGCGGGTTCAGCAGCATGCGCGCGAGCACGAGCCGGGTCTTCTCGCCCCCTGAGAGCGCGCGGATCTTCTTATCGGTATCCTCGCCCGAGAACTGAAACGCGCCGGCCAGGCTCCGCAGCGCGCCAATCGACTCGTGCGGAAAATCGTGCTGGAGCTGTTCCTCGATCGTCAGGTCGGGGCTGAGGAGATCGAGGGCCTGCTGCGCGAAGTAGCCCATCGTGAGGCTGGCGCCCAGCGTGACCGCACCCGAATCGGGCGGCAGCACGCCGGCAATCATCTTCAGCAGCGTGGACTTGCCCGCGCCGTTCTTCCCCATCACGCACCAGCGCTCGCCGCGGCGGATGGTCAGGTTCAAGCCGTCGTGCACGACGCGGCGGCCGTACCCCTTGGTCACGGCCTCGAGCGTGGCGACCTGCTCGCCCGATCGCGGCGGTGCGCGGAACTCGAACTTCACCACGCGGCGCTTCTTCGGCAGCTCGATCTTCTCGATCTTCTCGAGCGCCTTCACGCGGCTTTGCACCTGCGCGGCCTTGGCCGCGTGCGCCGCGAAGCGATCGATGAACCGCTGCTCCTTCGCCAGCATCGCCTGCTGCCGCGCGTACGCGGCTTCCCGGTTCGTCTCGCGGACCGCGCGCTCGCGCTCGTAGAAATCGTAGTTGCCGGAGTACATCGTGATCTCGCCATCGTCGATCTCGGCGATCTTGGAGACGATGCGGTTCATGAACTCGCGGTCGTGCGACGTCATGAGCAGCGCGCCGGGCAGCGACGTCAGGAAGCTCTCGAGCCAGATGATCGATTCGATGTCGAGGTGGTTGGTCGGCTCGTCCATCAGGAGCACGTCCGGCCGGCCGAGCAGCACCCGCGCCATCGCGACGCGCATCTTCCAGCCGCCGGACAGCGCGCCGACGTCGCCGTCGATCTGATCCGCCTCGAAGCCCAGGCCGAGCAGGACTTCCCGCGCTTGCGCTTCGAGCGCGTAGCCGCCCAGATGGTCGTACTCCTCCTGGACCTCGCCGAACCGCGCGAGGATCTTCTCGATGTCGTCCGCGCGCGCCGGGTCCCCCATCGCGTGCTGGAGCTCGTCGAGCTCGTGGTGCAGATCGCCGACGCGGCCGCTGCCGAGAATCGCCTCGTCCACGACGGAGCGGCCCGCCATCTCCTCGACGTCCTGCCGGAAGTAGCCGATCGTCAGCTTCTTGGGCACCGACACATCGCCATCGTCGGCGGTTTCCTCGCCGACAATCATGCGGAACAGCGTGGTCTTGCCGGAGCCGTTGGGACCGACCAGCCCGATCTTCTCGCCGGGGTTCAGCTGAAAGGAGGCGTCGACGAAGAGGATCTGCCTGCCGTACTGCTTGCTGATATGGGAAAACGAGATCATGACAACCGATCAAGGGTAGCACGCCTGCGGTAAGCTCAATCCATGAAGCGACAGTACAAGAGGCTCACGCAGCCGCTGGTGCGCGACGCCGGAGCCCTGCGCCCGGCGTCATGGGACGAGGCGCTGGGTCGCGCGGCCGCCGGGTTTCGCGCGGCGGTCGAGCGTCACGGCCCGCGAAGCTTCGGCCTGTTCAGCTGTTCGAAGGCGACCAACGAGGTGAACTACCTCGCGCAGAAGTTCGCGCGCGGCGTCATCGGCAGCCACAACGTGGACAGCTGCAACCGCACCTGACACGCGCCAAGCGTCGTCGGTCTGACGACGGTTTTCGGAGCGGGAGGCGGAACGAGCTCGTATCGGGAGATCGAGGACACCGACCTCATCCTCCTCTGGGGCTCGAATGCGCGCGAGACGCACCCGATCTTCTTTCATCATCTGTTGAAGGGAGTGCGAAAGGGCGCGCGGCTGTACGTCATCGACCCGCGGCGCACGAGCTCCGCGGCGTGGGCCGACGTGTGGCTGGGCCTCGACGTCGGCTCGGACATCGCGCTCGCCAACGCGATGGGCCGCGAGATCATCGCCGCGGATCTTTGTAACCGCGCGTTCATCGAGCGCGCCACGACCGGGTTCGACGCGTATCGCCGCAGCGTCGAGCCCTACACGCTCGACCACGCCGCGCGCATCACCGGCGTCCTGGCCGAGACGATCCGCGAGATCGCCCACGCCTACGCGCGCGCCGATCGCGCGCAGGTCTGCTGGACGCTCGGCATCACCGAACACCACAACGCCGTCGACAACGTGTTCGCGATCATCAACCTCGCGCTCCTGACGGGACACGTCGGCCGGTACGGGTCGGGCCTCGTGCCGCTGCGGGGCCAGAACAACGTGCAGGGCGGCGGCGACATGGGCGCGATTCCCAACAGGTTCGTGGGCGGGCAGGACGTCGAGAACGCCAACGACCGCGCCACGTTCGAGCGCGAGTACGGATCGTCGATGCCGCCGACACGCGGATGGCACCTGAGCCAGATGTTCGACGCGATGGAGCGCGGCGAGCTGCGCGCGCTGTACGTCATCGGCGAGAACCCCGCGCAGTCGGAGGCCGACGGCACGCGGGCGCTGCGGCTCCTGGAGAAGCTCGATCACATCGTCGTGCAGGACATCTTCCTGACGAAGACCGCCGAGCTCGCCGACGTCGTGCTGCCCGCCGCGGCGGCATGGTGCGAGTCGGAGGGCACCGTGACGAGCAGCGAGCGGCGCGTCCAGCGCGTGCGCAAGGCGCTCGATCCGCCCGGAGACGCGCGCGACGACATCGCGATCCTCTGCGGTCTCGCGCGACAGCTGGGCCGTGACTGGGGCGCGCCATCGTCGGAAGAGATCTGGAATGAGGTCAGGCGGCTCTCCCCATGGCACGGCGGGATGAGCTACCGGCGGCTCGAAGAGCTCGGCGGCCTCCAGTGGCCCTGCCCCACGGAAGACCACCCAGGCAGCCCGCTGCTGCACGACCGGCTGTGGATGGATCCGATCGAAGGCGCGCCCGCGCCATTCATGCCGGTCGAGTTCGAGGCGCCGGTCGACGCGCTCACCGCCGACTTTCCCCTGCGCCTGACGACGGGGCGGCGGCTCGATTCGTTCAACACCGGCGTGCAAACGGGCGGATACGCGTCGCCGTTGCGGTTCGGGGAAACCATCGATCTCGCGCCTGAGGACGGCACGCGCCTCGGCGTCTCGGAGGGCGAGCGCGTGCGCATCGTCTCGCGGCGCGGCGCCGTGCTCGCACCGGTCCGATTCGATCGGGGCCTGCGCCCGGGGCTCGCGTTCATGACCCTGCACTTTCCCGACGAGGTCGACACGAACGTGCTCACAATCGACGCGACCGATCCCAAGTCGGGCACCGCGGAATTCAAGGCGTCCGCGGTTCGCATCGAAAAAGTCGCCGCGGAGGCGGGTCGCTGACCCGCCCGAATGCTCATGGACCTGCACCTGATTCCCGGCGCGCTGGCGACGCTCGACGAGCGCGAGGCGATTGACGCGGTCGTCGATCCGGCACTGCGCTCGCTGCCCCGTGCGCGCGGCGCCCGTCACGTGCTGTTGCCCGCGCTTCATGCCGTTCACGCGCGGGTCGGCTGGATCAGCGAAGGCGCGCTGAATCACATCTGCGAGCGGCTGTCGGTGCCGCCGGCCGAGGCCTACGGCGTCACGTCGTTCTACGCCATGTTCTCGATGACGCCGCGACCGAGGTCGGTCGTGCACGTGTGCGACGACATCGCGTGCCGCGTGAACGGCGCGGAAGCGCTCTGCCGTGATCTCGTGCGGAGGCTCGGTCACGCCGGCGAGCCCGCGCTGGACGGCCGCGCGATGTGGGTGCGCAGCCCGTGTCTCGGCCAGTGCGACCGCGCGCCAGCCGCCCTCTTCCAACTCGCCGGCGGAGAGCGCTCGGACTGGACGCTGACCGGCGCCACTTCCGACGCCATCGTCGCCGGCCTGGGCGGAGAGGTCCGGCTGAAGCCGGACACCACCGATACAACAGAGGCTCCGGTGGTGTCCGGCTTCAGCCGGACCCGCGATCGCGGCGCGCGCACGCGCGTCTACGCCGATCCTCCGCGCCTGCTCCGCCGCGTCGGCGTCGCGGATCCCGAACGCCTCGACGACTACCGCGCGCACGGCGGGTGGGACGCACTGCGCCGCGCGTTCGCGCTCGGGCCCGACCGCGTCATCCGCGAGGTGACCGACTCGCGCCTGGTCGGCCGGGGCGGCGCGCTCTTTCCGACCGGCCGCAAGTGGGATGCCGTCGCCCACGCGTCCGTGCGCCCGCACTACCTGGTGTGCAATGCCGACGAGTCGGAGCCCGGCACGTTCAAGGATCGGGTGCTGATGGAAGAGGATCCGTTCGCGGTGCTCGAAGCGATGACGATCGCCGCGTACGCGACGGGATGCGAGCAGGGGTATGTGTACATTCGCGGCGAGTATCCGCTGGCAACGGCGCGGCTCGCCGGCGCCATCATTCAGGCACGCGCTCGTGGCCTGCTCGGCGACGATGTGATGGGCGAGGGCGTGCGGTTCGATGTCGAGCTGCGCCGCGGCGCCGGCGCGTACATCTGCGGAGAAGAGACGGCGCTCTTCAACTCCATCGAAGGGCTGCGCGGCGAGCCGCGGAACAAGCCGCCGTTTCCGGCGCAGTCGGGCCTCTTCGGCAAGCCGACCCTCGTCAACAACGTCGAAACGCTCGTGAACGTGCTCGACATCGTGCTCGACGGCGGTCAGGCGTTCGCCCGCACGGGCACGGAGGCATCGGCCGGCACGAAGCTCTTCTGCGTGTCGGGGGGCGCGGCACGACCCGGATTGTACGAAGTGCCGTTCGGTGTCACGCTGAGGGCGCTGATCGATCGCGTGGGCGGCGTTCGCGACGGCCGGCCGCTGCAGGCGGTGCTCCTCGGCGGTGCCGGCGGCGTGTTCGTCACGCCCGATGAAATCGACTGTCCGCTCACGCTCGAGGGCGCCCGCGCCGCGGGCGCCACGCTCGGCTCTGGGGTGGTGATGCTGTTCGACGATCGCACGGACCTCGGCGACATCACGACGCGCATCGCCGCGTTCTTCCGCCACGAATCGTGCGGCCAGTGCGTGCCCTGCCGTGTCGGAACCGTGCGCCAGGAGGAAGCGCTGCGCCGCCTGGCGGCGGGTGCGGCGCTGGGATCGGTCGAGACGGAATACGCGCTCATCGACGACGTCGCGCAGGCGATGCGCGACGCGTCGATCTGCGGCCTCGGGCAGACGGCCTCCACCGCCGTGCAGTCGGCGATCAGGAAGCTGCGCGTGTTCGGTGCGGAGACAGGTCGATGACCCCGGTGGCCGCGCCCGCGCGCGCCGTCGCGCTGACCATCGACGGGCACGAGGTGCGCGTGCCGGAGGGCACGACGATTCTGCAGGCATGTCGCGCCATCGGGATCGACACGCCGACGCTGTGCTATCTCGAAACCCTCACACCGGTGAACGCGTGCCGGCTCTGCGTCGTCGAGGTCGAGGGATCGCGCGCGCTGGTGCCCGCCTGCTCCCGTGCGGTCGAACCGGACATGGTCGTCAGGACCGGCAGCGACCGCGTGCGGCACAGCCGGCGACTCGTGCTGGAGCTGCTCGCCTCGTCTGTGGATCTGTCGCTGGCTTCACCGGACCTGCAGCGCCACCTGCGTGAGTCGGGCGCGCGGCCGGAGCGGTTCGGTGGCGGTGGCGCGCAAAGCCAGACCAGCATTACGGGCTTCGCGGGCTTTGCGTTCAACGCTCCCAGGGCGACCGTCGCCCAGCCGGCCAAGATCGACAACGAGCTCTACGTGCGCGACTACTCGCGCTGCGTGCTCTGCTACAAGTGCGTCGAGGCGTGCGGCACCGACGCGCAGCACACGTTTGCGATCGCCGTTGCGGGCCGCGGGTTCGAGGCGCGGATTTCGACCGAGTCGGACCGGCCGCTCCCCGATTCCGCCTGCGTCTACTGCGGCAACTGCATCGGCGTCTGCCCGACCGGTGCGCTGATGTTCAAGTCGGAATACGACATGCGGCAGGCGGGCACGTGGGACGAGTCGACGCAGAAGGTCACCGAGACGATCTGCCCGTACTGCGGCGTCGGCTGCACGCTGCAGCTCCACGTCCAGGAGAACCGCATCGTCCGCGTCACGTCGCCGCTCGATCACGACGTGACGAGCGGCCACCTGTGCATCAAGGGGCGCTTCGGCTGGCAGTTCGTCCAGAACCGGTGAACCCGCGGCATCCGCGCGGCAGGACGAGGCCGCGCCAGGTAGCGCGGGGCTTCGTACCGGTCGAACAACTCTGCCGGTTTCTCCTACGAGGCGCGGTACTCGGACGGTGGGCTCTACGACGGGCACCGCCGCGGCTACAGTGTCGCCCCGACGATCCGCCTGAACGAGCACTTCAACGCATCCGTCAGCCTGCTGATCGATGACATCGACCGGCCGGTCGCCTCGTACGTGTCGAAGCTGATCGCGACGCGGGTAAACTACAGCGTGAACACCCACGTGTTCCTCAATGCGCTCGTGCAGTACAACACCGACACGCGCCAGTGGAGTTCGAACGTCCGGCTCAACGTGATCGCGAAGCTCACGTCGGTTATTGCGCGACCCACTTGTCGAGGCGCGAGGCATACAGATTGGCCAGGTAGAGCGTCTTCTCATCCGGGCAGGCGAGCTGGTGGATGGAGTCGATCGTGCCGGGCATGCGGCCGGTGCGGCCGAAGACGCCCAGGATCTTGCCGCTGAGATCCATCTTGTAGACGCGGCCGACGCTCCCCACGAACATCACCTGGGTGGGTCCTTTGGTGAGGCACAGCGACCAGGGCGCGGTCGGCATGTTCCACACCGCTTTCCGATTGCCCTCAGTGTCGAACGTCTGGATGCGGCTGTTGCCGCGGTCCGCGACATAGACGACGTCGTTGTTGTCCACCACCAGGCTGTGC
>ORJL010142326.1_pt1 | contig 11465 bp, 13 predicted proteins | sample 1779941 | NCBI WGS metagenome assembly ORJL01 (sample SAMEA104232317, study PRJEB22302) | groundwater metagenome | biome: forest; feature: aquifer; material: groundwater | place: USA | collected 2011-08-07 | depth 5.8 m | reverse complement strand
TCATTCTTTGCCTGAGGAGACAGGCGGTACTTGGTGGCTACTGCCTGCAACAGCAAGCGGACCGCTTTGACAAGACCATCCATATCGTCGGGGTGCTCGGCCACCAACTGGTTCAGCTTCACCCGGAGCAACGCAATCTCCTCATCCAGGCCCTCCATCTCCCGGGCCTCTGGCAGGCGCTCCTTTTCACAGTTGGAGAGGGCATCGGCGTAGAATCCTCCCGGTTCAGATGGAATTTTATCGGTCGGACTGGTAGGCCGTGGAACTTTCTTGGGATTAAAGCTTTTTCGTTTTGACATGGCCTAATAATAGAACTATTGTTCTTGTTTCGTCAAGGAGGAAGTGGCACACCTGACCGCCCTGGTTACAAGCCACACATTATGGGCAAGTGGTCTTTTAAAACACCCGGCTTTGCGCTATAATGACGGACACTCAGGCCATTCAGTTACAGTAACCTAAGATAAGGAGCCAGGTATGCGTTTCGTAGATTTACCAAACCATGCACCACCCACAAATAAGAAAATCTCGATACAAGTTTTGCAGAAAACCCTCGAGGATGCTGGAATCGAGTACCTGGTTACCCTACCGGAAACTCCCTACGAGCTATTTTTGAAAAATGTTGCCGAATCTTCCGCAATTCGAATTATCCAGGTAACCCGCGAGTCCGAAGGCATGGCTATTTGCGCTGGGCTGACTTACGGCGGCAAGAAGGCAGCCTGGCTGGGCTCTTACAAAGGGTTCTATAACTCGCTGGATAGTTTCATAGGCACCGCCCGACGGCTTCAAGCCTCTTTCCTTATATTGATAAGCGATGAAGAGATTCCACCGGCCCGTGCGGCTCAGGACCCCGAGATGGGCCGCTATGCCGCTGCCATTGCAAAAGCTATAGATTTGCCGTGCCTTGAGGTCAGGTCAACCGGGGAGCTGGTCAGGATACGTGAAGCATTAGAAAAAACAGCTACCAGCACTCAACCAATAGCTGTGGCCCTGTACTGGTAAAGAACGTCCAATATCATGGATAAAATAAGAAATCTCCCGCTCCGATATATCGGAGCACCCCCTTTACGTAAAGGGGTCTAGGGGGTTTTCGACATGGAGCATAATAATGGCTATAAGACGTGACGAGTTTTTGAAATTTCTGGCCGGGCTGAGGAAAGATGAAATCGTGTTGACCGCCTGGCAGGCCAGTATTACATGGGAGACCTGTTCGCCCAGCCCCTTCAATCTCCCATCGGTGCGCACCATGGGTGAGACATCCACCTTTGGCCTGGGGCTGGCTATGGCCCGGCCCGATAAACGTATAATCGTCCTGGAGGGCGATGGTTCCCTTCTTATGAACCTGGCTTCCCTGGTTACCATAGCTACGGTCTCGCCGCCAAACTTCATTCAGATTTTGTTACAGAACCGTATATATGAGACCAGCGGCGGCCAGTTGCTGCCTAACGCCGATAAACTGGATTTTGCCGGCTTTGCCCGGTCAGCGGGGATTTCGAAGGTCTATAGCTTTAACGATTTGCCCCGTTGCCAGCGGGAGTTCCCCACACTCCTTAAGGAGAAAGGTCCTGTCTTTGTAGTAGTTGATATTGAGCCGAGCAATGACCATGCCGCTGGTAAAGAGTTCGGCTGGAAGATAAGGGCCAGGGATATGGAGTTCGTAAAGCGGTTCCGACAAGCCCTTGGGGTAAATTCCAAATCCTAAATCCCAAATCCCAAACAAATTCAAATAACCCAAATACAAATTTTAGATCCCGGAACAGGAGGTAATATGAACATGGAAATTTATAGCAAGCTTTTGGACGTGGCCAAGGCTGAACAACTCATTACTTACGGCGAAATAGCACCGCTTGCTGGTCTTAACATGGAAAGTCCGGCAGATAGAACGGTAATCAGTGGTTTACTTGACGAGATTAACAAAATAGAAACACAGCATAGGCAACCAATGTTATCCTCCTTAGTAGTTCGCGCAGTCGAACGCACACCAGGCCCAGGTTATTTTGTTTGTGCGCGGGACATTGGCAAGCTGACCGCAAGTGGCGAAATTGATGAGTTAGAGTTCTGGGCGAAAGAGGTTAAAAAGGTCCATCAATATTGGTCTCATCATATTTAATTTTAAACTGGGTTAAATTGGCCTTACTGGAAGTAACGCTACCAAGCTCTATGGTATGTGATTTTGGTTATTTTGGTTTTGATATTGTTTGGGATTTGGGGCTTGGGATTTGGAATTTAATTTTTTCCGGGAGGTGTGCAAATGCAAATATCCAAAGTATCCACCAGAATCGTCTCCATCCCCTTAAAGTGGGGTTTCAGCACCCCCGGTGGATTTCAGGCCAAATCTGTTTCCTATGTCCTGGTCCAGATGTATTCCAATGAAGGGCACCACGGCTTTGGCTATGCCCTGGCTTTGAATGGCAGCCGGATAAATGTGTTCAAGGCTATGATTGACGAACTGACACCTTTAGTAGTCGGTGAAGACCCTTTCTGCACCGAGAAGATATGGCAGAAGCTACTCCGGTACACAACCTTCCTGGGGACTGAGGGGTTGGTGGTAGATTGCATATCGGCTATAGATATTGCGGTCTGGGACCTATTAGGCAAAATAACAGGGCAACCGCTCTGTAAGCTATTAGGCGGCGACAGGACTGCCGTGCCCTTATACTCAAGCGACGGCCTGTGGCCTGACCTGCCTGTCGATAAGCTTTGCCGCCAGGCAGAAGCTTTTCTGTCACAAGGGATCAAATCGATCAAGCTACACATCGGCCATGACCCGAGTCTAAAAAAGGACGTGGAAAGGGTCAAGGCAATACGTCAGACAATAGGCGATGGAGTAAATTTGATGTTAGATGCCGTGCAGAGTTGGAAGCCGCCCCAGGCCATCCGTATCGGCCGCATGCTGGAGGAATATAACATCTATTGGATGGAGGACCCGGTTTCGGCTACAGACCTGGAGGGTAGCGCTCAAGTGGCCGGCGCCCTGGATATGGCAATTGCCGCCGGGGAGTGGGTATACTCACCCCGTGGTTTGATGCGCCTGATAGAATCAAAGGCGGTGGATATTGTCCTTGTAGATATACAGAGGGTCGGCGGCGTTACCGGTTACAGAAAGTTAGCCACCCTGGCCGAGGCCCGGGAAGTACCAATTGCCCCCCACGTATTTCCCGAGATAGGCTGCCACCTGGTATCAGCCTTACGCAATTCTTTAATTGTGGAGTATATGACCTGGGCCTTCCCCATGTTCAAGGAGCCGCCTCAGGTCAAAGATGGAATGATGCTTGTTCCTCAAAAACCAGGATTAGGTTTGGAGCTGGATGAAAAAGCGGTGGAGAGGTTCACGGTGTAGGTTTGCAAGGGGACGCCTTGGGAAGCTAAAGTCATCCTAAAAAGTTTTATCGCCCAGACTTGACATCTCCCGCTGGTCATGCTCTAATGAGATAGAATTTCCAACTATTAGAAAGATGGAGATATTGCTATGGTGCAGACCAGGACACATCGCAAAGTCATAAAAGCGCTGGCCAAAGGCCAGGTCACCATTCCCAGCGAGTTCAGAGAAATTCTTGGCATTGATGCTCAAAGCCTGCTTGTCGTCTCTGTGGTTGGCGACCATTTGGAGATAGCTCCTTTGAATCCAGGACATGAGGCGCTTAGGCGTTATGCTGATGAAGATATTGCCCGATTCCTGGAGGAAGATAAACTGGACGAGGCGACCGCCCGACGGATACGTGAGATGCTGCGGAGTGGGGCCCTTTAGTTGGCGCTACGGCGTATCCCTTCGGCAAGCTCAGGGCGACGCCTGGTTTTGCTGGATGCCAGCGTGCTGGTGGCTGCTTCCCATTCTGCATCCGGCGGTTCGGCCCTGGCTATTGAGGTATGCCAAGGGAGCAAATTCAGGGCCGCTATTACAGTCCGAATCATTCTGGAAGCCCGTGTAAATATTGCTGAAAAGTTCGGCGAGCCCGAACTCCTGAGGTTCTACCAGCAACTGGCAACGCTGGAACCTGCGATGGTAGCGCACCCTCCACTAGAGCGCATGGCTGAGTGCGGGCGTTTAGTGGGAGAAAAGGATGCCCACGTGCTGGCAGCAGCCCTGGAATGCGGGGCTGACTATCTTCTAACACTGGACCGTCGCCATCTCTTAACCCCTTCTGTGCTATCGGCAGGCTTGTCTGTGAAGGTACTAATGCCCGGGGACTTCCTTAAACAGATCGCCACCATAGTCTAAGACAATAATATTGCACAATCTGGACAAAAGTGACCTTAACCGTGAAATATATAATGTGGTCATTTCCCTTATTCAAAGAGCCGCCCCAGATCAAAGATGGAATGATGCTGGTGCCTCAAAAGCCCGGGCTGGGCCTGGAGCTGGATGAAAAAGCGGTGGAGCGGTTTACGGTTGGTTGAAGCAGAAATAGGGTGGTTTCTTAACGGGGCAACTGGGAATCAGAGGCCGTCCACCCCTTCAATCCTCAAGCCGGCTAAGCCCCAGGCTTTCCATGAAGGACTCCAACCGGTCTAAAACTTCGGCCTCGTTACACTCCCTTTTATCTCCCATGTTGCCCTCATAGGTCATCACCGGTATCCCTGCATCTAACAGGAAGAGCCGGTTTTCCAGCACTCCCTGGGTAACCCCCTCACAACCCCTGTTCAAGTGTAAAATAACTCCATCTACATGCCATTGTTTTACCATGCTAAGCATCATCTGACTCTTATATTCAGTGCTGGTAAAACAAGGCATTATAGGCTTTTCCAGATAGAACTCGGCCATTGCCTTCAGAGCATCATCCCTGTTTCTGAGCCTTAACCCCCGCTCCTCCAGAGTTCTGGGCGCCACGAAGGTTCCATCTCCATCCTGCACCAGATTGCCCCCCAGAAAGAAACTGTAGTGCGAGCCAATGACTACAGCGCCGTATTGTTCCAAATGCCTGTACAGGTGGAGCAAATACCAGGGCGGCTGGGCGTCATCCATAAGCCGGCACCGCTCCGCAGGCAATGCAGCGAGCTTGTTAGCCACACGGTACTTTAGCTCATCCCTTATCTGGCGGCAGAACTCTACGCCCTCTCTGCGGTGGCCTATGAGATGGGGGATAATAAAGATTGAGAACATAGACTTCTGGCTCAAAGGCGCCGGGACAGCCTGTTGCAGGAGAGCTATCTCCCCCATGATGGCCAGGGCTTCACACTCGTTTTGTACCGCCTCAATCAGGGCTTCATCATTGTATTCCCTACCTGTGACCTTTTCCATCCATTCTATGGCATCGTAAAGCTGGCCAACCAGGTAATCCACCCTTTGCTGCTTTCTGCCATATTCTATAGGGATTAAGGGGAAGTCCACCCCGAAAAAGGGAACCCCCAAATACTCTGACACCCATTGAAACCACTTAGCATGGGAGTCGCAGAAATTCACTGTATAGCAGAAATCCGGTCTGGGAAATTGGCCTCCAAAGTAGTAGCGGTTAAGGATCATGGACCCCCAATAGTTCCGCATATAAGAGCACAGGTCCCGGGCGAAACCCACCGACTCCGCCGCCTCGGCACATTGGAGGCTAAATCCAGGGTCGCTGGCGATAACAGCGCCGTAGGGATCTGCGCCCCAGAAAACATAATCACCCAGGCCGGCTGGTAGTACCAGCATCGAACTGGAGCCGCCGCTCACCAGGAGTTTTCCATCCTCTCTGGCTGTGGCCACCTCACGGTAATAGCTGCCAACCAACTCCTTGGCCTTTTGCCAGCACTCCAACGGCCTTGTCTCATATCTTTTGTAAACCATTGGATTATCCCGGTACCCTTTCTCAAACCCTTGCCGCCAGTTTATTAAATATTCAATACGTGGGGGTATTCACCCCGCAGCCTTCTCCCAGTGAAGTTTGAACATAACCTGTCCCCAGCCTCCGCATGCTGCGCCTGTATCAGGACATTTAACATATTCGAAGACCGTTCCGTTCGGGTCAAGCCCCTCGCTCAGCCGGTCATAGAAGAGGTAAAAGAAGGAGGTCATCGGCGCTATCGCCCAGGCGCATATTATCCGCACCGTTGATTCCGAAGGCAACAAAGCTCCCCCGTCCAGAAAGACATACCTCTCGCCTTTCTTATGTTGACAGGCGCAATTCTCCGCTGTGACTACCTCGGCAATTAGCTTATACTTCATGCCTTCGAGTTCCATCAGGCGGGCCTTGCGCTGCTTCGGGGAGAAAGCTGCAATCTGCTCATCCGTATAGCCATACAACCGCTTGATGCGTTCGATTATCTCCCGGGGCATTTCTACCTGTGCCATGTCGCTATCCTCCTGAAGCTTTACCTGGTATAGTGCTAAACTGGGTAAGTTCGCGTATTTATATGTTTAAGTTGTTTATATCCGGTGGCACCCCGACATGTCGGGGCCTGTGCAGTCTGGACTGATAATTACGCTGATTGACGCAACCAAGCACTAGATTTCTATCCAACTACCTTCCGAAAATCTGCTCCATGGTCTTGGCGGCCATGTCTTTGACGGCCCACTCCTGCATTTCCCAGGTTTGCGGGATTACTTTCGGATTGTCCAACTGTGCTCGCGGGTGGATGTAGTCGGGAACATCTTTTCGCACCGGGGTAGAGTTGGCAATTTTAGCATAGACCTGCTGTCCCTGTACCGATAGCAGCCAGTTGACGAATACCCGTGCGGCGTTCGGGTGAGGTGCTCCTTTCGGGATTACTATATTGCCCAGGTAGCCGCCGACCCCTTCCTTCAAAGATAAGGTTTTCAACGGGGCCCCGGCGCCCATTATCGGACCTACCGTATCTGTCGAGTTACCTATTTCCATAAAGTACTCACCCCTGGCTACCATCATTGCTCCCTCCCTGGGATTGCCTCTCCATATCGCCATGTCTTGTTTTGCCATCTGGCGGTAGAAATCCAGGTCAACTACCTTGTTAAACCTGAGGATATAATAGAACGAGGTGGACCCGCCTGTGGTAGCAGGGTCAGCGCTTACGATCTTGCCTTTCCATCGTGGGTTGAGCAAATCCATGTACGACTTTGGCTCGTCTTCCGGTTTTACGAGGTTGGTATTGACGTTCACGCCCGAATAGGCGAGGACCCACACAATACCCTCTCCACCCGGTGAATAGACCGGATCTACCTTGAATACACTCTTGTCACGCAAAACGGGTAGAACATCGGCAATTTTGTCTGCACCGCCTCGTATAATCAGGTCGCTGGTACTCCCCGCACCACCGATGTTGAACACATCTCCGATTTGCGCTTTCATGCTTTGTTCTACCAGGATTTTCTGCAACAGGATGCTACCATTTCCTGCCAGTATATCTACACGAATACCATACTCTTTTTGGAATTCGGTTGAGATGTGACGGCCGACATCGGCGACAAACGCCGTAGAGTAGATGGTTATGGCCCCCTCTTTCTTGGCTGCGGCCACTATTTTAGCCCAGTTGTCATCTTCGGTGACCGTAGCGGGTTTGGCAACCGGCGTTGGTTCTATAACTGCTGGTACAGAAGTAGTTGGCGCAGGAGCAGGCCTAGTCGCTGTCACGCACGAGGCCACCATCAGCATTGCAATTACCATAAAAGCTACCCGGATGAATTTGTGTTTATTCATCTTGTCTTACTCCTATGTTTACCTGGCTTTCACGTCACATGTTGTGTCGGCTCAGCCACAAACTTTTCCACTCCGTCATAGGTCGGGGAGAACTCTTTTTGCCGGGCCTCGTTGCCGCAAGCCATGCGGAAGGGAACGAAGGTAATGGCCAACCATACCGCCGGGATATCCGGGTCCAGGTTAAAGTGCTGGTGTTCACAGCCTCCCGGCCTGACAGGCAATATGATGAGGTCATCTTTTACCCAGTCGAACCTCTCGCCATCCACCACGGTGTATCCCTTACCCTGCAGGACAAAGATGCCCAGACCTCCCTGGTGCACATGTTTGCCCGACTGTTTCTTTATGTGATTGCAGAACATCATCCATTCGGGGGAACCCCACTTAGACCAGTTGGCCGGGTTAAGGTAGGGTTTGATGACTGACTGGCGGTTTTGCTCCCATCTAATATCCTTGCCTCTGATTACTACGGTGCCTTCCCGCAGTTGCGTCTCCCTGTCCCTGAACCATTTGAAGGTATAAGCTGAAGTAGTCTCCTCCGGCTCTGGTTCACGTCCCCGTTCGATTACTCGTTCTACCAATTGCTTACCTCCTGAACAAAATATTTCACTCTAAAATTTAGCAAACTATAGCATACTTATAAAGCCTGCGCAATTACATAAATTGAAAACTGAAAAGCTCAAAAGTCAAAGCCAAAACTCAAAGCGTAAAACTGGGTTAGAGAGGCGTGCTATTAGGTTTAAGCTTTACGTTATGGCTTTGAGATTTGAATTCTAACTTTTGAGTTTATGATTTGCCAATATCCCATTTTCCTACTACAATATCTCCATATCAAAAGGGGAGGTTAACTGGTGTCCCTGAATGTAGATAAGATTAGTCCTATTGAGCAGGTCATTAAAGGGTTGGAGGGCATAGCTAACTACCGCTCTAAGAACCCGGTTAATGCCTGGGACGGCCTGTATTATGAATTGCTCTACAGGTATTTCGAGAACCTGCTCAAGGCCCGGGAAAGAGGACAGCTCGTAGTTACCCAGAGCGATGATGTGCAGTGCGAAATGGTTTACGCTATGGACATGGTTCCATTTCACATCAGCATGGTCTCCTGCACCATAGCGGCTATGCTCCGGGAACAGGAATCATTGCTGGGGGCTGCCAAGTCCTTTGGACTGCCACCGGAGGTGTGCTCGGTGCACCGGCTGGCGGCGGCGGTCTTTTTGCAGCGCTGGGCGCCACCAGTAGATGCGGTAGTCTGGAGCAACGAGTCTTGCGATAATAACGCCAAGAGCAGCGAGTTACTTACCCATCTATATAATGCCCCGGGCTTCTATTTTGACAGCCCTTACATCTTTGATGAAAAGGGGACTGATTATTTGGAGGGTGAACTGGAGGAGCTATTCCAGTTCCTGGGCAAGGTGGCGGGTAGGCCGTTACGACAGGAGCGCCTCCTGGAGGTGCTGCGGCTCTCAAAACAGTCGCTGGACTTGAACGAGGAAATATGCCAGCTTCGGGCAGCCATACCTTATCCGGCTAACAGCCGGTTGGGGCTTCAGCTTTTCCTGGTGCGCTGGTATTGGGCAGGTAGGCCGGAGGCTGTCCAGTTTATGGAGATAGTGAGAGACGAGCTAAAAAGGCGCATCAGCCAGGACAAAAAGCCTCAAGAACGCTTCCGGTTCCTTTCTCTTTTCCTGACACCTAACCACCTGTGGAAGCTACTGGACTGGATGGAAAGGGAGCACAGCGCCTATGTGGTAAGCGAGACCAACTTCCACCACTTCGGAAAGATAGATTGGGACTTCTCACGGCCTCTTCATACCTTGGCCCAGCGTTCCCTGGCAGAGCCGGTGGCCTATCTGACCTATAGCCCGGTGGAGCTATGGATTAATGCGGTGAGAGAGGATGTTAAGACGTATGGCGTTGATGGTGTAATCTTCTGGGCGCACACCGGTTGCCGCCAGGCTAATGCCGCCATCAGATCAATCAAAGATGGTCTTCAAGTAGATGGCATCCCCTGCCTGGTGCTGGATGTGGATACTAACGATCCCTCCTTTGTTACCGAGGATGCGCTGAAGGAGCGCATTGAGGGGTTTATGGAAAGGGTTGGGTAGGAGCCAAGACGCACGATGCACGGTGCAGGGGTACGGAGGGTAACAACCTTCTTATAAGAGAGCAAAGAAATGTTAGCTACAGACTTCAACCTAACAGGACTTCAATAAGACAAAAGAACCCCGTTGCTACATTTTGAAAACCCCCATGGAGTTTCCCACCCCCCACAAACAAAAAGTTGGGGTCGATTTATCGGCCTCCCACCTTTCTATATACTGCTTGGAAATTAATCTTTATTATTGTTCCAGCTTCTTCAGTCCCAGACTTTCCATAAAAGCCTCCACACGGTCCACCACCTGACGCTCATCCAGCTCCCGCTTGTCGGCCATATTTCCTTCGTAGGCGAGCACCGGTATCCCGGCTGCCAGCATGGCGGACTGTAATTCCAGTTGATATTGGGCAAGGCCCTCGCAGCCCCGGTTCAGATGCATTATCATAGCTCCGGCATGCCACTGCCCCATTTGTTTCAGCAGGTGAGCAGTCTTGCGCCCGGCCCACGAGTACATATCGAAACCCGGCCTGTCTATGAGCCACCGGGCATAGAAGCGCACGGCGTCCTCCCTGCATCTGAAGCGGAGGCCCAGGCTTTTGGGAGTCGGCGCCGGAACGTAGTTCCCGTCCTGGTCCTGAACGAAGCCAGCGAAGGCAAAGAGATAGAAGGAGGAGACACAAGCCACACCATATTGCTCCAGAATACGTAAAAGCTGGAGGAAGAACCAGGGGGGCACATTGTCATGCCATACTCGGAACCTCTCCGTGGCCACTGCGGCAATGTGATTATCCACCCGGTACTGTACCTCTTCCAAGAGCATCTTGTAAAAATCCCGGGATTCACGGGTGTGCTTTATGAGGGCAGACGGCGCATACAGGGTTAAAAGGGCCTTCATGTCCAGGGGAGCGGGGATAGCTTGATTAAGAATCAGGACCCGGGCGAAGTCGCTTAGCCCTTCACATTCATAGTTCAGGGCTTTCACGAACTTCTCATCGTCGTATTCCCGGCCTGTGACCTTCTCCATCCAGTCAATTGCATCCAGCATTTGGGCCGCCATATATTCGATCCGTGCCTCTCGCTTCTCACCGTAGCCAGCCACAGGCCAGTCGATGGCGAAGTAAGGCACGCCCAGGTGCTCCGCGGCTACGTGATACCATTTGGCATGGCTGTCACACTCATGGGACGTGAGAAAGAAATGCGGTTTGGGGAAGGGGCCTCCGTAAAGATACTGGTCCAGGTACATGGAACCCCAGTAATTACGCATATAAGCGCAGAGGTCACGGGCAAAACCGTGGGCCTCGGTAGCTTCAACACAGGCCATGCCAAAGGGAGTATCATAGCTGACGCTGGCCCCATAAGGCTCTCCGCAGAAGAATACATAGTCGCCCAGCCCTGCGGGAAGCGTCTCACAAGAAGCCGCCCCTCCGCTTATCAGCAGCCTGCCCCGTGCCCGCGCCTCGGCTACATCTTTGTAATGATTGACACGCAACTCTTTGCATTTTTGCCAGCAATCCAGCGGAGCGGTCTTCCATCTCTGATCGGCTGAATTAGTCATAAGGCTACTCCTGAAAGCTATGCAAAGCGGACCCTGTAAAAATTTGCTTACAGCGTAACACACACATGAAATCAGAGCAAATTTACCCCGGCACGTAAGTGCTGCCCTGATTTTATCATCGAAAACCCCCGCCACGTTTCACTATGTGAAACATGGCTGGCCCCTTTACGTAAAGGGGGCCAGGGGGGTTCCCCCCGCCAACAAAAAAAGGGGGCCGATTTTTTGGCCCACC
>ORJL010056791.1_pt1 | contig 11468 bp, 12 predicted proteins | sample 1779941 | NCBI WGS metagenome assembly ORJL01 (sample SAMEA104232317, study PRJEB22302) | groundwater metagenome | biome: forest; feature: aquifer; material: groundwater | place: USA | collected 2011-08-07 | depth 5.8 m | reverse complement strand
TCTTCAGCGCCCTACATTGCCGAGCGCGCCCGCGCCCAGAAAGTCCGGGAAATCATCGTTGCCCAAATCAACGCCCTCGAGAACGCTTACGAGAACAAGGAAATACTTGAGCAGGACTATGAGGAGCTGGTCCAGAAGTTCTCCGCCCAGCTCGACCGCCTGTCGGAAATCGAGGCGCAGGAAAAGACCTCGAAGAAGAGGGTGCGCAAGTGAGGGCCGAAATTTCCGTCCCAATGGCTTCGCCCAGGCAGGCGGGCATGGCGCTAAAGGCGGTTGGCGGCGACGGTTTTGAGACCTCCCGGGCGAGCCTCAGCCTGAGCGTTTCGGCAAGCACGCTAAACGCCGTCGTCTCTGCCAAGGATTTTGCCGCCCTGCGCGCCCGCACCACCAGCCTCTTTCGCGACCTCAAAGTGTTCCTAGACTCCGCCAGGGCCTCAGGCAAGTAGCTTCAAGTGAGGTTTAATAACCTTTTTTCGCCTTCATTCTACCATTCGGGTGATTTTATATGGAACTTAGCGAAGAGACGAGGAAGGATGTTACTGAATTCCAGAACGCCCAGCAGCAGCTCCAGATGGTGCTCATGCAGAAGCAGCAAATCCAGCTGCAGTTGGCGGAGATGCAGAAGGTAGGCGACGAGCTTTCAAAAGCGGCAGGCGACGCGAAGTTCTTCAAGAGCATTGGCAACGTGCTCGTGCCCAAGTCAAAGGACGAGCTCCTAAATGACCTTGCCTCTGAAAAGGAGACGCTAGAGCTCCGCCAGACCGTGATGGGCAAGCAGGAAGAGAAGCTCAGCTCGCGCCTGCTCGAGCTCCAGGACAAGCTGCGCAAGGCCGAGAAGGGCTTTTCGCTCGGCAGTGGCGAAGGCGCTTCAGCCAAGCCCCCAAGGCGCTAGGCAACTCGAACTTTTTTGCTGCGCATTAATTTCCCTAGTTTCAGGCTTGCGCAGGTGCCAATAGAAAAGTTTAACTATGGTTCGCGCCATCTACCTGCATTAATTGACTAATCGGGGTGGTTTTGTTGGTATCGCAGAAATGGTTTCTCATTGGCGGCATAGTGCTGTTCGCCCTTTTGGCAACGGCTTTTTTTGGAGGCGAGGATATTTCAACTGCCGGCGCGGCAATCGGCGGCGGCTTTGACTTCCGCGTTTCAGTCAATCCCATTTCAGGCAACATTTTCGCCGGAAGCGTTGCGTCCACATCAGTTGCAGTGACTCTCCTGAAGGGAAGAGCTGCGACAGTGTCGTTGACGCAAACAGGCTGTCCCCTTTACGCAACATGCAGTTTCAGCCCCACTTCGGGCCTGCCTACGTTCAGCTCGACTTTCACCGCAGTCACCACCCAGGCTACCCCTGCCGGCACCTATCCAATAACCGTGAAGGGCACGAGCGGCAAACTCGTGCGAACTGCAGTTTACACCCTTACCGTAACCGCAGCGCCCACGCCGACTCCGGCGCCCACGCCGACTCCGGCGCCGACCGCCACGCCTACTCCGACTCCGTCCCCAACTCCTAACGCAACTGCGACGCCGACTCCGGGACCAACTGCCACGCCGTCCCCGACTCCTGCGCCCCAGCCCGACCTGGTGGTTGTCAACCTGACTTTCAATGAGTACAACCAGTTCAACAACCAGACTAGCCAGAACGAGACTTGGGTCACCGTGAATGGCTACACGAAGAACATCGGCATCGCAGCTGCCGGCAACTCCACTACCCGAACGACATACCTGGCCGTGACTACCGACCAGTACGTCCCGCCGCTGGCACCCGGAGCGCAGTCGCCAATCTACCGAAACTACGCGTGCACCGCCGCCCACATGTTCAACGCAACTGCCGACTTCTTCAACATGGTCGCAGAAAGCAATGAGAACAACAACGGCGCTGGAGTATTCATCGACTGCGTCCAGTAAGCCCACGCATCTGGGGCGCGCGCCCCCAACCTCTTTCTTTTTATTTTCGCTGACCCTAATCGACTGCATGCCAGCAAGCAATTTTCTCAAGCGCCTCAAGTCGCTAAAGGGCACTACGCTCGTCACCTTCCATTCCTTGGGCGACGTTGACGCGGTTGCAAGCGCACTCGCGGTCAGCCAGCTCATCCCCCGCTCTCAGGTGGCGAGCGTTGACGGCGTTTCCGCCTCCGCAAGGCACCTGCTCGAGCGCCTCTCACTGCCTTTGCCGCGCCAACTGCAGGCGGGCGAGCTTTCGCGATACGACAACCTGGTTCTCTGCGACGTGAGCAACGCCGACCTGCTCGCCGGGTTTTCGGACGCAGTCATGGCATTTGCGGGCAAGCGGCTGCTCATTGACCACCACGTGCATTCCAAGCGCATTCCCGCCGCAGCCGCGCTCATTGAACCCACAAAAAGCAGCAGCTGCGAAGTCGTTTGTGAATTGTTCCAGGCAGCCCGCAAAAAGCCGTCCGAAAAAACCGCGCTCCTGCTGCTGGCCGGCATTTTGCACGACAGCGCGTTCTTCAAGAGCGCAGGCAAGGGGACGTTCACGGCTTTCGCGCACCTGCTTTCACTCACTCGCAAAAGCTATCCCGAAGTATTGGCGCTCGTTGAAAAGCGCGACGACGTGAGCGAGCGCATTGCCAGGCTCAAGGCCCTCCAGCGCGTGCAGCTTTACCGCCAGGGCGAGTTTCTCGTCGGCACTTCCTTCGCCAGCTCGTTTGAGCTAGCATGCGCCGCTTCACTCGTTGCAGCAGGCTGTGACATTGCCTTCGTCGCCAACACCGGCCGCGGCCGCATGAGCGGCGCGAAGAGGGAAACCCTCGCGGGCCTCAGCATCGGCCGGGTGATGGAATCCGCCGGGCGCGTGATGAAGGGCAGCGGCGGCGGGCACGAGAACGTGGGCGGGGCAAAAGGCAGGCCCGAGCTCACTGAAAAAGCGCTTGCCAAGTGCGTTGAGGAGACGCTGGCGAAGCTCAAGGTGCTTTCTGGAAACAGGTAGTATCACCAGCGCTCTCTTCATCGCCAGTTTAATGCGTCATAGTTCGGGTTCTATCTCTTTGTCTTACCGCAATTAGAGCATTTTTCTGAAAGCATTGTAACGTCAGGATTCTTGGTATAGCTCCGAGTCTCACTTTGCCCACTACCTCTGTGAGTCTTGACTTCCCTATGGCGTGGGATAAAATGAACCTTGATAGTCTGCTTTTGGCAAAACGGGCAGAACCAAGTTTGTTGCGCTGATTCCCAAGCCACGTTATATTTAGGTTTGTCATATAATGTAGCTATATGACAAGCCGGGAGTGCAGGTATTTAGGGTCCGAGCGCAAGGCTTATATTTAGGTTTGTCATATAGTATAGCTATATGACAAGCTTGTCTCTGGCACCTAACACTGAGAGAATGGCGCGGGCAGTGGCCGGGCGGATGCCTCACTTGGAGTTCGCAGTTTGGGACTTGTCGGAATTCATGCCTGCCTTCCACAACGTGAGGCGGAACATGATTTTCATCGAGTGCGACAAGATAGCCTTGGAGGAGGTAATGCGCGTGCTTCAGGAAGACCCGAAACTGGGCGATTACTTGTTCTACTTGGGGGAAAGAAAGCCCAAAACCGTGAATGAAGCATGGGCTTCGGCAAGAAGCGGGGATGAAATCCGGGACGCCATAGTCATTATTGCGCGCAAGGACTTTTTTGGAACCACGAAGTGGGAGGGAAACATCCGCGTGCCAACAATGGAGCGGATGGTAATTGACTTGCTCGCCTACTCTCTGCGCGACTGGCTTCCTATCACCGTAGAGGAAGCCCTTGACGCGTTTACTTGGTTCCTCAAGAAAGGGCAGCTCAAGACGGCTTACTTGCAGCGCTATGCAACGCGGAGGTACCTGGGCTGGTTCCTTGACATAGTCCTCTACAAACTAGGGGAAAAAGGGGAAGAAGCCAACCGGACTCGGATTCACCCGAAATACATCGAGTCGGGCCGGCGCTACCTGGAAGCAATAAAACAAGTTGAAAGACTATGAATCTGGATTTCCAGGCGCGCCACGGGCAAGCTCTAGCCCTGCTTTCCCTGCTGTCAAAAGAAGCGGAAAAGCGCGGGCAACTCCTCGTTTTCCTGGGGGGAAGCGCAGTCCAAGCCACCCTAAGCAATCCCCGGAGGCTGTCCGTAGACCTGGACGTCTACTATGACGGCGACGCGAAGGAACTTTTGCGAGTGCTTGAACCAGAATACGAACTTGAAGCGCGCCCGACCCTGCCAACCGAGCTCTTTGACTTTTACAAGGCGAGCAAAGACAGGGTACTGGTGAAGATTGACGTTGCCCGCTTTCACCTTGTGGCAGATGGGGGAACCCCGTACGAGCAGAAGGAACTTGACGCCGCAGGCAGTCGCTTCAAAACCTTTATCGCAACTTCGGACTACCTGCTGGCTTCCAAGTTGGTGAACACGGCCGTGGGAGCCACTGGCAGGGCGCAATTTAATCCAACTGACTTCCTGAAGGATGTTTTTGACGCCAACTGCCTGGCTGACGAGTTCGGTACTAACCTGAGCACTTGGCACTGCTTCGGCCAGATAAACGAAGTCCAGAACGAGATACGCAAGACCTCCTTTACCCTGGGGCAAACGATTCAAGCAGCGAGAAACAACCTCATCAATTGCGTGCCGACAACCCAACCCCTGGGAACAGTGCCGGCTGGCGCGCTAAAAGGATTCGAGGAATACCTGCTTCGCGGCGGGTTAAGCCAGCTCCAACTCTCGGAAATGGCTTACCGCATGGCTGCCTACCTCAAGGCTTTCGAGCAAAAGGAAGAACAAGGGGCGCCTCGGGCAATAAGGGAGATCGAGAGCACCGTTCAAACTCGTTTCAATGATGCAGTCTACGCTGACCAGTGCATACGCGGCCTAATCCCACATGGAATTCCTGTGGCCCGGCTGCAACAACTGAAGCTCGTAAGGCCAAAGGCGCTCTTGTACCTCGATGCCGCCTACAACTCGCACTTTTAACCGCGCGTGTCGGCGGTGCAAAAGGCAATCCGGAGTTTACTGAAAAAGCGCTCGAAAAGTGCGTTGAGGAGACGCTGGCAAAGTTGAGGGCACTCGATTAAAAGAAGGCTATTCGTCGCCTGCTTTGAGAATCCGGTCTATAAGCTTTTTGCGGTGTTCTGTTTCTTCGGCAACTGATTTTTCTATCGCAGCTAGCCTTTCCTTCAGTCGCGCTGCCTGTTCTTTCGCTAGCGCTCTAACTTCTTGCGAGTCAATCTGCGCCTGGAGTTCGTTGCGTAGCGCCTTCACAGCATCCCTTTTCTCCGCAATCCGCGTTATTGACTCCCTCAGGGTTTCCACATTGGCTTGGTGGACAGAATGCCTGTCGTGCATATCGCCAATTTCTACGACTGCGTGAGACAGGGCATAGGCCAACTGCTCTGGAGTTTTGGGGTCGCTCAAAATCTTTTTTTGCACCTCGCTTAGCGCTTCGTTTCCTTCAGCTAGCTTATAAGCGCAGTTGTATGTAACGTCTCTACCCAAGTTCAATCCCGGCAGTGAAAATAGTTTGCCTTCTTTTCGTATCTCTCCAGTCCATGTACGGCCTGCCTTATCGTTTCCCCTATAGATGGAAAAGATGGTTTCAAATGCGTGATCGGGAAATTCGTGAGTATCAATCTGTTTTAGGGCCACCTTTTTCCTTAGTCCATTTGGCCCGCCAGTAAAGTCGATTTGCTCGGGCAGGGTCTTATCGCTGACGATGGGGTCCTTGTGTTCGTCCAGTAGCGTGAGCGTAGCCTGATAAAAGTCGTGATTGGCTTGCAAAACGCTTAGTTTCGCCTTGGCTTCAGCCAAAGCCGCTTTTCGGTGTTCTAAATTAAAGCCGCTTCGCCGGAAGGGATTCAGCATATGCCTGATTTGGCCCCTGCGCTTTAAATTACTAGTGCAATCAGGCTGGCAGTCGCAAGGGCCATTGCAATCATTTCCTTTGCGGTGAACCTTTCGCCTAGGAAAAAGTACGCCAGGATTGCGACTGCGACCGTGCTAAGCGAGAGGACTGCGACGACAGTTCCAGCCTTGCCTTGCGTGAAGGCCTTGAGCATGAGGGCGAAACCTGCAGACGCCAGGACAATGAAGGCAAGGGCCATGAGTGCGGTTCGCTGCGAGATTTTGAGGTAGCCTAGCGCGTAGGCGGCAGCGAGGACGGTGACAATGGCAACTGCGGCGATTGCGAGTACCTGGAAGTCAACGCCTTGGGCGTCGGGCCGCGAGAGGATTGCCTTGAGTATGACGTTGGCTGCGGAGAAGAACAGCATTGCGCCAATGGCGTAAGCGAGCCATTCAATCATTCTTTTTTGCACCTTTCAAACACCTTTTCTGCAGCAGCGCTTTTATTACCCGTTCTCTTCTTAATACGGTTTTGGGACAAGCGCGGTAGGGGGGGAGCAGGGTGGTTTTGCAATGATTATAGCAGTCGTCAGCGACTTTCACTTTGGCTACAATTCCGACGCTTTTCCCCAGGCGCACGAGGCGCTGTTGGACGCGCGCAACCGCGCCGACGTCATCCTGGCGCCGGGCGACCTCTTTGACCTCCGCGTGCCGCGCCAGGAGACTCTCCACGAGGCTGCAATAGCGTTTCAGGACGCAAAGGGTGCCGGTTCGGGCATTGTCCAGAGGATTGTCGAGTCGCAGGAAGCGCAGCTCGAGCGCGCCGACAATCCCGTAATCGCGATTTACGGCACCCACGAGCGCCGCGCGAAGGGCCTGTCGAACGTCATCGAGTTCTTCCACACTGCGGGGCTCCTCGTCAACTGCCACGCGCGCAAGGTGTTTGTGGAAAAGCGCGTTGGCGCCGGCATCGAGCGGGTGTGCGTGCAGGCGCTGGGCGGCGTGCCTGAGGAAATGGCGGCGCAGGCGGTAAAGCTGATGGCCTTTGAGCCCGTCAAGGGCACGTTTAACGTCTTCATGTTCCACCAGAGCATCCGCGAGCTCATCCCCCAGGACGAGAGCGCAATGGCAATGGCGGACTTGCCTGACGGCTTTGACCTCTACGTCAACGGCCACATCCACTGGAGGCAGGAACTGCGGGCCGGGGGCAAGCACTTGATCATCCCTGGCAGCACGGTAGTGACGCAAATGAAGCCGCCAGAAGCCAACCCCAAGGGCTACTACTTGTTTGACACCGAGCGCAAGTCGCTTCAGTTCGTCGAGATAAGCACGCGGCCGTTCTTCTTCAAGGAACTCAAGTTTGCGGAAGCGACGGCCCAGCAGGTGCTTTTGCAGGCTGACGCGGCGCTTGCGGAAATTGCCTCCAAGAGCCACTCGCAGCCGCCCCTCGTCAAGCTCAAGCTCCTCGGCACGCTCGCAAAGGGCCTCTCCGGCACTGCTGTTGACACGCAAGCGCTCGAGGCCAGGTATGCGGACAAGCTGCAGCTGGCCCTCGACAAGGAGCTAGGCAGCCTCGAGCTCAAGGAAAAAATCGAGTTCCTGCGCAGGATGAGGCAGGAGAAGAAGAGCGCGGGCGAGATTGCCGTCGAAATCCTCAAGCGCAGGCTCAAGGAAAAGGAAATCACCGAGGACGAGTTGCCCAAGGCTGCTGCAGGCGAGCTTTTTGAACTTCTCTCGGAAGGCGAAGTGGAAAAAGCGCTTGAAAGCGTGCTAAAGTAGCTTTCCCGCAAGGAAAAAGATTGCCGCGAGGACAAGGGCTATTGCTATAACAATTGCTTCGGCATTGAAGCGCGCCCATGTGTTCATAGGGCGCCATATGTTGCCGTCGCGTTCCCTGTCGAAAAAATCCGCGGAGAGCGGCCTTCTTTTCACAGCCATTTCTTCCACTTGAAGAACACGACTGCTATTGCCATCATCACTGCGGTGACGGTGATGGCGTTAGCCGGGCCCTGCGGCGACTCGAATTCGGTGATGCCCGTGAAGTTCGTCCCGTAGTAGCTCATCACGATTGTGGGAATCATGAGTATGATGGTGATTGCGGTGAGGGTGCGCACCACGTCGCTGAGCCTTTCGATGCGGTGGTTTAGCTCGCGGGAAAACCTGATTTCCACTTCGTTGCGCAGGCCCGTTATCTGGCTCGAGTGGCTCTTGATCCTATCGAGAAGGTGGCGCGACTTGGCGACGAGCACGTCGTAGTCGTAGCTGACGTAGGCCGTGTTGACCTCGTGCACGTCGCGCTCCTCGAGCTTGATGAGCAAATCGACGAGGTCCTCGACCTTGTTGCCGGCCTTGCGCAGCCGCTTGCCGAGGCCCTCGATTTCCTGGGCGCTGAGCACTTCCTCCTGCCTGTCGATTTCCGAGTTGATTTTCTCGAATTCCGTGTTGTAGCTGGCTAGCACGCCTTTGAGCACGATGAGGGCAAGGGCCGTGCTCTCGCCGTGCTTTTTCTTCACCGTGTACTTGAAGAGCCGCAGCGCGTCCTCGCGCACTTCGCGGCCGCTGTAGAGAAAGCTGTTGTCACCGGAGAGCACGAGCAGGTTGTTGGGAGTGTCGGAATAGTCGCGGAGGTTGAGGACGACGTAGTTGGGGTAGCGCTCGAAGAAGTTCAGGTCGAGCGACAAGAGCGGCCGCAAGTCGTCCTTGATGCCGGATTCCTTTACGCGCTTGTCGAACTCCTCGAAGCTAGTGAAAGTGTAAATCAATGCAATCTTCCCCACGGAACCGGACGCCAACAAAGCGCCCCCCCAAAACCAATAGGCCCGGCGTGGTTTATAAGCCCTGCCTTCTAGAGCACGCCGCACAACGCGGCCATTGCCTTGACGGCCTTTCGCGGGTCGTTGAAGTCCGGCACGCCCGCCTTGCGCAGCACGTTTACTCCTTCGGCAACGTACTTTCCGCCCATGAACACGCACACAATCGGCTTGTTTGGAAAGCGTTTTGCCGCTGCTACGACCGCCTGCGCGTCGCCCTTGCTGTCGGTCATGGTCTGGACGGTCTGAAGCACGATTGCGCCGCTGATGTAGTCTTCTGAAAGAAGCGCGTCCAATGCCGTTTGATATCTTTCGGGAAGCGCGTCGCCAACCAAGTCAAGCGGGTTGCGCTTGGAGTAGGCGGGATGCATTTTTCCGCTCGCATCAAGTTTTGCAATCGTCGCTGGCTTGAGTTCGGGCACGTTGACCCCAAATTCCCTGCAATAATCGCTTGCAAGCACTCCCAAACCGCCGCCGTTGGTGATGACCGCAATCGCGTTTTCCTTGGCAACAGGCTGTTCTGCAAGGGTCTTGGCCAAGTCAAAGAGCTCTTCGAGGCTCTCGGCCATTCTCACGCCAGCCTGCCTCATCGCGCCCTCAAACACGGCCGAGTCTCCCGCGAGCGCGCCCGTGTGGCTCGCGACGGCCTTGGTTCCCTCGGCAGTCTTGCCGCCCTTGAGCAAAAGCACGGGCTTTCCCGCCCGCATGCACGCGTCCATGAGCTTCCTTCCGTCGCGCACGCCCTCAAGGTACATTGTGATTACTTTAGTCGCCGGGTCGCCTGCAAGGTAGTTGACGAAATCCGCGGCATCAAGGTCAACGGCGTTTCCCAAGCTTGCGATGGTGCTGAACGCGTATTTTTCCGCAATCGCCCAGTCAATGACGCTGTCGGCAAGCGCCCCGCTCTGCGTCACGAGCGCCACGCCGCCGGCGGGTGGCGAGCTCAGGGCAAACGATGCGTTGTAGTTTAGCGACGGCCGCAAGAGCCCCAGGCAGTTTGGCCCCAAGAGCCGCATGCCGTATTGCCTGGCCGCGGCACTCAGCTGTTCTTCGAGCATTTTTCCGGCCGGACCGGCCTCGCCAAACCCCGCGCTAACGACAATGAGCGCCTTGACGCTCTTTTGCCCGCATTCGGCCGCAACTTGCGGCACGATTGGCGCCGGCACGCTGATTACCGCAACGTCAATCTCTCCCTTGATTTGCGAAACGCTCTTGTAGCACTTTGCCCCAAGCACTTGCTTTGCGTGCGGGTTGACTGCATAAACCTTGCCCGCAAACCCGGTGCAGCCCCATGGGCTTCTCTTGACGCAGCCCGAAAGCAGGCTCTTTAGGATTCCGTAGCCGACGCTCTTGGGGTCGCGGCTCGCGCCCACTACTGCAACGCTTCGCGGAGACATCAGCGCACTCATTCCGGCAAACGGCTCGACGGTTTTCATTGGACAGCCACCCTCGCGTCGACTATCGTCGCACCAGCCTCGCCCGCAATCACCGGGTTGAAGTCGAATTCGCAAATCCAGTCATTCTCCATCATCATCCGCGCCGCCTTTAGCAGCAGGCCCACCATGGGCTCCTCGCCCATCTTTCTCGAGCGAAAGCCGGCAATGAACTTCTTGGCGTGCGTTTCGTAAAGCATTTGCCTGGCGTCCTCCCTGCCAATCGGGCAGACGCGGATTGCCACGTCGTCGAGGAGTTCGGCGTAAATCCCGCCTGTTCCAAACAGGATTACGGGCCCGAAGGCCGGGTCGCGCTTGCCCCCTATGATGAGCTCGGCGCCCGACAATTGCTTTTGCACCAGGTAAAAGACGCCGGCGTCCCCGACGCTTCGGACGGCTTTATTGAGCTGGAAGAAATTCTGGCGAAGCTCGCCGTCAGTCCAAATGCCCGTAAAGACGAGCCCCTTTTCGGTCTTGTGGTTGATGCTCGCGCCCGTCGCCTTTAGCACAATAGGATAGCCGACTTTCCGTGCCGCCACGAGAGCCTGGCCCAAGTCGCGGGTGACGACAGTTGACACGAGCGGGAGGCCGTACTTTTCCAGAAGCGACCTCGTCTGGGGGAAAGTCAAGAGCATGATATGATTACTTCCGCAGCGTTAAAATACTTGGTGCGCTAAAGAACGCGGGTACTCTCCTTGAAGCTATCCTTCCTAGGCGCCTGCAGGCAGGTGGGCCGCAGCATGTTCCAGGCCGATACCGGCCAGCTCAAATTGCTGCTTGACGCCGGCACGACGACCTTCCAGGGCGACCGCTTTCCCCTCTCCCCCCGCGGCAAAATCGACGCCGCCATCCTGACGCACAGCCACATGGACCACTCGGGCTATGTCCCCCAGCTCTTCCACAAGAACCGCATCCCCTGGTACTGCACGCCGCCCACCCTGCCGACCTCAAACCTCCTATGGCGCGATGCCATCAAGGTGGCAATCCAGCGGCGCGAGTCGCCCTACGTTACTGAAAAGCTCATTCGCGAGGCAAACAAGCACGCCGTTACCGTGCCTTTCGGCGAGGAGTACGAGTTTTTCGACGGCACGACGTTTGAGCTTGCCGACGCCGGCCACATTCCGGGAAGCGCCCAAGTGGTCGTGGCCGCAGGCAAGCAGAAGCTGCTTTACACCGGGGACTTCAATTCGGCCAAGACGCGGCTGCACGACGGCTGCGTCCCGGCGGCAAAGGGCGCGGACGCGATGATTATCGAGAGCACTTACGGCCTGCGCAACCACCCCCCGCGCAAGGACATCGAGACCGAACTGGCCGTCAACGTCAAGGAGGTCCTCGAGGACGGCAATGCCCTCATCCCCTGCTTCGCAATCGGCAGGACCCTTGAAGTGCTGATGGCGCTGAAGGCAAAAGGCATCAC
>ORJL011447485.1_pt1 | contig 11469 bp, 7 predicted proteins | sample 1779941 | NCBI WGS metagenome assembly ORJL01 (sample SAMEA104232317, study PRJEB22302) | groundwater metagenome | biome: forest; feature: aquifer; material: groundwater | place: USA | collected 2011-08-07 | depth 5.8 m | reverse complement strand
CGGCGGCGGCAGCGGAGAAGTGCGAGGGCGTGAGCGGCGTGTGCTTCCTTCGCGCTGCCAGAGCCCGCGCCGAAGCATCCAACCTGGTGGTGGTGAACCATGCCCTGCTGCTATCGGACATGGCTGCGGGCGGTGGTGTCATCCCAGAGTACGACTACGTCATCGTTGACGAGGCCCATCACTTGGAGGAAGAGGCCAGCAAGCAGTTCGGCTTCGAAGTGCACAACTCTGAGGTGGAAATGTTGGCGTCGTCCCTGGAGCGTGGCTTGCGCGAGGCGCGTACCACTGCGCTGGCCATTTTGACGGAGGCGTCACGACGGCAACAGGTGGAGGATGCGGCGAGCGCAACCGCTGTCGTCATACCTCGCCTGCGGGAGTCCTGGAGCAGCCTTGCGTCCACGATTTCCTCCTTCGTGGCTCGCCATAAAGAGGCGGGCGATCAGGGCAATCAGACGAGGATCACGCGCTCTTCCCGCAAGCAGCCCGCCTGGTCGGAGGTGGAGATACGCTGGGAGGGCTTCAACGGCGCCATGGTGGATGTTACGCAACGGGTGGACAAGCTCTTATTTGCCCTGGAGCCGGAAGAAGCCGCCCTCGTTAAGGAGGCCGCTGCGGAGTTGGCGGCGTTGCGGCAGGAGGCGGAAGAAGTGCGCCAGCGGGTGGAGGGCTTTGTCGTCCATCCCACGGATGAGCAGGTCTACTGGGTGACTCTTGCCGACCAGGACTCCACGCCGACCCTGAGCGCCGCCCCGCTGAACGTCGGCCCTATCCTCGCTGAGCAGATCTTTTCTCAGAAGAAGAGCGTGGTGCTCACCAGCGCTACCCTTGCCGTAGACGGTGCCATGCAGTACGTGACGGGCCGTCTTGGCCTGGACGACGCCCACGAGCTGGTGCTGGGGTCGCCTTTCGACTTCCGGCGGGCTGCGTTGCTGCTCTTGCCGTCCGATATGCCCGAGCCTGTGGATCCCGGCTACCAGGAGGCGCTACAGGACGCCATTGTGCGCGTGGCCCGCGCCTCTAAGGGCGCGGTGTTGGGGCTTTTCACGTCTCATGCCTCCCTTCAGGCGGCGCACCGCAAGGTCAAGCCTGTCCTGGAGGCCGAAGAAGGCCTGACCGTCCTGGCGCAGGGGATAGACGGCCCTCCAGGCCGCCTGGTGGAGCTAGCCGCTGCCAATGGTAACGCGGTTCTCCTGGGCACCAGCAGCATGTGGGAAGGCGTGGACTTGCCGGGAGACCTGCTGCGGGCCGTAGTGGTGGCGCGATTGCCCTTCAATGTCCCCACCGACCCCCTATTTGCCGCACGGTCGGAGGAGTTCACCGACCCATTTAAGCAGTACGCCGTGCCCCAGGCGGTGTTGCGCTTTCGCCAGGGCTTCGGCAGACTTATCCGTACCAAGAACGATCGCGGCGTTGTGGTGGTTCTGGACAGCCGGATGCGGTCCAGGAGCTACGGCAAGACTTTCCTGCGGTCGCTGCCTCCGTGTACCCAGCGCGAGGTTGCATTGCGGCAATTGGAGGTAGAGGTGGCAGCTTGGCTCAAGCGTGGGTAAAGCAGAGATACCCCGTTCGCCCTGAGCCGAGAGTTTACCCTCGAGCGCAGCGAAGGGAGGGGCGAGTCTATGGCCGTGGTTCGACAAGCTCACCACGAACGGAGCAACAGACGGATGTATACACAAGTGCCCAAAGGCACCTCGGTTAGCTTAGATGGATGTAGCTGTGCCTCCGCTATCGCCTGACACCATATTCATGCCTCTGGATCAGCCATTGGAACTGAAGTCTACCCTGGAGAGCGGGCAGGCGTTCCGCTGGCAGCAGGATGGGGAGTGGTGGTGGGGCGTGGTGGGACGGCATGCCTATGCGCTGCGGCAGGTGGACGGCGGGCTGGACGTACGTTCCTCCAGCCGCTCCATGTCTGCGGCTGTAACCGAGCTTCATGACTTCTTGCGCCTGGACGACGACCTGGACGCCGTCTACCAACGCCTGGCCGTAGACCAGCCGCTGGCTAAAGCTGTTGAGCGATATCGTGGCATGCGCATCCTGCGTCAGGAGCCGTGGGAGTGCCTGGCCAGCTTCCTTTGTACTCCTACCTCCAACATCTCCAGGATCAGCGCCAATCTGAAGTCGGTGGCCGAGACCTACGGGGAGACTCTAACCCTGGACGGACACCGTCTGTACCGCTTTCCTGGGGCTTCGCGGCTTGCCGAAGCAGGGGAGAAGGGCCTGCGCGGCCTTGGCCTTGGCTTTCATGGCAAGTTCCTGGCGCAAGCCGCCAAGGTGGTGGCCGACGGCCAGCTTGACCTCATGGCATTGCGCAGCGCCTCCTACCAGGAGGCCAAGACTGCACTGCTGGAGCTGCCCGGCGTGGGGGACAAGGTGGCCGACTGCGTCCTGCTGTTCTCCCTGGAGAAGCTGGACGGCTTCCCTGTAGACCGCTGGGTGCGCCGCGCCCTGGTGGACTGGTACGGACACCCGGAGAAGGCCAAATACAGAGACCTACTGGAATGGGCGCAGACCAAGTGGGGCAGTGACGCTGGCTACGTCCAGCAGTACCTGTTCCACCACCGGAGGCTCCAGGACGCGTCCGACCGAGCGGACTAAAATACCGTTCGCCCTGAGCCGAAGCCATCGAGCGCAGCGAAGGGTTTGTCGAAGGGCGTGCTATCAACCCGTGGTTCGACAAGCTCACCACGAACGGAGCATGACGATGTTTTCTTCAACCAGGCATTAGCGCCGTTCTTGCACGAACGCCTCTTCGTCCTCTCGCGTGTGCACTCTGCCTTCCAGGCGTGCGTCGCGCAGAGCCGCAAGCATCTCCCCAATCCTCGGCCCGGGTGGCAATCCCAACCGCTCCAGGTCCCTGCCGCTCAGTAGGGGCCGTACATGACGCCATTCATTGACATAACGCTCAAGGGCGTGGCGTGACCCTTCCAGCGGCGCCAACGAGGCCGCTACCTGGATCGCCTCTACGCTCAGGCCGTGCAGTTTGCGGTAGGCCGCTGCTGGCGACCTCTCGCCGGCCAGGACACCTGCTGCATCTCTGGCCGATGCCACATCCCGCACCGCCTTGGCCCAGGTGGCGGGCATCTTGAGCCGCTGGATAAAACCCTCACGTTCGTGGTCATCCAGCGAATATGCCAGCACCGCCACGTAGTGGGTGGGTTGTAGCGAGGCGGCAAGGCGTTCCAGCCTCCGCGTTAACTCTTTGACGTCAGGTAGTCCCGAATGCACCGCCGCCAACAGGCCCAACTCCGCTGTGCGCAGCAGCATCAGATTTGTGGCTTCTTCCTGGAAGATGAGAAGCAGTTCGTGCCGGAGACGGTCGCCGCTGATAGTGTCCAGCATCCGCAGGTCACGGCGCAATAACGCCTCTGTTTCTTCCTCCAGCCGGAAACCCAGGCGCTGCTCGTACCTGACGGCGCGCATCATTCGCGTGGCGTCGTCCTGGAAGCTGGCGTCGTGCAGTATGCGTACCAGCTTACTCTCGATGTCACGCTGGCCGCCGGTGGGATCCAGCCGTTGTGTAGGGGCGGGTTCCAGGCGCAGGGCCATGGCATTGATGGTGAAGTCGCGCCGCCACAGGTCGTCCGCTATGGCGTCTGGACTCACGGTGGGCAAAGCGCCGGGCTTCTTGTAGGTCTCGCGCCGCGCCGTGACCACATCCAGTTCCATGCCCAGGGCGCTCACCTTGAAGGTGCCGAACTGCGAGCGGGCGGTCACTTTGCCCGCCAGGGCTGCCGCCAGCGCCGAAGCCAGAGGCCCTGCGTCGCCTTCCACCACAAGGTCTATGTCTTTGACCGAGCGGCCCATCAGCAGGTCCCGTACGCCGCCGCCTACCAGGTACAGAGGCAGACCCAACTGGCGAGCGGCCTTGACAGCCTCTCTTACCACAGTCTCGCCGTGTTGGGGAAGTGCCGCTAGCAGCCGTGTTTGCAGTTCTGAGGGGCTGGTCATGCCGACATTATAGGCTGCGGAAAGTGCCCCAGGCTAATGTTCGAGGTGATGCTTCTGACTGCCAGCTTCCTCGATAAACTCAGGCAGAGCGGGTTTCTTCCAGATACTCCACAGTGAGGGCTTCTTCTTTTACCGCGCCTCCGGTTGCGTAGACTCTGTATGCCTTCGCTCCAGGCTTCGAAGCCACGACTGTATGTATCATGCGCCCAACAAAGTGTACGGCCACTCCGTCTTCAATCGCTAACCCGGCTGAGACCTCTCCCGTAAGTAGTAGTTTGTGGTAGGTGGGCCGCCGCTCTGGTTCGCTGTCATAGTGAGGACAGCAGCTCCCCGGGAGAAACCCAAGACAGGACATGGCCGATAGCCTTTCTGAGTACGAGTCGGTCACGCCTTGCTCGAACCAGCAGATGGCCCCTGCGCTGACACCAGCCAGGACGATGCCTTGTTGCCAAGCCTCTCTTAGGATGTTTGGAAGCTCATAGTCACGCCACACGGCAAGCATGCTCTTGGTATTGCCACCACCAACGTAGATGACGTCTTGCCCCAAGACGTATTTCCTGAGTTCCGGAGTCCTCTTGAAAAAAGGTAGGTGTGAAGGATGGCAATCCAGTTTAGAGAACGCAGAATAGAAACCAACGATGTACGAATCGGCATCCCCGCTTGCTGTGGGCAGAAACGCCACGCGCGGCACCTTACTTCGGGCCTGTCTAAGCACATACGCGTCGAGGGAGAAGCCTCCTCCGCCCAACGCTATGATTTGTGGTTCTTTCTCTGGCATGAGTTTCTGTCTCCAAGGCTTGATGCAACAAAACACCGGACTAGTAGCTAACGGGTAAGTCCTGCACTCCGGCGCAAAGCGTATTCTCTAACGAACAGTTCCTGTTCAGGCTCCTGTATGCTCCTCACCTTGCGAATGGCAGCTTCTCCGTCCAGCCCTTTGTCCACAAAGTAGCACGCCACGATGGTGCCGGTGCGTCCCGCCCCCACGCCGCAGGTCACCAGCACCTTGCATCCCAACGACACGGTGCCGTGCATGAATGCCAGGATGCGCCGCGCCTGCTCCATGGTTGGAATGTGTATCTCTGAGTTGATGGGATCGTGGAAGTCCACCATGCCCGCGGCGGACACCTGCGCCGCAGTGACCTTCGACCTCTCCGCCGTTTCCAATCGCACCAGCCCGGTAATGCCCTCTATGGTTGCCAGGTCAACTAGCTCTTCGGGCATCGGCATTGCAGCGCCCGCCACCCACGGATCGAACCACCGGAAGTTTGGAGGAAGCGGCATGAGAGTCTTTCCGTCCTTCGTTCGTCTCGACTGGTCTACTACAAGCGGGCAAAAGTATATCCCGTTCGACCTTAGCTTGTCGAAGGCTGCTCTCACGTACGATCGACTAATAGGCTTTGCATCTCTCCTTTGACACCTCTCATGTCCATACCTACAATACGACTGCGAAATGGCTATGAATCTATCAGACCTGACCCAGGCCCTTGGCCTTACCTTCCATGACCCTGGCCTGCTCCAACAGGCCCTTACCCATCCCTCCTACGTCAACGAGCACCCTGATGAGCCGGTCGGCTCCAACCAGCGGTTGGAGTTCCTGGGCGATGCCGTTATTGACCTGGTGGTGGCCAGGATGCTGTACCTGCGCTACCCGGACATGGACGAAGGTGCGTTGACCGACCTGCGCTCCAACCTGGTGCGAGGGCAGGCGCTGGCCGTCGTGTCGCGGCGCATTGGCTTGGGCGACCGTCTGGTGCTGGGCCAGGGCGAGGCGGCTTCCGGCGGACGCGACCGCGACTCCAACCTGGCCGCCGCTTTGGAAGCTCTGGTGGGTGCGGTGCTGCTTGACCAGGGATATCGAGTGGTCCAGGGCCTGGTTTTGAGGCTGCTGAAGCCGGAACTGGGTGGGACTCCGGCCGAGGCGGTGCCCAGAGACCCGAAGTCGGAGCTACAGGAGCTTGTGCAGGGCCGGGGCGGAAGCGGCCCTCGCTACCAGTTGGTCGCCGAGGAGGGGCTACCTCACCAGCCCAGTTTTACGGTGCAGGTGTTGGTGGGTGGAGAGGTCGTAGGCACCGGCCAAGGGCGGCGCAAGGTAGACGCCGAGCGTGACGCGGCACTCCAGGCGCTGAAACGGCTGGGGTGATTTCTCGGCTTTTGCTGGGCGGCACTACGAATGCTATGATGACTGGACTTCAAGACAGGTGAACTGATGCCGCTATTCTTTGGGCGCAAGGAACGTACAGAAGAAGGAGTCCGCAGGACTCGGCAGACCTGGTTTGGCCGTGTGGCTCGCCTCTTCCAGGGCGGCCAGATGACCCAGGCCACCTGGGACGAGTTGGAGGAGGCGCTGGTCTCCGCCGACGTAGGGGTGGCCACGGCCACCGCTGTGCTGCAAAGTGCCAGGACGCGCCTGCGGGCCATGGGTGGTGACGCTGCTCCCAGCCGGGCGTTGCAGGTGGTGAAGGAAGAGATGGCGGCGCTGCTCGGGAAAGAAGACACTCGCATCAAGGCACTCCTGGAAAAGCAGGAGTCCCGCCCGAAGCCCCTGGTGGTGCTGGTGGTGGGCGTCAACGGCTCCGGCAAGACCACCAGCATAGCCAAACTGACCCGCTACTTTCAGGAGGCGGGTGACCAGGTGATCCTGGGCGCGGCGGACACCTTCCGTGCCGCGGCCATCGAGCAGCTCCAGGTCTGGGCGCAGCGGCTGAGCGTGGAGGTTGTAGCCCACCAGTCCGGCAGCGACCCTGCAGCAGTAGCCTTCGACGCCGTCCAGGCGGGCAAAGCTAGGGGCGCCGACGTGGTGATCATAGACACCGCAGGCCGGCTTCACACCAAGTCCAACCTCATGGAGGAGTTGAGGAAGGTGCGGCGAGTGGTGCAGCGCCTGGATCCACAAGCACCCCATCTGACTCTCCTGGTGATGGACGCCACCACCGGGCAGAACGGCCTGGCGCAAGCCCGGGCCTTCACCGAGGCGGTGGCCTGCGACGGCGTATTCCTGGCCAAGCTGGACGGCACCGCCAAGGGGGGCGTCGTCTTCGCCATCCAGCAAGAGCTGGGCCTGCCTGTGCTGTTCATCGGGACGGGTGAGCGCTCCGAAGATATGTCGCCTTTTGATCCTGCTCAGTTCGTGGAAGCGCTATTCGCTTCCACAGCCGTGGACTCTCCGGCATGAACGACAAGACGTCTGATACGCTGTAGCGCAACGTGCTAGATGTAATTACCTGGCTGCTGGTCGTGGAGCTTTTGGGCCTGCTGGCCTTTCCCCTCGTTTACCTTTTGCTCCGCTGGCTTCCCGACCGGGGCTGGACCGTTGCTAAGCCCCTAAGCTTGCTCCTCGTTTCCTATCCACTGTGGCTGCTGGCCTCCACGTCGCTGGTACCCAATGCCACGCTGGTGCTATGGTTGCTTGTCCTGGCGCTGGCAGCAGCCTCCGGCGCTGTGGCTTGGTATGCCCGCAAGGGCCTGCGAGAGTTTCTTGGGCTGGAGTGGCCTGTGCTCGTGGTATCGGAGATGGTGTTCCTGGCTATTTTCACCGTGTGGGCAGTGATCAAGGCCCAGGACCCAGCCATCAGCCACACCGAGCAACCCATGGACTTCGCCTTTCTCAATGCCACCATGGTAAGCCGGCACTTCCCGCCTCAGGACCCGTGGCTGGCTGGGCAGCCGGTGAGCTACTACTACTTTGGCTACCTGATCTTCGGCGGCCTGGTCCGGCTGACGGGCGTCGTCAACTCAGTAGGCTACAACTTGGCCCTGGTATCTGTCGCGGCGCTGGCCGCCGCTGCCATCTTTGGCCTCGGCATGAACCTGGTGCGCCTGGCGGGAGGCAGCGTGCGCTCGGCTGCCTTGTGCGGGCTGGCGGCGGCGTTCCTGCTCCTGGGCATCGCCAACCTGGAGTCTGGGCTGGAACTCCTCAGGGCAGGCGGAAAGAGTTCGCCGGACTTCTGGCAGTGGGTGGGCATCAAGGGGCTGGACGGGCCTATGGCCTCCACTACCTGGTACCCCACGGAGCCTGGCTGGTGGTGGTGGAGGGCTACGCGGGTCATAGACACCCTGAAAAACGGCAATAGCCTGGACTACACCATCACCGAGTTCCCATTCTTCAGCTTCCTGCTGGGCGACCTGCATCCCCACGTGATGAGCCTTCCCTTCGTCCTGGCGTTTGCAGGACTGGTCCTCAACCTGTTCGTAGCGCCTGTGCGACTTGGCCTACGTTGGCTGGCCAGTCGTGGTGGCGTGCTCATGCTCCTGGCGATTGCCCTGTCTCTGGGTGCGCTGGGGTTCATCAATCTATGGGACCTGCCGGTCTTCGGGGCGCTGTTCGCGGGAGCGGTCTTGGTGAAACTGTACGGCCAGGAGAGGTCTTTGCGACGCATGGCCCTGAACACCCTGGCCGTTGTGATTTCTGTGGTGGCTTTGGCGCTTCTGCTGTACCTGCCCTTCTACTTCTCTTTCCATAGTCAGGCTAAAGGTGTGCTCCCTGTGGGCGCATACGTCACCCGCAATTTCCATTTCTTTGTGGTCTGGGGGCTTTTTGCCTTGATTGTCGTCCCGTTCCTGGTGTGGGAACTCGCCGCCTCTTTGCGGCGCGCCTCCAGAAGCTGGCGAGTTCTAGCTGTGGCCCTCGTCTTTTCCATGTTGCCATGGCTGGCGTGGACGGTGGTGCAGTTGATACTGAACGCCGACGTGTCCTTGTGGCAGAGGCTCCTCCATATCCTGCCGTTAGCCCTGGCGATGGCGGTGGCGCTGTACGCCGCGCTGCGACGGGTAGTCTCACCATTGCCTGTTGGCGGAGCGTTGCCTCAAGAGTCAGGTGGGGGCAGTTCCGATATCGTCGAGACAGATTCAATACCCCCCCTCTCCGTGTCGGAGAAGGGGATACAGGGGGTGAGGTCTAAGCCCAGTGCTGGCGAACCTTCGGAGCGTAAAGCAGCGCCTTCGGATGTACACGTCACGGCCTTTCCGCTGCTGCTCATGGCTCTGGCCGCTCTGTTGCTAGTGGGCACGGAGTTGTTTTACCTGGTGGACGTGTTCAACTCGCGAATGAACACCATTTTCAAGCTCTACTACCAAGCGTGGATGCTCCTTGCTCTGGTTTCTGCCTGGGCGCTGTACTATCTCGGCTTCCGGTTCGGACGCGCGTGGCCTTGGGCTAAACTCGCCGGCTATGTGTGGGTTGGACTCCTGGCGGTTGGGCTGGTGGCGTCTGTTTACTATCCGGCGGCGATCGCCTACACCAAAACGTCCGGCCCGTCGGGAAGTGGTACGCTGGATGGGCTGGCCTACGTCGGCAGCGCCAACTCAGGAGAGCTACGCGCCATACGCTGGCTCCAGGCTAGCTACCAGATGGGAGACGTGATCATCGAGGCCGTGGGTGACGACTACTCCGACTTTGGACGTGTCTCGGCTAGCACTGGGGTACCCACTGTTCTGGGGTGGATGGGCCACGAGGAGCAGTGGCGCGGGTCAAGGAAGCCTTTCGATGGGCGTGTCGAGGAGGTAGAAAAGTTCTACCGCACCTCTGACGTCCAGGAGGCCAAAGCCATCTTGAAGAAGTATGGCGTGACGTATGTTATTGTGGGAGCCAGGGAGCAGGCCAAATACGGCGTTCAGCCACAGGAGAAGCTTGTCGCCCTAGGCGACTTGGCGTACCCCTCAGAAGGAGGCATGGCCATCTACCGTGTCAGACAGTAACGTCAGCGCTGTGGCCACTCAAGAGCCGGCGGAGGCACCTCTTCCTCTGCCAGAGCTGGTTGCGCCTCCTGCGGAGCCGCAGGTATCGTGGGCCAGGTGGGAGCTTCTGGCGTATTTCCTCATCATCGCTTTGGCCTTGGGTTTACGGCTCTGGGACCTGGGCGACAAGGCGATGCACCACGACGAAAGCCTCCACGCCGTATACTCCTGGTATATCTACGACGGTCGTGGCTACAAGCACGACCCCATGATGCACGGCCCCTTCCAATTCTTCGGCACGGCTGCCATGTACTGGCTCTTTGGCGACAGCGATACCACGGCGCGCTTGCTGGCGGCCCTTTTTGGCACCGCCATGGTGGCGCTGCCCATCCTGCTCCGTCGCCACCTTGGCCGGAGCGGCGCTCTGGTCACGGCTGTGATGCTGGCGGTCTCGCCCACCATGCTCTACTTCAGCCGCTTTGCCCGCGACGAAATCTATATGAGTGTGTGGGGCTTTGCCCTCATTGGCCTGATGTGGGGCTACCTGAGCACTCGCAAGGTGCGCTACCTGGTGTTGACATCGGTAGTCCTGGCATTCGCCTTTGCTACCAAAGAAAACACCTATATGCTGCTGATTGTCTTGGGAAGTTACCTGTTCATCCAAGCCGTGGGCGACGTCGTGCCCTGGCTGCTGGGGCGCAAAGCGCTCAAGGACCTATCTCCTGAGGGAAACATGCTGGTGCTGCTGGCGACTCTGGCTCTGCCTCTGGGGAGCGCGGGCATCGCCCTGTTCCAGGGCCCTCTGGGGCTGACTCTGGCCAACCCGGACTGGAGCAAGGGACCTGTAGGGATGCCCATAGGCGCGGGACTGTACGTCGCCTTCATCACAGTGGTTGTGCTTTTCGTGGTGGCCGTGGCCATAGGGCTTCGATGGCGTCCCAAGCTATGGCTGGTGTGCTTCGGCACCTTCGCCACGGTATGGCTCCTGATGTACTCCTCTTTCTTCACCAACTTCCCTGGAGGCTTTCTCACCGGTCTGTGGCAGTCCCTGGGGTACTGGTTGGCCCAGCAGGGGGTGGCGCGAGGTGGCCAGCCATGGTACTACTACTTCGTCGTGGGGCTTAACTATGAGTTCCTGCCCCTTCTGATGGGGACCGTCGCCCTGTTCTATTACTCCGTCAAGGGCGACCGGTTTTCGCGCTTCCTGGCCTACTGGGCCGTGGTCAACCTGCTTCTGTACATATACGCCAGCGAGAAGATGCCCTGGCTCTTGGTGGAGGTGGTTCTTCCCTTCTTTGTGCTGACAGGCAAGCTCCTGGGCGGCTTCCTGGATCGGCGGCCATGGGAATATCTCGTTGCCGTGGAGAGCGCTGGCAAAGGCGTTTTGGCGTGGCTCACGAGGCGCATACAATGGCCCGCGCTGGCCTTCGCCGGAATGCTGGCGCTGCTGCTGGCCGTGGCCGGGCGATGGATGATCTTGGGTCTTGCCAAGGACTCTGGCCTGGCTACCTGGCTGATGGTACTCCTGGCGTTCTTGGTGCTGGCTCTGCTGGCAGCCTGCGCTTATCTGCTCTGGCTGGTGGATAAGCGGCAGCGAGTGGCCCTGTTTGGCCTGGCCGTGGCCATCGCTATGTTGTGGTTGAGTGTGCCGGTAGCTTTCCGCGTGTCCTATGCCAACGCCGATGTACCTGTGGAAGTGCTGGTGTACACACAAACCTCACCGGATATTCCCCAGATCATGGCCGACATTGAGCGCCTGGGGCAAGAGACCGGCAAAGGACAGGACCTGAAGATCACGGTGGACTCCACCGACGGTTTCAGTTGGCCGTGGGCCTGGTACTT
>ORJL010994526.1_pt1 | contig 11469 bp, 6 predicted proteins | sample 1779941 | NCBI WGS metagenome assembly ORJL01 (sample SAMEA104232317, study PRJEB22302) | groundwater metagenome | biome: forest; feature: aquifer; material: groundwater | place: USA | collected 2011-08-07 | depth 5.8 m | reverse complement strand
GCCGATACTTTCCGTGTCCACCACATACGGCCGCACGTCTTCAAAGGGAATGCCCAGCGTCTCCGCCGCCTGCATGGCAATTGAAGCCCTAGTCCCGCCGATATCCGGGTTGCCCTCCAATAGGCTCACCGTGCCGTCGGAGTTGACGTTTATGGCGCAGCTTGACATGCCGCCGCCGTTCTTCCAGAACCCCACAGAAAATCCGCGTCCCCTGTTCTTCCCGACTAAAGGCGTCTTCCAGTGGTCGTGCTCCCTGGCCGCCTTGAGGACTTCAATGCAGCCTATACGCGGCCACACCACGCCGTCGCCCCTACGGTCCCCCTCCCTGGCAGCGTTCATCAGGCGAAACTCTATCGGGTCCAGGCCCAGTTTCTCGCATAGTTCCTGGACAACCGACTCAGAAGCACGAGACGCATGAGGCGCGCCGGGCGCTCGGTAGGCCGCCGACTTCGGTTTGTTCACAACCACATCCAGCCCCTCAATAACCACGTTGGGGATGTTGTATGGAGCGAACACACCCATTGCCGCAGTGGCCATAGGCCCGCCAGGGAACGCTCCAGCCTCAAAGGCCATTAAAGCGTGGGCCGCCACCATCTTTCCTGCCTTGGTCACGCCAATTTTGATCCTCAGCAAAGACCCGGGAGCAGGGCCGCTAGCTTCAAATACCTCGCTTCGCTTCATCGCTATCTTGACAGGAGCGCCCGTCTTCTTCGACAGGATGGCAGCGGCCGGTTCGCCGTACAGAGGAATCTTTCCGCCGAACCCTCCGCCTATCTCCGTAGGCACAATTCTAATTCTGGACACAGGCATGTTAAGAATTTTCGCCATGTTCCCACGCACGTCAAACGGGGCCTGCGTGGAAGTCCAGATGGTCAACATGCCGTCATCTCGCCAGAGCGCCGTTGCCGCGTGAGGCTCTATGTATCCCTGATGAACACTATCTGTGCGAAACTCCCTTTCGATGACAATGTCTGCAGAAGCAAATCCTTTGTCAATGTCGCCTATGCTGTACCTGATCGTGGCCGCCACGTTGCTCACCTTGCCCTTATCCTCGTTGAAGAGCCTGGTGGTCATTCCCTCATGAATGATCTGAGCGCCTTCCTTCATGGCCTCTTCTACCGTCAGTACGAATGGCAGGGGCTCATAATTCACGACTATGCGGGACAGAGCCTCCTCTGCTACATAGAGATCAACGGCTGCAACTGCCGCCACGGCATGGCCCTTGTAGAAGACCTTGTCTCTCGCGAGAACGTTCTGGCTGATGTACTTGAGATTGCCGGACGACTCGCCCATCTCGCGTATTTCGTCGAGGGTATACGGCATGTCCGCCCCGGTTATGACGGCGCGAACTCCAGGCAAGTCCCTGGCCCCTGAAACGTCTATCGACTTGATCCTGGCGTGCGGGTGTGGACTACGCAATATGGCGGCATGCAATGTTCCGGGCAGCTTTACGTCAGCGCCATACACAGCTCGCCCTGTTACCTTATCCACACCGTCCGGGCGATTGGGTCGGGTACCTATAACCTTGTGAGTTCTCTTTCCAAGGACAACGTTTGCTACGTAAGACATAAGCCAAACCTCCCGAATAACCAGGCTGGCAAATATTTAAAAGCACATAATGCTAAAAACCAGCTCAGTGGTCAATTCAAGGTAATGCCACCACTGCGGGAAGTCAATCCCTCAACAATGGTGCCGAGTTATGTAAATCTGAAAAGGCGGGTTCGACGCGCTGGGATTAGATGTCCGTGGGCGCGCGATAGAACTTCTTCATTTCGCCGGCCAACTTCATTGCCTCTACTCCCTCCTCAGGAGTCAGGAGCGGCATGACTTTCGAATGCTCCATGTACTTGCCCGTTGAAGCCGCAACTATCAGGAAAGCTGAGAGGCGTTGAAAGCTGGGCGCCTCGACAATTGCCAGAGAATCGTTCTGAGAGCCCGGGCAATAGAAGAACATATGAATCTTCCCGCCGCACTCCTCCACCGTCTTGCTCATAATCTTCGCCCTATCCTGGGGCTTCTTCATCATCGCCGCATAGCTCTCGCTCGTGTAACGTGTCTGTACCAGAAACCAGGGCATCTTAGATTCTCCTTTCGCAATCTCCCCCCTATTGGGGACCTCAAGACTTATCGGCACAGCGTGGCCAAAAGCTTGGGGCACAAGTTGACAAGCTTGTGCCCCAAATTATATAACCGCCGTCAACTACCCAGTTACTTGTCCAACCACACGTCGGCAAAGCGAGGTATCGCATCCAGGTAAGTGTTGAAGTTGCGGACGCTGTTCCTGACGCCGAAGTATGCGTTCCACCAGCTCAGATACACGATGGGCGAATCCTGGGCGACAATCGTCTGTACCTGGTTATACATGGCCTTTGCCTTGGCCACATCATACACGCCGTCGGCGTCCTCTATTAACTTGTCAACTTGAGGATTGCTGTAGGCCCACGAGTTCTGCGAACCCTTGGTGTGGTAGAGAAGGCGCAGTAGAACACCGGGGTCCGGTCTGGCCGACCAGTAGCTTACCAGCGGCCCTTCCATCTTTCTGGCTGCGAAATCAGAGAAATAGGTCACATTATCGTAAGGCTTGATGTTCATATTGATTCCAGCCTCGGCGAGGCCCGCCTGCACCACTTCGCACGACTGGCCGTCTATGCCGCCGGTTCGGCACGGCATATCGAAGCTGAACCCGTTGGGATAGCCGGCCTTGGCCAGCATCTCCTTGGCCTTTGGAATGCTGCGCTCGTACACTTTGACCGTCGGATCAAACCACTGACCGTGAGAGGGGCCAACTACACTCTGGGCTGCTTGTGCCCGCCCCGCAAACACCACTTGTCCTATTGCATCCCTGTTCACCGCATACGCAATGGCCTGCCGGAGGTTTATGTTATCCCAGGGTTTGGTGGTGATTCGCATCCAGAAGGCGGTGGTGCTTGTGCCCTCTCGAACCACCACTCGCAAGTCCGAGTTCCTCTCCACGATTGGAATGTTCTGGGCATCCATTTTCTCCATCACGTCCACTTCACCGGTCCGGAGCATGGCAAATTGGATTCCCACATCACCTATTATCGGCATGTAGATTCCATCAAGGTAAGGCATGGTCTTGTCCCAGTAGGTCTCGTTCCTCGAGAACTTGAAGCTGGTCCCTGCTATCCACTCATCCAGCTTGAACGGGCCGGCGCCCACGGGTCGCCTTCCAAATTCGCCGGTGCGATCATCGTAAGACTTATACTTTTGGACAGCCGTGGGAGAAGCGATCGAGCCTGCCTGAAGAGTCAGGACGGCCAACAAAGGCCTGAACGGGCTGGCGAGCTGGAACTTGACGGTATTGTCGTCCACTACGTCCACGCTGGTCAGAGGTGGGGCTAGCTCCGCCCTCCTGGGTGACCCGACTTTCGGATCCAGGTAGCGGTCGTAGTTCCATTTCACGGCCTGAGCGTTGAAATCCGTGCCATCCTGGAACTTGACTCCCTTCCTCAGATTGAAGGTAATAGTCTTGCCGTCGGCCGAAACGTCCCACGACTCGGCCAGGTCAGGCGCAACCTTGCCGTCGGGCATCTGCTTGACCAGGAATCCGTAAACTGGAGGCAGAATAATTCGCGTACCCGTTAGCACTGAGTAGGCTGGATCAGGAGCATCAATGGATATGGATTGTGGGAACTTGATCACGCCTCCACGCTTCGGAGTAATGGACGTCACCGCAGGCGTGTTGGTTGCGCCAGGCCTGGCAGGAACCGGCGTAGCGGTAGCGACTGGCGCCGCCGTTGCAGCGGGTTTAGGTGTGGGTGGGGCCTGCGTGGCAGTCGGTTGGGCGCTGCTGCAAGCTGCGGCAAATACTAAAGCGGCAATTAGAGCCACCACCGTAATTAACCAGGTACTTCTTCTGCCTCTAAACTTCAGTTGACCCATATTCGACTCCTCCTTGCTTGGTTATGAAATACGCTTGATACGATTCGAATAGTTCAGCTCTTGCATCGACAGGTGATGCGACCGATGGGAACGACAATAAAAGAAAAACGCCTGGCTAACGCTCAACCGGAAAGCGACAATCGGAAAGTTCTTAACTCAACTACGATAAATATGCGCTAATGGTTTCTATGACAGACTAAACTATTTCAAAGCAAAAAAACGAATCGGCTAAAATATTGCCACGATTTTTAACACACATACGGGCTTTAGTCAAGCCTTGCCAACGTAAGAGCGACAAGAGGTTCTAACTCCTCTTTCCTCTGGCGCCCACCTTCTTTATGCGGATCTTCACACAGGCGTCCAGCGCCCCTGAAACCATGTCCACTCGATCCAAGTCATAGGGCAAGAAGCTGTTCAAATGGACACCTTGACCTATGACCTCTTTTTCGTCCGGTGACAGCACCTTCGACACGTTTCCTGGTGCTGAAACCACATTGGGATGCACGTCCGGAGTAACACGGGCTTCCACAACCACCTTCTTGCCGTTGGCCGATTCTATCTCAATCAGGTCCCCGCTGGTTATGTCCTGCTCCCTGGCCACCGAAGGATGTATGCCTGCGTTGAATATTTCGCCCATTGCCCAGGAAAGCTCCTGAAGGTGCGGGTTCTTTATGGTGCTGGTGCTCAGGGTGAGGAACCCGACCTTGGGACTCTGCAAATACAACGGAAACTCATCCCCGCCCTCCTGCGAAGCCTTGCAGGGCTTGAAATTCACCAGCGGCTCGTAGTCCGAAAGGTCTCCCCACTCTATTTCTTCCCGCTGTACTACGTCCCTGACGCTCTCACCTGCTGTAAGCCAGTGCTCCAGATAAAGGGGTATTCTGCCTTTGTGAAAGACCCTTGGGTAGCGGTGCCTCACCTCGCGCTTCAACGGAGCCGTTGCCCACCCGTGTGCTTTGAAATAGGATGTCCCGTGTTCCTCGCCGCACCAGGCTCTGGACCACTTGTCGGCGAATTCTTCATACGTATGAGGCCTGCCCGGCTCCAGCCTGTGTTCTCTGTCGGGCTTGAGGGCGACGTTCAACGCGGCGTAAAAGTACTCCGCCATTCCCGCCCGATGGGCCAGGTCCCAAAGAACTTCCAGCCAGTTCCTCGCCTCACCCATCGGCTTCACCACAGGCTGCTGCATGGAAAACGCCCACTCTGTATCGTGCGGGCTTGGCGAGTGCTGAAACCTTGTGAACGAGTCCCTAGTGAACGGCGCCAGCCTCTCCAGATAGTGCGCGTCCGGCAGCACAATGTCCGCGAACTGGCTGGTCTCCTCGTGGTGCTGCACGCAACTCACCTGGAAGGGTATCCTCTTCAAAATCTCCGCCGTTTCTGCTGGGTCGCCGGCCGACTTCACAGGATTGCCCCGACAGCATATCCACACATCTATATTAGGCTCTGCGTTGAACCTCTTGGGGTCTTTGAAGGTCAGTCCGCCCATGACGCTGGTGACTATGGTGGCTGGGAACATTCCCTGCATGCTCGGGTCGTGAGGGTCGAATTTGGCAGGCTTGACGGGTATAGAGCCTCTCATTGACCAGGGGTTGCTGGCCACAAGCAGGCCATCGTCGCTGGCGTATGGCAGGCCCCACGGCCCTGTCGTCTCCGTGCCGCAATAGCCGCCCGGCACATCCACAGCGCCCACCAGGATATTTAACGTGGCTGCAGCCCACCCGTTGCGAAGGCCGTGCTGGTGCTGGCCCAGTCCCCGATACCAAACGGCGCAGGCGGAGCGCATCGGCAGCTCTACGCCGTCCACATCAACCGTGGCGCCAATACCAGCCGCAGTCCCAAACTCCCTGGCCATACGACGAATTGTAGCGGCGGGGACAGTAGTGACCTGAGAGGCCTGCTCAGGCGTGTACTTCTTCAAGTTATCTCTTAACAGCGCAAAGGCTGTATGAACGGTCTCTCCGTCGATTTCGTAATCGCCCTCCAGCGCAACATCTTCCGGGTCCACCGCATCGAAGAGCGCTGGCCCCTCTTTCGATACCGACAGCACCATCGGCCTTCCCGTCACCTTGTCCCTGGCGTAGTGGCCGTCGGACCTCACCAGGTATGCGGCGTTGGTATAGCGAACGAGAAACCCGCTGTCGTAGATTCCCAGCTCATTGACCAGGACGTTGGACATGGCCAGACAAAGGGCAGCATCGGTTCCAGGAACAATCGGAATCCACTCATTGGCGCGTCCGCCTGCGCTGGTCTTGCACGGGTCAACCACAACCATCTTCAGGCCCTGCTTCACCCGCGCCTCTGCCAGTTCCTTGGCAAAGGCCATTGCATGAGTACCCGTCCCGGTGCCGAATCCGCCGCCGAATATCAACAGGTACTTGCAATAGCTGAAGTCCGGCTGCTTGTCCGCAGACCCGTTCATCATATAGGCCACGGGATGGACGGCCCTGCCGCAGAAAAGGTTGACGGCGTTGGGAACTGCGCTGGGATAGCTTCCGCTCCCGCAGGCCGTGACGAACGCGCTGATGATGGTATGGGCAGGGGCGTTGTCGAAGCTCGAAATCGAAACGCCGTGGTTTCGCTGCCTGGCTTCCTTAATCTTCTGGGAGATGGTGCCGAGAGCCTGGTCCCAGGTTATCTCCTCCCACTTTGGGTCAACGTCCAGGCCCTTCTCAGGGTTGGTGCGGCGCAACGGCTTGGTCACGCGCCTGGGGCTGTACAGGCCCGCCAGCGCCGACTTCCCCTTGGCGCACATCTTGCCATAGTTGGGCGGCGCATCGGGCAACCCTTCGATTGCAGCCGCCACCCCGTCCCGCACCAGCACCTGTATCGAGCAGACGTTGTAGCACATCGTGCAAACCGTGGGCACCCACTTCTCCTCTTTCGCCGACACCTTCGAGTTGTGAGCGCCATAACTCGGAACCCGCTTCTTCAGCGAAGTAGTTGCTATGTCAACCATGCAGACCTCCCTCAAACGGGGAACTTCATCGAATGACGGACTCTATCAATTGCGGAAGTGGGGCATTATTTTATCCCCAATTTCTCGCATCATCCCCTTTTTGTCTACAACTGTGAAGACTGTTGTGGATATGTTATTCACTCCTAGCTTGCCCAGTTCATGAATGCGATCGCAGATGTTTTCTGGCCTGCCAGTAAAGTGAAAGAAATCAATTACACGCTGAGTCGCCAACCTGGCATGAGAAGCGTCGGTCTTCTCGTGTTGATACTCGTCCCAATTGTCGTAGATGCGTTTGAACTCATCTATTAGCCCAGGCTCTACCCTCTCCATCAGTTCTCCCAGTTGAGCCGCCTCGGGAGTCTTCTTCTGAAGATACCAATACCTGTTCCTGGCTGCGGAGGCTGCATAAGAAGCAGCCTCATGTCTGGCCTCCTCCTTGGAGTTGGCTATGAATATCTCTGTACGCACCCACATATCAATCTTGGATAGGTCTCTTCCCGACTTTATGGCGCCCTTTTCGATAAGCTCCAAGCGCCACTTAACAATTTCGGGATGAGTATCCAGTATTATGACGCCGTCGCCTATCTCGCCTGCTAACTGGCATGACCTGACTCCATGCGATGAGGCGATGTATACAGGCACTGGACGTCTCACCCACTCCGAGTGCATCTTAGCCCCTTTGAACTCCGCCTCCTGGCCGGCCATGTACCGTTTGATGAACTCCACCTCTTCCTTGAACTCCTTTATGGGCGGCTGTTTGACGCCCATGCTCCTGAGAGCGTTCCCACCTATTCCAATCCCCAGGAATACGCGTCCGCCTGAAAGTTCGTCTACAGTCGCTGTTGCGTTAGCCGTCACAGAGGGATGACGAATCAGCGGCACTGTCACTCCGTGTCCTATCTTTATTCTACGTGTGCTGACAGCCGCTACGGCCATCATCGCATAGACGTCACGGGATATGTTTTGCTGATCGACAAAAGTAATATGAGAGAACCCGCTCTCTTCCGCCGTCCTTGCCAGGGCAGCCACCTCATATATCGCCTCGTTGCGACCAGTTCCCACACTGAAGTCGATTCGCATTTACGTTCCTCCAAAAGCAACCAGGGCTTCATGCCCAATAATTGTCGAAAGGCCGTCCGTTGATAATTAAAACTCCTGCAGTCACTTCACCATTTCTTGTGAGGTTCTCGACATATCAGCCAGGAGTCTACTGCATACCCACTTTTCTTATCCGCACTTTTACACAGGCATCAAGAGCGCCTGAAAGGACATCAATCCGATCCAGTTCATAAGGTAAAAAACTGTTCGAATGCACACCTTCGCCAGCGTATTTTTCATCTGGCGACAGTACTTTAGATACGTTGCCCGGAGCTACCACTACGCTTTCATGGACATCCCTTGTGACTCTAGCAGTAGCTATCACCTTTTTCCCATTTGCTGACTTGATCTCTACACGGTCGCCACCCTGTATGCCTGACGTTTTCGCCACAGAGGGGTGAACCCCAACGTTGAATATCTCACCAGAGGCCCAGGCTAGTTCCTGCAGATGAGGATTCTTTATGGTACTGGTACTTAAGGTGAGAAAGCCCACTTTTGGGCTGACCAGAAATAGAGGGAAGTCAGCGCCTCCTTCTTGGGAGGCAAGGCAAGGCCTAAAGTTGACCATTGGCTCGTAGTCCGAGATGTCTCCCCAATCGATGCCCTCCTTCTCAATCACTTTCCTGACACTTTCACCCGCTGTGAGCCAGTGTTCAAGATACAAAGGAATGCGACCCTGGTGAAAGATGCGAGGGTAGCGATGCCTGACTGTTCGCTCCGACGGACTCGATGCCCAGCCATGCTTCTTGAAATATGCCAGATCATGCTCTTCGCCGCACCAGCTCTGCATCCACCTATCGGAAAACTCCTGGAAAGAGTAGGTTTGGCCTGGCTTCAATTCATGTTCCGGAGGCAATTTCAGCGAAATGTTCAGTACCTTGTACAACTCATCTGCAAAGCCGCCTCTATGAGCCAAGTCCCATATGACCTCAATCCAATTTCTGCTCTCTCCCATAGACTTCACCGCAGGCTGTTGTGTCGCAAAATCCCATTCCGTATCCTGCGGTCCAGGAGAATGCATAAATCGAGAGTAAGAATCTCTGCTGAAAGGCGCAAAACGCTCCAAATAATGTGCATCAGGAAGGACTATATCGGCAAATTGGCTTGTTTCCTCATGATGTTGAACCAGACTTACCTGGAAAGGAATCTTCCTAAGTATTTCCGCTGTCTCTTCCGGATCGCCGGCAGATTTCATTGGGTTACTGCGTACACAAATCCAGACTTCTGGCCTGGATTCCATCTTGAATTTCTCCGGCATTCTCAAAGTAAGGCCACTCATAACACTGCTAACTATAGACACGGGAAACATCCCCACCAGGCTGGCGTCGTGTGGATCGAATTCCGCCTGCTTGACCGGAATAGACGACCTCTTAATAACGGCGTAGGGGTTAGTGACCGTCAACAGCCCATCCTGGCCAGCGATTGGCAATCCCCATGGGCCGGTCGTCTCAGTTCCGCAATATCCGCCTGGAACATCCACAGCTCCGGTAAGGATGTTAAGCATGGCGGCAGCCCAGCCTCTTTGAAGCCCATGCTGGTGCTGGCCAAGGCCCCTATACCACACCGCACAAGCGGGTCTTAGAGGTAATGTCACGCCGTCGATTACAGCAGTAGCTCCAATTTGAGCAGATGTGCCAAATTCACTAGCCATCCGCCTCACCGTAGCCACAGGAATGGTTGTTATCTCCGAGGCGTATTCAGGTGTGTAGCTTCGGAGATGTTGACGCAGCAACGCGAATGCCGTGCATGTTCGCACCCCATCAACCTCAGTCTCACCTTCCAGCACAGTATCATTCCAATCTGATGAATCGTATGGCAGCGGCCTTCGTTGCGTTCCTGAAAGTATGAGAGGCTTCCCTGTAGCTAAGTCCCTGAAATAATGGCCGTCTGGGCCAATAAGATACGGGGCGTTAGTGTATCTGAGCAAAAACTCTTTATCGTAGATGCCAAGCTCATTGACAAGAACATTCGCCATAGCCAGACAGAGCGCCGCGTCGGTACCTGGAACAATCGGTATCCATTCGTCGGCCCGAGCGCCAGCACTAGTTCTGCAAGGGTCTACGACTACCAGCTTCAGTCCTTGCTTCACACGTGATTCAGCTAAATGGCGGGCGAATGACATGGCATGAGTGCCGGTGCCAGTGCCAAATCCTCCGCCGAAGACAAGCAAATACTTACAGTGTGTAAAGTCAGGTTGTTTGTCCGAAGACCCGTTAAGCATTAAAGCCACGGGGTGCACCGCGCGACCGCAAAAGAGATTAACGCCGCTCGGCACGGCGCCGCCGTAGTCACCTCCTCCACAGGCAGTCTGAAAAGCACCCAAAATCGTAGCAGCAGGAGCGCTGTCAAATGTCATGACAGAAATACTACCCCGGTTACTTTCTCGCACCCTTCGAATTTTATCAGCTATGGTGCTGAGAGCCTCTTCCCACGTAATCTTTTCCCACCCTGGGTCCACATCCAGCCCTTTCTCCGGGTTTGTACGGCGCAATGGCTGTGTAACTCTTGTGGGGCTGTAAAGGCCAATTAGAGCAGATTTGCCCTTTGCGCACATTTTCCCATAGTTTGGGGGGGCACCAGGAAGCCCTTCAACGGCAGTGGCCACACCGTCTCTCACCAGGACCTGTATGGAACATGCGTTATAGCACATGTTGCATACAGTGGGTATCCACTTTTCTTCTGACGCTGAAAGTCTGGAGTTGTACGCACCATAACCTGGAACACGCATCTTCAGCGATTTTGTGGTAATGTCAACCATGCCAGCCTTCCTTGTACTCCAACTTCTCAAGCTCAATCATCCGCACCTTACTCTCATGACGCATGCAGAGATTGGAAGCCGAGTTCTTAGCGGGAGCATAGACGAAACCTGAAGAGGCTGGCCTCATCATGGGGCCAGCCTCTTCAGCGCCTTACTGTAACGCTACTTCTCCAGCCACAGGAACTCCAAATGATCGAAGACCGACGGGTTGGCGATGTATCCCTGGACACGTTTATTCATCGGGAATAGACCGGTCCCACGTGCTGTAAATATGTCCAGCGCATCCTCGGTGATTATCCTCTGAATGCTGTCGTACATTGGTTTAGCCTGGGCCGTATCGTATATTGTTGCAGCTTTTTCTATTAATTGGTCCACTTCTGGATTATTGTACCCGTCCACATTCCAGGAACCCTTGGAATAGGCCATGTTGAACAGTAGGGTATGAGGGTCAATGCGGTAGCCAAACTGAACCTGTCCGAATCCTACCGCCTTCCAGTATCCCGTGTCAGTGATGAACGTGAAATAGCCTGCCGTTTGCATGGGCTTGATTTCCAAATTTATGCCTACATTGGCATTCTTAATTAGGGCCTGGAGGACAGTACACATATCGTAGTAAGCGCCTGTAGTCCTGCAACCAATCGTGACATTTACACCGTTAGGATAACCTGCCTCAATCATCTTCTGCTTGGCCTTGGCGGTATCATATGCGATGGGCTTCAAGTCAGGATTATAAGCCCACCCGTTGGCTATC
>ORJL010248706.1_pt1 | contig 11470 bp, 8 predicted proteins | sample 1779941 | NCBI WGS metagenome assembly ORJL01 (sample SAMEA104232317, study PRJEB22302) | groundwater metagenome | biome: forest; feature: aquifer; material: groundwater | place: USA | collected 2011-08-07 | depth 5.8 m | reverse complement strand
CTACTTCCGTTTCACCCGCGCTGGCCTTGCGACGGCCGCAGTCGCGGAGAGCGAGCGATCGGTGAGTCTGCTCGGTTACTCACCGGACCGGCTGGCGTTGATCGCGTGGGCGCTCTCCGGCGCAAGCGCCGGCGTATTCGGCGTGCTTATCGCGCCGATGGTGCAGCTCAACACCATCAACTACACGTTGTTCATCGTCCCGGCGCTCGCTGTCGCGCTCGTCGGCCGGTTCCGATCAGTGCCTATGACCGCTGGCGCCGGCATCCTGCTTGGAGTGGCGCAGTCGATCCTCGGTTACCTCAAGGGTGATGCATGGTTCCCGACCTGGGCCCAGGTCGGTGTCGAGGACGCACTGCCGCTGGTGATCATCGTTCTGGCTCTGTTCTTCACCGCCCGCCGACTGTCCACCCGCGGCGATCCAGCCACCGACAAACTCCCACGCGTTCGCCGCCCACGCAGCGTGCTGCCCGTGCTCGGCATCATCCTCGTCGTCGGACTCGTGTCCCTGCTGACCCTGGACGGCACCTACCGTTTCGGCTTCGTGCAGAGCACGATCGCGGCACTACTGATGCTCTCCTTTGTCGTGCTGACCGGCTATGCCGGCCAGATCTCGCTCGCTCAGGTCGCCATAGCTGGGACGGCAGGTCTGGCGATGGCTCGATTCAGCGTCAGTGCACACGTCCCTTTCCCGGTCGCACCCCTACTAGGTGCGGCCACCGCGACACTGCTCGGACTGGTTATTGCACTGCCGGCCCTACGGGTGAGAGGCATCCAGCTCGCGGTGGTCACCCTCGCCTTCGCCGTGGCGATCGAGAGCTTCGTGTTCGGCAACCCGAGCCTCAACCCGACGAACCTGCCCAACCTCGCGGTACCGCGGCTATTCGGACTCGACCTGGGTGTGCGCTCGGGTGCTGACGTCGCGCGCATCCCATTCGGCGGTCTCAGCCTTGCCATGCTCCTTCTCGCCGTTGTTGCGGTGGCAAACCTTGCTCGCGGCGGCACCGGCCTGCGGATGCTCGCAGTCCGCTCCAACGAGCGGGTCGCCGCGTCGGTCGGCATCGGTGTGACCGGAACGAAACTGCTTGCCTTCGCCATCGCGTCCTTCCTCGCTGGTCTGGCAGGTGCCCTGTCCGTATACAGCCTCGGCCAGTTCTCGGCGGCATCCTTCAACACGCTCAGCGTCGGCCTGCCCTTCCTTGCATTCGCCTACCTTGGCGGCATCACCAGCATAAGCGGCGCGCTCGTCGCCGCACTGCTGTGTCCCGGCGGGGTGCTGTACGTGGTGTTGAACAACTACATCAACCACATTGGGCCCTACTACCTGCTCATCAGCGGGATCGGTCTGGTGCTCACCGCAGTGAGTTATCCCGATGGCATCGTCGGCACGCTTGCAGAACGACTCCGCCCGTTGCTCACTCGGACAGACCCACTGGCTGCTGCGGCGCAGGTTGCGCCCTCCGGTCGAACCGGGCGCGTGCGTCGACCCGACGGCCTCGGCCTCCAGGTTCTCGACCTGACAGTCGACTACGGCGGTGTGCGGGCCGTCGATCACGCTAGCCTCACCGTCGGTCGCGGCGAGGTCGTCGGGCTCATCGGACCCAATGGCGCCGGTAAGACCAGCCTCATCGACGCGATCTCTGGTTTTACCCAGCACCGCGGTTCGGTATCCCTCGACGGAGAGTTGATCACCGGATGGTCGGCCCACCGCATCACTCGTCGCGGACTCACCCGGACCTGGCAGAACCCGGATCTGTTCACTGACCTGACTGTCGCCGAGAACCTCATCGTGGCTGGCGCAGTCGAGCGTCCCCTTGTCGCCGCCAGCCGGGACCTGTTCCGGCTGGCGCACGCGGCAGCCGTTGACGTCGGTGCGACGCTGGATCTGCTCGGCCTCGGTAATATCGCCGGTGCCGCACCCGACGAGCTCTCACTCGGCCGGCAGAAGTTGGTTGGTGTCGCGCGCGCAATCATCGCCACCCCCTCAGTGGTATTACTTGACGAACCGGCAGCAGGCCTCGACGGTAGCGAAAGTGCGTTGCTCGGTCGCCATCTGCGGGAACTGGCGGACTCCGGCATCGGGCTACTACTGGTTGATCACGACATGGATCTGGTCTTCTCGATCTGCGACCGGATCGTCGTCCTCGAGTTCGGTCGGGTGATCGCCGAGGGCACACCCGCGCAAGTCCGCAGCAACCCCGTCGTCCTCGCCGCCTATCTGGGAGCCGATAACGCCGAACCGGCACTGCCCGCATTGGAGTTGCGATGAGTGAGCCGCTTCTGTGCGTACGCGGACTCTATGCCGGTTACCGCAAGGTGGAGGTCGTCCGTGATCTGTCACTGGAGGTCGCTCGCGGGGAGGTCGTGGCGCTGCTCGGTCCGAATGGCGCCGGCAAGACAACCACGTTGCTGACCCTGGCCGGGGCGCTGCCTGCGCTGCGAGGTGACATCGAGTTCGCAGATCACCACCCGCGGCACGGCGGTGGGGCGCACGTCATCGCGCGTAGCGGACTCACCCTGGTACCGGAGGGTCGCGGGCTGTTCGCCCAACTCAGCGTCGCCGACAATCTCAAGCTTGCGCGGCGCGATCGCATCGAGCGCTCGGACCCCGTGCTCTCGTTCTTCCCCGCGCTGCAGCCACTATGGCGTCGCAAGGTCGCACTCCTATCCGGCGGTGAACAGCAGATGCTAGCGCTGGCCCGTGCCCTCCTGCGTCGACCCAAACTGCTGCTCATTGACGAGATGAGCTTGGGCCTAGCACCACAACTGGTCATCCGCCTGCTAGCCGTCGTTCGCCAACTGGCCGACCGGGACGGCGTCGGCGTGCTCCTCGTCGAACAGCACGCGCCGCTCGCGCTCGACATTGCCGACCGGGCGCTTGTAATGCGGCACGGCGAACTCGTCCTCAGCGGCTCGGCCGAACAGATCCGCGCCCAGTCCGGCGCGCTCGAGAGCAGTTACCTCGGTGGACCCAACCGTGGAAAATGACCACGCACCCCAATACGCCTACGCGGAAAGGAACCCAGCATGTCAATCATCCAGATAACGGTCGACGAGACCGAGATCGCCACGACACGCTTGCTCACGCACGTCCTCGAATCGGGATCGCGAGACGCACCGCCGCTTGTGTTGATTCACGGCAACGTCTCATCGGCCAGGTTCTTCGCGGAGACGATGGTCGAACTGGGGCAGCGATGGCACTGCGTGGCTCCCGACCTTCGAGGCTTCGGCCGATCGCAGGCGCTACCGGTCGACGCCCGCCGCGGAGTGCGCGACTTTGCCGACGACCTGCATGCGCTGCTGACCGAGAGCGGGTTGATCCGCCCGGGGCAGTCGGTACATCTGCTCGGCTGGTCCCTCGGCGGCGGCGTTGCGCTCCAGTACGCCATCGATCATCCAGGCTCGGTCAGTTCCGTCGTTCTCGAGAGCCCGATGTCGCCCTACGGGTTCGGCGGGACCCGCGGCCCCAATGGCGCCGCGTGCTGGCCGGACTTCGCCGGCTCGGGTGGTGGCACCGCGAATCCCGAGATGGTGCGTCGGATCGCCGAGGAAGATCGGAGCGCGGAGGACGGCACATCGCCCAGGCGGGTGTTGACGGCGTTGTACGGTCAGCCGCCATTCGAGTTGCAAGCGCAGTTCGAGGACGCGCTCGTCGACGGGATGTTGCAGATGGCCACCGGCGATGACTTTTATCCAGGAGACTCCAGGGCCTCGGTCAACTGGCCGGGGACAGCTCCCGGCGATCACGGCGTCAACAATGCGATCTCACCGAAGTACTGCGACCTATCGGCATTCGCTGCCCTGGCGGATCGGCCAGAAGTGCTCTGGATCCGCGGCGACGCCGACCAGATTGTTTCCGATACCTCGCTGGTCGACCTGGGCATGCTCGGACAACTCGGCGTGGTACCCGACTGGCCGGGCGCGGAGGTCTACCCGCCACAACCCATGGTAAGCCAGATGCGCGCCTTGCTTGACGCATACCGCCAAGCCGGTGGACGCTACGACGAACAGGTTCTCTCCGCATGTGGCCCCTCCCCCCCCCTTGAGCGACCCGCCGAGTTCAGTCGGCTCGTTGCCGAATTCCTTGGCCGCCAGGAAGGGACCGCTCGGTCGGCTCTGGTACCCTGACCAGGTTGGACAGGTGCCTCCGACATCACCGTGTGAAGGAGGCCAACGTCAGTGTGTAAGCGACCGACACGCACATGACTGCGGCGCCGGCCCGGCGCCGCAAGGCCCGTCCCAGCAAGGGCGACCTCAGTCGCCGCCGCATCCTTGAGGCCGCCGAAAAGGTCTTCGCCGAACTCGGATTCCACACCGCCTCGATCGTCAAGATCACCGAGGCGGCCGGCCTCGCCCAAGGCACCTTCTACATCTACTTTGAATCCAAGCAGGCGATCTTCGAGCAACTGCTGCTCGACCTCAACCACCGCGTCCGCCAAGCCATGGCAGAGGGTTCCGCTCATGCGAGCACTCGTGAGGAGGCCGAGCGCGGCGGCTTCCTCGGTTTCTTCCAGTTCACCGCCAAACACCCGGCCCTCTACCGTGTAATCCGGCAGGCCGAGTTCATTGCGCCGACACTGCTCGCGTGGCACTACGAGACGATCGCCACCGGCTACATCGAGGGGCTTCGGGCGGCAATGGAAGCCGGCGAGATCGCAGAGGCCGACCCGGAGGTAGTTGCCTGGGCGCTTATGGCGATTGGGGAGATGATCGGTATGCGCTGGGTGTTATGGCCTGGCGCCGACGAAATCCCGCCGCACGTCTTTGAGGAGACAATGGCTCTGGTAGCACGCGCTCTCCGCCGGTAGTACCCACAACCCCTCTCGAACCCGGCATGCACCTCACAGTGCATCGGCGCATCGGCGGCCTCTTCATAAGCCACGTCGGGTTGCGCGACTCATCTCATTCTGTTCATTCTGTGCTCGGCCATGTGTCGGGATCTTCGTCCCTCGGTAGTAGTAGCGCTTAGCGCGCACCACGTACGGCCTGAATGGGCTTGACAGCACATCCTGGCTTGGTGGATCTGGAGCCGTCGGGATCAATAACCTGATGGAGGATGCCGCGACCGCCGAGATTTCGCGCAGTCAAGTCTGGCAGTGGTTGCACAATGACGTCGAACTTGCCGGCGGCGAACTAGTCACCCGTGAATTAGTCACTCGCATCATCGAGGAAGAGATGGCGGAAATACGTCAGCGTGTGGGTCACAAAGCATTCGCGAGCGGTCGCTGGACAGACGCGAGAGAGACCTTCACTCAGATGGTGCTCTCTGACGATTTCCCCGAATTCCTAACCCTGCCCGCCTACGCCAAAATGCCCTAACCCAACGGACTCGCGCACGGACTCCGAAGGATACATGCGAGTTGAAACCGGGATGAGATACCCATCGTCAAACCCCCCGCAACTGGCCATTCTGGGGATTGGTTCGACGGTGGATGAGGTTGAGTTCCTCAATGGCATGACCTCCGCGGATTCAGTTCGCACATTGGAGATGGATCGCGCATGGCCGAGCAGTAGTTTGATCGGTCTGGATATCTCAGACAGTGGAACCTTTTAACTCTTAAAATGAGGGTTCTACTGAAAGCAAGATCCGCAGTACGTCTGCACCGCATCGCCGGTTCCCTACGCGTCAGGGTGAGTTGAGGCCAGTACCTAACAGCAAGTCCGCCGAATGATGCAGGGCAAGAATTAGAAATCAGCATTGTTGATGAAAAGAAGAGGCGCTGGTCCGATTAAAAGTCGCCAGCACCCTCGCGCAGCTCTCCTAGAATCTTGACCAGGGTCGTTATGCTGCGGGGGTTAAGGCCGGGTTCTGTGAAGACCTCTTCGTTGAGGGCCTGGGTGGCCTTCATTGCTAGTTTGCGCCCGGCGGCAGTGAGCTCAACCAGGGTCGCGCGTCGGTCGGTCGGGTGTGAACGTCGGCGAACCAACTTGGCGGTCTCGAGTCGGTCGACAGCGTTGGTGACGCTCGTCTGGTGGACCTGCAGGCGGCTCCCAATGATGCTCATTGGGAGGGAGCCACGTCGACTGAAGTAGAGCAGCATCAAGACCTCGTACCGGGCAAATGTCACAGCGTATGGGTGCAGTACGCGCTCGACCCGGGCCAGAGCGATCTGGTGAGCCCGCATGAGTGAGGTGATCGCTGCCATCCCATTTGCGGACTGGTCCCATCCATGGGCGACCCACTGGCGGGTGGCCTCGGCGATTGGATCTTCGTCAAGGCTTGGGCGATCCTGGGGCATGACGGTCATGATAGTGCAAGAAATCACAGTCACATTGGTAGACGTCCAATAGTTGGATGTCCTACTATCGGAAGTAGTGCTTAACCTGATTGCTGCCGGTTTGGGTGGCGTGGATTTACTGGAGTTGGCCGATGCCGCAGTCGTTATTGCATGTCCCTGTGAACCCGGTTCGTTTCGTGACCGCGGCCAGCCTCTTCGATGGGCATGATGCGGCAATCAACATCATGCGACGGTTGTTGCAATCCCAGGGTGCGGAGGTGATCCATCTTGGGCATGACCGCAGTGTCGAGGAGGTGGTTACGGCGGCATTGCAAGAAGACGTGCAAGGGGTGGCGATCTCCTCATACCAGGGCGGACACATGGAGTACTTCACCTACTTGGTTGAGCGCCTGGCCGTATGCGGCGCCAGTCATGTGAAGGTGTATGGCGGTGGCGGTGGTGTGATCGTCCAAGAGGAGATTTCGGCGCTAGCCCGAATAGGAGTACATATCTTCAGTCCGCAAGATGGCCAACGGTTGGGGCTGCAGAGGATGATCAATGAGTTGATCGCCGAGTGCGATACGGACCTGTCGGCTGAACCAGTTGATATCGAAGACCTGCAGACCGGGTCAGCAGCGGCCCTAGCTCGGATGATCACGATGTTGGAGGCTGGGGCTGACCCGCTCCTTACTGAGACGCTTCACCAGGCGGCCACTCGCACCGTGCCAGTGCTGGGGATCACTGGCACTGGCGGGTCGGGCAAGTCCTCATTGACCGATGAGTTGGTGCGCCGATTCCGCCTGGACTCGAAGGACACACTGCGGGTCGCAGTGTTGGCGATTGACCCCACCCGAAGCCGCGGTGGGGGCGCACTACTGGGGGACCGAATCAGAATGAACAGCATCGACCCTGACGTGGTGTTTTTCCGTTCGTTGGCCACCCGGAAAACGGGTCAGCAGATCCCCTCGGCGCTAGATGACATCATCGCCGCGTGCAAGGTCGCCGGGTTTGACTCGGTGTTCGTGGAGACCCCAGGCGTCGGCCAGGGTGACTCGGCGATTGTGTCCCACGTCGATGCTTCTTTGTACGTTATGACCCCCGAGTACGGCGCCGCGTCGCAGTTGGAGAAAATCGACATGCTCGACCTCGCCGATGTGGTGGCAGTGAATAAGTATGAGCGCCGCGGCGCCGAAGATGCCCGCCGGGATGTGGCCCGTCAGATGATCCGCAACCGTGAAGCATTTGGTACTCCATGGGATGAAATGCCGGTGTTCGGGACGAGTGCCGCCCGGTTCAATGATGACGGTGTAACCGCGCTCTACCACCACCTCAAGAGGTTATTGATCGGCAAGGGCTTGCCCACGTTCGAGGGCGCCCTACCGCTCGTGGAAGGTCGGATCTCCACTGGGCTGACCAGCGTCCTATCCCGAGGCCGGGAGCGGTACCTGGCCGACATCGCCGAGAGCGTGCGCAACTATCATGCAGATACCTTGCGCCAGTCCGCTCTGGCTCGCACGGTGCAGCAACTGAGTGAGACCCACAAACTGCTCCAGCGTGCCGACAACGTCGATGCGGCACGAGCGGTGACGCACCTGGTCGAGGAGACCCGTCGGGAACTCGACCAGGAAATTCAAGTGCAGTTGGACGGGTGGCCGGCTCTCCGTGAGAGTTATGTTGGCGAAGAGCAGGTGTATGTGGTGCGCGGCAAGGAGATCCGAACCCCGTTAACCCGCATCACCTTCTCTGGGACGCGCGTGCCGCGGGTGGCTCTGCCTCGCGATGACGAGCACGGAGAACTGGTGCGATTCCTACGCGCAGAGAATCTGCCTGGATACTTCCCGTTTACTGCGGGGGTGTTCCCGTTCAAGCGAACCGAGGAGGCTCCGGCGCGAATGTTCGCTGGCGAGGGCGATGCTGCTCGTACCAATCGTCGATTCCATCTCCTCAGCGCGGGTCAACCCGCGACTCGGCTATCGACGGCGTTCGACTCCGTCACCCTCTACGGCCGAGACCCCTCGCTACGGCCGGATGTGTTCGGCAAGGTTGGCACTTCCGGGGTCTCGATCGCCACTGTTGACGACATGGCCGACCTATACGCCGGGTTCAACCTCTGCTCATCGACCACTTCGGTGTCGATGACGATCAATGGCCCCGCACCGACCATCCTGGCGATGTTCCTAAACACCGTGATCGACCAGCAGTTCACCGCATTTCGAGATGAGCAGGGCCGCGAACCGGTGCCAGATGAGGCGGCGGAGATTCGGGCGCGAGCCCTCACAACGGTCCGCGGCACGGTGCAGGCTGACATCCTCAAAGAAGACCAGGGGCAGAACACCTGCATCTTCTCCACCGAGTTCGCCCTACGCTGCATGTCGGACATGCAGCAGTGGTTCATTGATCACGCTGTGCGAAATTTCTACTCGGTCAGCATCAGCGGGTATCACATCGCCGAAGCTGGTGCGAATCCGATTAGCCAGCTCGCGTTTACTCTTGCCAACGGGTTCACCTATGTCGAGGCCTATCTGAGCCGCGGGATGAACATCGACGATTTCGCTCCAAATCTGTCGTTCTTCTTCTCCAATGGCATGGATGCCGAGTACACCGTGATCGGTCGGGTCGCCCGCCGGATTTGGTCGGTAGCGATGCGAGACAAGTACGGGGCTGGGGAGAGAGCGCAGAAACTCAAGTACCACGTGCAAACTTCTGGTAGGTCACTGCACGCACAGGAAATGGACTTCAACGACATTCGCACCACCTTGCAGGCCCTCTGCGCGTTGTACGACAACGCCAACAGTCTGCACACCAACGCCTACGACGAGGCGATCACCACCCCTTCAACGGCGTCAGTGCGACGTGCGTTGGCGATCCAGATGATCATCGATCAGGAATGGGGGTTGTCGAACAACGAAAATCCACTGCAGGGCTCCTACATCGTCGATCAACTCACCGACTTAGTCGAAGAGGCTGTATTGACCGAGTTCGAGCGAATCGCTGAACGTGGCGGTGTGCTGGGGGCGATGGAGACCGGGTATCAACGGGGTCGGATCCAGGACGAGTCCATGCTCTACGAACAGCGCAAGCACGACGGGACGTTGCCCATCATCGGCGTCAATACCTTCCTCGCCGACAATCCCGAACAACCCGCAGCCACCGTCGAACTAGCCCGAGGCACCGAGCAGGAGAAACACTCCCAACTGGCTCGCCTAACTGACTTCCATCAACGCAACCAAAATCACGCACCGGCCGCCCTTTCCCGGCTCAAAGAGACTGCCACCAATGGCGGCAACGTCTTCGAGGCCCTGATGGAGGCCGTCCGGTACTGCTCTCTCGGCCAGATCAGTGACGCCTTATTCGAAGTTGGCGGTCAGTACCGCCGCAACATTTGACCCCACCCCCCACCGTTAGGAGATACTTGTGACCAGTTCGGTGATCATTGCTGGAGCACGCACCCCCATTGGACGACTGCTAGGCAGTCTGTCCGGTTTAAGCGCCACCAACCTAGGTGCCATCGCCATCCGTGAGGCTGTTACCAAATCACATCTTTCTGCCAGCGATATTGATGCCGTAATAATGGGCAACGTAGTCCAAGCTGGCGTAGGCCCCAACCCGGCACGCATGGCCGCAGTTGAAGGCGGTATCGGCTTCGAAGTGCCCGCTACCACCATTAACAAACTGTGCCTGTCAGGCTTGAGCTCAATTGCGTACGCCGACCAGTTGATCCGACTGGGTCAACACGAAGTGATCGTGGCTGGCGGGTTCGAATCGATGACCAACGCTCCGCATCTGGTGCTCGGGTCCCGCAAAGGGACTAGGTACGGACCGGGCCGGATGGTCGACGCCCTAGACCAGGACGCGCTGACCTGCGCCTTTGACGGTATCTCAATGGGAGCAGCAACCGAACGCTACCAGGGAGGGTTCGGCATCACCCGGCAGGCACAGGATGAGTACGCAGTACGGTCCCATGAATTGGCGATTGCCGCCGCAAAGGACGGTCGTTTCGATGATGAGGTTGTCGCCGTTACCAATGCCAAAGGAGACCTGCTGCTAGCTCATGACGAGGGGGTGAGGCCCGGTTCGACCGCTGATAGCCTCGGCCGGCTGCGTCCAGCGTTCGCCACCGAGGGTACGATCACCGCGGGCAATGCCTCACAGCTCTCCGACGGTGCGGCCGCTGTAGTAGTAATGAGCAAGGTTCGGGCCGAGCGGCTTGGCTTGACCTGGTTGGCTGAGATCGGAGCCCACGGTACCGTCGCCGGTCCGGACCCCTCACTGGTCATCCAGCCGGCGAACGCGATCCAGGATGCCCTTCGTCGCAACGGAGCACTCACCGTCGCTGACCTCGACCTGGTTGAGATCAACGAAGCCTTCGCCGGCGTTGTCCTCGCCTCGGTCGCCCAACTCGGCGTCCCGATCGACAGGGTTAACGTCAACGGCGGCGCCATCGCGTTCGGCCATCCCGTCGGGATGAGCGGCGCCCGACTCGTCCTCACTCTCGCTCACGAATTGCATCGACGCGGCGGAGGTAACGGCGCGGCCGCCCTATGCGGCGGGGGCGGTCAAGGAGATTCTTTGCTATTGAGGGTTCCATGATCAACATCGCACAAAGATCATTTGAACCTCCAACGGCAGCGGGGGCTCAGACGTGTCGGCCAAATGCTCCGCATCAGACGTTGCAATGGAGGTCACCACGTATGCTGTCCAACTCCTTAAGGGAGCCATCCAGCTCCAACGCATCGTCATGGTACGGGCGCCTGCTGAAGTAATCGGCAAACCTGCCACAGGCCAAACTATCAAGTAAATTTGTTTCCATAGACAGAAAGGCTGGATCACGATGCGAATTGCAGGAAAGGTCGCGTTAGTGTCAGGAGGAGCGTCGGGGCTGGGCTTGGCAACGGTTCGACGACTCGTCGACGACGGGGCATCTGCCGTGGTCGCCGATCTCGCCTCGTCGCAGGGTGCGAAGCTCGCGGAGGAGTTTGGCGAGCGCGTCTTGTTCGTCCCGACCGATGTTACGGATGAGCGAGCGGTGCAGTCGGCCGTCGATGCTGCGACGGATTTGGGCGGGTTGGACATCGTGGTGAACTGCGCCGGGATAGTCGGCGCGAACCGCGTCGTCGGACGAAAGGGCCCGTACCCGCTGGTCGACTTTCGCAGGGTGATTGAGGTCAATCTGATCGGCACTTTCAATGTCATTCGTCTTGCTGGAGCACGAATGATTGAGCATCCTCTTGATGCAGAGGAGCGGGGGGTCATCG
>ORJL010640964.1_pt1 | contig 11471 bp, 10 predicted proteins | sample 1779941 | NCBI WGS metagenome assembly ORJL01 (sample SAMEA104232317, study PRJEB22302) | groundwater metagenome | biome: forest; feature: aquifer; material: groundwater | place: USA | collected 2011-08-07 | depth 5.8 m | reverse complement strand
GGACGAGCGGCAGGACCGTGCGCCCGAAGGTCTACCTCGGTTTCGGGATCTCCGGATCCCCGCACCACACGGTGGGGATCAAGGACGCCGGGATCATCGTGAGCGTCAACAGCGACCCGCGCGCCCCGGCGTTCGAGTCGTCCGACTACTGCGTCGTGTCCGATTTCCGAAAGATCGTTCCGGCCCTCCTCCGGGAGATCCGCAAGGTGAAGGGGGACGGCGTTCGCGAGCCGTCCCCGGCGTGAGGCGGACCCCGGCTGCCGGCCCCCGGTTTCGCGGCTCTCTTCTTCATCCCTCCGTGTCTTCGGCGGCATGATTTACAGGATCGGGATCGACACTCCATAGGCGCCGGTTCCCGAAGAGGCGGATCGCCGGGGTCACCCGGCTCCGCCCCATTTTTATTTGGTAATCTGATTGCGGAGGCGGCGGGAGTTCGAACCCGCAGCGATGCCGGCGGAATCGTAACGGTCTGAAGAAAAGATAGGGAGGCACGGAACATGCGAACGATCGGGAAAGCGGTTCGGACGGCGGTCTGTGGTACGGCGTTGATGCTCATGGCGCTGCCGGGCATTTCGGCGGCGGCTTCGCCCGGCGGGACGGGCGGGATGCAGCACGGCGATCACGCCGGCATGAAGATGACCGATCACGGGAAGATGACTTCGGTCGTGGATGACGTGAAAAACGGCGAAAGGATCTTCGCCGGGAAGGTGGGCCCATGGACGGGGGAGGCCCGACTGGTCGACATGATGGCGCAGATGATGCGGTCCGGCGTGACGGCCAAGACCGCCGCCAGGTTCGCCGGGAGGCGGCACCTGATGCTGTTCCTCACCGATCCGACGACCGGGAAGCACGTTGCCGGAATTGCGGGGAAGGTCGTCGTCACCGGGCCCGACAAGGCATCCTCCTCGAACGTCACCCTTGTCGTGATGGGCGAGCACATCGGCGCGGACATCGACATGCGGAAGCCGGGGAAGTACACGTTCAAGGCGGATATCGAATCCGCCGGCGGGAAGGGGAGCGCCACGTTCTCCTGTACGTTGAAGTGAGCGAGGCGATGTCCGGCGTTCTTTGCGGAAGCGGGAACGGCCCCTCCCTCCCGGCGAGTGACGATCCGGAGGGATGGATGGGCGTCGCGGGAGGCACCAAGGGGCTCGGGAACCCCGGATTCAGCCTTGTTCATCCCATGTATGTGTAATCTTATCGAATGGGATGGATCCGATGCTGAAAAACCGGCCGAATGAGGGGAAAGAGCGTCCGGGCGCCGTTGTGCTGTTTCGTTCGATCCTGTTTCTTTTTCTCCTGCTGTCCTCCTCCGCCATCCTTTACGGAACCGCGGTGAACACCCGTGCCGTTCGGGACCTCGCGGAAACCGCGATGGAGAGCGCCGCCCTGACGCTTTCGACATCGGCGGAGAGCGCATTGCGATCCGGCGGGAGCCGGGCCGAGGGAGAGGTTCGGAACATTCTCTCGGACCGGGTTGTGGCCTACGCGATGGTCGCGCGGAAGGACGGAACGATCGTGCTCCATACGAACCCGGGCATGGTCGGCAGCACCATCCGCGAGGCCGGTCTGGGAGAGTGGCTTCGATGCGGGAAGTCCTTCGGGCGCCGGATCACGCTTGGGCCCGGACTCCCCGCCTATGAATTCAACTATCTCCTTCATGGCCCGGGCGGAGAGCCGGAGATTCTCCGCCTGGTCCTGCACACCACCCGGGTGGACCGTATCCTTTCCGATGCGCGAAGGATGTGGTGGATCGTAGGAGGGACCCTCGCCCTGCTGTGGTCGGTCGGCATCGCCCTGGATCGGGTGTTTGCCCGTCACCTTCGGCTCGAGGCCCAGGTGGAGCGCAGGGAACGCCTGGCCCTGATCGGACAGATGACCGCCGCGCTGTCGCACGAAATCCGGAACGCCCTCGGAAGCATCAAGGGGTACGCGCAATGGGTGGATGAACGGGTGGGGACGGCGGACCCGAAGAAGAAGGGGCTTGCCGCGGTGCTGCAGGGGACGATGCGGATCGAGGCGTTGGTGAACGATCTCCTTCTCTTCTCCCGGGAGGAAACGTACTCGATCGAACCTGTGGACGTCGGCATCCTGGTTCACGAATCGATGGCGGGAGAGATCTCCGGATGGAAGGGGGAGGTCGAGCTCGATCCCGAGGAGGGAACGATCGTGTTGGCGGACCCCGAGAAGCTTCGCCGGGTCCTTTCGAACGGGATCCGTAACGCGATCCAGTCGATGGGCGACCGGGGACGCCTGCGGATCGCCGCCCGCCCCGAGGACCGCGGGGTCGAGATCCGGATCGAGGACAACGGCGCCGGCATTCCCGAGCCCGAAATACCCCGACTGTTCAGTCCGTTCCATACGACCAAGGCGGATGGAACGGGATTGGGGCTTGCCTATTCGAAAAAAACGATCGAGGGAATGAACGGGGAGATCGATCTGGCGAATCGGCAGGAAACCGCCGGGGCCGTTCTCACCATCCTCCTTCCGAACGCGAGGTGACCGATCGATGTCGAAAAGGATCCTGATCGTCGACGATGACGCGCCGATGCGCTCCTTCCTTTGCACCGTCCTCGGTGAGGAAGGGTACATGCCGGCGGAGGCGCGGAACGGCGCGGAAGGGCTGTCAATGCTTTCCGCGTCGGATTTCGATCTCGTCGTCACCGATCTGCGAATGCCGGGTCTCTCCGGGTTGGAACTGATAAAGGAAGGGAAGAAAGCGCGGCCGGAGGCCCGGTGGGTCGTCATCACCGCCTACGGATCGATTGGCAATGCGGTGGAGGCGATGAGGGCGGGAGCTTCCGACTACCTCACAAAACCGCTACGGGATCCCGACGAACTGCGGCACGTGGTCCGCCGTGTCCTCCGGGAGGCGGAATCGGAAAGGAAGATCCATCTTCTTTCGGAAGAACTGGGTCGGCAATTCCCCTCGGCGGAAACGATCTTTCTCGGGGAGAAGATGGCCCAGGTCCGGAATCTGGTTCAGAATGTGGCCCCCTCCGAGGCCACGGTACTCATTACGGGGCAGAGCGGTACGGGCAAGGAGCTCATCGCGCGGATGGTCCACAACCTGAGCACCCGGCGGGAGAGCTCCTTTATCCCCGTCCATTGCGCCGCCCTGGCGGAAAACCTTCTGGAGAGCGAGCTCTTCGGCCACGAGCGGGGAGCGTTCACCGGGGCCGTGTCCGCCCGGAAAGGGAGATTCGAGCTCGCCGACGGAGGAACGATCTTTCTGGACGAGGTCGGGGAAATTTCTCCGTCCGTCCAGGTGAAGCTTCTGCGGGTCCTCCAGGAACGGGAGTTCGAGCGGGTTGGGGGAACGAAGTCCATCTCCGTGGACGTGCGGATCATCGCGGCGACGAACCGTGACCTCAAGGAAGATGTCGCCGCCGGCAGGTACCGGGAGGACCTCTATTATCGCTTGAACGTTTTTCCGATCACCCTGCCCCCTCTTGCGGATCGCCGGGAGGCCATTCTTCCGTTGGCGGAGTATTTCCTGAAGAAGTTCGCGGTCGCCTCCGGCAAGAGGCTCGAGCGGTTTACCCCGAAAGCGCGGACGGCAATGGAAAATTACCCTTGGCCGGGAAATGTCCGGGAGTTGCAGAACGTGATCGAGCGTGCCGTGATTCTTTCCCAGGGGGAGATCGACGTGTCGCATCTGAATCTGGAGCAACAAGGTGCGCCGGTCGTTTCCGACGGAAGCATCCTGAAGGTGAACGAACGGGAAACCATCGGGAAAGTCCTTGCCGAGGTGGAAGGAAACCGGAAACGGGCAGCCCATATTCTCGGCATTTCCCTGAGAACTCTCCAGTACCGGATCAAGGAGTTTGGCCTGTAGGAAAGGTGCAAATACTGCGCGTCGAAGTGCAAGCGTTGCATCCACTGCCCGCACGTGACCACCGAACAATTTGGGAATAACGTAACAAATCCCTCTCGTTCCCGAACGTTATCTCTTTTTCCGGCATATGGCACCCTCCTTGCTAATGTTATGTACGTGGCAGTTCATCCTGATCGGGGGGAGAAGCGAATGGCTCGGCGAACCGGAAGTCGCAAATCAGCATTGCCCCGCGGGGCGACGCTTCTTGCCTTGCCGATCCTTTTTTTTGCGATCGCGTTTCTTCCCCCTGTGCTCCAATCGGCCCACGCGGAAGAAGGGGACGTCGTCCTGCAGGGCAGCGGCGTCCGCTACCCCGGCGGGTTCGACCCGAACACCGGGGGGGGAGTGCAGGGCATGGCATACGGGCTCGCCCAACCGCAGCAAGGCCCCGTTCGGTTTCGCCTCGAAGCGGGCAAGGAAACCTACACGGTCCTGGCTTCTTCCGGTTGGTACTGGAAAGACCTGAAGACGCAATTGCCGGACGGATCGAATGTGGTCGTCCGCGGGTCGAAGGCGCTCGGAAACGACATGCAGCTGTACATCGTCGCTCAAAAGATCCGGTTGCTGGATTCGGGACGTTCCCTGGTTCTCCGCAACGAAGCCGGCAAGCCTCTCTGGAAGGGGCTGGCCGGGGGCGCCATGGGGACACAGGGCGGATTCATGGGTGGGGGCGGCTCGATGGGAGGCGGGTTCGGGGGGATGGGCGGCGGCATGGGCGGAAGGGGGCGTTAACGACATGATGAGTGATGGAATGGAGAGAACGAACAGGATTTTTCTTGCCGCCGGACGTCTGATGCTCGCCGCTGGAATGCTGCTGATGACGGTGGGATCCGCGGTGGGGGGATGGGAAGCCGGAACGAAACTCGGGTTCGACTCAAACGTCGGCCGGTCGATCCGGGGTGGAAAGAGCGACGCGTACCTTCTGGCCTACGCGGGGTTCGGCAGGGAGCCCAGCGGGGAGTCCCGCGGCGACTGGGTGTTTTCCGCTGTCGCGGAAGGGGCTGCTTTTGCAAGCGTTACGGATCTGGATTACGCGGCGATCACGCTCTCCCCGGGGTTGATCTACTTCCCTCGCGCGGGCTGGACGATCACCGTCGCTCCGATCCTCCAGGCGAAAACCGTCAAGGACTCCGACCAGTCCGCCGTGGCCTTCGGCGGCAAGTTCGAGTTGCGGGAGCGGTTGGGGGAAAAAGCCTACTTGGCCGAGCATTACGCCTACCGGGACAGCCGGGCGATATCCGATATCTTCTCCTACAAGGAACACGCGGTGGGAGCGCTTCTTGGGGTGAACTGGACGCCTGCGCTTTCCAGTGGAATCGGGTACGAATTTTCCCGGGGAGATTCCTTCCTTTCCTTGGGGACATCGGCCTCAACCTCCGGGGGAACGGGAGGCTTCGGCGGGGGGATGATGTCGGGCACGTTTTCCTCCGCCTTCGGGACCGACGTGGTGAAGGAGCGCGTGGATCGTCACGCCATCGGCGCGACCATCGGATACGAATGGACCCGGTCGATCTTTTCCGTCGCCGGCTACACCGTTACCGTTCTTCGCGGGGATGCGGGGTCGTCGATCTCAAATGCCGGATTCGCCGGCGTAGGGTATCGCTTCTGATCGGGCCGTAGCGGCGAGGATTCGTCGTCGCGCGGGATATCAACCATCCAACCGGATTCGCAGTGTCGACCTGCGGATGCACAGAGAGGAAAAGCAAATGACCGGAAGACGAGGGATCATCGGGATCGTAGCAGTGTTGTTGTTCGGGATGGCGCTTGCCGCATGCGGAGGCGGCGGCGGCACGGCAGGAGATGGTGTCGGAACCGGCACGACCGCAGGAGCTGCAACGATCCAGGGCTCCGTGCCAGGGACCGTCTTTGTGGCCGTGGACAATGATACGAACCTCGAAGTGGGAAGGGTGACCGCGAACGTTACCACAAAGACCTTCTCGATGGTTGTACCCACAGGGATGAATTACCGGTTCTACGTGATGGAGAACGAAGGCACGGGGAATTCGAGGGTCTACCCCATGTTCATGGGGACGAACAACGTGTTCGAACTGGACAACACCGCCGACGGCCGGATTATCTCCCTCGGGATGGTCACTCCGGAAATGGGCACGGGGAGGGCGACCCCCGCGAACACCCCCACGTTGATGATGAGCCGGGGCGCAAACGCCATGGTCCCTCCTTCGTTGGCGGGGATTGCCTTTTCCATGGATAACGTGAAGGGAACGACATGGGGCTACAACACCATGATGACTTCGGGGACGATGGGTTGGGAACACGGGACACTCTCGTTCGACAACAACGGGTTGGGTCACATGACCGGAATCGTCCGGAACGGAACCCCCTTGTCTGCCAGAGATGACATTCCCTACACCATGTCCCTGTCCGGGATGCTGTTGAATCCCGGCGATAACACCTTCCAGTGCGTCGTATCGAGGGACAGGAGCGTGATGGTGTCGACGTTCACCGACAACACGGGCGGCCCCGGCATGATGATCGCCCAGAAACGGGGAGGGGTGTTCCAGACGGACGGGTCGGATATGACCGGAACGTGGCGGTTCCAGCGCCTCACGTCCGGGAGCGACAACACCACTTCCGGGTGGGCCTACGGGACCATGCAATTCACATTCGGCAGCGCCGGGATCACCTCCATAACAACGAATAACGGTCCGGGCACGGTCGAGAATTTCACTTTCTCCATGAAAGATAACGGAATAATGACAGAGGCAGTGGACGCCTCCTTCCACGGCGTCATGTCGATGGACAAGTCGATGATCGTGGCCACGGATACCAACGGGGGCAACCCGGAATTTTGGATCCTGATGAAAGACACGACAGGCACCTTTTCTACGACGGACATGATGGGGGACTGGCTAATGCATGCGGTGTCCTCCGGCAATCCGGGTTCGCGGGGTTGGACGTACGGGCAGTCGATCGTGGACGCAAGCGGGAACAATACGTTCACCGGAATGATGGGGAGCGATGGCCCGGTCTCCACGACGCAGATGACGTTCCAGATGAACGGCGGCGCGATGACCATGAGCGGCACCGGCGGCGGAATGATGGGCGGTGGAATGATGGGCGGGGGATTGGTGACATCTACGTTCCACGGGATCATGAACGGGGCAAAAAATCTGATGGTGTCGACATACACCGACGGTACCGGCGGGTATCCGTTCTCGATTCACGTGAAATAGGCCCATGTGGAGATCGAATCCGCCGGCGAGAAGGGGAGCGCGACCTTTTTCTACACGTTGAAGTAAGCGAGGCGGGACGGGGTCAGCCGGCGGCCCCGTCCTGATCCTCCCGCACACCCGGCGACGAACGTCCCCCCAGAAGAACGTTGTAACCACAAGCTTCAATTGAATCGGTCCCGTCCGTTGCATAATCACAGTGTAGTCAATCAAACCGGAGGTGTTTCGATATGCCTTTCGTGAACGTCAAGATCACGCGAGACGGCGTGACGCCGGACAAGAAGGCCGAGGTGATCCGCGGGGTGACGAAGGTGCTGGTGGACGTGCTCGGAAAAAACCCCGCGACCACGATGGTGCTGATCGAAGAGGTGGAAACGGATAACTGGGGGATCGGCGGGGAGACGGTCACGGCACGCCGGAAATCGGGCAGGTAAAACGGGGCAACCCCCGGATTCCGTGCGGGGATCGCTTGCGCGTTAAAGGATTTCAACCCCCACGGACAGGTTCGGTCCGGCGACGGTGACATTCACGTTCAATCCGGAGCAGGGGATCTGATGGCGGGTGGGGAGGGGGCCCGTCTGCCACCCCACGCGGCCGAGCGCCGTCTTCAATTCGGGCGAGTCCGATCGGATATCGACGCCGAGGACGGTTCCGGAAGGATCGAAGCTCAAGGAAATCTTCGCGATCCCTTCCGCGGACGGATGCAGGGAAAGCGCGGACCGCACCATCCCTTCGAAACCCTTCGGTGCGTTGCGTTGATACGTCAACGTCCTCGCGGTGACTCCCCGGATCCAGGCCATCCTGGCGAAATCGATGTTCAGCCGCGTTCCCGACACGGCGTCCCCCCCCGGCTCGCCTGCCGGGCTCCCCGGATCCGGTGAAGGGACGTCGGAGGTCCCCGCTTCACTTGTCGAAGAGGATTCTTCCGGCGATGCGGCGGCGGGTGGCGAGGCAGCCGGCCGGGGAGAGTCGACCCATTCGACCATCATCACGCTCCCCACGGAGGAAGCCCTCCCGCCGTCGACGAGGGTGTGCCGGGTCCACGATCCCGCCAGGACGAAGAACCCCAGGTGGACGATCATGGAGAGCAGGAGGCTTGTCTGGAGGCGGCGGCTCATTTCCGGTTCTTCCCTGTTCTTTCTATCGGAGGAGCGGGAGGAAATCTTCAGTGAAGTTCCCGGTGAGATCCGCCGATGAAGAGGGCGGAGCGGGAATCCTGATCCCGCCTTCCCCAGGAGGATGCGATGAAAAAAAAGTTTTTTCCGGGTCTCGCGGCGCTGGTGATCGTGGTGGGCATGGTCCTGTCGGGCTGTGGCGGCGGAGGCGGCGGCAGCAGCAGCGGTCCCGCGCCCTCTTCGCCCAGCGGGACGGTGGAAGGCAATGCGAAATAATCCGCGAAAATCCATTCATGGGGAGAGAGGAAAATTGAAAAAGATTCCGGTCATCCTTGCGGTTGCCCTGCTTTCCTTCCTGCTGGCGGGAATCGCCTCCGCCGCGGTTCTCGGCACCAATACCGCCACCGACCCGCTGGTCCCCAATGCCCCGTACACCATCTCCATCGGCAAGCTGTCTTCGGCCGGCGCGCTGGTCGATCTCGAGACCGTCGGGGGCACCACCGACGGCGCCGGAGTCCTTTCCTTCACGCTGACCAGCATGCCGACCAAGGACGACGCGAACTTCATCATCCTAACGATCAAGGACGCGGGCGGCACGGTCGTCCGCCGCGGGATGGCGCCGGCGCCGCCCCCCGGCGACAACAACGCCACCGGGCTGAACTACCTGTCCACGACCCAGGCGGAGGGAATGCTCCTGGCCGCATCGACGATCGGGACCGACGACCCCATCGTGGCGGCGTACCTGCTGATCATCCTCCGGTCGCCCAACATCTCCCCGGAGGACCTGGCAAATATCGCCCTGCTGGGGCAGGATGCGCTCACCAACCCGACCCTGGGGTTCGAGAGCTACCTGCTGGCGAACGGCGTCGGTTCCACCCAGTTGGATAACATGAAGAAGTGCCTGATCTACAACCCGGACAGCGACGCGAAGACGCTGCGGAACTTCACCCGCAGCTTCTTCGACGCGGTCGCCGCGACCGACAACGCCGTGGCATCTTCCGAGATGCAGAAGGCGGGCGGCTTCATGGCCGGGATCTTCCTCGACGCCGGCACGTGCGCCGGGATCGACGCGGGGCAGATCCTCGCGGCGCATAACGCGGCGGGGGACGGCGCGGAGGCGGGCGGCCACATGGCCCTCCTGTCCGCCGGCCTCCAGGGCTCCATCAACACGGCGATGAGCTCCTTCGACCGGCGGCTCTCCATCGTCAGGATATCGACGGAATACACCAACGCGCTGAACGCGTTGAACGCCTCGGGTGCGCAGGTGACGCAGTACCTCGCCTCCGTGACCGCGCTGATGAACGCATCCGCCCAGATCGATACGCAGTTCGCGGACTACTACATGGACCGAACCGCCTATCTCGCGGCGAACGATACGACGGACGGCGCCGTCCAGGAGGCCATGAACGCGGCGTACAGCGCCGGGTGGACGCAGTTCCAGACGGACATCGCGGCCGATGACGCGGCGATCGACACGATGAAGGCCACGCTGCAGGCGGCGAACCCGACGCTGTCGCTTCCCCCCGATTTCGGCACCTACATGGACCAGACCGCCATCCAGAGAAACTGGCCAATCCCGCAGGTCGTTTTGATGAACTGGCTGGCGACCTCGACCTTCGGCTACAGCGCCCGGGATACCTTGCCCATCCCTTCGATGATGGCGGGGTGGATGGGAGCGTGCGACAACAACATGTTCTGGGACAATACAAGCTGCGTGACCAACGGCGGCACGTGGACTCCCGGCCGCCGCGATTTCAACACCGGCCTCCCCGTGTTCGATTCCTACCTCGGGCTCCAGGAGGACCTGAACATCATCCAGATGAAGCGGAACGAAATCTGGATGTCCGGCACCCAGCCCACTGGAGCGGAGCGGGCGGCGAATGAAAACACCTTCGTAAGCAGGGTGCTCGCCTGCGGCATGCGGATCACCGGCGCAAAGTCCGGTACCGCGATCACCGCCGCGGAGAAGGATGCGATCCTGAAACTTCTCCTTCCTCCGCAATGGTGATCCCGGAGCGCCCCGCTTCGGCCGGCGAACCGCCGGAGGGGTTGTTCCGGTCCTGAACGTGCAACGGGTGGGAGAGTACGCTCTCCCGCCCGTTGCGTCTTTGCCTTCAGGGGGGCGCTTCCGGCTCGGACGTCCCGTACATCTCGAGCAGGACGAGGGAGATTCCGAGGACCACCGGGCCGAGGATCACCCCCACCAGGCCGAAGGCGACCAGCCCCCCAAGGGACCCGAGCATCAGCAGGGATACCGGCAGGCCAGAGTGCCGCCGGCTGAGCAGCGGACGGAGAATGTTGTCCGAGGAACCCACCACGAGGAAACCCCACGCCAGGAGGAAAACCCCCGATCCCGTCATCCCCTGGAACAGCAGGTAGAGCGCCCCCGGGAGCCAGACCAGCATCGTGCCCACCACGGGCAACAGGGAGGCGACGCAGATCAGGGCGCCGAAGAAGATCGGGGAGGGGAGCCCGCTGATCCAGAATCCGATCCCCCCGAGGATCCCCTGGAGCAGGGAGGTCAGCAGGACTCCCGTCAGCACCGACGGCAGGATCCGCGACACGATCCCCTCCAGGGCCCTCTTCTTCTCCTCCTCCACCGGCAGGACGGACCAGAAACCCCGCTGGATGCGCCTGCCGTCCCGGTAGAGGAAGAAGAGGGAGAAGATCACGAGGAACAGCTGGAGCAGGAACAGGAGGACGTTTTTCACCGCGGAGGCCGCGTAATTCGCCACGAACTTCATCGCCCCCTTCGCTGCGGGCGCGAGGTCCGCGTCCAGGTTCACCCCCACCCGGGCCAGCCACTCCGTGACCTTGCGGACCGGAGGGCCGAACGCGGGGTGGCGCTGCAGCTCCCCGAGGTCGACCAGCCCGCCGCCCGCCGTGGCCTGGTTGAGCGTGCGGTAGAAGCGCGCCGCCTCCTCCGCGAGGAGGAAGGCGAGGACGGCCGCCGGCACGATGACGATCAGTGCGACGCCGAGGACCATCACCCCCGCCGTCCTGCCCTCCCGGTTGCCGAGCCTCGCGAGCAGACGCTCGTAGACGGGGAACGTGGCGATGGCGATCACCCCCGCCCATGCGAGAGGGACGAGGAACGGCTCCAGGATCGCGGCGAGGAGGTACAGCAGGAGCGCGAGGCCCGCGAAAGCCAGGAGGGTGAGGAACAGTTTCCGGTCCATGGCGATTTTCCGCCCCGGGGGGAATCTCCCCCCGGGGGCCCGTTCAGCCGGCGCAGGCGATCTGCTGGTAGAAGTCGTTCCCCTTGTCGTCCACCAGGATGAACGCCGG